>Ga0189291_100088_pt1 | contig 112883 bp, 115 predicted proteins | sample UW1redminimetaG_FD_130331 | JGI IMG/M metagenome (GOLD analysis project Ga0189291, IMG submission 130331) | Marine microbial communities from the Costa Rica Dome - UW179B-red mini metaG | ecosystem: Environmental > Aquatic > Marine > Oceanic > Photic zone | place: Costa Rica: the Eastern...
CCCGCACCCGCACCCGCACCCGCACCCGCACCCGCACCCGCACCCGCACCCGCACCCGCACCCGCACCCGCACCCGTGGCGGAAGCGAAACCGATTAATCCCGGCAAGCAGGAAATCCTCGTCGCCGAAGACTTCCCTCTCAACCGCGATGTTGTCCGGTTGATGTTGGTCGAATCTGCTTTCGAGCCTGTGTTTGCGGAAAATGGCAAGATCGCGTCCGACCTCTATATGGCCGAGTCCGAGCGCTTCCCCCTTGTACTTATGGACGTATCCATGCCCGTTATGGACGGATTTCAAGCGACAAAAGCTATTCGCGACTGGGAAGCTGAGCGCGGACACCGGAATGTGCCGATCATTGCTCTGACAGGGCACGCGCTCAAGAATGACCGTCAGGAATGCCTAGATGCGGGCATGACGCATTATCTGACCAAGCCGGTTAAACAGACTGAGCTTCTGGAAGTTCTGGAACATTATTCCGGCCGCGCCGTCGAAAGCGATATTTCCAAAGTCGCGTAACCCCATCAGGTTCCGCCAACAAAAAAGCCCGCCAAATTGGCGGGCTTTCTTTTATGTATTGAACGGCGCGGCTAGTAGCCGACCTTTTTAAGTTCGGCTTCCAGCTCAGGCAGTGCCTTGAACAGGTCTGCCACAAGACCGTAATCGGCAACTTGGAAGATCGGGGCTTCCTCATCCTTATTGATCGCGGCGATGACTTTGGAATCCTTCATGCCAGCCAAGTGCTGGATCGCGCCAGAAATACCGACTGCGATGTAAAGTTCCGGCGCAACAGCCTTACCCGTCTGGCCAACCTGATAGTCATTGGGGACATAACCCGCATCAACTGCGGCACGCGACGCGCCAACGGCAGCGCCAAGCTGGTCGGCAATCGTTTCGATCAGAGCGAAGTTCTCACCAGAGCCCATACCGCGACCGCCAGAAATAACGATTTTCGCGCCTGTCAGTTCAGGACGATCCGATTTGGTCAATTCCTCAGACACGAATGTTGAGCCGGTATCACCAATCTCGACCGATTTGGATTCAGACGACGCTGAGCCACCCTCGCCTGCCAACGGAAAGGCCGTTGTGCGGACAGTGACGACTTTTTTGGCGTCGGTCGATTTGACATAAGCGAGCGCATTGCCCGCATAAATTGGACGCTCAAATGTATCGCCCTCAATGCCTGTGACAGAGCTGATTTGCTGCGTGTCGAGCTTGGCCGCTACACGCGGCATATAGGCTTTGTGGGTTGTCGTATCGGCCGCCATGACCGTGTCATAACCATCCATCAAAGCAACAATCGCCGCTTCCATCGCTTCGGGCATTTGCCGGGCGAGCAAATCATGTTCGACATTGATGACTGCGCGAACGCCGTCAATCTTAGCCGCCGCTTCAGCCGCCGCGCTTGCGCCTTGACCAGCCACAAGAATATCAATGTCTCCGCCCAAAGCTTGAGCCGCCGAGACGGTTTTAGACGTCGCGTCATTCAAGGACGCATTATTATGTTCTGCAACAACAAGGGTCGCCATTAGATCACTCCCGCTTCGTTCTTGAGTTTGTCGACCAGCGTCGCAACGTCTTCGACCTTAATGCCGGCTTCACGCGCCTTCGGCTCCGTGACTTTCACGACCGTCAGACGCGGCGTGGTATCGACGCTGAAATCTTCAGGTGTTTTGGCGTCAATCGGCTTACGTTTCGCCTTCATGATGTTCGGCAAAGACGCATAACGTGGCTCGTTCAGGCGTAGATCGGTCGTCACGACCGCTGGCAATTTGAGATTCACAGTCTGCAGACCACCATCAATCTCGCGCTTGACCTCAATCGTGCCGTCGCCAGCCGCCAACGTGTTGGCATATTGACCAATCGGCCAGTCCAGTATGGCCGCCAGCATGCCACCAGTCGCGCCGTAATCATTGTCGATAGCTTGTTTACCCATCAGGATCAGCTCTGCGCCCTCAGCTTCAGCGACAGCTTTGAGAATCTTGGCAACCGCGAGCGGCTCCAAATCTTCGTCAGTCGTGACGTGCACACCCCGATCCATGCCCATAGCCAAAGCCGTCCGAATAGTTTCTTGCGCTTTAGCGGGACCGACAGAGACAGCGATGGTCTCAGTGGCCGTGCCGGCTTCTTGCATACGCACAGCCTCTTCGACGGCGATTTCGTCGAACGGGTTCATGCTCATCTTAACATTAGAGAGGTCAACGCCGCTCTGGTCGGGTTTGACCCGGGCCTTGACGTTGTAATCAAGCACACGCTTGACCGGGACGAGAACTTTCATGGAGAGCTCCGAAAGAGTGGGTTTGGCGGCCATATGCGCGGGCCGGGCCAGAGTTTCAAGGCGACAAAGCGCTTCAGTCGTGTTGTCCGGCCCGAAGATTACGCATGCGATGGCTCCTCAGGGACAGCAGGGTACAGCCTCTGCGCTATGATGTAGGGTAACCAGGTGAAAAACAACAAACACCCTGCAAAGCCATTCAACGACGTAAACCAGCCCAATCCCGCGACGAGGAAGGCCAACAAGGCTTCGCTCCATTTCGTGAATCGCGACTGTTTCGTCAGCGCTAACTCATAAGCATTGAGTTCAAGCAGCTCAGCCTTTTTGACGGCATAGCCATACATGAGGCTAATAACGCTGAAGAGCAGACCGTAAATCAGGCCGAAAATTGCAATGACGCGGCCAGACACTTCAAAACTTGATATCCCAATTTCAATATTTCGGGATGGATCCCCCGTCGAAAGCCCGATGATGAAAGCAAACAGGGAGTCGAAGGCAAACCGCAAGGGATAAGCCATGTAAAGAACGAGGAAGATCAGAACTGCATGGTAAAAAATCACCCGTTGGTCCGCCACGCCGTAGCGCCGAAAGAAGGTGTAATGCGCAATCCAAACACCCAGCAAAACCGCAAAACAGGCAGCTGCGGGAATACTGAAAATCAGAAAATGAATGAGCTGATCATAGGTCCGAGGCGCATCAACGCCTGAGATAATCATGCCAAGGGCGACAGCAAAGGCGATATCCGACAGGTTTTCAATCCGCGTGACGGCTTCACCGCGCCAGCGAAAATTCGGATCATGGTCCAGCTGTTTGCCGATCGCTTTACGCAACATGTCGGCTACTGGACCTTAACACTCAAACCGAGTGGCTTGATTGTCGGTTCTGATCCGTCCTGGCCGGTCAAAGCCGTGATCGAGACAGGCGTTTCAGGGGCCATCGTGACCGTCATGGTCTGACCCGGTGTGTCGATAAAGTCGATCAAACCGCTCCCGACCGTGTCCATCATGTCGCGTTCGAACTCACTCCGTGCAGTCAGCGAGCCGAGCGCGATCATCGTCTTCGCCGCACCTTTCAACACGGCAACTGGCTTGCCCGTGACCTCAGCAGCCACTTTGTAGCCTCGGTCAACGAGGCTGTTACCGGCGACATCCTGTATGTCACAATTCAGGCTTTCGATTTTGATGCGTTTATTTGCTTCAGTCTGCGCAAGCCGGAAGGCTTCCATATCGGCCATATATCTATCGAAATCAGCCTCTTGAGCCTTGTTGCTATCAATGTGGAGCGTCGGCGTGCTCAGACCCTGCGCCTTCATATACTCTGCAGACGCCATCATGCCTTGCACGGCATAATCGCAACGGGTGCGCAGCCCCTCATCAATTTCCAATCGCGCATCGCTGACAACCATTCTGTCGTCCTTGCGGTCGAGCGTCATGGTCTGCGACCCTTTCATCGTGATTTCGGCCAAGCCGTTTTCGCGTAGCACGTCCATGTAAGGCGCAACGGGTGTCCCTGCCGCGTCTTTGAAGGTTATGACCATCGGTGAAAGCACAGAGCGCATGGTGGTTTTGGAGCCTGTTGTCTCGCTATCGCCCTCAAACCCTTCTGTTGTCAGATCGAAGATACGGGATTTCAAATTGAGTTTCCCAAGATCGATCTGACGGTAAGGCATCGTTCCTGAGGGCGATAGAACCTGCATATAGGTGCCGATAATCCCCATATTCGGTGTCGGTAGACTATTCTTCGCATCAGACGATGTATTCAGGCCCAAGAGGGTCAAACCGTCCATTTCCAAATCAAATGACCCGCCGGGCCCGCCGTCCAGCCAGTCAAAATCGACAGTTTCGATGATGAGATCGAGCCGTTCGTCTGACTTGTTATTCCCGACCACGACCTGCGCGATGCTCAGCGTGCCTTCTTGACCATCTTCGAAAGCCGTCGCTGTCAGGTCTTGCAGATGAAGCGCGCCAAAGCTCTGATTATCAGACATGTCAGACACAGTGTCGTTATTGGTGACATCTGCCCCGGCTTCGCCGCGCAGCAAGCGGGCCAAGCTCTGAGCCAGATCAGGTGACGGCGAGACGACCGTCATTTCGCCCAAACTTGCCTCAACCGTTTTGACTTGGCCCTCATCTTCAAAATCCTCCGCGTGCAAATCATTGACGATCATTTTGTCGAAGGTTGGACGACCATCGACCTCATGTAGGCCGATCAGTCTGACTTGGTCGGCCTTGACGACGCTACCGTCATGCTCGGCGGACCAATTGGTATAAGTCACGTTCGACCCATCGATCTCACGTGCCGCTTGAGTTGACGTCTCGCTGTCCAACTCCAGCGCAGTAAGAAGGTCCATCGTCGTGGCTTCGGACCCCGAACGCGGTTTAACCTCGAAATAGCGTGATAAGGCCGTTTGATCGGCCTTGCTCAGCTCAAGAGACGCCGCTTCGACTGAGATTTCGGGAATGTCGGCCTTGTCCCCGCTCGAACAAGCCCCCATCAATAAGGCAGAGGCAGCGAAGCCCACCATCAGAGTTCGGCGCAAGGAGACCGGGGTAGCGAACATGTCAGGGGTCCTGTCGAAATTAAAGCGCAACTCTAGCGGTGGCGCAAAGCCTGACAAGGCGGAATTCCCGTTGCGCGACAGCGCAGACCCGCGCATCCTTTATGTGCTGTCAAACCGCGCACGGCGCGTCTCGCTCAAGGTCAAAGCGGCAGAGCGGCAGGTCCACGTCATCGTCCCCAATCTGCGCGCTTTTGCTCAGGCGCAGGCTTTCGCTCAAACCCAGCGCGACTGGATTGATGTACAACTAGAAGGGTTGCCGCCACCGCAGCCCTTTGTGCCGGGCGAAGATATTTTGTTTCAAGGCGATCTCTACCGCCTCGTCAGTCCGCCCGGAAAAGGTCGAGCCAAGATTGACCGTGCCGGTCGTCGGATCATCGTGCCCTCCCCTGATCCAGAGAGTTTTGCCGGTCGCGTCCGGCGCCTATTGATTCGCGAAGCCCGGGCGGAGCTAGAAGCCGCCACGCATCACTATGCCAGCGAGCTCGGCAAACGGGTCGGCAAAGTGAGTGTGCGCGACCAAGCTAGCCGGTGGGGCAGCGCCATCACGCGGCAAGGAGAAGGCCATATCAGCTATAGTTGGCGTCTGATCTGCGCCCCGCCCGACATTCTCGAATATGTCTGCGCTCACGAATGCGCGCATTTGGTAGAAGCCAATCATAGCGCGGCCTTCTGGGCCGTGTGTGAGCAGCTATTTCCCGAGACGAAGCGCGCCAAACGTTGGCTCACCAAACATGGCGGTGACCTGCACGCGGTCGGCGCTGACGTCTGAGCAAATAGGCGGCACAGCTTGCAACCAATCGGGCCGCCCCGCATAACTCTACAATGGATACATTCGCAAAATTTGCTGCGAGGGGCTTAGACCTTCTCGGCTCTCTCTTTCTGCTGTTAGTCGCCCTGTTGTTGGTTGCGGCGATTGGCCTGTTCATCTTCGACAAGACGCAGCGTAAAAATACGATCTGGCGGAACTATCCAGTCATCGGTCACTTCCGGAATCTGTTTCAGATACTCGGCGAGTTTTTTCGTCAATATTTCTTCGCTCAAGACCGAGAGGAAATGCCGTTTAACCGCGCCGAGCGTGATTGGGTTAAACATGTCTGCGAGGACGGGAAAGATGTGGTGCCATTCGGGTCGACGAAGGTTTTTGCCCCCGGCATGCCGATTTTCGCCAATGGTCTGTTTCCGAAACTGGATGAAGACGAGACGATCAAACCGCCCTTCGTGATCGGACCAGGCACGCCCAACCCCTATCACCCGTCCAGCTTTTTCAATATTTCGGCCATGAGTTATGGCTCCATATCCGCGCCTGCCGTGCGGGCGTTAAGTCTCGGCGCGCAGATGGCGGGATGCTATCTTAATACGGGTGAAGGCGGGGTCTCGCCCTACCATCTCGAAGGCGGATGCGACGTCGTTTATCAACTGGGCACAGCCAAATTTGGCGCGCGTAACGAAGACGGCACGCTGAACGAAGAGAAACTCGCCAAAATCTGCGAAAACCCACACATTAAAATGATTGAGATCAAGCTGAGCCAAGGAGCAAAACCCGGCAAGGGCGGCATTCTCCCGGCGGCTAAAGTGAACAAGGAAATTGCCGATATTCGCGGCATTCCAGAAGGCGAGAGCGCCCTGTCGCCCAACCGCCACGTTGATGCCAGTAATTCTGAGGAATTACTCGACTTGATTGACCAAGTTCGGCGCGTGTCCAAACGTCCGACCGGAATCAAATTTTGCATGGGTCAGGTGGAGCCGGTGCAGGACCTGATTGACACGATCCTTAAGCGCGGTGCCGTATCAGCCCCCGATTATATTGCCCTTGATAGTGGCGACGGCGGCACAGGCGCAGCGCCCATGCCTCTGATCGACAATACCGGCATGCTGATCGAAGATAGCCTGCCTTTGCTCGACGATATGTTGCGCGCAGCAGGCCTACGGGACCGAATTAAGATCATCGCCGCGGGAAAGCTGATTACTTCGGCTGACGTGGCTTGGGCGCTCTGTGTCGGCGCTGATATGATCAATAATGCGCGCGGCTTCATGTTCGCATTGGGCTGTATTCAGGCGCTTAAATGCGACAAGAACACCTGCCCAACTGGCATTACAACGCATGATAAACGCCTGCAGAAGGGCCTCGATCCGAGCAACAAAGCCGTACGCGTGCGCAATTTTGTCAAAACGCTTCATAGTGAAGTTGAAATGATCGCTCACGCCTGCGGTGTCGACAGTCCGCGCGACCTCACTCGCAGCCATTTACTGGTGATGCAATCATCGGGTCGCACGCGGCCGTTCAACAAAGTCTGGAATCCAGGTCGCTACTTATCGACTGAGGAACGCTAACCGCGTGCTCCGGTTGACGATAAGGGGCGTCGGACCTATCTTTTGACTATGATGAAACCCGGCAACATCCGACCGATCCTGACTGTACCTGATCCGCGCCTTAAGCAGATCAGTGAGCCTGTTGAGCGCGTCGATGACGCCCTTCGCACGCTCATGGATGATATGTTGACGACCATGTATGCCGCGCCGGGCATTGGCCTCGCGGCAATTCAGGTGGGTGTTCCAAAGCGCGTTATCGTGATGGACTTGGCCAAGGACGGCGAAGACCCGAACCCGAAATATTTCGTCAATCCAGAAATCCTTGATCCAGACGTCGAAACCATCCCCTATCAAGAGGGCTGCTTGTCGGTGCCGGACATTTATGACGATGTAGATCGCCCTAAAACCTGCCGTGTCACTTATCTGGATTATAATGGCGAACGCGTGACGGAAGATTGCGAAGGCCTTTACGCTGTCTGTATCCAGCACGAAATGGATCATCTTGAAGGCATCGTCTTCCTCGATCACCTCTCACGTTTGAAACGTGACCGCGCGATCAAGAAGGTGATGAAAGCCGAAAAGCTTAAGGCTGCAAGCTAACAGCTGTTATCCACTGCACCCTGTCGTTCCCGATGACAGACAGTCACCAACTATTCGAGGCCTTTCCTTGCCGCTCAATCTTGTCTTTATGGGCACGCCCGATTTCGCAGTGCCGAGCCTCGCGGAAATCGTCGCGAATGGGCACAATGTCTTACGCGTTTACACGCAACCGCCGCGCAAATCAGGTCGTGGACAAAAGCTGACCAAATCGCCCGTCCATCAATTTGCAGAGATCATGGGTATTCCGGTCGAGACGCCAGAGAGTTTTCGCAAGCCATCCGTCATTGATGCACTTGAAGCCCTAGACGCGGACGTCGCCTGCGTGGTGGCCTATGGTCAAATCCTGCCGCAACGGGCCCTCGATGCACCAAAGGATGGCTGCCTGAACTTGCACGGATCACTTTTACCGCGTTGGCGCGGGGCCGCTCCGGTTCAAAGGGCCATTATGGCCGGGGATACACAAACGGGTGTGCAGATCATGCAAATGGCCAAAGGATTGGATACAGGCGATATATTGCTATCCGAAACCGTTGATATCCGCCCGACCGACACGGCGGCGAGCTTATCCAACCGGTTAGCGCAGACTGGCGCTGAAATGTGGCCCCGCATTCTAGGCGCAGTCGAGCGCGGTGCCCTCACGCCGACACCTCAAGCAGGTGACCCCACTTACGCCCATAAAATCGACAAGGCGGAAAGTCGGATCGACTGGTCCCGCTCGGCCGATGAACTTGATTGCCATATTCGCGGCCTTGCTCCCTTCCCCGGTGCTTGGTGTGAAATTGATGGTAAGCGGGTCAAAGTCCACTTGGCGACGCCCGAAAACGGATCGGGCGCACCGGGGACTGTGCTGGACGACAATCTGTTGATCGCCTGCGGCAAAAGCGCGCTACGGCTTCTTCAAGTCCAACCCGCTGGAAAGCCGAAAATGGACGCCGAGGCCTTTCTAAAAGGAACACCGGTGGCCAAAGCGCTTGTTTTACTTTAGGAAACCCTGATGACCGCACGACAATTCGAAGATTATCATGGCTATACAATAGTCCATAACAAGTCCGGGGCCCGTTTACTGACCGGCGATGGATCGCTCGCCAATCCTGAGACCTTTAAAAGTTTGGATGGCGCCAAACAGTGGATCGACGATCGACTCAAGGACCTTAAGGGAGACCGCCGCGCTGCCCATATTGGCACAGTAGACGGCTATGTTGACGCGCTGACGACGCAAGGACCGAGCAAGCATGAAGGCAAGATGCTGGCCGCTCACGCTGTTGCGCCGGATCGACGCATGACGCCTCAGCAACTCGCCGATGTCGCTGGCTGGAAACGCTATTCGTCGGCCAACACGCATTACGGTAAATTGGGCAAACGCTTTGCTGAACAGCTCAACTTGGAAATTTCTGAAGACAATAACCATGCCTGGACCCGCACGATCGGCGAATATGATGACGCTACAAGTGAGTGGATCATGCATGAGGAATTGGCCCAAGCGGTTGAGCAGCTTAAAATCCGCTAGGCGTTTTCTGACGCTTCCGGGCATCTAATGCCGCGCTACAAACTTACAATCGAATATGATGGCGGGCCCTATATGGGCTGGCAATGGCAGGACCATGGACCTTCGGTTCAAGGGGCTGTTGAGGACGCGGTCGAACGGCTCGATGGCGGACGTCGCGATGTCTACGGGTCCGGCCGCACTGATAGCGGCGTACATGCGCTAGCGCAGGTCGCGCATGTTGACCTGACCAAAGATTTGCGCGCCGATAAGGTCCGCGACGCGATCAATTTTCATCTTGGCGACCATCCGATCAGCGTTTTGGACGCGCAAAAGGTCGATGATGAGTTTCACGCCCGGTTCGACGCGCGGGAACGGCGCTACCTGTTTCGGATTATCGACCGCCGCCCACGACTGGCGCTTGATCGAGGTCGCGTCTGGCGTATCCCCGTCAAACTTGATGCCGAAGCGATGGATCACGCCGCACAAGTCTTTGTCGGGCGGCATGATTTTTCGACTTTCCGCGACACGCAATGCCAGGCGAATAGCCCGGAGAAGACGCTTGATCTGGTTCGGGTCACGCGTGTCGGCGACGAAATTCATTGCGAATTTTCCGCCCGATCTTTCTTACACAAGCAAGTCCGCAGCATGGTCGGCAGTTTAGTCGAAGTGGGTCTCGGGAAATGGACAGCGCGAGATCTACAGGCGGCATTGGATGCAAAAGACAGAACCGCCTGCGGACCCGTCAGCCCACCGGACGGTCTTTACCTCATCAAAGTGACCTACCCTGACAACTAAGCGGGACCGATCACCTGAAGCAGACCCGTCAACAGAACCATCATACCCGCCGAGACTATGACGCATCCGACCAAGACCGCGCTTCCAAGCGGAAAGCCTGCTGCCCGTTGGGCTAAACGGATATCGATCGGTAGCAGACCCAAATAGGCAGCGAGCAAGGCCCCGTAGCCAATGATCGTCGGCACGCCGAGATAGACTACGCCTAGGAAAATGACGCCCAAGGCAACACATAGCCAGACGAGCGCCCAGTTGCGCACCACCCACCACTCAGCAAGTCTATCCGTCCGGCTCATCAAGATCGCGACTAAGCCAGATGTGACGGGAAAACTGAGCAACCAAAGCCCGATAATCAGAGCGAAAGGCCCCAGCTGAAAGTCTGGCACATCAGTCCCGGCCAACGTAGCGCGCTCCGTTTCCAAACCCACCATGACGAGCCAAAGCGCCGGAAAACAGGACAGAAGCGCCACAAAAGCGCAAATCACCCCGGCTTTAGATAAATCGAAAAAGCGTCGCCAATCGGCCCAACGACCGACAGCACCGAAAACTCCGTAGAGCGTCTTCATGCGCGCAGTCTCAAACGCCGGGCTTCAAGCATATGCCGCAACCCTTCAGGAATGGGGCAGACCTGTCCGCCCTGTGTCGAGACCAACGTCGCCAAAGCCAGCAGAACCGGGGTTTCGTCCTGATAGGCAACAGCCTGGGTCACCCATGAGGATCCACCGATCCGGCCGATACCAATATGGAAATTCAGCTCGGGACGAAGATGGCATTCATTGACGTAAGTCAGCGTCTGCCCACCCACCAAAGTCCGCACCGTATCGGTCTGAAAATAATCTTTCATAGGATGATTGAACCGCACCCGCGCATCTTCGAACAAGGCCGCCATTGCGACATTATTGACATGGTTCAGCGGGTCGAGATCTTGAAACCGTGGCCGCACGTCAACCGTCTCAGGATAGAGGTCACGGTCGAGCCAATGGGGGTCGATCCTTTGTCCGGAAGGGTAATCGGTCATGCGCGCGGCCATACTGTCGCGATACGGATGGCACAACCGCGCTTTATAGCGCGAGTGCTGGACGGGGCTGCAACAGCCTGCCAGAGTTGAGCGTGAAAGAGGTCAACCATGAGATGGTTTTTCCGGATCACCGGGCTCATTTTCTTAGTGTTCGCGCTTTTAGTCGGATTTAGTGCGCTGCTGCCACAGACACAGACCATAGAGCGCTCACAGGTTTTCGACCTAAGTGTAGAGACTATTTTCGACACAGTTGTGGATCTGAGAACCCATTCATCTTGGTCCCACCTCGTTCCGGAAAGCACGGCCCTCGCCTATGGTCAGATGAGCGGCACAGGGGCGAGCGCGGCTTGGAGTCAGGAAGGTTCGGTCGGATCGATTGAAATTCAGCAGACAATCGACCCTTCACTTGTCTTGACCTCAGTGTATGTCGGCCGGTCGAGTCATGTGCTGACTTATGTGCTCGCCGCAGAAGATACAGGTACAATTGTCTTATTAAGATCAGACCGTGATCTTGGCGGCTTTCCCTATTTGCATCGACTTCGCGCCAAAATCGGTGAAGCCCGAACTGCCGCCCAAATGGACGCCTCACTCGTGCGTCTGGGCCAAGTTGCAAAGCAGACGGAAAATTAAGGGTCTTTTTCTGGCTCTGGCTGAACCAATTCGTCAATTTTCAGCCGGCTTTCATCCGGATCTGGTTCGCGGAATAGGTCACGTAGACGGCGAGAATCGTCTTCGATACGGATCGGATTGCTCAGAAACTCGCGTGAGAAACCGACTTCAGGACCGTCATCTAACAACGTGCTCGACGGCCCTCCCGCATTGATCGAATTGTTGCCAATCCCGGTGCTCCACGGGTCGCCGCCGCCCGCAATATTGGCCCCCGTAGAATTACCGCGGCGGAATCCCGCCGGGGCTCCGGGCGTTCCGGTCGTTCTCACGCCTCTAGATTTATACTGATCGAAACTCTCAAACCCGTCCGAGTTGCGGCCCTGGAAGGTGCGGAGATATTCCGGACAATCGAGATGGGTCTTGCCGGCCTCGCGACAGCGAATATCCAGAACGATCCCCTCAAACCCTTCGCCGGGCGAATTGCCGTAGCTACCGGGCGCTAAGGTCCAGCCGCCGGTGCCGGGTGCCGCACGCTGAGTCCCGCCACTGGGCGGCGCACCGATGTTCCCGCCGCCCGTGGTCGGTCCCGATAGAGGGTTACTGGACGGACGACGAATCTGACCGGGATCTGCCGTATTCGCAGGACCTAACGGACGATCCTGACGCATCAGATCAATAAACGGATCGGATTGCTCCTGTGGCACAGCGCGGCGTTCTTCGACAATCGTTTCGGGCGCTTCAGGCGAAGCTAGGATCGTCGGCGGGGCTGTAATAATCTCTGGCTCGATCACAATCGGCTCAGCTTGCGGCTCCGGTTCCAGAACAATTTCAGGTTCAGGTTCGACGGTCTGTGGTTCGACAATCTCCGGGTCTACGATGTCCAATGCCTCAACAGGCGGCAGTTCTTCGAGAGGCCGCGGCTCAAGCTCAGGCGTCATAATACCAGGGGCGGGCACCTCTTCCGCCGGGGTTGGCGTGACAAAAGGGGCAGGCTCGATCTCAAGCTCAAGCTCAGGCTCAATCACAGGCTCGGGCTCAATCACCAGCTCGGGCTCAGGTTCCACGACGGGCTCGATCACGGGTTCAGACTCTAGAATCGGTTCCGGCTCTGAAATGACAGGCGCAGGAACAATTGGGTCCAGCTCGATGACGGGTTCAGATTCTGGCTCAGGGTCCAGCACAATGGGTTCAGGGATAAGCTCCGGCTCGGGTTCCGGCTCGATTGGCTCTGGAATAGGGTCTGGCTCAGGCGCCGGGATGGCTTCGGGTTCTGGCTCGACCACAGGCTCCGCCAGAATTTTAGGAGGCGGCGGTGTTGGGGTTGGCTCAAGATCTAGTTCTGGCTCAGGTTCAGGTAGAGGCGCGGGCGGAGGGGGAGTCGGTTCGGGTTCGCGAACGGGCGGCGGTGTCGGTCTCGGCTGTGGACGCGGCGCGCGCGCGGGCACGGGAATGACAGGGGCTGCCACAGGTTCAGCGACAGGCTCAGGCTCAGGTTGCGGGGCCTCAAAGGCGACAATCTGAACTGGAATCACCTCGGGCTCATCCGGCTTCAAATCCGGAACAATGAAATTAGTGGAGAGCGCAAAGAACAAGAAAGCGTGAACCGCTATCGCAAGGACAACGGTTCCGGTGCCGCGCTGCGCATCATCTTCGAAGAAGTCCGCCAGCCGGTCGGGATCATGGTAGGGCGAAAACCCACCACCGCGCGGCGTATAAAGACCCTGATCATATGGAACGTACGCGGTCACGCGTGGCTGACTCTCCTTTGAACGCGACAGCATGTTCGCTCATAATAGAGTCCGCTTAGCAGGCTTCACGCGCAGGCCAAGGCGCGCCCTGCATCGTTTACGGCTTTGTCACGCTTCGATAAGGGCTCGACAAAGAGAGTTTAGCCTTAGCTCGCGATCAGCACGAGCCCACAGAGTACCAGCGTCGCCCAAAATACAGTGCGTTCAAAGCGTCCACCGTCTCGGCGGTGCATATGGAAATAATGGTTCATGCGGTCGGGATGCTCCCGCCTCATGTCCGCTTTATGGCGTCGGCGTGACCATTTCAGTCTCGATTTTTTTTCGGTGCGTGCTTCGCCAAATGACGATGCCGACGCCGCTCATGGTGACAGCCACACCGAGGATGAGCCCAAGCGAGAGCGGCTCTCGCAATATGATTAAGCCCCCGGCGACACCAATCACCGTGTTTAATAAGCCGCTCGGCGCGACGACTTGGATCGGCAGGCGCGATAACAACCAATAATAGGACCCATGCGCGAGGATGCTCACCAGTAATGTTGAATAGGCGAGCGCGGCGAGAAACATCCAACGCAAATCCGGCGCAAAAACGGCCGTCTGGTTCGTTTCCAAAACCAAGGTTAGCGGCCAGAGTATGATTGTACCGATCACCGCGAACCACGCGACGAGCTGTGATGGCTTGATCCCTTTAGTCCGTTTGACGGCGATGGCGGCGAAGGCTTCGCTGAGCGCACCGCAAGCGATCAAAGCCAGACCGACTATGAAGAGCGGCCCAACGGCTTCACGCGGTCCTGCAATCGCAATGATAATCACGCCCAAAAACGCCAAGGCGATACCGAGCGATGACCAACCGCGAATTCGCTCACCTAGCAGTAAGACTCCCAGCAGAACGGAAAACGGCATATATAACTCAATCGCTACAGCCGCCGCGCTCGCTGTTGTCATGCCCATCGCTGGGAACATGAAAGCGTAGTTTAGCGCGCCGAAGCCGAGCCCACCGATAAAGACCGCGCGCATCTGCCCTTTATGCCAACGCAGAAAGGGGGACATCAGGATCGCGACCAAACTCATCCGCATCGCAGCATAGAAAAGCGGCGGCATACCAAAGTCGCCAATCGCTGTACGCATGACAGAAAAATGCAAACCCCAGATCGTGCAGATCATCAGCAGCACTAATGTTTCGCGCACGTTCATATTGTCGCGGTAGCAAGAGCGGGTTAGCAGCGCCATCATTATGCAACTGTCCGAACAGATTCAACGCGTCGCCACCAGTGCGACCATGGCCATGACACAGGCGGCGCGTGATCGGCTCAAGGCAGGCCACCCTGTCATCTCGCTGAGCGCTGGCGAACCCGACTTTGCGACCCCGGACCACATTCTAGAGGCTGCTCGACGCGCGATGCTGGACGGAAAAACGGGCTACACTGCGGTCGACGGTATTGCCGAGTTGAAGCAGGCCATTGTCGCCAAGTTCGCGCGCGACAATGATCTTTCAGTCACGCCCGCACAGATCAATGTCTCACCGGGCGGCAAGGCCGTGCTTTGGAACGCCCTGGCCGTCACGGTCGGTCCGGGTGATGAGGTGATCGTGCCAACACCCTGTTGGGTCAGCTATCCGGAAATGGTCAAACTGACCGGGGCCACACCCATCATGTTGCCCGGCGGTCCCGACTTCAAAATTACAGCTGAACAGCTGAGTGCCGCGATCACGCCCGCAACACGCTGGCTGATGCTCAATTCGCCGAGCAACCCAACAGGGGCGGTCTACTCGAAGGCTGAACTCCACGCCCTAGCGGACGTGTTGCGTAATCACCCTCAAGTCATGGTTTTATCCGACGATATCTACGAAGCACTGGTGTTTGGAGACGCGACGTTTGCGACGATGGCAAGTGTGGCTCCGGATTTGTCGGACCGCGTGCTGACCATGAACGGCGTGTCCAAAGCCTATTCTATGACAGGCTTTCGTATCGGATACGGCACGGGGCCCGAATGGCTAATCGCCGCGATGCGCAAATTCATGGGGCAGACGACGTCGAACCCAACCTCGATCAGCCAGTGGGCGGCGGTCGCGGCCCTGAACGGCCCGCAAGATTTCCTGAATGATTGGCGCACGCGATATCGGACGCGCGGCAAGATCATGACTAAGGCGCTCAATGCTGCTGGCCTCAGCTGTGCTTTGCCGGATGGCGCCTTTTATGTGTTCGCAAATTGCGAGGTTGTTATGAAGAAACTGGGCTTCCAATCGGATGCGGACTTCGCGATGGCTTTGCTGAATGACGCGGGTGTCGCCACCGTGCCAGGGTCGGCTTTTCACGCGCCCGGACATATTCGCCTGTCCTACGCAGCTGCGACCGAAGAGATTGAACAGGCGTGTTCTAGGATCATGGAATTTTGCGAACTCTGACCCCATATAAAGTGCTGGCCCTACTTATTTGGAAGGAGATTTCATGGATATTGATATCGGCATTAAAGCGGCAGACCGCGAAGCCTCAGCCAACGCCCTGACGCGACTACTGGCAGACACTTACACGCTCTATCTGAAAACGCATGGTTACCACTGGAACGTGGAAGGCCCGCATTTCCAACAACTCCACGCCTTGTTCATGGAACAATATACGGAGATGTGGACCGCATCGGACGACCTAGCCGAACGTATTCGGGCGTTAGGTTTTTATGCGCCGGGTTCCTACACTCAGATGGCCGAACTGGCGTCGCTACAAGAAGAAGATAGCACGCCGCCAGACTGGAAGAGCATGGTTCAAACGCTGGCCAAAGGTCACGAGCAAGTTGCGAAAACCGCACGAGAGGTTCTACGGGTCGCTGAAGAAACTGGTGACGATGCGACCTCAGACGTGGTTGCTCCGCGTGTGACGCTGCATGAAAAAACGGCGTGGATGCTGCGTGCAACCGCGAGCTAATTAGCTGCGACGCTGACCTAAACGAAGCCAGTCCCGCTTGGGCAGACCATAGAGTTGATCCATAAACTCCATCTGCAGACCAATGGGTTGGCCGTGCGGGCTGTTCCACATAATCGCGATCCCGGATTGTTTTTCGGGATCGAATAGAATGAGCGACCGATAGCCTTCGACACCACCCCGGTGCCCGACGACTTTATGGCCATGATAGTCATAAATACGCAGCCCGAGCCCGTAATGGCTATTATCGAGCGCGCCATAGCTTCGGTCCATCATGCGCTGCTCACCTGGGGTCGCGACGACACGGGTCTGCATGGCCATTAACCGCTCGGTTGGAAACGGCGTTGTCGGCATCATACCGGGCTTGTTCGGCATGAGGGCGGTCATCCAGCGGGCTAAATCGACCACGGAACTGTTGACCCCAGCCGCTGCCGGAACATGATAATAACTAGATTTAATATGCCGGATGAGGCGTCCTTTACGATTATGCGGGCGCGCCCAATTCCGACTATGAACCATCGCGTCGAGCGTCAGGCTGGCCGTGCTCATACCTAGCGGATCAAAAACTTCGCGCTGCACAACCGTTTTGTAGGGAAGTTCTGTCGCTTCTTCGACGATTTCTGCTGCTGCGTCGAACGCAACATTTTGATAGGTGTGGCAGGTCCGCGGCGGGCAAACATAATTAAGGCCACCTAACTGCGTGCGCAGCATTTTGGCGTCTCGTCCGTCCTCGATCCGACCATCATAGGCATTCCGCGTAATCCCAATCCGGTGAGACAGAAGGTCAACGATATCGTGCTTTTCGCTAGTTGGCGGCAAGTGAAGTGACGGTGCCAGCGCTTCGATGGGCAGTCTGGCATCGACACGGCGTTCTTCAACCAAGCCAAGCAAGGTCGAGGCGGCAACCCCTTTGGACACGGACGCCCACCGGAAAATTGTGTTCTGATCAACCGCTTTACCGCTGCCGCGCACTTGCTCGCCATAGCCTTTGGCGAAGGTGACACGACCATTCTCAACAATGGCGATCGCCATCCCGGTCATGTCGGATTTTTGCATCATGGCGGTCGCCCGCCGGTCAATTTCATTGGCATTGATGCCTGGCACACGAGCGGTTTGCGCCGACGCGACCGCGCAGAAGGTCATCGAGAAAAGAAGTGCCAGCCAAAACTTCATGAACACGGCATAGGGGGATTGCTTGGTCAATGTCGAGACGGTTCGCTTATTGGGCGCATTCCATTCCCCTCAGGTCAACAGGATCCACCCGATCAATGCAAAACCCAGGCCTAAACGATAGATCATGAAGGGTAGAAAGCCGATGCGGGTCACAAAGCGTAAAAATAGAGCGATGGCAGCGTAAGCGACCACAAAAGAGAGGGCTGCGACCCCCAGTCCTTGCCCCAATGTTGCGCTTCCCGTATTCTCTCCCGACGCGAGCTTGAGCAGGGCATAAGCGCCTCCGGCACCGATGACCGGCAGGCTCATCAACATCGAAAAGCGGGCAGCCGCCTCACGCGACAGACCGATAACCCGACCCGCGCTCATAGTGATACCCGAACGCGACGTGCCCGGAATAAAGGCAATGACTTGCGCCAGACCCATGCCGAAGGCCCCGCGCCAGCTGAGTGTGTCCATGTCCCGCGCGTCTTTGGCCCAAATATCGGACAACCATAGTACAACGCCGAAAATGATGGTCGCGGCAGCAATGATTGCTGGGTTGCGGAGCGCTTCGTCCCAGCCCCCGCTCGCGAGCAGCATACCAATAATCAGCGCTGGTGGCGTCGCCACGATCAAATTAAGCGCCAAGACTGAGCCCCGCGTCAGTTTGCGCCGGACGAGATCGCGTACCCCCAAGATCATTTCAGCCACATCTTTGCGAAAATAAAGCAGGACGGAGAACAGCGTCCCGAAATGAGCCATCACGTCAATCAAGACGCCTTGCTCGGTCCAACCGAACACAGCTTCAGGCAGGATGAGGTGGGCGGAACTCGACACCGGAAGAAATTCGGTCAGCCCTTGTATCAGAGCGAGTAAAAGTGCCTGCCACCAAGTCATGAGCGCGATTAGGCCGGACAGCGTTAGCATAGCGTTACGTTGCCTCCGTAAATAAGCACGGGTGCAATCCAGATAAGGCGGAACGAAGGCGATGCACGACGGGTTAGGTTAGTATGCCACGCACGATATTCATCACCGACGCCGCCTCCCCGCTGGGACGGGCCTGTGCAGTGCGACTGGGTCGAGCTGGCTGGAATGTAATTATGGGTGCCTCCTCCCTCTCCAGCCTTGAAGATATATGCGGGGAATTGCCCGACACGGCGACGTTACCCAGCAGATGTGTCCCGACCGATATCGGCAATGTCGTTCCAGTGTTGGAAGACGGCGAGGATCGGTTCGGTTCGATCGACGCCATATTGGTCAATAGTCGTGCCAAGCGGGTTGGCTGGCGACGGACGCTTGATAGCGGAATTCTCTCGCTAGCGGTGGTGAGCGAAGCAGCCCGCCCATTTCTAACCCGATCAGAAGGTCATTTGGTCATTGCGGGCATTCGCGGTGGTCAACGCAGCATGGGCGGCGCGATGCAGACCGTGGCCCGCCAAGCCTCGAAAGTGATCGTCGATGCTTTGGAGCAGGATTGGGAGGAGGATCCCATCCGGATCAGCCTTGTCGAACCGCACAGGTTGGACGGACCCAAGCAGATGGCCCGCCGGATCGCCCGAACACTAAATGGCGCGCCGCCACGACGGCCGATCCAGCGCGAACAGCCCCTCATAGCCTCGCGTTATTAATCGCTAAGCGCCGCATTGAGCGAAGGCCCTTGTTCAGCTTTAAGGGCCGCACAGAGTTCAATGCGTTCGATCGCCTGCATCAAGCTCCGCTCATAGCCCGGAATAATGTCGGCCTTTGAGAGATAGAAACTCTCGACATCATCGCGTTCTTCGGTTGAGCAAAAGCCGTTGGCTGCAGATGGTGTCCCGCCAAGGCGAACATCTGGCACCTTACGCGCGACATAATCGTCGAAATTCGTCTTATACCAATCCCAAGCCATCGCTTCATGACGTTCATTCCCCAGCAGCCCGGCAACAATCGTCCCGCTTTGACGTCCGGTGAATGGGCTATCGTCAGCCAGAGCCAACGCAAGCAGACGCTGCGCCTGATCTCCATCCGGTGTTTTTGTCAGTGCATTCAGAGCGGCGGTTTTTTCAAGCGGAGAACCGTCTGCGGCCAACTCAATCAAAGGCTCGAACGCAGCAGCCGGAACGCGGCGGATAGTTTCACTAAAGGCTGACCTCAGAATATTTGTCGGTACGTTGGCGCGTTTCTGTTCATCTTGCTCCAGAACACCCAGCCCCAGATAAAGTGTGCCTTGGCGCAAGAGGTAGTTCTTAGCGTCCGCGTCATTACCTTTCGTCGCAAGGAGATCACCGAGGGTCGGAGCTAGCAGGTCCCCTTCGATGGAATCCTCGCCGCGTATGCGACGATACCGATCCCCATACGTATCCCCAATATGCTGCGCCAATCCAGGGCGGACATCCGGCAGTTCTTCATAGATGAAGTTCAATAATTTGGTTGAGCCCGACGCCACATCATAGTCTGGATGTTGCGCAAACGCGCGCATGCCGGAGAGATAGGTTTCCCCATCAACCTCACCAGCCCGGAAGGCGGCCACGAGACTGTCTTGTGCTGACAGCGCTTCCTTGGTTGAAAGGTGCTCGAGATTGGCCATCAACTTGCCCCACGCTTCACCGTTCATCGTGAAGCGGTAATAGCCCGCGCCGTCAGCGTTGGGCATAACCGCATCGGCACAATCGATCGGGGCCTTCAGCGCACCACTGCGGTCTATCATCAAGTTACATTGCTTGGTCACCTCACCATCCTTGATGAAGTTAGCGCACACTGGGATCTGCCAGCTCTGTCCTTGTTCGACCTTGGAGCCAAGCGGTGCATAGCGCGACTGCGACAGCGACAGGGTCGTATTGCCTTTACGCTCACAAGTCAGCTTAGCGGTCACGAGAGGCAGGCCCGGCTGATCAACGAAGCTCTTCATGGCCGCGACAACTTTTGGATTATCCGATCCGTCCGCAATCGACTGGAAGAAATCATCCGCCGACGCAACATCATCTGCATAGCGGTCCATGTGCAGCTGAACGCCGGTCTGGAAAGCGTCTTTGCCGACATAGCTTTCGAACATATCCAGCACACCGCCGCCTTTGCGGTAAGTAATGCCATCAAACTGATCCATCACCTTCTCGGAGCGCTCCAGCGGTTCCCGGACTTTGCGCGTTGTCGACAACGTGTCGATATTCATCGCGTCGAGCGAGGCGTTGAGCGTGACATTCTCAAAATTACCGTCTGATTGCCACAGGGTCAGGCCCTTATTGCCCATCCACGTGGCGAAGGCTTCGTTCAGCCAGATGTCTTCCCACCAGACGGGCGTGACGAGATTGCCGAACCATTGGTGCGCCAATTCATGACTGTGGACGCGGGCATAGGCCCGTTTTTGCGCTAGCGGAGCGTCTTCATCCAGCAACAGCAGAAATTCGCGGTAGACGATGAGGCCGGGATTCTCCATCGCGCCAAACGCATAATCCGGGGCCGCAATCAGATCGAGTTTCTCATAGGGATATTCGCGGCCGAAATAGCCTTCGAGCGCCGAGAGCAACCCATCCGTATTATCGAGCGCATAGGCCAAGCGCTTACCTTCGCCGCGGGCCGCCAAACCCCGCAGGGCCAATGGACGAGTCCGGGCGTCATTTGGCGGAATATCGCCATAGTCCACCACATCATAGGGGCCGACGGCAAAGGCGATCAGATAAGTCGGCAGTGGACGCGTCTGCGCAAACTGGTGTTTGATCAGACCGCCTTCCATTGGGGTTTCTGAAGACTTTGTGGTGTTCGAGACCACGACATTGCCTTCGGGCGCTGTGATCGACAGGGTGAAGGGCTGTTTATATTTAGGCTCATCAAAGGACGGGAACGCTTCTCGGGCCGCCATCGGTTCCATCTGCGTCACGATATAGGCATCATCGCCGCGTACGACCTTATAGGCGGAATTGAGGTTCTGGTTGAACGGGGTCTCAAAATTGATGCGGATGACGCCGTTACCAGCAGGCAGCATCGTGCCAGCCTCTAGCCATGCTAAACCTGAAGGGGCATCCGCTTCGGGGACAGCATCAAAGCTCAGAGGAAAGGTCTCTCCACCGATCTCAATGGACGCCGCACTCACCGTCATTTCTTTCGCGTGCATCCAGAAACCGGACGTGACAGCGTTAATCGTCGTATCAATATCGACCTGTCCACTCATTCCGTCCGCGTGCGGGTCAATCTCTAGATCAATCCGATACTCCAGTGGCGTCACTGTTTCGGGAAGTTGGGCGTGAGGAATGACGTCGCGTGACACGTTGGCTATCGTATCAACAGCTTCGACTATATTCGGCGTCGTTTCGTTCACCGGATCACTGTCCGAGGCAGGATTGCAAGCCGTCAATATGAGCGTAGCAGCGGCAAGCAGAAGAGCGTGTTTCATAGGGCGACATTCTAAATGGTTCGAATTTGAGGGGCTCATAGCCGCCTGACACTCTCACCGCCAACTCACATGTTAAAGTTATGGTATAACGGTGCAGCCATGATAAACTAACTCCATGTCCGCCTATGGCTTAACAGACGATCCGCTTGCAAAAGCAGGCAGAGATGACAGGTTCGACCTGCCCGACCGTAAAGGTCGGCCCGGACGTCTTCCGCCTGAAGGCTCGTCTGTTATCACACGCCGCATAACCGCTCTGGCCCTCGCTTTGGGTGTCTTTATGGCCGCGGGTAAGCTCTGGTTACTCACCCTGACGGGGTCAGTCGGCGTGCTGTCCTCCCTCGTCCATAGCGGTTTGGATATGGTCGCTGCGGCCAGTTCTTTCATCGCCGTGCGCTTCGCGGCGCGCGCGCCAACGGATCAATATCGGTTCGGGTTTGGCAAAGCCGAGAGTTTTTCAGCCGTCTTCCAAGTCTGTTTGATCGGGCTTGCCGCTTTCTATCTGATGGGAGCGGCCATCGAAGCGTTGATGGGATCGGGCGGGATTGGTCATGACCATGCGTCCCACGGTCACGCCATTGATGGTTCGACCATCGCGATTGTCGTCATGAGCGGGTTTGTTGTCCTCACAGTCTGGTTATTGATTGCACAAAGTTGGGCCATTCGAGCGACGGGATCGATCGCCGTTCGGGGAGACCGCGCGCATTATACGGCGGATTTGTTCGGTAATCTGTTCGTGATTATGGGGCTGGCGATTGCGACTATGACCGACGCTCATTGGGCAGATGCGGCGGTTGGCGTGGTTATGGCGCTGTGGCTGATGTTCACAGGCTTCCGTGTGGCCCGTCTGGCGTGGGCGCAACTCATGGATCAGGAACTCAACCCGTCAGAGCGCAAACTGATCGTCAATCGCGTCATGTCAGACCCAAAAATCCGGGCCGTCACACATTTGCGCACGCGCGCCTCTGGACCTCATCTTCATATACAAATGCAGCTAAATCTCGATCCACACCTCTCATTGACTGAGAGTCACGACATTGTTGTCGGTGCAGAAAAGCGCGTCATGGCCGCTTTTCCTGCGGCAGACATCTTAATCCACCCACATCCGGCGGGCTGTGCGCAGACCCATGGGAATGTGCGATTTGATACAGCAAAAAACAGGTCTTAACCCTTAAACTTAAAGCTTCGTTTGCCATGTCTGGGTTAGACGGATCGGATGCGGACGCTGTACCATTACCCGATGCATCCAGGCTGCCGCGCCGTGCGGCTTTGCTTTGCCGAAAAAAAGCTCAAATTGCGCGAGATCGTCATCGATCCGTGGAATCCAGACGAAAAATTCCAATCGCTCTCCGCCGAAGATGTCCCGCCCATACTAACCGATCTGACAAAGTCGGGCTCGGTCACGATTGTCGGCACTCAGACTCTGTGTGAATATGCGGATGAGTCCAGCGGTCGCAATCCGCTCATGCCTGGCGAACGTCATGACCGGGCGGAAGTGCGCCGTCTGACCACATGGTTCGGGCAACGGTTCGACCATGAAGTCAATGCGCTCATCTTACCCGAAAAGCTGGAGACGGTTTTTATCGGCGGCACACCTGACCCGGATGCGCTGCGTGAAGGTCGCGCCGCTTTGCGAGATCATATGAGCTATATGATGTGGCTACTGAGCATTCGTGATGGTCTGGCTGGCCCCGCCTTTACCTTGGCAGACATTATGGCCTCGGCACATCTATCTTGCCTTGACTATCTCGGCGAAGTCCCGTGGCGCGAATTTCCGGCCGTGAAGGAATGGTATCAGACAATTAAATCCCGACCATCCTTCCGCCCCTTGCTCGCCGACCGACTTCCGGGCATTCGCCCACCCCAGCATTATGGCGATCTCGATTTTTGATCATGTCACCGCCGCGTAATCCGCTGGCGCGATTGACCGGACGCGCCGAGGCGCTTGGCTTTACCGCTCCGCATATTGTTGATCTCGACAGCTATGGCGATGGTGCAGGGGATCGTCTGCGAGACTTTGTTGCTCAAGACCGTCATGCCAGCATGGAGTGGATGGAGACGACGCTGGATCGGCGCGCCCATCCCAAGTCTTTGTGGCCGCAGGCCAAATCAGCGATCATTTTTGGTATGAATTATGGCCCGGAAACCGATCCACTCATCACACTAAACCAACCGGATCGCGCGACGATTTCCGTCTACGCCCGGGGTCGCGACTATCACGACGTGATGAAAGGGCGGCTAAAAGAACTCGCCGGTCTGCTGGCGCGCGATACGGATGCAGAGGTAAAAGTTTTCGTCGATACAGCGCCTTTGATGGAGAAACCTCTAGCCGCAGCAGCGGGGCTCGGTTGGCAGGGGAAACATACCAATCTCTTGTCCCGCGACTATGGAAACTGGCTCTTTATCGGGACGATACTTAGTGCGGCAGACCTGACACCAACTGCGCCAGAGACGGATCATTGCGGATCATGCCGTGACTGCCTTGATGCCTGCCCGACCAATGCTTTTCCGGCCCCTTACCAGCTGGATGCACGGCGCTGCATCTCCTACCTGACCATCGAACATGACGGTCCCATTGAGATCGAACTGCGGGAGAAAATGGGCAATCGCATTTATGGCTGCGATGATTGTCTCGCCGTCTGCCCGTGGAATAAATTTGCGCAAGTCGGCCGAGAGGCCAAACTCGCTGCTCGCGATGATCTCAATGCGCCGTCTTTGGCGGACCTCGCCACCCTCGGCGAGAGCGGCTTTCGTACACATTTTTCAGGGTCCCCAATCAAACGGATCGGGTGGCTTCGTTTTCTACGCAACGTACTCTACGCCATTGGTAATTCCGGAAATTCTGAGTTGCGGGATATTGCGGCCATCTATGTCGATCATAGTGATTCTACTATAAGTAGCGCATCTCGGTGGTGTCTGCAGAGGCTGTAAAACGTTAACAATGACTTGCGAAGGTCTACACGGTCAGGTTTAGTCTTTCCGGGGGCAGCCATGACTACATCACCGGATCGCGGTCGCGTTAGAAATTTGTCGCTCGGCCGCGCCGATCGGTTACGCCCAGCCTCTATACTCGCAAGCAGTGGAGTCGCCTCAATCATCGCTCTATTGATCGGTGTGGAGGTGTCGACAGACTTCGACTTCATGTCGCTTATACAAGTTATGACCATGATCGTGGCTTGGATCAGCGTCGCCTTGGCTGTTCTTCGACTACTAGCGTGCGTCACGCCACAGCGCCAACCGTCAACGCTTCTGCCTCATGCGCAGCTACCCACTTACACCGTGATCGTGCCATTATTTCACGAGGCACATATGGTGTCGGGATTGATCTCCACCCTGTCCAGCCTCGATTATCCGACAGAGAAACTCGATATTATCTTTGCCTGTGAGAGTGGTGATCTAGGAACGGTCGCCGCTGCGGAGGCTCTCGCGCAACCGCCCTTTCGCGTCCTTGTCGTCCCGCCGACGATTCCCGATGGAGAGCCACAAACGAAGCCGCGTGCGCTCAACTATGCCTTAGCCCGGTCCCATGGCGAGCTTGTCACTATTTTCGATGCAGAAGACCGCCCCCACCCGCAGCAGTTGCGGCAAGCTGCGAGCGCATTCGCCGCTCACCCCCAATGGATGGCTCTGCAAGCACCGCTGCATTATTTCAACACGCAAGATAGCTTGTTGGCGGCACAATTCGGACTGGAATATGCGGGTTTATTCCAAGTGCTATTGCCGTTTTTCGACAAAACGGGTTTGCCTTTCCCGCTCGGCGGAACGTCCAACCATATGCGCCGAGGGGCGCTTGATGCGGTTGGCGGTTGGGACGCTTATAATGTGACGGAAGATGCCGATCTGGCCTTTCGTCTGGCTGCCTATGGCGGCGGCATCGGATGGATCAACGCGCCCACTCAAGAAGAAGCCGTCTCTCGCATCCGTCCTTGGCACCGGCAGCGCTCTCGATGGCTCAAAGGCTATATTCAGACCTGGATGGTCCATATGAATGCGCCTTTATCGGGCGGTTGGCGACGGGTTGTCATGTTGCAACTCACGCTCGGACTCTCGCTCCTCTCCGTCTTGTTCTTCGCGCCCATCATGGTTTTGCTTGGCTTAGTCGGCGCTGCAAAGCTTTTAGGCATTACGGATGCAGTCATTCCTGCCATCTATCTCTGGACTTTGGGCTTCAGCCTAATCTGCGGCATGGCGGTTGGCGCTCTAGGCGCCATCCGCGCAGGTCAGCCCCATCTTCTGCGCCATGTCCCGCTCATGCCAGTCTACTGGATGTTGCTATTCACGCCACTGATGCAGGCCTTAGCCGAACTGCAGACCCGACCCTTTCACTGGCACAAGACGGAACATGGTGTTACGGGCGCGCCGCCTGACCCACCGGACAAAGATGCGTGCTTGATCAATGGACCTAAATACTGATCTCATCCTGACACTTTCAGCGATTGTAGTGTGCGCTGGATTGGCTTTTATAGGTATTCGGAAGCGTTTCACGGAGAAACAAGATATCCGGCCCTATCGCATACCGTGGATGATCATCGCTCTATTCTCCATCGCTGTCGGCTTCATGCTATTCGTGCATCTTGTGAATATATTCGGGTTTGAGACAGGTGGTCGCCGCTAACCTAGAGAAGTTTGATCGCAGTTAGATGGACGCAAATTGTTAACCCTGTTGGCATGAAAACGCGTCAATCCCGGCATCCATTGGAACGACCTTCTTGAGCAACCGTTAGGTTGGTTCGGAGGACACAATGTATAATCATGTAGAAAGCACATCAAACAACACGGATAGCCGGAACGGTGAGATTTCGACGTTCGGCTATGTCAGTCTAGCAATCATGGGCAATACGGTCGCCGTAATCGCCGCCATCTTGATGGTCATTTAAACTGGATGATTATCCGCAGTTTCGGGCGCGCCTGTTGGAATCGCGACACGGGATCGATTGAACATCCACCCGGCCAAGCTTTCATGCATGAGCACTGAGATCAGGATGCAAAGCCCGGCGATCCGCCATACAGCATCGATATCATCGAACGACGCATGGGTCTGAGCATAGGCGATATAGAAAATTGTGCCCATTCCGCGAATACCGAAAAAAGCCATTTTCATGCGTTCACTGTTCGGACAGCCTAACCCGATCATGGAGATGTAACCTGCGACGGGGCGCACAATTAGTAGCAGGGCAAGCGCAATGACTAGATCCGTCCATTGCCATTGATGCCAAAGCTCTGCCGCAACAAATGACCCAAACCATAAGAGCAGAACCACCATTAAAATGCCTTCGAACTGGTCCGCAGACTCATGGGCGGCGCTGGCATAGGCAGGCTCGTCGGCTTTGCGCATCTTGGTGTCAGGACTATGCTTTCGTCCAGATCTTGCGGCGATAAACACGGACAAAAATCCGTAGGCATGAACAAATTCCGCTAAACCGTAAGCGATAAAGGTGGCTGCCAAAACGACGATTAGCGGACTACTCCGATCGTTCCGGGCATCACCTAATGTTGAATACAGAATGCGGGTCAAAACCCAGCCGACACCCCAACCAATCGCAATGCCCATTCCGACCCGATAGAGACCATCATAGGCAATAACGTGGGTCCAATCGAACGTCCCGGCAGCCAGTGCGATCGCAGCCCAGACAAATGGAAAAGCGAGACCATCATTCAGGCCGGCTTCAGATGTAAGAGCAACCCGCGTGGGGTCCTCATCCTCCCCTGGACCGCCAACTTGTACGGATCGGGCGAGTACAGGATCGGTTGGTGCCAACGCGGCTCCGAGCAAAACCGCACCCGCCAGTCCGAGTCCGGCCCATTGGCCCAAAATGATCAAGGCAATAATCGTCAAAGGCATGGTAATCGCCAGCAATCGCCACGTCGCGTTCCAACGCCGCCAACCTGCTTTCAAATCAATCGCAAGCCCCGCCGCCGTAAGGCTAACAATAACGATCATTTCTGAGGCATGGGTGATGATCCCGGCTTGCAATTCGGAGCCGAGAGGCGAAATACTTGGAAATCCGAGCAAGGTCGCGATGGCACCTAGCGCAATATAAACAGCGGGTAGATTGATGTGATAGCGCCGAGCGAGACCCGGCTGCAGAGTCAAACCGAATAGCGCGAATCCGACGAGCGCATAAACACTCGCAACCGGATTGGAGAGTAACGACTCGATCAAACTACTTATCATGTCAAAGTCCTGAGCCGGAAAACGAGTGTCATTTCAGGAACCACCCTCGCCCGCAACCGTTTGAATGATCTGGAGGAGATTATGCCAAATCATTTGCAAAGTAGAACCGGCGATATGCACAAAGGTCAGAGCAGCAGCTCTCGCTTTGGATTAAAAAGCATCGTGATCGGCGCCGTCTTAGTGGCGGTCATCGCTGCAATTTTGGTGCTGACCTAGGTCTTTTCTGTAACCAGCGTACAGCCCAGCCCGGGGCGATATACTGCGCGGTTAGAAATACGCCCGCCGAGAAGTTCGACTGTGACCGCATTCTTGTCCGGGATGAACGTCACCATTGATATGTCTTCGGTAAAGTCAGCTTTGCATTGATCCAGCGATAATTCCGACACGTTCAGACAAGAGCACATTTTCTTGGCCCCATAAGCGGTGCCAATCTGCGCAAACTCAATCTGCGGCTTGAGCCAGAACTGATAGGCGGCCCCTACGGCAGCAAACAGTAAGGCGAGGATTGTAATTATAACTTTGACGGCGCTCATATAGGCTTTCTAAAGACTGCCCTATGATCAGGTCGAGTCTTATATGTTGTCTCCTAATGCTGGCGATGCCCGCTTTTGCCAGCGATCTTGTCCCGCTCCCAAACCAGTCTGCAGACGTCGACTGGCCAACGCAGCAATGGTCAAGCTCACCCCCCTCGTCAGAACAACAAGCCGGGATCGACGCTCTGCTAGATCCTGTCTTCGCCACTGAGATTGGAGAGGGCCTCGGCGAAACACGCGCCGTTGTCATCATCAAAGCAGGAGCCGTTGTTCATGAACGGTATCGCGACGGGATAACGCCTGAGACCCGCCACGTCAGTTGGTCCATCGCCAAATCCGTGACTCAAGCCCTTGTCGGTCGCGCGGTCATGACGGGCCTGATCGAATCGATCGACGATCCGATGCCCGCTGCGTTTGAGAATGGCGATCCTCGCGGCGATATTAGCTGGCGCCATTGGATACAAATGCTCGATGGTCTCGACTATGCCGAATATGGCGTCCCAGGGCTCGATAATGACGCGACACAGATGATCTTTGGTCCCGGAAAATTTGATGTGGCTGCCCATGCCCGTAAACATTTTCCAGCCGCCCATACGCCCGGAGAGCATTGGAATTATTCCACAGTGGCCTTCCACCTCATCGCGCGCGCTCTGCAGGCTGAACTCCCGAATACGTGCCTGACAGCGGGGCAAAATCCGCGCACCTGCAAAGCGAACCCAAGCATTATGAGCGATTGGGTCGATCAAGTTTTATTCCAGCCTCTGGGAGTGGACGCAGTGGAGGAGTATGACGCGGCGGGCACGATGCTCGGCGGATCCAGCATTTATATGAGCGCCCGTGACTATGCGAAATTCGGCTTGCTCTTTTTGCGCGACGGTATCTGGAACACAGAGCGTTTGCTGCCAGTAGGCTGGGTCGACTTCGCCCGTACTAATCCTGAAAGCAGTGATGATAATGGCTATGGAGGTGGGTTCTGGCCATCCCCCGAACAACCGGACAATGCTGAGCTGATCTTCCCAGCCCCATTAGATGCGTTTCATGCCGGAGGGCTGGCGGGTCAGATCATTTGGATCGTGCCATCGCGTGACCTCGTTTTCGTGCGGGTTGGGCTGATGACCGATACGGCGGACAATTGGAACACTCTGTTCAAGCTTGGCCAAGACATCGGTGCCGTCCTTGATCAGCCCTAGATCCTTGCTGAAACCGTAATGCCATCCTGTGTTCATCCGTGATATGCGAGAGGCCGGGGCGAGGAAGGAGGCCAGCATGAATTTTGGCAAAATAACGTCAGTCGCTGCGGGTTTTGGCCTTATGGTCAGCGCGTCTATGGCGACCCCTATATTCGCACAGTCTTCCCCACAGACAGCCGACATATCGCCCATACTGCTGATTGAGACAGGGCCGAGCGACAATGCCGACTATCGGCGGATGGTGTTCGTCAAATATATCTCCGGCAACGCCGTAACTGTTGCTTACAAAGCCTATAACCGCGCTGAATTCATTCAGGTCCCCGACACGACTCCAGACACGCTGATCCAGGCGTGCCTCAATGGTCCGGCCACAACTTTAGAAGAGATTGAGGCCTATCAGCTCGATGAGGCTGAAGCGCGCGACGAAAGCCAGATGCCGACCATTACTCATTTCTGCATCAAAGGCGTTTCAGAATGGGAAGCAGGTAATCGCTCTATTTATCTCGACCCAATTTTCGAGGGTATGCCTCACGCAGCAGCGCTCAACAACTAACGCGCGACGGCGTACTCCCTTACTTACCTTGCCAATTTTCAATCTATCTTGCCTGAATCCTGATTGACTACAGATGTAATCGCCCTTAACGGCTACAGGTGTAGTCGATAATTTGAGGGCATATGATGCAGCGGCGAATTGCCAAATCCGAACTGGATGTGATGGAAGTGCTTTGGGTGCGACCCGGCCTCGCGGCTAGTGCCGTCCATAGCGCGTTACCAGAAGGCGATGCGCGGTCATTGCAGACCGTCAAAACTCTACTATCCCGGCTTGTTGAGAAAGGCGCCTTGCGGTCCGAGCCCGACGGTCGGCGCTTTCTCTATCACACCTTGATCACGCGCGACGAATATACTGCCAGTGCCACTCGACGCTTTTCAGAGCGTCTTTTTGGCGGACGCGCCGCGCCGATCGTTGCTCATCTCGCGAAAGGAGACGGGCTCTCAGATACCGACATCGCGGAACTTGAAGCGATCATTCGGGAGCTAAAAGGCGATGACTGAAACCTTCGCCACCACAGTGATTGCTGTCAGTGTTTTGCTGGCAATGGTTCTCTTAACCCGTCGCGCCGTCGCCCGACATTTCGGGCCACGTGCTGCCTATGCGCTTTGGCTCCTGCCAGCGGCGCGCCTGTTTATGCCTTCAATTGCCCTTCCGTCAGGATGGTTTCCAAACCTCACGCCCGCCACACAACCTGCGCCGCCGATGCCCACAGGGGTGTGGAGAGCGGTCGCAGTTCCGCCCGACACGCCTTCAGCTTTTGTAACGGCGGCCGAAGCGCCCGACATCATTCTGCCTGTGCTCATTTCCATCTGGATAATCGGCATCGCCGTGGGTTTAATCTGGGCGCTCAGATCACAACGCATGCAAGCCCGTCATGTCCGCCAAACCACAGTCACAGCACCTAATGAGTTACGGAGTGATATCGACCGGGCTGCGCGCCTGTCAGGCCTATCCAAGACCCCTAATATCAGAATGAGCACACAGAATGACGGCCCGCTTGTCGGTGGATTAGTCCGCCCTGTTATTGTTCTGCCAAAAGACTTCATGACCCAGTTCACACCGACACAGAGACGCCTCGCGCTACTGCACGAAATGACTCACCTTCGTCGCGGTGATTTGTGGACGGCCACAGCCATGCTGGCTTTCCGATTAGTGAGCTGGCCGAACCCGCTCATCCATTGGGCTTGGCCACGCTTTCGCGCTGATCAGGAAGCGGCGTGCGATGCCAGCGTCTTGCGCCGGGTCGGAGAGACAGCCCGCGCTGACTATGCGGAAACGCTGCTCACGGCTGCGAAAACGGACATCAAAACGACCGGGCGTGCCGCCCGAGTTCCCGGGACAGGTCTAACCTTGTCCCTCCATCACCCCATAAAGGAGAGACTTATGACTTTGGGATCGAATACGAATAAAAAACACGGTGCAACACGATGGGCGCTCGCCAGCCTCTTGCTCGCCGGAACCGCGATCAGCGCACCGCTCAGCATGGCGGATGATCAGGCCGCCCCAACGCCCCCAACCGCTGCAGAGGCCCCAAGTGAACCGAAGATAACAACCAATAAAACGATGCGCGTTTTTGTCAGCACCGATGCGGACAGCAAAGGCTATGAAGTTCGCGAAGTGAATGGCGTCAAAACCTATCTGCGCGTCAGCCGTGACGGAACAACTGAGACGCTAACCAAAGAAGAGCTAGAAGCGGAATATGGCGTTGATTTCGATAAGATAGCCAATCCGCCACATCCGCCGCTCCCACTCCGTCTAGACGGTGAACCGGGGCTGAGAGCTATGGTGGCCCCTCACCTGCCGCGGAACATCCAAAAAACGGTCATTGTCCGTAAATCCGATGATGCTGAAGACGGCTCCTACGAGATCAAAATCGAAAATGACGTAAAACGCGCCTTCCGCATTGATGAGGACGGGACGAGAACCGAAGTTGATATCGACGAGATTGGCCAAATCGCTGATATTGACGTCGAAGTGATGGGCGGCGCGCATGCCTTTGCCTTCCCAGCCCTACCGGATGGACAAAAACGGCTCTTCCTTAATTCAGACGAAGACATGAGTTTCTGGGTAGATGGGGACGAGACGGGCGAGAATATCTTTACCTTTAATGCATCTGGAGTCGGCGGATCCGAAGCCAGATTACGTTCTGCGAAATCCATGATCGAAGCAACGGACCGCATGATCGCATCTATGCGCAAAGATGCGGACGGGGCAGCCGATAAGGACCTCCGCAATGCCGAGCGTGAGTTGGAAAAAGCTCGCAAGGCGCTCGAAAAGGCGATGGAAGCGGTCCGGAAAAGCGAAGAGCGCTAAGTACAATCCACAATAATTACTGAGGTTTTCTCTTAAACCTTGGTCACAAGATGACGCCCCGCTTTGTACCTGAGCGGGGCGTCGCTATGTAGGGTGTATGAAACAGGCATTTATTTCGGCGCTCGCCGCCACGGCATTCGGGTTTTCCGCACCCGCTTTGGCGCAATCATCGCTCCTCTCTACTATTCGAGAGGTCCCGACCTCGCAAATGGAGGTGCAGCTCTCCTACGCGCCCGTGGTCGCCGAGACGGCCCCTGCCGTGGTCAATATTTTCACGTCACGGACGGTTAGTCGCCGCCAGACAACTGGATCGGATTTCTTCGACCGTATGTTCGGTATGGGTCGCGCCCCACAGGAGCGGGTAGAAAACTCGCTTGGCTCTGGTGTGATTGTTCGTTCCAACGGAACGGTCGTTACCAACGCGCACGTCATTCGCGGCGCGGATGAGCTCCGCGTCGTACTCAATGACCGCCGTGAATTTGATGCCACCGTCGTCGCCCAAGACGACGAAATCGACATTGCTGTCCTTTCCATCGACACGAAAGGCGAACAATTGCCAACCTTGCGGCTGCAAACCGATAGCGACCGGGAAATTGGCGATATTGTACTGGCCATCGGCAACCCGTTTGGCGTTGGCCAGACCGTGACCAGCGGAATCATCTCCGCTCTTGGCCGCACCAATGTGTCTAACGTCAGCTCTTTCATCCAAACAGACGCCGCAGTGAACCCCGGTAATTCCGGCGGTGCGCTGGTCAACCTCTCGGGTGAGCTCATCGGGGTGAACACGGCGATCTTCTCACGCTCCGGCGGGTCCAATGGGATCGGATTTGCTATTCCGGCTGAATTGGTCGGACGCGCCGTGGATAGCGCCTTGTCAACCGGTGAGATTGTTCGCCCTTGGATCGGCGCACGGACCGATGCGGTCGATGCAACAATGGCTTCAGCCCTCGGGCTCGACCGGGCGCGCGGTGCGGTCATCAATGAATTACTAGACGGTGGCCCAGCAGACCAAGCCGGCCTTGAAAAAGGCGATGTCATTCTGTCCGTCGATGCGACCGAAGTGAATGATGATAGTGGCCTGCGCTTTAAACTGGCGACGATGAAAGTCGGCGATAGGCCGCGGGTGCGTTATGTTCGCGATGGCCGCGAGCGCACAGCGACAATACGCATTGATATCCCGCAGGAAAATCCGGACCGGGACGAACGCCAGCTCCTCGGTATCCACCCGCTCGACGGCGCCACCGTGGTCAATATGAGTCCCGCCTTGGGCGAAGAGATGGGGTTTGACCCTTATCTGTCCGGCGTCATGGTTCTGAAAGTTCCGCGTCGCTCAGCCGCCTATGTCAATCGGCTTCGTCCGGGAGATTTTATCATCAGCGTCAATAACCGCATCGCGGACACGACGCAGGATGTCGACCGATCGCTCGCGGCAGAAGATGGCACAGATCTGTGGGAAATCGAGATCGAGCGGCAAGGCCGAATTGGTCTTTTGCCTGTTCGCGCCCTGCCCAACCCGACCTGATCAGGACAGCTAGCGCTGAACACCCTAACTTGAACCTGTCAGCGGGACGCGTATAGGCGCGCCCATGCAAGCCTATCTATTAGTCGCTCTCGGTGGGGGGATTGGCGCGGTGAGTCGTCATGGTCTTGGCCAGATTACACTACGCGCCTTTGGACCGGGATTTCCTGTCGGCACGCTCGCTGCGAACGTCATCGGCGGTCTTTTGATGGGTCTGCTAGCGGGATGGCTGGCGACAAAGGATGGCGGGAATAATCTTCGACTGTTTCTCGGCGTCGGCCTGCTTGGCGGCTTTACAACCTTCTCAGCCTTTTCCCTTGATGCCTGGCTAATGCTGGAAAAAGGTCGTTATGGATCGTTTCTGGCTTATGTCGGCGGCTCTGTCATCTTGGCGATTCTCGCCTTAGCTATGGGTCTCATTCTAGCCCGAAAGATGTTCGCATGAGCGGTGTTCAGCAACTTGAAGTCCCCGAGCATGATGCGGGGCAACGATTGGACCGCTGGTTCAAACGGCTCTTTCCGCATGTTCCGCATGGCAAAGTCGAAAAGCTCATGCGCACTGGACAACTCCGCGTCGACGGCAAGCGCGCCAAAGGCAATCTACGCATTGAAGCCGGTCAGATCGTCCGGATTCCACCCCTGCCCGATCCGTCCGAGGTCAAACGCGAAGCCAGTGAACGTGATCAAGATCGGCTCAGTCGGCTCGTCATCTATGAAGATGATGAACTGATCGCCATTGATAAGCCGTCGGGCCTCGCTGTTCAGGGCGGGTCAAAGACAACCGAACATATCGACGGCATGTTGCCGGACGGATACCGATTGGTGCACCGGCTCGACCGCGACACCTCCGGTGTATTGTTGATCGCCAAATCCGCCGCGGCCGCCAAATGGGCCGGACGGGCGTTTCAAAGCCGCCGCGCAGAGAAAGTCTATTGGGGCGTGACCAATGGTGTTCCGCGGCCGCTCTCCGGCGAGATCGCGGGCTATATGGCCAAGGGCGAGCTCGATAACCGCTTCGGCAATATTCACATGGGCAAGGAAGTGATGATGGCCGTGCGTCATGGCACTAAAGATTCCAAATATGCCCGGACCTTGTATGAGGTCGTTGCCACTGCGGGCGCCAAAGCGGCCTTCGTTGCCATGATGCCTATGACCGGACGGACACATCAGCTCCGCCTACATATGCAAATCCTCGGCGCGCCTCTCGCGGGAGATCCAAAATATATGACGGATCGCCCCCTGCCCGGGGGATTGGATAAACGCCTCCACCTCCACGCTCGGTCGCTGACCATTCCGCGTGAAGGTCGCGATCCGGTCTCTATAACCGCGCCGATGCCGTCCCACATGAAAGGCGCGTTCAAACTCTTCGGTTTTTCTGAGAGCGAAGCCAAAGTCGATTGGGACGCACTGCGCTAATGGCGAAGCGGTTTTACACCGACGTCACGGTCGATCACGACGCGGACGGTCATTTCGTGCGGCTTGATGGGCGCGAACTCAAAACGCCGGGCAAGCAGCCAATCCGCGTGCCTCACGCCGCGATCGCTGCGCAAATTAAAGCAGAATGGAGCGCCGTCCCACAGGCGATAGACGGGGATATTGATCCAACCGTCATGCCGGTCACTCGGCTCGCTAATGTCGCCAGCGAAGGTGTCAGCCAGCGACGCGACGAGCTAATCGCTGAAGCCCGAAAATATGCCGGATCAGACTTACTGTCCTACCGCGCGCCGGATCCGCAGGATTTTGTCGCGCGCCAAGCGGCGGCCTGGAATCCATGGCTCGATTGGGCGCGAGCGCGCGGGGTCGCGCTTGAAACAACGGACTCTATTCGCGCGATTGAACAGGATCCGACCAGTCTCGATGCGGTCGCAGACTATGCCACGCCCCTGTCCGATTTCGCTCTGACACTGTTCGTGCATCTGGTCGCCGTTTATGGGTCCGCCGTCCTCGCCATGGCCGTCATAGACGGGGCGCTTGATCCTGCTGAGGCGTTCGACCTGTCGCGCATTGATGAGCTTTATCGCTCAGAAATATGGGGCGTTGACGAGGATGACGAACGCGTCCGGCTGGCGCTGCGAACGGAGACCGAGACACTGGGCAAGCTCGCCATTTACTTCAAGACGATTTGAGCCAGACTCCGCTAGCCAAATTACGCCGTCATGCTAGGCAGGGCTATGGATGGCAGCTTCCTTCTTTCGGTCTTTATCTTCCTCTGCGCCGCCTGTGTGCTCGTCCCCATTAGCAAACTGTCGGGTCTCGGCTCTGTCATTGGCTATCTTATTGCCGGGGTCCTGATTGGCCCCAGCGTATTGGGGCTGATTACCGATCCCATCACGATCTTACACTTCGCAGAATTTGGCGTCGTCATGATGCTGTTTTTGATCGGGCTGGAATTGCAGCCGCGAAAGCTCTGGGCAATGCGCGTCAAGCTGCTCGGACTTGGCGGATCACAAGTTGGGCTGACAATGATTGCCATCGCCGGAATCGCGATGATAGCCGGGTTCTCGACTGGCGAAGCATTCGCCGTCGGCATGGCGCTCGCCCTATCCTCAACCGCGATAGCGCTGCAGACCTTGCAGCACCGGCGCCTGATGGCGGAACCTGAAGGCCAGAACGGATTCTCAGTCCTGCTGTTTCAGGACGTCATCGTCATCGCGATGATCGCCATGATGCCCATCCTTGCAACCATGACCCCATTTGAGGGTGTCGCGAGTGACTATGGCAGCGAGCCCCACGGCCCAACGGGCATCTGGCTCGGCGTGGCGACCATCGGGGTTTTTGTCGGCATGTTTCTCGGCGGTCGATATCTACTGACGCCGCTATTCCGTATCATCGCCAGGTCCGAAGTGCGCGAGACGTTCACCGCCGTTTCGCTGTTGCTCGTCGTCGGGTCCGCCCTACTCATGAACTGGCTGGGTCTATCGCCAGCCTTGGGCGCCTTCATTGCCGGTATGGTGCTGGCCGATAGCGAGTATCGCCATCAGTTAGAGCGCGATATTGAGCCGTTCAAAGCGCTACTGCTTGGCTTATTCTTCATCTCGGTCGGGATGAGCCTCGACCTGTTTTTCATTGCATCAGAACCCGTTCTCGTGATCGGGCTTGTCATCGGATTGATGGCATTAAAGTTCATCATCTTGATGGGGGTCGGTAAGATGTTCGGTCTGGCCCGCAAGCCACGCCTCTTCTTCTCTGCGCTCCTCTGTCAAGCGGGTGAATTCGGCTTTGTCATATTTACCTTCGCCACGACAGAAGGCGCGATCCGCCCTGAAACGGCCAGCGTGCTGACCGCCGTGATTGCTCTGTCTATGGCTCTGACACCGCTGATCTTGCTCTTATTTGACCGCATGGTCCTGCCGCGTTTTAACGTCGCGTCGAGCACCACGGGTGAAAGCCCCGTTAACCAGCATCATCCTGTGATCATTCTCGGTTATGGTCGAATCGGACAAATTATTGGCCGACTACTGGAAGCTCAGGGCATTCCCACAACGCTGATCGACAATAATGGCGATCACATCGAATTCCTGAAACAGTTTCACCACCGCGTCTTTTATGGCGATGCGACCGATATGGAATTATTGCGGCTCGCCGGGGCCAAAGACGCGAGCATCATAGTCGTCGCCATCGCCAACAACACCGAGTTGGTGCGCGAAATCAAAGCCGAATATCCGCACGCCAAACTGATCGTTCGAGCCCGGGGCCGTCCGCATCTCTTTGACCTGCTGGCTGAAGAAGTTCACTTCGCTGAACGCGAAACAGTGCGCGGCGCCTTAGCCCTGGGCGAGGCTGTGCTGATGGCGATGGGCGTAAATGAGGAAGAAGCCGAGATGCTCGCCCAACGTTTCCTTGAGTTAGACTTTGAGAACATTCAGCAAACCTATCACCTGCGCGGTGACATGGGCGCTCTCGCCGAACAATCTGAAAAAGCGCGCGCTCTATTGAAAGAAACACTGGAAGAAGAGCTGAAACAACGTCGCACCGGAAAACTCTAGCGTCGTATCGATAACCGCTCGGGTTAGATCATAACGCACGGCGAATTATTATTTGAGGGGAGTATCATGAAACGCATCATCACAGCAGGTGTGAGCCTGCTTGCGCTCAGCGCAATCGGCCTGTCCGCGGTCCCCGCTTTGGGGCAAGACACGGACGAGGCATTCAAACACTTCACCGCCGAACGCGTGTTCGATATTGAATATGCCAGTGACCCACAGATTTCACCGGACGGACGTACAATTGTCTATGTTCGTCGTTCCATGGACCGACAGACGGATACGGACCGAGGTGATCTCTGGACGCTAGATGTCGCGACCGGAGCTCACCGTCCTATGATCGTTGGCGGAGCCTCTAAAGGCTCACCGCGTTGGTCACCAGATGGCACACGGCTTCTCTATTCAACGTCTACAGACGACCGACCTGACCTACGCATTCATTATATGGATAGCGGCAATAGCGTGTCACTCGGCCAATTCTACGAAGGTCCCGGCAGCACATCTTGGTCACCAGATGGCAAGACCATCGCCTTCACAATGTTCGTCCCCGGCTCAACGCCTGCCTTTGCAAAACCGATTGCGACGCCCAAAGGCGCGACTTGGTCGGAACCCGTGCGGGTTTTTGACGATATGACGTTCCGCTTCGACGGAGCCGGTTATCTACGCGAAGGCGCAACTCATACCTTCACCATTTCAGCCGATGGTGGCTCGCCGCGTCAAATCACCTCTGGCGATGTTGATTTCTCTGGCCCCGCTTGGCTTGGGAATGACCGACTATTGGTGGTCGGCAATATGGCTGACGACCGCGAAATGGACCCGATCGAAAGCGAAATTTACGCGGTCCGTTTGGATGATTTGTCTATATCACCGCTGACACAGCGCGATGGCCCTGACGGCAACCCCACCGTTTCTCCCGATGGCAGCAAGATTGCCTATCTCGGCTATGATGATCGGCTGCGGGCTTACCAGCAATCCGAACTTTATATCATGGATGTAGATGGCCGAAATTCTCGCCGTCTCGCTGCCGATCTAGATCGATCATTTGGTAGACTGGCTTGGGGTTCCGACAGCGAGACACTTTACGTACAGTTCGAAAATGCCGGCGTCATTGATGTCGCATCTGTCGACACACGAACAGATCGCGTCCGCACCCTATTGACTGGCATTGGCGGCACATCGATTGGGCGACCCTATGCGAGCGGTAGTTTCAGCGCATCGAAGACTGAGACACCGACATTTGCATACACAGCCGGGTTCACCGACAGACCCGCCGAAGTGGCTGTACAGCGCGCCACGGCCAAGCCGCGTATTTTGACAGAGCTGAATGCTGACATTTTGCCCTATCTCGACATGGCCCCTATCGAAGAGTTCAAAGTGACTTCGAGCGTCGATGGACGTGAGATTGAAGCGTGGGTCGCCCTGCCGCCCGGGTTTAAAGCCGATGGCAGCTATCCACTCATATTGGAAATCCACGGCGGACCACAGACCATGTATGGTCCGTTTTATTCGAGCGAGATTCAACGCTTCGCAGCCGAAGGCTATGTCACTGTCTACGTCAATCCACGCGGCTCTACAGGGTATGGTGACGACTTCGTTCAGCAGATCGACAAGGCCTATCCGGGCGATGATTATCAAGACCTCATGGATGTGGTCGATGATCTGGTCGAGCGACGCTACGCCGATTCCGAGCGGTTATTTATAACCGGGGGCTCTGGCGGCGGTATCTTGACCGCATGGGCCGTCGGCAAGACGAACCGGTTTGCCGCGGCTGCATCCGTCAAACCCGTTATCAATTGGATGACCATGGCGCTGGCCGCTGATATTGGTCAGTTTGTCCGTCGACACTGGATCCGCGCCGACCCCTGGACAGACCCAGGTGCTTATCTTGATTTCTCGCCGATCATGCTGGTTGAAAATGTCACGACGCCGACGCTTTTAATGGTTGGGGAGGCAGACTTCCGCACCCCGGCTTGGGAGGCGGAGCAATTCTACACAGCTTTGAAAATGAACGGCGTCGACACGGCCCTGATTCGCATCCCTGGCTCGCCCCATTATATTGCCAGCCGCCCCAGCCGACTAATTGCCAAGACAGACAATATCATGGGCTGGTTCGCGAAATATGATGTGAAAAAGAAAGAAGATTCTGAGACGGGCGACTAGCCTGCCAGACCAAAACTGGGGCGCGGTTGGTATTTAGCTCCTCCGCCGCTCCCCCATATTGGATTTGAGAGCCTGCATGGCGGAGCGGATCCGAGTTTTGACCGTGCCAAGCGGGAGTCCCGTTTCTTCCGAAATTTCCTTATGGGTTTTGAATTCCATGTAGGCCATGCGGATCGCCGTTTGCTGCGACGGCGTCAGTCGCGCGATCTCTTCCTGCAGCCAGCTCGTTTCCTGTTGCTCCATATAGCCCGTTTCCGCGCTGGGCACTTCATCGTCGGCAATAGTCTTCATCAGCTCCGGATCGCGGACATCAACGCGGCCATGTTTGCGCTGGTGATCAATCCAACGATTGCGGGTCATGCGGTAAACCCATGTCGCGAATGAGGCTTTGGCCGGATCAAACATATGCGCCCCGGTCCAGACCTTGAGCATGACATCCTGCACGACATCCTCGGCCGTGGCATCGCCCGCGCCACGCGCCATCAACCAGCCTTTGAGTTTGGGCGTATAAATATCAAATAAGGCAGACAAAGCCTTCGCATCTCGGTCTTCAGAGATAACCTTAAGCCACGCTGCATCGCGCTTGGATGCCGACAGCGATTTTGGGCTTTGCGTCACGGATCGCGGCTTAGAGACAGGTTCGTTTGAGTCCGGGTTCTCAGGAGGCGCGCCGCTCAACTTTGTCTCCCTCCCACTTTCTTCCAAAGATGGAAGGCCTTAGCTATCTAGCGAGGCTCATGACGGCTAATAATAGCCTAAACCTGCGTTTGTATAATTCGCCTTCTTATCGCTGTCATCTAAAACAAATTCGGCACCTAGAAATGGCCTGATCACATGTGAACTGCCAACTATCCCTATTTAGCGTTTATCCGCGGTTGTATCGACCCGTCACACTCCATATATTTCTGTTATGACAGAAACGACGAAAACTATTGAAATTATGCCGGAAGCAGTCCGGCGTTTCATTCTTCATTGGGGCGATATGGGCCAGCAATGGGGCGTTAATCGCTCCATCGCCCAGATCCACGCACTCCTCTATATCAGTGAACGCCCCTTACCGGCGGACGTAATTAGTGACTCACTGGGCATCGCGCGCAGTAATGTCAGTAACTCGCTAAAAGAGTTGATGAGCTATAAAATTGTTCAGCGCGTGCCTGTCGCCGGAGAACGCCGCGACCACTTCACCGCTGAGACCGACGTCTGGGAATTGGCAAGACGGATCGCTGCCGTTCGTAAAGCGCGAGAGATCGATCCCGCGCTTGAGACGCTCGCCCATTGTTTAAGCGATGCGGATGGCGACATGCAGGTCACGGATGAGCAGAGACGGCGCTTGCGCGAAATGCATGCCTTCACTGCCGATATGGACCGATGGTATACGCAAATGCAGGCTGTTCCCGTACGTACACTGACCCGCCTTGTGCGACTTGGCGATCGGATCGTCGCGCTGCTGGGTTTGACGGCTCGGTAGAACACCGCACCATCTTTTACCGGCAGGACGGGTCGCGGCTAAGCCGCGCCCAGACAGAGCCGATTAGGTAAAGACATATTCCCCAGGGGACTTTGCCACGGGTGGATTCGCTTTATTGCCAAGCTTCTTTGGCGCTGGCTTCATCTCGCCAGATCGCTCTCCGAGCCAATCACGCCAACGTAGCCACCAGCTTTCACCATAACTTTCTGCCCCATCGAGCCAGCGATCGGCGCGTGGGGGGAAGTCGGCATTGTGGAAATATTGCGCCTTCGGATTACCGGGCGGGTTGAGCAAGCTCTGAATATGGCCCGAATTGGATAGGACGAACGTCACGTCCCCGCCAAACAGGCGCACATTGCGGTAGCAAGCTTTCCACGGTGTGATGTGGTCGGTGATACCGGCCATCATGAAACAATCCTGTGTGATCGCGGACAAGTCGATGACATGGTCCATAAAGACCTCCGATTTGTCAGGACGGAAACTCCGCAACTGGAAGATATCCAGATAGTCAGAATGTAGCTGTGCAGGTAGATTCGTGGAATCATTATTCCAGAACAACACATCAAAGGGCGGTGGGTTTTCGCCAAGCAGGTAATTATTGACGACATAGTTCCAGATTAAATCATTGGGCCGCATCCACGCAAAGGACCGCGCCAGCTCATCGCCCGCCAGAATACCCTTTTTCTGAGAGTGTTTGCGGGCTGATTCAATCGCCGTATCCGTGACGAACAGTCCGACTTCTGAGTCTGTTTTCTTACCGTCGAGTACGGACACCATCAGTGTGAAGGCATTGATCCGGTCATCCCCGCGGGCCGCCAGTTCCGATAACATCAGCGCCATCGTCGTCCCGCCGGAACACGCGCCCGTGACATTAAGGCGCGGCTCGCGCGTGATTTTGCGCACTGCATCTGACGCTGCAATGAGCTCCTCTACATATTGCTCAAGCCCCCAATGGGAGTGCTGACGGCTTGGATTGCGCCAAGACACGGCGAACACCTGAAAACCGGACTTGAGCAGGAAGCGGATCATCGACTTATTAGGTTCGAGGTCCACAGCATAATATTTGTTGATTTGCGGCGGGATGATCATCAACGGCGTTTTGCGCACCTGATCCGTTTGCGGCTTGTACTGGATCAGCTCCAACATCTCGGTTTTATAGACCACAGCGCCCGGCGTGTTGGCGATATTCTCGCCTACCTTAAAGGGACGGCCATCAACCTGGCTTGGCATACCGCCATTATTTTTCAGATCCTCATAGGCATTCTTCAAGCCTCGGACGAGTGACATACCCCCTGTCTCATAAAGCTTCTTCATCGCCGCCGGATTGCCCATGAGTGAGTTGGTTGGCGCGAGCGTGTCACCGATCAGGTCGGTCACAAACTTGGCGCGCGCCTTGTCGGCGGGGTGCATATTTGAATCATTGATCCAGCCATCCAGTTCACGCCGCATGGCGAGCCAGCTTTGCAAGCCGCGTTTATAGATTGGGTTTTTGGACCAGGTATCATCCTGGAAGCGGCGGTCTTTGGGATGCGGGGCCAATTCGCTATCGCCTTTGACAATGTCGAGCAGTTCCTTGCCATAAGCCCCGACATGTTTGGCGAAGGGTTTAGGTTGCTTGGCGATGTAGCCCGCCATGATACCTAATGACTTGACCACTTCGCTACGCCGGAAGCCGACGAGCGAATTCACAGCGGTCGTCGTTTCAGCCGCTTGTGATGCGACTTTTTCTTTTTTGATGGCCATTGAGGCGTCTCTCCCATGTTCCCGACTGATCATCCTTAGCCATAGATTCAGATTGTTACAAACAAGCGTTGTTCAACATTAGGTCAGAACGGTCGTCCATCTATCGATAGGGCATAAAAAAACGGCGTGTGCAGGGGGCTGCACACGCCGTGAGACGTCGGAACTGCGAGGTTCTCGGGGAAATGGGAGAGAGAGGTCGTCGCGGCCCGGGTCTGCGGAGAAGAGGCCTTAAGCGGCTTTCTTCTCAGCCGATTTCGCTGTTGCGACGTCGGCTTTAACAGTTTCAGTCTTGGTTGTGACTGTCTTCGTTGTCTTGCGCGGTGTCGACGCTTTCTTCGACAAAGCAGCAATTTTCTTGTTCAGAGTAGCAACTTCGGCTTCCAGCTCTTCAACGCGGTTGTCGCGGCCACCGAAAGGAACAACGTTCTTGACGGTTTCAACACTGTCTTCAACGAGATCAGACGCTTTAGCGCGTGCTTCTTTGGTCAATTCCAGACCTTTACCTTCGAGCTTTTCGCCTTTTTTGACGAGTGTTTCGAACAGGTCGCCAGACGCGTTTTTCAGCTGCTCAGCGCGGAATTGTGCGCGCTCATACGCCAGACCGTGCAGGCCGATATAGGCCAGTGCGCCTTTGCGCAGGTTGGAAACGTCGACTTTTTTAGTCGCTTTGGTGTTTTTCTTAGTGGTTTTAGCTTTAGCCATGATCTTAGTCCTATTGGTTTCAAATTCTGTGGCCGTCGCGATGACCGCGCGGCTTCGTTCATGAGACCTATTTAGGGACTGATTTTAGAAACCGCGTCCTAATTGGCCTGTGTGCCCAGTCGGGTCTACGGCGCAGCGGAGCAAAGCCGTCCGTCGAGCGCACCGCGTTGTCGTGGTGACACAAAAAAGCCCCGACCAGAGCCGAGGCTTTACAAACTGACTGCTGGCTCAGACCTAGCGAAGCGATCCCTTCGCGCTTTCACGTCGAGCGAACCAAACCTCCACAAGACCAATAACAACTACGATAAGGGGCATCACCCAAAAGGTGGCACCGCCCGCCTCTCTGAGCGGAGTGCTGATGAAGTTGGGAATGAAGCAGATGATAGCGGCGATCAGCGAGATGAAGAAAATTGTCGCAGCCAGGCGACGCCGCAAAAGCAAAAGAACGGACGCCAACAAACCACCCCATACAGCCAAAGCAAAAGCCGCTAAGGCCCAACTCGGATAGAAATCGCGGGCCGCTGCCATGACGTCGCCATGCATCTCGGCGTACTGCGCGTCGGTCAGTGTCACCTCTAAGACGTAGAGATAACAACCAAACGCATTCCAAAGTAGGAAAATGCCAGCAATCACCCAGAACCAAATTGTTGGTTTTTTCATGTCACGCTCCATTGAATACTGACGGCGTCGAAGCCGAGCCTAGCTCAAAGTCCCGTTGGCGCTATTGCGACGTCCGAACCAAACGGCGAAGATCGAGATAGCCACTGCGATAATAATGAAGATCGTCCCAACCAGTCCCGTGATTGGAAGTCCGCCCGTCAGGACGAAATAAAGCATGTTCACGATCAGACCCAGTAGAGCCAAGAGGAACACTGGAACCGCCAATTTCTTGCGAAGCAGCATCAATAACCATCCCAGTACACTGCCCCAGATGGCGATCGCCCAAGGCCACATCAGCCAGTTCGGGAAGCTATTATAATAGTCCAACGTCTCGGCCGGGATCTTCCCCATATATTCGGCGTTTTCAGTGACAACCATCAGATAATCATATCCGCCGCCAATGCTCCACAGCAGCCCCAACACACAGATCACCCAATACCAAATCGATGGTTTGTTCATGTCACGCTCCTCACAGTTATATTTCTTCACTTATTTCAATGTTCCGTCAGCGACCTTCCGCCGGGCGAACCAGACGAGGAAAACCGCCACAATCGGGATCAGAAGAACCATGACCCAAGCCCCGCCCTCGACAAATTGGTAAGTCCCATGAATGAGATAATAGATATGCTGGATGACGACGCAGAGCAGTGACAGCAAAAGTGGCCAGAGCGCCCATGTCTTACGCAGCAACAAACCCAAACAACCAAGCGCGCCACCAAAGACCGCCAGCGCGAAGGCTGCCGTGTACCAAGCGGGTTGTGCCATCATCATCGCGGCCGCTTCTGGCCCATGTATTTGAACTAGCTGAGCCTCGTCTGACATCGCTTGTGAAATGTAAGCGCCGACACCCATAAGATTCCAAACGAAGGCTAAGCCTGAAATCGCCCAATACCCAATCGATGGTTTGGTCATGTCACTCTCCCCAGAGATTAGGGAGACCCTGCCAAAGTGTCGCAGGGGAGTCTAGACGCACCTTCTAAGGCCCTGTTCCAAAACAAAAAACCCGGCGAATAGGCCGGGCTCAATGCTAGAGATTTAGCAGCAAACGCTACAGATCAAGCAGCAGGCGTTCTGGATCTTCGAGGCATTCCTTGACCCGTACGAGGAAGGTCACAGCTTCTTTGCCGTCCACGATACGATGATCATAGCTGAGCGCGAGGTACATCATCGGGCGAATGACCATTTCATCATTGACCACAACCGGGCGCTTCTGAATCGTGTGCATACCGAGAATACCCGACTGCGGTGGGTTCAGAATGGGCGAGCTCATCAGCGAGCCGTACACACCGCCATTGGAGATCGTGAATGTCCCGCCGCGCATATCATCCATCGACAAATTGCCGTCACGTGCCTTCGCGCCGAGCTCGCCAATGCCCTTCTCGATCCCGCCGAGGGACAAGACGTCCGCATCGCGCAGCACGGGGACAACGAGACCTTTGTCAGTCCCGACCGCAATGCTGATGTCGTAGAAATTTTTATAGATGATGTCCGTGCCGTCAATCTCGGCATTGACGGTCGGCACTTCTTTAAGCGCTTGGACACAGGCTTTCACGAAGAAGGACATGAAGCCGAGCTTCACGCCGTGTTTCTTGAGGAAGACTTCTTTATACTTCGACCGGATCGCCATGATCTCGGACATGTCCGCTTCATTATAGGTCGTTAGCATGGCCGCAGTATTCTGAGCGTCCTTGAGGCGACGCGCGATAGTCTGGCGCAGGCGCGACATGCGTACGCGCTCTTCGCGCTCACCCGTTTCGCGCGGCGCTGATGGCGCGACGGGGGCCGGAGCCGAAACAGACGGCGGGGTTGGCGCAGCCGCCGGCGCAGCACTCTTTTTCGCTGATCCGTCCGAAAGAGCCTGAGCCGCATCGGCTTTCAGAATACGACCATCCTTACCAGATCCCGTAATCTTAGAGGCGTCGAGATCGTTTTCGCGAATGATTTTGGCCGCGGCGGGCATCACGCGCGCATCATTTGGGACCTCGTCAAAATTGGTGCCCGACACGCCAGCTAGACCACCGCCTTCATCACCTTTGGCTGCTGTCGCAGGTCCGGGAAGATCGCCGGTCGACTGGCTTTCGCCAAGGCGGGCAAGGGTTTGACCAATCGTGGCAATATCGCCTTCGGCTACGAGAATTTCTGTCAACACGCCCGACCGGGGGGCCACAAGTTCTTGCGCCGCTTTGTCCGTTTCCAGTTCGACGATCGCTTCGTCTTTCTCAACAGCATCGCCCACCTGTTTCATCCAACTGGCGACGGTCACTTCGGATACGCTTTCCCCGACATTCGGGACATTAATGTCAATTGAGGAACCGCTACTTTTGTTGGAGGCAGGAGCTTCCGTCTGAGCTTTTACTTCGGCATCACCTTTGACCGCCTCTTTTTTCGCGGCAGCTTTTCCAGATCCTTCGCCCATTTTGGCAATCAGCGTGCCGACCGCAACGGTCTCACCTTCAGCGACCAGAATTTCGGACAGAACCCCATCTTCGGGCGCGACCAGTTCTTGGCTCGCTTTATCGGTTTCGATCTCGACGATCGGATCGTCTTTCTTCACCGTGTCACCCGCTTGAGCCATCCAGCTCGCAATGGTGACTTCGGAGACGCTTTCGCCGACATTAGGAATTACGATATCAGTCATAGTGTCTGCTTAAGTCCGTTAGATCGATTTGCCAGTAAAATAAGGATGACGCTGCAGTTTCGCTACTTTGCGAATACACCATCAAAGATAGCTTGCTGCTCTTTCTTGTGCTTCGCGGCAATCCCGGTCGCGGTCGACGCGGCAGCTTTGCGACCGACATAGCGTGGCCGTGTGTTCTCGGCCCCAATCTCTGTCAGTGTTTCTTCAAGCAGGGGTTCGATGAAGCTCCAGGCACCCATATTCTTAGGCTCCTCTTGAGCCCAAACCATGTCAGCCTGTTTGAAGCGTGACAGCTCTGTCTTCAGGGCCGTGTCTGGATAGGGATAGAACTGCTCAACCCGTAATAGGTAGATATCGTTGCGACCCAACTCTTCGCGCGCCTCTAAAAGATCGAAATAGATTTTGCCGGAGCAGATCACGACGCGTTTGATCTTCTTGTCGTCGACCAGTTTCACTTGGAAAGCGTCTGGGCGATATTCTGCATCGTCCCACAAAACGCGGTGGAAGAACGTATCCGGTCCCATTTCCTCGAAGGTCGAGACGCAGAGTTTGTGCCGCAACAGGCTCTTCGGGCTCATAATGATGAGCGGCTTGCGGAAATTACGGTGCAATTGGCGGCGCAGAACATGGAAATAGTTGGACGGCGTCGAGACGTTGCAGACCTGCATATTGTCTTCGGCGCACATCTGCAGATAGCGCTCAAGACGCGCCGAACTATGTTCCGGCCCCTGCCCTTCATAACCATGCGGCAACAGCATGACGAGCCCGCTCATGCGCAACCATTTCTGTTCGGCTGAGCTAATGAACTGGTCGACCATAACCTGCGCGCCATTGGCAAAATCACCAAATTGCGCTTCCCAGATCGTCAACGCTTGAGGCGCTGTCGTCGAGAAGCCATATTCAAAACCGAGAACAGCTTCTTCGGACAGGTGCGAGTTGAGCACCTGATAATATTGTTGGTCATCAGACAGGTTGTTGAGCGGCGTATATTTTTCTTCTGTTGTCTGATCGATGAAATGACTTTGGCGCTGGCTGAATGTGCCGCGTTCTGAATCCTGACCTGACAGCCGAACCGGGTGACCTTCCATGACAAGCGATCCGAAAGCGAGATGTTCGGCCAGCCCCCAGTCAATATCGTGACCCGCTTCGACCTTATCTGCACGCATTTTAATAATGCGTTTCAACGTCCTATGGATATTCACATGGTTGGGTACAGTTGTGATCTTTGTCCCGATTTCTTTCAACGTCTCAATCGGAACGCCGGTCACACCTCGTCGCTTTTCATCATCCATGGAAGGTAGCGAAATCCCGGTCCAGACGCCATCTAGCCAGTCTGGCGCCTTGGTCTCGAAGTTCTTGGCTTCATCAAATTCTTTATCCAGAAACGCGTAGAAATCGTCGACACGCTGCGTGTGTTCCGCGTCGGTTAGATCGCCTTGCGCAATCAAGCGCTGGGCATAGATTTCACGGGACGACGGTTTATCGCCAATGACTTTGTACATGATCGGCTGGGTGAAGCTGGGGTCATCGCCCTCATTATGCCCATAGCGGCGATAACAGACGATATCGATCACGACGTCACGGCCAAATTTCTGACGATATTCAGTCGCGATGCGTGCCGCATAAACGACGGCTTCTGGGTCATCGCCATTAACGTGTAGCACGGGCGCTTGGACCATGAAGGCCACGTCCGAACAATATTGACCGGAGCGATATTCATCCGGTGTCGTCGTAAAGCCGATTTGATTATTGACGATGACATGGATGGAGCCGCCCGTCCGGTACCCGGCCAGTTGGCTGAGTTGGAAAGTTTCCGTCACCACACCTTGGCCCGCAAAGGCACTATCGCCGTGCAACAATACCGCCATGACCCGCTTCGGATTATGCGTGCGGTAGGTGCCAGACATGGATTGCTGTTTCGCGCGCGCCTTGCCGATCACGACTGGCGCAACGACTTCCAAATGCGATGGGTTCGGGGCCAGCGAAAGATGGACCTTGTTACCGTCAAATTCACGGTCGTCTGAGACGCCCAAATGATATTTCACATCGCCGGAACCAAAGTCCTCTGCCCCAGACGCGACGCCGCCGAGAAATTCGTAGAAGATCGCAGAATATGGTTTCTGCATCACGCTCGCCATAACGTTCAAGCGCCCGCGATGTGGCATACCGAAGTTTATGTCCTGAAGCCCCAACTGGCCGCCGCGTTTGATGATTTGTTCCAGTGCCGGAAGCAGCGCTTCCGCCCCATCGAGGCCAAAGCGTTTTGTGCCGGGATAGCGTTTATGGATCAGCTGTTCGAAGCTTTCCGCCTCAATCAACTTCTGCAGGATTGCCAGACGCCCCTCTTTGGTGAAGCTGACCTGCTTGTCTGGCCCTTCGATGCGCTCTTGAATCCAAGCTTTCTCTTCCGGGTCGGAAATGTGCATGAATTGCACACCAATGGTCGAACAATAGGTCCGCTGCACAATTTCTAGGATATTGTTGATCGTCGCATATTCCAGCCCCAGAACCCCGTCGATAAAGATCTCCCGGTCGCGATCGTCCGGCCCAAACCCGTATGTATTTGGATCCAATTCAGGGTGCGTGCCCTGCTTACGCAAACCCAAGGGATCAAGATCGGCAATCAAATGACCCCGCACACGATAGGCACGGATGAGCATCAGTGCATGCAGTGAGTCTTTCGCGGCCTGACGCACTTGATCGGCGGAAAGATCAGGCTGTTTCGTGGCAATTTTAGCTTCTGCAGCGACAGCATTATCGCCCCAATCGCCCGTCAACGCATTCGTCAGGTCGCCATTTGGCGTGGGGGGCCAATTGTCCCGTTTCCAGCTGGGTCCATCAGCATTGGCGCGAGCATTTTGTCGGTCCTCGCCCAAGGCTTCGAAATAGGCGCGCCAGCTCGCATCAACGCTGGCCGGATTATCGGCAAATCGTGCCTGCATCTGTTCGAGGTAAAAGGCGGACCCCCCGTCAAGAAAGTCGGTGTCAATGAACGCCTGGTTCAGCTCGGTGCGCTTGGCCATGTAGGAGTCTTTTCGCTCAGTAATTTACCGTCGCTTAACGCAAACGGTTTGCCCTGTCATCGGGGGTTAATGGTCAATACAGTGTGAACAACAGATGGGTTGCAAAAAAGGCGGACCAAACGGCCCGCCCCCTAACTTTACAGTTGCAGACCCATCAGCCTACCGGTTCGGTAGATAGGCCGTGACCTTGGTTTCAATAATCGCCCCATCTCCGCCATAGAGACGATCAACACCGATCAGAGTCCAACTCGGATAGGGCGCCGCGACCCGCTCGGCCTTGATACCCCAGAGTGGACCTAAATGCGCATCCAGATCAGTTGTGTAACTTGTGACATCGACGACATCCGACCAGTCAGCCCCGGCTTCTGCTAGGATCATCTCGATCTCATCGAAAGATCGCTCAATCGCAGGCTCGATAGACGTTTCGCCGTCTTCCACGATGGCCAGCACGCCCGAAAGATAGAGCATATCGCCTGCGCGAGTCGCCGGCGCATATTGCAGCTCATCATAAGTCTGAACCATCGCGTCTGGCACAATGGTCTGACGCAAAGACTTCGACGTCGTATCCGCATTGATCGTGGTCGAGCAGGCAGACAGCAGAAGCGCGGCGACAGCTAGGGATAGATATTTCATCCGTTCAGCACATCCATCAGCGTCGTGCCGAGACGGGCCGGGCTGTCTGATACGCGGATACCCGCTTTTTCCATCGCTGCGATCTTGTCTTCCGCGCCGCCTTTGCCGCCAGAGACGATTGCGCCTGCATGGCCCATCGTGCGTCCGGGAGGGGCCGTGCGGCCCGCAATAAAGCCGACCATCGGCTTGGAGCGGCCCTTTTTGGCCTGATGCGCGATATATTCGGCCGCTTCTTCTTCGGCCGTGCCGCCGATCTCGCCAATCATGATGATCTGCTTCGTGTCATCGTCATTGAGGAACAGTCCTAGACAATCGATAAAGTTCGTGCCGTTGATCGGATCACCGCCAATACCGATAGCCGTCGTCTGGCCTAAGCCGACCTGCGTAGTCTGGAACACGGCTTCATAGGTCAGCGTACCGGAGCGTGAGACCACGCCGCAGGACCCTTTTTTGAAAATCTTACCCGGCATGATGCCGATTTTGCATTCGTCAGGGGTCAGAACGCCGGGGCAGTTCGGGCCGATCAATCGGGACTTGGACCCAACCAGTGCGCGCTTAACCGGGATCATATCGCGCACAGGGATGCCTTCGGTGATCGCAATGATCAACGGCACCTCAGCGGCGATGGCTTCCATGATAGAATCAGCCGCAAAGGGCGGCGGCACATAGATAACCGACGCGGTTGCGCCCGTCGCGTGAACCGCTTCCGCGACCGTGTCGAAATTCGGCAGATCCAAATGGGTTGTTCCGCCCTTACCCGGCGTTACGCCCGCAACCATTTTGGTCCCGTATTTGATGGCCTGTTCCGTATGGAACGTGCCGGTCTTGCCGGTCATACCCTGAGTAATGACCTTAGTGTCTTTATTGATGAGGACTGACATGTAGCTTCCTAGTCTTCGTATTTTGAGGTCGTCTAAAGAGCGTCTGCGGCGCGTTAGCCCGCGACAGCCTTGACGATTTTCTGTGCGGCGTCATCGAGGTCATTGGCGCTGATTACGTTCAGGCCGCTATTATCGATAATCTCTTTGCCCTTTTCGACATTCGTGCCTTCAAGGCGAACGACGAGCGGGACTTTCAGGCCGACTTCTTTGACCGCATCGACCGTACCTTGGGCGATGATGTCGCATTTCATAATACCGCCGAAAATATTGATCAGAATGCCTTCGACCTTGTCGTCAGATGTCAGGATCTTGAATGCAGCGACGATATTTTCTTTCGTCGCGCCGCCGCCAACATCGAGGAAGTTGGCTGGCTCTGCGCCGTAAAGCTTGATGATGTCCATGGTCGACATGGCCAGACCCGCACCATTGACCATGCAGCCAATATTGCCGTCGAGCGCGACGTAAGAGAGGTCGTATTTCTCGGCCTCGACTTCTTTCGCGTCTTGCTCCGTCTCGTCACGCATCGCTTCGACATCGGGGTGGCGATAAAGCGCATTACCGTCAAAGCTGATCTTGGCATCAAGGCAGTGCAAGCGACCATCCTCGGTGACGATCAACGGATTGATTTCGAGCATCGCCATGTCTTTAGCGAGGAAGCCGTTATAAAGGATTTTGCCGAGTTTTCCGCACTGTTTGGCGAGATCACCGGAGAGACCCAATGCTTTGGACAGCGTGCGGCCATGATGCGGCTGGAAGCCTGTGGCTGGGTCAATGTCGAAATTGATGACTTTTTCAGGTGTGTCATGCGCGACGGCTTCAATATCCATGCCGCCTTCAGTCGAGGCGATGAATGACACGCGCGATGTTTCGCGGTTAATGATGATGGAGATGTAAAGCTCGCGCTCAATGTCGGAGCCATGTTCGATATAGAGGCGATTGACCTGCTTGCCGTCTTCGCCGGTCTGCGCCGTCACGAGGTGCGCACCAAGCATTTGCTCGGCATTCTCAACCACTTCGTCGACAGAGAAGGCGAGGCGAACGCCGCCTTTTTCGCCGGCGCTGGGCTCAATAAATTTACCTTTGCCGCGTCCGCCCGCGTGGATTTGGGATTTCACAACCCAGAGAGGGCCGCCGAGTTTTTCGGCAGCGGCGCGGGCTTCGCTGGCTTTGAAAATCGCAATACCTTCGGAGACGGGCGCGCCGATCTCTTTCAATACTTGTTTGCCCTGATATTCATGGATGTTCATGGAATGGTGGTCCGTCGGTTAAGGGAGTCGGGCGCGTTATAACGCCCCTCGCCTTACCCGCAACCGCGCTTTGTGGCTTGAGTCATCCCAAGCCGAAAACAATCACATGCATGAGGCGGCCGGGCAGCATGGATAAAATACCGGGAATAAGCAGCGCGCCAAAGAACATGCCCGTCACCGCCCGCTTGTGATGGCGCACATTGCCTTTGCGAATATGATGGACCGCTTCCCAAGCCCCAATGAAGGTGACGGGCACAAAGATGTGGATCCAGGAAAAGCTGCCATCATTGATCTGGCGAATAAAGATCGCTGAGATGGCCGTGGCTAACATGAAGACCAGAAACACTTTCCCCATGCGCTTATGCGACGTGTCGCCCTTGCGCCGCGTGAAGATGAAAACCCCGAAGATCAGCGATATAATCGCGACGATGATGTGGATTTGCACAGCCAGGCTGGCTTTGAAGAAATACTCGATACCCATAACGCTCTCCTGTTTAGCTTGAGAGCTTTGGAGCAGGCCTAGTCAGGCGCCGCCAGCAGCTTTGCATGAAGCGACAATCCAACATCGCGAACCGACTTGAAAATCGCGGCCCTGCCGTTCACGAAGCGCGAATGACGTCCTTCAAACTCCACTGGAATCACTGATAGTCGTGCGAATCCTCAAAAAACGCATCGCATCCTTTCTGATCACTCCGCTATTGGCCGGGTTGGTACTGACAGTGCTGGCACCGTTCGGCACCCATAATTTCAGCCTCTTGGGTCGCGCGGCCTTTTGGATCGGGATGTCCCTCGCGGGTGGGCTCGGCGCTCTGTCGGTCCAGGGGGCAGCGAAACGCTGGACGCCCTCAATGACGGGCTGGCGTAACACGCTACTCCAATCTCTGGGCGCGACGCTCGCCGTGGCCCCCTTCGTCATCGGCGGCTTTGGCTATGGGTTCGGGCAAACCAGCCCGGCGAGCCTGTTGATGACCCTGTTCTATATCTGGGTGATTGCCATCGTCATCACTGCGGTCGGCGAGTTAGCAGGTCGTCAGGCTCCGAGCCCGGAAGATGAGGACTCAAAGCGCCCCGCCTTGATGGACCGCCTGCCCCTGCAAGTTCGAGGGGCCGACCTCTACGGAGTCACGTCTGAGGATCACTATATTCGTATTCACACGAGCGCGGGCAGCCATATGGTTCTGATGCGCTTAGCGGATGTCGAGGGCCTGGCCCGACCTGTGAGTGGGCTCAGCCCGCACCGATCCTGGTGGGTCGCAGAAGACGGGGTCGGTCAGATCAAGCGCGACGGCAGCAAATTCGTGATTGAACTTAAAGACGGCACAGATGTGCCTGTTAGTCGAGCGGGAGTTCAGCGGCTACGCGAGGCAGGCTGGCTCAGCTAACGGTCGACGGGATGGACGATTTTTAGAGAAGTCTTAGAGACCGCCGGAGCGTCTAATTCATTGGCGGACGCTTCAACGGCGATGACGTAAATAGCGCTCACAATGACGGCCACGACGATAACGGCATCCAAGGCCAATCGCGTCAAACCAGGTTTCGTCACCATTTTCATACGCTTCGCGCCAATCTACGCGTCTACCGAACCTACTCTTCCTAGCAAGATCCGGGCCGACAAGGATTTTTAGCGCATAAATCCTGCTTCGACGCAGAAGTATAGAGCCAATGTCTGCCACCTTAACCCGGGTTAAAAATCTTGCCCATAAACATGGCACAGATCGGTCGTGACGCCCGGAATTCCGTCTTCCAAAGCGTAGAGTCGCCTTGATCCTAGCGCTTCGGCTGTCTTCTCCGATCCGATATTCCCATCGGCGATCACATGAATGACGGAACTCCAACCCAATCCGTCACGCACATAGTCCAAACAGGCGCGACCGGCTTCTTTAGCATAGCCTTTACGGGTGTGAGCTGGATGAATGGTCCAGCCGACTTCCGGCGCAGGCCAACCTTCCGGAAACCAAGGCCCAACTCGCCCAACCCACTGGCCCGTCTCTTTTTCAATGACTGACAGAAATGAGTAACCGCGCACCTGATGGTGCCCCAACATCATGGCAATGGATCGCCAAGTTTGAGCGCGATCCATCGTCTTACCGCCCAGATAGCGCATGGTCGGAGCGTGGGCATAGGCCTCGCACACAGCGTCTATGTCGCGAACGATATCCAGCGGGCGTAAGATCAGACGTTCTGTCTCTAATGTTGGTTTCAACTGCATAATTCAGGCTCCTCCCCATTGTCTTACGACGCGTCTTAATCGACCTCTATAAGCACATTCCCTAGAACCATTTTATCTCTGTCTTCTGCCACAACAGAATATTTACCGGGCCTGAGTGCGAGGACTTTATTGGAATGCGGCGCGCGGTATATTATGTCTTCAGCAGGTATCATCGCGGGTTTGTTCACGTCCCAAGCCGTTATAAGTGTGAAATCGGACGCCCCATCAAATCGGATTGTTTTAGGCACCTCAACAAACCTTCTGCCTAATTCATCACGCAGCCAAATAGGGCGCTCCTTGTAGTAGGGGCCTCTTGGGGCAGACAAGATAAGGTCATATCCGTTCCTAGAGACTGGCATGCCTTTTTTGTCCACCAATAGTCCGTAGCCCAGCAGGCCACCTTCAAAAGGAGATGTTCCATAACAGTCAGTTTGACTGATCGTCAGAGGGTCAATGGACGTTAAACGCTTGAAATACTCCGCCATCCAGATGATGTTCGAGCCTTCATTTCGCTCCTTTATATGGTGATACCCAGAGTGAATAAAAAACTTTTGACCCGTAAATTCATCTACATATTCTTTGATGTTTTTGGCTTGAGTGAACTCTCTATGATCCACACTTCCCTGCGCCCCAACTGGCGGAGATGATGCGTTATCTTCAAACGAAAACAAGTTTCCGGGCAAGCGACTTACCCGCTCCATGACTTGCCCGAAAACGGGATCTTGCCAGTAGGCTAGTCCGGTTTTCAGATCTGAGGGAAAGCCGTTCGATTTAAATCCGTCTGGCTCATTCAACCATGCCCATTCGATGTCACCCAACAATTCAGAGCCAAAATTCTGGTACCCCTGCTTGTTCAGATCTTCGTATAACTCTCCAATAAACACTCGGTGAAGCGCTATTGAGTGAGATTCATTTATCATCACAACAGAATGTTTTTTTGCCAAGTTTCTAATAACAGGGATCGGGTCGACATAACTATAGTTAGGATCACTCGATAATGGGCACGGCACATTGCCTGATTGCATCTTGTAAGCTTGATTGGTTGCCTCAGGTGCCCGCCAGTTATTCGGATACGAAAAGTCAATTTCAACGGACTGCACAGCCTGCGTTTGATTCGGGCCCAGAGCCGGCTCACCCTCACTGCCTGAACAGGAGAGCAGAACGGTTGATAGAAGCAACCAGAACGCCCTCGCCATTTTTCTTTCCCGTCCGTTAGGCCATGAGATAATCACACTCACATCGTCCCGTTGCCATTCCAACCTACCCTCGCTAGAGCGCGGCGCTTCACTCCATTCTGTAGAGCCATTCGCCTCTACAGAATGATCCGCGTTTGGTCAGGTGGCTGAGTGGTCGAAAGCGCCGGATTCGAAATCCGGTATAGGGGTAACTCTATCGCGGGTTCGAATCCCGCCCTGACTGCGCGACTCCAGCGCAGAGCGCCGACAGGCGCTGTCTACATCGGCAAAGGCTTTTTGCGTTTCTCATCCAGATAGCGCGCGCTCAGCACTTTCTGATGCTCACCCAATTCCAACAGCAATGGATTACCCGTCGGGAATTCAAAGCCGGGAATGTCTTCGTCCGCAACTTGGAACAAATCCTTCATCAGGGCCCGTAGGCTGTTTCCATGAGCACTAATGATAACGTTGGACCCGGCCTCTAGGAACTGACGGATCTGCCCGTTGAAGTAAGGCAGAACGCGTTCAGTTGTCATCTTCAGGCTTTCGCCACCGGGTAGGATTGCCGGATCATAGGCCGCATATTTCGGGTCATTGGCGGGGTGATAGTCGTTATCTGTGTCGATTTGAGGCGGCGGCACATCGAAAGAACGGCGCCAAATATGGACCTGCTCTTCGCCGTGCTTGGCTTTGGTTTCGTCCTTATTCAGACCTGTTAGGCCACCATAGTGACGCTCATTGAGCTGCCACGCCTTGGTTTCAGGAATATACATCTGGTCAATGCCTTCCAGCGTCAGCCAGAGTGTCTTGATCGCGCGCTTCTGGAATGAGGTGAAGGCAATATCGAAACGAATGCCTTCTTTGGCCAGCAACTTACCAGCCTTCTTAGCTTCGCGCGTGCCTTGCGCGGTCAAACCCACATCAACCCAGCCGGTAAAACGGTTTTCTTGATTCCAGACCGATTGTCCGTGGCGGACAAGAACCAGTGTGGACTTCACATCAGTAGTCATGGCGAGGTCTCCTTGTGCGGGCGCGGCCTACGCCACACGCCGAGTCGGTGCAACGCCCTCAGCGCGCGTTAGCGCATTTGCGCGTCGGCTGCGTTCACCAGATTAAAGAATTCGGCACGCGTTTCCGCTTGCAGGAACTGACCATCCAAAGCGGAAGAAATCATCCGGTGCGGCGTTTTAATGCCGCGCATGGTCATGCAAAGATGCTCGCCCTTAGCCACGACAGCGACATCCTTCGTGCCAAGGATAGTCTTCAGATCGTCGGAAATATCCGCAACGAGCTTTTCTTGGAGCGACAGTGCATGCGCGTTTTTGTGCGCAATCCGTGCAAATTTGGACAGGCCCAGCACTTTGTCATGCGCAATATAGGCGACCGACACATCGCACCAAAAGGGCAGCATGTGATGTTCGCACATGGACCAGACGCGCATGCCGGTCACAGCCACCATCTGATTATGGCGGACCGAGTCGAAGGTCGTTTCCAGCTTACCGGGATCATATTCGATAAAATCGCGCCAAAAATCGGCGATCCGGCGCGGTGTATCGAGTAGCCCTTCCCGGTCTGGGTTTTCTCCGAGGGCAATTAGCAATTCGCGGACAAGATCTTTGACCTTGGCGTGGTCGACAGTCTTGGGCGTACGATGTTGATCCGGCATGGGTGTTTTCCTGATGTTCTACCTAATACGGATTACTAAACTGACCCGATTGCACAAAGGCTGACGTTCATGAGGACTAATCTCGTAAAGCCCAAACATAATTAGAAACCGCCTCGAGAATTACATCTTTATCAGACTCTATAGGCTCCCGCGGCAAAACGATATCCGGGATGACGCCTCGCATGGTCACATTTCCGCTAGGTCGAAGAAAACGGCTTTTCGGATAGGTCACAACGACTCCCGTTTCCGGCAGTTCAAACGTTAGAACAGAGGCATAGCTTGTCGGGAGGTCCGCTGTTTCTTCGCCGAAAACACGACCAAACTCGTAATCCTGTATCATGGCGGCCGTCGAGGTTGCGTTAGAATAGCTGTGTCGATTTACAATCGCCCAGACCTGTCCCTTATATCGTTCATGGACTTGACGCGGTTCGACCATGGGAATGTCAAATGAGTAGCGCATACCATTGGGTTGGGCCATCTCTGCTTCGATAAGGTCAGCGAGAAGACCATCTGGCTCTCCGCTTTCAAGTTGTCTTTCGTAGTCCGCTTTCGTTGCCGCACTGGCTTTCAGACGAAAGTCATTGGTAAAACGAAACGGCTTATCGGCAAACCACGCCGTCATCGCATCGCTAAAATTATTGTTCCCACCAGGATTATTTCTCAGATCAATGATCAGGTCAGTCGCATCAGATGCGATCATGTCCTCAAAAGCTTGATCGATGAACTCAAAAAAACCATCCCCGGAATAGGAAGGATCACGTTGATCGACCTCGGCTGTGTCTAGATCAATGAAAGGGCCTGGTCTTAAATAGGCTAAGCCTTTGCTTAATAAGCGGTATTCGCGCGCATTGAAGTCCGTATCCAAAGATTTCGATGGCACTGCCGCCCGTATTGCTGCGTATCCGGGGAAATCGACCGCATCGACCTTAATCAAACGCTTTACACTGTCCGATCCCTCGACCGTCAATGTCACGTTATCAACCTCCCCCAATTCCATCCAAAGTAGTGGCGCAAAACTCTCTTCCATCAGAGAATTGCGCATCAAGTCTCTCTCTGCCGAAACATAAACACCGAGCTGGTTCAGCCAGCTATTGATGCTGCGCCCGTTAATGGCATGGATTACCATGCCGGCCTGTGTTTGGCCGTCAATGTCGGCCGCTTGGACAAGAAAGACGGTACCTCCATCAACCCGAATAAAGATCGGCAAGAACCGACCACCTGCCCCAATATGCGCGATGAATTGCACATACCCAGCTTCTGTTTTCGCGTGCCCGATCTTGCCAAAAGCAACATAGCGTTGAAATATCTTGGACGCATCGACCACGGATTGCGGCCCGTCGATCATACCGTAAAGATCGTTTAGCAACGCGCGATAATCTTCACGACTGCGATGCGCGTACAAATCGTAGTGCGCTTGCTGCAATGTCATGTGGAGAACGGAAAGATCGTTCTTTACGGCCTGCTCGCTAAATTCATCCTGCGCTAAAGTCGATTGGCAGAAAACTGACGCTATGATCAGCGCGATTAGGGGACGAAAGAAGCTCATAAGGACGCCGCTATAGCTCGTGGATGACTCCGTCAACGAGCGGGCTAAAGCGCGGCGCGAATTGCTTTTACCCGCTTCCGATTGGCACCCATATCGGAGTGACCGACACGCGATGCTGAGCGGATTTGCCACAGCTTTCCGTCCCGACGAAATTCCACATCATCGACAAACCGCATCAGGCCACTCGTATAGGTGGCGCTGATATAATCGTCAGATTCTGATGTGATGGTCCCGCCGGTTGCGGCAATCGCGGCCTTCACTCCGTCCTTATTGGTTGAGAGCGGCTCAACCTGTTTGTCGGAATCCGTTCCCGGTTCGGAACTGACGCAGTTCGGTTTGGACGGCAGCGGCGAAAGGCGGCCATCGACAAGGCCTTTGGCCTTACCGCGCTGGCTCAGCAGAGATAAAATGATCATGCCAGTGATGATAGTGGCGGGAATTAGAAACAGCAATCGCATGACGCTCTCCTGACCTAGTTTGCAGCGGTCTGGAAGATCAGATCGCCAATATGTTCGTCATACCAAGTTGGGCCCAACAAGGATTGGAAGAAGCCATTATGCCCGCCCTGATCGTGAATGATCATGCGTGAACCGGGGCTAAGCGTCAGCCGACGAATATCGCGTTCCGGGATCATCCCGTCGTCACGTGCGGTGATAATGTCTAGCGGAACGGGCACGCGCGACAGATCATCTGGATCGACCCGATAGGCGTTGAAATAGTCTTCCATACGCGCGTAGCGAGAATAGAGCGGCAATACGGTCTCCGTCATCGCCAAGACACGCTTGCTCTTGAGCACCTCGTCAAAATTGTAGATATCTGGAAAGGCAGCCTGTTTCAGCCGTAGGCTGGCCGACCATTTCTTAAGAAAATAGCGCCGATAGAGTGGATTGGCATCGACCAGAGGGGCCGCCCCCCACGGGTCAACCACTGGGCTAATCGCGAATATCCGGCGCAGTTTCGGGATGGCCAAATCACGCAAGGACCGCGCAATTCGAAGCGCGAAGTTCCCACCCAGCGAAAAGCCAACAATATAGACGGGCGCACCCTCTGACAGCCGCGCCGCTTTGCGCACGCCGTCAAACACTTCATTGAAACGGGTCGAGAAAAATAGACCCTCATTGAGGTCGTGGCTGCCGCCATGATCGCGATAATTCAGGCGAAAGACACTCGCACCACGTTCAAACATATAGCGCCCGCAGCTGACCACATAGGTGCTATCCTGTGACCCTTCCCAACCATGTAGGAAGATGACCAGAGCCTTATTGTCGGGATGGCGTGAATAGCTACCCTTGAGCCGAACTCCATCTTCGCAATCAAGGATGATGTCCTCGGCCGCGTCCAGCATCGCGTTCGGTCCGCGCTTGCGGAACTGGAAACTGGCCAGCGCCGTCTGCACAAGACCGGCCCGCATCCAGAACGGCGGATTAAAAGGTTTTGGGGTCGGCAAGGTCACGAGAATGGATTTGGGTATCAGATATTATGGGCGATGAGGCGCTCTCTAGAGACAAGCTCTGCGCCCGGCAATGTCAAGCCGTGCATGCGCGCCGTTTATGAATAGAAGGCTCAAATAGGAGGCGCAGAGCCGTCAAACGCGTATCGGCGGACCAAGCCTGCGGCGTCTAGCTACAGAGATGCCGTTTTACGACGGCCCCGGCCTTGCCCATATCGATCCGACCTGCATAGCCACTTTTAAGCTGGCCCATAATCTTGCCCATGTCTTTTAGGCAAGTCGCACCGCTGGTTTCGACAATCTTGCTCACTGTGGCTTCGATCTCGTCGTCACTCATCGGTTTGGGCATAAAGCTGCGCACAACCTCAATTTCCTCACGCTCACGCTCGGCCAGTTCTGGCCGACCATTATCGTCATAGGTTTTGGCGGCGTCTTCACGCTGTTTGACCATTTTGGTCAGGATGCCGAGGATTTCTGAATCATCGATGCCGCCGCAACGATCTGCCGCGCGGGCCGCAATATCACGGTCTTTTATGGCCGCTGACATCAGGCGCAGCGTGGATAGCCTGACGGTGGCCTTCTCTCGCATCGCGTCTTTGGTTGATGCACTAATCTGGTCGCGAAGTGGTTCGCTCATAGGGTCTCTCTTCCGGGGCTCCCCGGTTTTCTAAGGAGCGGCATATAGGCGCGTCGAGCCCAACTGCCAAGTGAATGCGTCACGATTGGGGCATGGCCCCTATGAGCGTGGCTGGGGAACGTGACTGGGAAGCACGCCGTTGACGGCCCCAACCACCGCTAGACACAATTCCGCAATGCGTTACCGTCCCACCGTGGGAAAAGGGCGCGCCATGTTACTCCGAAGCTTAACCAAGCACGTGAAAGACCAAAATTGGTTCGCCATCGCGCTCGATTTTTTCATCGTTGTCGTGGGTATCCTTCTCGCCTTTCAAATCACCAACTGGAGCACGGCGCGGCAAGATAACCAAATTTACGAACAAGCCCGCATACGCGTCATCGAAGAAGCCAAGGCCAATCTGGTTTTATCGCAAGACGCGATCCAGGACGTGAACACTCAACAGAATCAGGCCGTAAACATCATTCGGGATTTTGAAACGTGCTCTGCGGAAGGCGGCGCGGAAGAACGCCTAATGCGCTCAATGCAAAGTTTGAGATTTTTTATGGCTCTGGAAGTCCGTAATGCTGCGATCAATCAATTTCTGACGTCGGATGAATTTCTCGACAATATCTCGCCGGAAGACCGCACTGTGCTTTCAGTCTATGCTCGGAAAATCGACACTCTCGCGAGTAATTCGCGGTTCAGCGACAGCGTACAACTCAACCAAACTCAACCGCAGGATAATCCCATCTTCAAACGGACGCACGACGAAGATTTTAGCGGTGGCCTGACCGAGCTCGCTCTGACCGTCAGTTATGAACAGGCGTGCCGGGACACCGTCCTGAACCATTTTCTTTTCGACCGACTGGATAACGCGGCCTACATCATGCGCTTGGCAAAAAGCCTCGAAAATGCCTCCCGCGAGGTCCTGATGGGGCTGGGTGAAAACCTGCCTGAAACGACAGTGGAAGCCACGCAATGATCCTCCGCCGCCTCACCCAACATGTGAATGACCAGAACTGGTTCGCAGTCGTGCTGGATTTTTTCATTGTAGTCATCGGTGTCTTTATCGGTATCCAAGTCGCGAATTGGAACGCTGAGCGGCTTGAGCGTACGCAGGAGCGAGACTATCTGATCCGACTGCATGGTGACTTTGTTGAGAGCATCAATGGTCAGAGGCGGGACGTGAATTTCCTTGATCGGCAACTGTCCGATCAGGCGATTATGATCAAGTCGCTCGATTCCTGCACGGTGACCCCCGAGGACGAAACACCTTTTCAGCGCGGCATTAACACACTCGGCTATATCAATCCGCCACGTATCGTACGCCGAACAGTGGACGAAATGATCGCGGCTGGTCGCACGGACATTATTCGGAATAAGGCGTTAAAAGTTCAGTTATCGAGCATTATCGCGCTCGTCGAATGGCGGGGAAATAGTTTTTCGGACTCTGTCTCCCGCATGACGGAGCATTACCGCTTCATTATCGAAGAAGACGTGCGTTACGACCTCACACGCACATATGCCGACCCGTTTATTGAAGAATTCATAGGCGTTGATTTTGATATTCAGACCCTATGCCAATCCCCGAAAATCGCCCGGGCCATCTCGGCAATCAGCTACACAACGCAAGAACGTAAGCGAGCTTATGAACCGATTTTGCAGCGGTATATAGATTTCCTACCCGTGGTGGAGGAAGAGCTGCAATCCCGTTGGGGACCTGTCCTCTCGAAAAGCAAGGCCGCAACTCAATGATCCTCCGCCGCCTCACACAACACGTCAAAGACCAAAATTGGTTCGCCGTCGCGACCCTGTCTGTCTCCACATTTAGCTGCAAACAAGACTGCGACGTCGCTTGCGAATCCGGCGCGGCTTCGTCATAGGACGCGCCTAGCAGAGCCAAGCTAGGACCCACCCATGACGATTGACTATTCGCCCGATCCTGCGCCGACCGCTGTGCTGGTCTTAGCGACCGGAGATACATTTTACGGCATTGGCATTGGCGCGACTGGATCGGCCGTCGGCGAGGTCTGTTTCAATACCGCGATTACCGGCTACCAAGAAATTCTGACCGACCCGTCCTACGCCGCGCAAATCGTCACTTTCACCTTCCCGCATATCGGCAATACCGGTACCACGGACGAAGACGAAGAAGCGACGACGGACGCCGCGCGGACCGCCGCACGCGGGGCGATTGTCCGGGCCGCTGTCACACCCGCGTCCAACTGGCGTTCTGAGGGCGAGCTGGGCGCATGGCTATCCGCGCGCGGAATCATTGGCCTGTCCGGCGTCGATACGCGCGCGCTCACCGCCTATATCCGCGATAATGGTATGCCCAACGGCGTCATAGCCCATGACCCAGACGGACAATTCGAAATCCCAGCTTTAGCCGAACAGGCTCGCAGCTGGAACGGGTTGGTCGGCGCGGATCTGGCCAAAGATATGGCGGCAGACGCCCCCTTCGATTGGCGACAGGCGCGCTGGCAATGGAAAGACGGCCACACGGATCAAGACGGCGCCAAACGCGTTGTGCTGATCGACTATGGGGTGAAACGGAACATCTTGCGCAACCTCGTCAGCTCAGGGTTGGCCGTGACAGTTGTACCAGGCACGACCTCTGCAGAAGATATTCTAGCGCTCAAGCCAGACGGTGTCGTCCTGTCCAACGGACCCGGCGATCCTGAAGCGACAGGCGAATATGCTATCCCCGTCATCCAACAATTGATTGCCGCCGACATGCCGATTCTTGGCATTTGCCTCGGCCATCAAATGCTGGCCCTCGCGCTCGGCGCCAAGACGGTGAAGATGGAGCAGGGTCATCACGGCGCGAACCATCCGGTCATGGATCATACGACCGATAAGGTCGAAATTGTCTCTATGAATCATGGTTTTGCAGTGGATCAAGCGTCCCTGCCCGACACCGTCGAAGAAACCCATGTCAGCCTGTTTGATGGCACAAATTGCGGTATCCGCCTCAAAGGCAAGCCCGTTTTCTCGGTCCAGCACCACCCCGAAGCCAGCCCCGGTCCGCAGGATAGTTTCTATCTGTTCGACCGCTTCGCGGATGCAGTCAGAGCCGCTTAGTCTTCGAGCGTTACGACCCCGTTCGCGACCAGATCGCGCGCACTGGCCAGGACGCTCTCTTTCGCTGGGCGCGGCACGACATTGGTGAGGCTGGTAACATAGGCGGCGTCGACGTCATGAAAGATGCCAAGGTCAGGCAGGATGCCTTTGACCCGATCATCAAAGAGAGAGATCAATCGTAGGACAATGTTTGGTAATTCGGATTTAGGAAGTTTTGCGGTCGGATAGTCTGCACGCAAAATCTCGACAATCTCCTTGAACCACAGCGTGTTTCCTGCGCCAATTAATCGCCGCCCACCGGCATCCTTCGCCGTCATCCCCGCAACGTGAAGGGAGGCGACATCGCGCACATCACTAATGGGAAAGGCAATTTTCGGGATCGCGGGCAGATCGCCGTTCATCATGTCGCGGATCAGAGACAATGACGCACCACCATTATCATAAGGGTCCGGCCCGAAAACCAGCCCTGGATTGATTGTAACCAATTTCTCTCGCAACCCTTGTGCGTCAGCATAAGCCCAAGCTGATAATTCAGCACGCGTTTTGGACACTGGATAAGCCGTCATCGGTTTCCAGTCCGGATCTGACCAATCTTGCTCTGTAATCGTCATCTTTTTGCCGCGACCGGGTTGCCCCATCATGGCCGCAGTCGAGGATGTCAGCACGATCCGCTCCGCCCCTGCTGAAAACCCGTTCTCCAAAACCCGTTGAGCCCCGGCGCGGGCTTCTGGCACCAGCGCTTCGCGATCAGATGGGGCTTCAAGCGGAAAAGGCGAGGCAATATGCTGGATATAGCGGCAGTCTTTGACCGCATCGTTCCATCCCGCATCTGAGCCAAGGTCAGCTACAAACAGCTCGACATTAGACACATCTGCGCCTGTCTGCGCCATCTCCGCCAAAACGCGGCGTCCTTTAGCCTTATTCCGGACCGTTCCGCGGACGGCAAAGCCCTTCTCCAAGAGCCGCACCGTGACGTGGCTGGCGATATATCCGGTGATTCCGGTAACAAGGACGAGATCGGTCATGCAGACACTCTAGCGGTTTCTACTGAGCGCGTCATCGCTCAGCGACCAATCTACGACAATAATTCCTGAAAAGCGGCAGAATTCATCAACCAACGCCGTCGCTGCTGCAGTTTCCAGCCCGCGGCTCTCTTTGCAGGCTGCTATGGATGTGCGGCGGCCCCTAAGCCTTTATTCATCACCATAGGCTCAAATTGAGTACCAGGCCTTGTCCCGGACAGTCTGAAACCATTCGCCAAATTACCATCGTGGCAGTCAAGTTCCTGCTTGATGCAAGTATCAAGAACAGCCTGTAAAGCTTCTGGATGCCACGCATTGAACCAGTCAGCATGCAGGGACATACCGCCGGGTTCTGCGATCGTCTCATCATACATATCGGACGCCAGACGCCAGCCACGGCTCGACAAGGTGGCCGGGTCATAAACGTCTGGTTTCACACCAAACGCATAGTGGAAGCTGACCCGGATGATCGGGACCGGGTGGGCTGCCGGACATTCAGTGTTGCCATCCGTCGTGACGGGATAGGCCAGATGGCTCTTGTGATCGTCGGAATCCAAATCCGTGCCATTCCAACAACTGGGAAAGAATATATCCATTCTCAACCTATCAGGGGCCAGACATTCAGGAATGCCTGCGCTCCAGCGCGGATTAGTTGCGTCACTCGACTCCCATGCCTGACAGTGCCAGCGCACAATTGAACTGTCCTGCTCCATGCCGGGTTGTCCCATATGGCTGCCTGCGATCATCTTCAGACCTAGAGGAATGGTTTGAATGGAATCCAGATCGTCGACTCCGGCTGAGTAATAGAAAATTTCGTGCGCGACATCATTGTCGCCAACGACGGCTGATACGGCTTTCCATGCCGGTTCACCATTGGCGTCCGTTAAGCGGTCGCCCGTCGCCGGATCATAATCAGGCGCTATCAAGGCTGGATACCAGTAGGCTGAGCGGTTCAGCTCATTACCCTGACAGCTCGACTCTCCAGAGGTGAATAGAGACGTCACATCACTGGTTTCATCAAGCAGTGTATTTCCGTAAAAACGGTGCAAATGCGCGGCCTCATCTTGCCCCGGAAACACGACCGGATCGTCATAGCTCGAATGGGCGAAGTCACAGTTTATCCGCAATATGCCGCGCCAGCTATTAGGGGCTACGGGGTCGGGCTGCATATCTCCTCGGATCACGTCGGGATGAATACCCGCGTCAGCTTCATCACCAAAAATACTGCTGACAGTCCAACTAACTACGCTTTCGCCGCTCGGAGTGCCGTCGGCTGTAAGCGATCTCACCGATAAGTCGTAACTGCCCGGAGCCAGTGGGAAGACTGAATGAGGACTGACGCATGGCGCGTAGTCGCCGCCATTAAGATTGCACTCGAACGCATCAGATCCCTGCGCAGTGAAGTCTACGACAGCAAACGCATTTTTGGTAATCGCGTCAGGCTGACTAGAAAAGACAACGGGACGGTTCTGTTCGACTGTGACCGTCATACTATCTGTCGACGTTGCACCAGAATTATCCGTCACGCGCAACGTGAATTCTAACACTTCGGACTCTGTAGTAGCGGGCGCTTGAAACGTAGCTATAGCTTGGTTCGAATCGCTCAACGTTACGATTTCTCCGCTCGTTTGGGACCATTCAAACCCAACCACAGAGCCATCAGCATCCGTTCCGCTTCCAGCTAAAGTCACGGTCACATTTTCAAAAACTTGCTGATTTTGGCCCGCTTGTGCAATTGGCGGAACGTTCGCGACAGTCGTGGCAGAACGACTAGGACTGGTTGAACTTCCCGTCCCGCCACCGCCGCAACCTGCAAGCAGGCTCATCAGCAAAAGCGCTCCAGTTAAATGTCTCTGGCGCATGTTAATCCCCTTGATTTGTCTTCAGTCGCGGGTTCTGAACAACCCTTACAATCGAAAACGAACCAGCTCTGGAAATCCTACGCGAGAATATGAATTATTGCGGAGTTGTAAGAAATCAACTCGGTGTGAGTACGCGCGACGGCTTACTCAAAACCCGCTGATAGAGCCGTCCGATCCCGATCAGGGCGATGCCAAGACCGATGAAGGACACAGCCCGGAACGCACCGTCGAGCGCCCGCATGTCGATCAGGAAGACTTTCAACGTGGTCAAGGTGATCAGGATCGCTGAGGCTAGGCGCAGATCGCGCCGCCCTGTTTTGACGCCGGCCAGTAGTAGAGCCAAGCCAGTCAGCAGCCAGACGGCGCTGACCGCGTAAAGCTCTCCATTCGCCCACGGGACGCGATTCATGGCGATGACCTCACCCTGCGCAAGGCGGCGGATTTGCGCCGTTGTCCACATCAGCCAGCTCATCCCGGCCAGCGCGCCGAGCGTTCTGACGAACCAAACTGGACGACGACCTGCGAAGCGCAACGCGGACAGTCCGAGCAGGATGGCGGGCGCGAGATAGGCCAGCAGCAAAGCGTTAAAGATGGAATGGCCGTCAATCACTGTCGAGGCGGTCAGCAGCGGGTTGAACTCCAGCCCCTGCCCTAGAACGAAGGCGGTGAGGCTGGCCAAGGATGCCACAACCGCAATCCCCGGCACGATATAAAAGCGTGGCTCCGCGCCTTTAATCGGCCAATCCGTCAGACCGCCGCGCATCCAGCTAGCCCCGAATAGAACCGCAAATAGAACGAGCAGCTGCACGGCAAGGGCTTCAAATCCGACCTGCGCAGTCAGATCGCCCGCATTCATGGCGTGGTGGATCAGCAGAACGATCAACAGCAAGGTAAAGACAATCGCGCCACCGAGCAGGCCTTGCGAGGCGAGGTCTTCACGTTTGCGGCCCAGCAGAAAAGCCCCAGCAGCAGTCAGCGCGCCCGGTAGGCCAAAATAGAGCCAAAGCTCATTCAGGAATGGTGTCGTCGCAATATAGGCGGCGCTATCGTCTAGAGCTGCACTGGCGACCAGACCCGCCATACCCGCCATGGCGAGCGGGGTCAGCCGCACCCAAAGATCATCACGTCGAAGTGCGAGACCAATCATGACAGCAATACCAAGGGTAAGTACGAGGCTGGATGGCAACAGGTCAGGCAATTGGGTCGTGCCGATCACCCACGCCAATATTGCAACCCAAGCCGCGCCGCGCGCCACAGACAGACGCGGCTGGACCCACGTCGCAACAGCGAACAGGCCAGCCAGAGCAAAGCAAGCCCAGCTGACGAGGGGTAGGATCGGCCCTTGCAGATCGGACAATCCGCTGGCCATCACGGCGACACCCAATCCGCCTCCCAATAGTGTGAGAGCTGTACTGCGCTGATCCCCAACCCACTGCGGGCCAACGCGAAGACTGGCCAACGCAGTCGCGATGGAGATCGCAGCGATGACACTCTGCCAGAGCCAGAGAGGTTCGGGTTCATATGGGAGCATGAACGGGATCGTATGAACCGTCACGACGGCCCCGCCGATCAAAAGCGCAGGCCAACGTTTCCGCACATCGCCTGTAACGGCAAAGAACAGTAAGCTCGCTGCAGTCAGAAAAGGCAGACTATAGGACAGGGCCGGAACATCATCAGACGCCGCGCTTGCGAGCCCCATCAGGGTGACGACGCCCAACCACCCAGCAGAGGTCCACCGCGGCCAGATGACAGGGCTTCGGTCCAGACTTCGCAGGGTCAGGGTCATCACACCAGCCAACCCGACCATCCAAATCGTGAACTGAATAGTGTCGACGGCTTTGCCCGATAGGATGCTAAGCCAGACAGTTGCACCAATGGCGGCGACACCCACCAGCCAATCCCAGCTCTGTCTCCGCGCGACCCACAGCGCCGCAACTGTGATCAGGCCGACATAGGCAAACACACCGATGAAACTGGGCGTAACGCTCGCCACGAGCAGAGGCACAACCAGCGCGCCAATCAAACCGACTGCGGCGAGCCACGGACCGCGCCGAAGCGAGAGAGCCATTGCCCCGACCGCCACCACGGCCATGCCGATAAAGGCGGGCAGCGTGCCGAGCAGACCATAGAGTGCATGCGCGGCATAAACCGCGCCAAACAGGCTGAATATTCCGACAGCTGCCAGCAGGGCGGGAATATCGGCCCGCGCCGATAAAGCTTTTCCTACGGGCGTTTTCAGATCACGGCGGGCCAACCATTCCGACAGGCCGAGGGCGATCAGGCCGAGGAGCCCGGCGAGACTCACGCGCATCAGTGGCGTCAGTAGGCCCGCTTCCATCGTGTAGCGCAGCAGAAACACCGCGCCGAGCAGCAAAGCCAATCCGCCAATCCAGACCGAACCCTTCGCCCCGAGCAGAGTTTCTAGGTCGAGTTTCGGTTTTGGCTTTCGAGTGGGTTTGCGGAGTGGTCGAACGGGTTGGGGTTTGAGGTCCGGGCTAGACACTCTGTCTGGTTTTCGCTCGGTTTTGACAGATGGCGTTGATACCTGCGCGAGTGCGCGACGGGATAGTTTTTCGGTCGCGTCGGCGCGGGCCGTCTTAGACACTGGCTGGCCTTCTAATAAGGCGATCCGTCGCTCTAGGCGTTTGATCCGCCCTAAGGCCACAAGCCCCGACACGGCCCCGCCAAAGAGCAGCGCCAAAATGCCAAAAGCTATGAGGATGAAGAATTCGTCCATGATTGCCCCTAGCAGCCCGCAGCAAAACTCTGCATTTTTTTATACGTCATTTTTTCGCCTTGATGCGCGGCAGACTCTAGACTTCGCTCAGCATCACGAAGATTGAAGCTTATGACATTGCTATCCCGCCGCACGGTGAGTGCGTCTCTCTTGTCCCTACCTCTACTGGGGGCCTGCCAGTCAAAGACGGAGCCTGACACGGCGGCGTGGACGTCACGCTTGGAGACTATTGAGGCGACCCGAGGCGGGCGCATCGGTGTTGCGGCGCTGGACCTTCAGACCGGGAGGACGCTCAACCACCGCCCAGATGAGCGTTTCGCCATGTGTTCGACCTTTAAATGGATGCTCGGCGGCGTGGTTCTTGCCCGCGTTGACGCGGGCGACGAAACCCTGTCCCGCGCAGTTCCGATCCGCGAGGCGGATATGGTCTTCCACGCACCGACAACCGAACCCGCGATCGGATCGACCTTGTCAGTCGAACAGCTCTGCGCGGCGACGATTGCGAATAGCGACAATCCGGCCGCGAATTTGCTGCTTGCTTCGATGGGTGGCCCCGCGGGATTTACGCGTGCCTTGCGGGCGATGGGGGACTCCGTGACCCGACTGGATCGTTATGAGCCGCAACTCAACGCCAACACGCCAGACGATCCGCGCGATACGACAACACCTCGCGCGATGGTTGAGCTGATGGCGCGCCTCGTGTTTGGGGATATTCTGACCCCGGTTTCGCGTCAGATTTTGCAAGATTGGATGCTCGCAGCCGTGACGGGCAACGGTCGGTTGAAAGCCGGGCTATCGGGTGGATGGCGGCTCGGGCACAAGACCGGCACGAGCAATCGCGACGCCAATAATGATGTCGGGTTTGTGCTTCCTCCATCTGGATCAGAGAGAGGTCCAGTTCTGATCGTCAGTTTCTCGGATGGACCCGGTGCTATGACGGATATCGCTGAAACATCTCATGCAGATGTCGCCCGGGCCGTCATGAGCGCCTTCGCCCAGACGTAAACCTTGAGCCTATTTCCACCGCCCATAACGCCACGGCATATACCACGGGCCAGGCGCCTCCATCGGCACCGGATCCGGGCCACACGTCCCCCAAGGATTACAGCGCAACCAACGCGCGAGGCCCATCCAGCCTCCTACCCAAAACCCATGTCGGCGCATCGCTTCCATCATGAAGTGAGAGCAGGACGGCGTATGACGGCAACGCACGCCGACCGCCTGCAGAGCCGGCGAAATCGCGATCTGATAAAGGCGCAACAGGCCGAGCGCGGGATAAACGAGAATGGACCGCATAATGGCCGCAAAGCTAGCGCGTGTCTGAGAGAAGGCAAACCCAATATCCTTGGGTGTCACTATACGCATTCATTCACCTGCATGGTTTACGCTGGCCCGACATGGCGGACAGCTTGGTCCGGCCCTTACTCTCCCAAATGCTGTTTCAACCGGTCAATCGCATTAGACCATTGCTGCGCAGCCCGAGCCAGATATTGGCTGGTTTCGGCCAGTGTTTCGGGCCGCACGGTGAACTGGCTTTCGCGTCCCACGCGGTTGCTTGTGACAATCCCAGCATGTTCCATGACGGTCAGATGCTTTTTGACCCCTTGGCGCGATAGGCCCGTTCCCTGGGTCAGTTGGACAATCGATTGGGATTGTCCGTCACACAGACGAGACAGGAGCGCCAATCGGGTCGGGTCCCCAAGGGCGGCAAATACGGGCGCAGCGGCATCTGCCGCGGGCACAGGTGATCTATTCGACATAGGCTATCAGTTGTTCGGCTTGGATATTCCAGCCTTCGGTGTTGTCGCGCAAAACCTCGAGCCGGCGCGGATCTGGCAACGCCTCAAACCCGCTCTCCGTAATGGTCAGCCGTGTGCCTTCGGCGGTCGGTTCTAGGCGAAACTCAACCAGCATTGTGGCCTGCTCAGCGACATCTAACCCGGATTTTTCGTCAAAGTCATGCCAGCTGAACGACATCAGCCGCTCCGGTTCCATACGTTCGATGGTGGCGCGCCACGGATAATCTTCATAGCCCGGAAAGGTCATCTTCCCCGTCGACAGAGCTCCCGGCTCGAACGGGCCGTCCAGATCAACCCGGAACCACTGACCAAATTCCTTATAGTCAGAAATCGCCCGCCAGACTCGAGATATGGGCGCTTTCAACGCCACGACTTTGACAATGCGATTTTTCATTTAAGCAACCTCTGAGCTGCCTATTAACACCAAGATAGGCCTAATACGCAACCCTTTAGTTGCTTATTGTAAGCTCAACCTCCCTCATCCCAACGGCGCCGATTTCCGGATTGTCCCAAAATGTGCTATAGTGTTGGCTATGAAAACATATCTCCTGGCCGCGACTCTCACCCTGACCGCTGGACTGGTCCCCAGCTTGGCGTTTTCACAGACCATCGTCATGGGCGATGGTTCGGCGCAGGCGTGTTACCAGTCCGCAAAAATGGGCGACCAAGGCTCTAACCACGCCATCCGGACCTGCGATGACGCGCTGCGCGACGCGCTGACCCAACGCGACGAAGCGGCAACCCACGTCAATCGCGGCGTGCTGCTGATGCGGCGCGGCGATACGGATGCGGCGCTGGAGGATTATACGGTCGCGATCAAAATGCGCCCGAAGCTCGCTGAAGCCTATATTAATCAGGGCGTCGCATTCTTCTATCAATCCCGCGACGAGGAAGCCCTCCGCGCCTATGATCAGGCCATCGCGCTGAAAACCGACCGGATGCCCGAAGCGCTCTATAACCGGGCGCTCGCCCACGAACGGATGGGCAACGCAAAGGCCGCCTATTACGATCTGAAAGCCGCTCTGGAGTTGCAACCCGACTGGGAACAGGCTGAGGATGCGATTTCGCGCTTCACGGTGACGCGCCGCAACAGCTAGGCACGCCCCCTGAGCGGGCCTTGGCGCATATATCCCGTCATGATTGGTATCATTTGGTGAAAGCCCATTGCCTTCACCGCGCCAGAGCCTAAATACTGGCTCATGATAAAAATCGCCTCCTCCTATGATTATGACGATCTGATCGTCTCCGGTGAAACCTCCCTCTTCGGGCCGGGCAACGCCAAACTCCCGCTTCCGCCAATGCTAATGCTCGACCGCATCGACAAAATCGCGGATACAGGCGGCGCACACGATAAGGGCGAGATCATCGCCTCGCTCGATATTGATCCCTCGCTCTGGTTCTTCGAATGCCACTTTAGCGGCGATCCGGTGATGCCGGGCTGTCTGGGTCTGGACGCGATGTGGCAGCTGGTCGGCTTCTGGCTTGGCTGGACCGGCGGCGAAGGCCGCGGCCGCGCGCTCGGCGTTGGCGAAGTCAAATTCACTGGCCAAGTTACGCCGGACATCAAAAACGTCCGCTACGAAATCGACATTAAACGCGCGATCCGCCGCCGCCTTGTGCTCGGCATTGCCGATGGCCGCATGTATGCGGATGATGAGTTGATCTATCAGGCCAAAGACCTGCGCGTCGGCCTATTCAAACCCGAAGCCACAACAGACGCTGGAGAGTAAGATGACTAGACGCGTTGTCATCACCGGACTCGGTATCATTAGCTGCATCGGCAACACAGCCGACGAAGTTGCAGACAGCCTGAAACAAGGCCGCTGCGGTATCAAGCACGACCCCAAAATGGCCGAGCTCGGCTTTCGCAGCCAAGTCTCTGGCCGGCCCGAAGACACGGCGGAACAAGCCAAAGAGATTATCGGCAAACGCTCCCTACGCTTTATGGGCGACGCGGCGGAATGGTCCGCCCTGGCCATGCAACAAGCCATCGACGATGCGGGCCTGAGCGAAGACATGATCGTCAATCCGCGTACGGGCATCATTGCCGGGTCCGGCGGTCCGTCCTCTCTCGAAATCGTCCGCGCCGCCGACATTACGCGCAAAAACACCTCGCCCAAACGCATTGGGCCGTTCGCGGTCCCGAAAGCGATGAGCAGCACGGTCTCGGCCACGCTCGCCACCCATTTCAAGATCAAAGGCGTCAACTTCTCCATCACCTCGGCTTGCACCACCTCCCTCCACTGTATCGGCGCGGCGGCGGAGCAGATCCAATGGGGCAAGCAAGACATCATGTTTGCGGGCGGCGGCGAAGAGCTGGAATGGTCCATGTCCAACCTGTTCGACGCAATGGGCGCGATGAGCAGCAAATATAACGACACGCCAGAGACCGCCTCTCGCCCGTTTGACGTCAATCGCGACGGCTTCGTCATTGCCGGCGGTGCGGGCATGTTGGTTCTGGAAGAGTATGACCACGCGGTGGCGCGCGGCGCGACCATCTATGCCGAAATTATCGGCTATGCCGCCACATCCGACGGCCATGATATGGTCGCCCCATCCGGCGAAGGCGCTGAACGCGCCATGCGCCTCGCCCTGAAAGATGCGGGGATCAGCTCCGTCGATTATATCAACCCGCACATGACCAGCACCCCCGTCGGCGATATCGCCGAGAGCGCCGCCATCCACCGCGTCTTCGGCGAGGGATCAGACGCCCCCTACGTCTCGGCCACCAAAGCCCTCACCGGCCACTCCCTCGGCGGCGCAGGCGTGCAGGAAGCCGTCTATACGCTGCTGATGATGAAACACGGTTTCGTCGCGCCGAGCATGAACATCGAGACGATTGATCCCGAGGTGGCTCCGGTGAAAATTCCAAGGGAGCGTGTTGAGACCGAGGTGAACACGGCGATGAGTAACAGTTTCGGGTTTGGCGGGACCAATGGGAGTGTGATTTTTAGGAAAGCACTTTAGCAGCGTTGCAAATGTTCGATCTTTGTTCTAACGAAACTCATGACAGCAATTGAATGGACAGATACAACCTGGAATCCAGTGACAGGTTGCACAAAGATCAGTCCAGGATGCGACAATTGCTACGCTGAACGTTTCTCTATGCGTTTTCAAGGCGTCCCCGATCATCCCTTTGAGTCCGGTTTCGAACTCACCTTACGACCTAAAAGATTACTGCAACCATATAGCTGGCGGAAACCAAGAATGGTTTTCGTAAACTCTATGAGCGACCTCTTTCACAAGGACATTCCTAAAGAATATATTGATCAAGTATTCAAAACAATGGAAGCCTGTGACACTCATACATTTCAAGTCCTGACTAAGCGAAGCACACTTCTTAAAAAATATGTCAATGATCGTTACAAAGAGCAGCCATGTCCGGGACATATTTGGCTGGGCGTTAGCGTTGAAACAGAGCAACAGTTAAGCAGAGTCGCACATCTCGCCAACACAAATGCATCAGTTAGGTTTCTCTCCGCAGAACCACTTATTGGCCCTCTACATTCACTTAAGTTAGAAGGCATTCATTGGGTCATTGTTGGCGGAGAAAGTGGACCTAAAGCTCGTCCTATGAAAGAAGAGTGGGCCACTCAAATATTGGAAAAATGCATTCGAGCAAATGTTGCATTCTTTTTCAAACAATGGGGTGGAATAAGGCCTAAATCTGGCGGTCGCGTTCTAGATGGTAGAGTTTGGGACGAATTTCCTGAAACTTCTGACTTTGGCTAAAATAAATCTAGAAAAATACGAGGGTAGAGAACAATCTCTAGCCAAGCACCTAGTTCTTGAGAATTACCTCGAGGGATTAGCTGTAAAGACCCTCATGTCCCGTTATACCGAATTTACGTTTGTGGATGCATTTTCTGGTCCGTGGAATACTCAAGACGACAGCTTTAGCGATACATCACCGGCCATATCCCTTCGTGTTCTTAAAAAAATTAGTAACATCGTTTCTGCAAAAAAGCATAGAGAGCCAAAAGTCACATGTATTTTTTGCGAAAGAGATCTATCGAAAATTGAAAAAATTTATGAGATCATAGATTCTGCTAAATTACCCAAAAACTTCACTGTAAAAGTCATTCACGGCGAATTCCTAAAGTCAATTGATGAAATAATCACCTTAGTCCCAAAGTCTGCATTCAAGATGTGCTTCATAGACCCAACAGGCTGGACGGGTCTCGATATGAAGTCAATTAAACCACTTATATCGCTGCCTAACTCTGAAGTTCTCATCAACTTTATGTATGAATTCGTAAACCGGTTTATCAACCATCCTAATGAAGCCATCAGAGAAGGTATTGCGGGTTTATCTGGATCAATGTTCTCAAACTTGGATGAAGACCAAAGAGAATCAAAAATCATTGATCATTATCGAAATGCACTCTCTGAAATTTGTGATTACAAGTTTACTCCTGCCGCGCAAATCCTTGAACCTAAGGTCAATCGCACATTATTTTACTTAGTTTTCGGGACCAATCACTCCAAAGGTTTGGAATTATTTCGGGCTAGCCAACATAGAATGGCAACTGAATATAGTTGGATTAGACAACGTGCGCTAGACAGAGCCATTGAAGAGAAAACCAAGCAAGAAACTCTGTTTGGTGAGGACGAACAACGACTTATTGGTAGAGCGACCTACGACTCTTGGGTTGCAGAACAAAAACTCTATGCTCGGGCGTATATCATACAAGAATCGACAAAACCTTGGACGTCAAGTTTTTCTCGGGTCGCCGAAAGTATAATGAATCGTTTCGCTTTAAAAGAAACTCACGTTAAAGACCTTGTTGTCGAGATATATGAAGAAGGGTTTGTCGATAATACTTGGTCGCATGGGCGACGGAAGAAACCTAAAGACGATGATATAATTAGCTACACTCCTAAGTAAAAACCTTTCCCCAAACCAATCCCCCAAAAACTGACCCATTAAAGCCCCTGACGGGGCTTGATCGCTTCGCGATGCTAGCCTTGAGCCACGCACGGTGTGCGCGGTCCGAAACGCATTGCGTTTCGGCAACTCCGCTAAGACCATCCAAAGGGATGTTCCCTTAACGCTGCGTGCCCCGTGCTCGCTTCGCACAGCCTGCCCTCAACTTGATTGGGGGCGCGCCGCCCTTCGGCTGTGGGCATGATCTGTCCACGATTGTGCGGCTTTCGCGTCCCCGTCTAATCCACCCGAACGGCGCGTGCCGTTCGGCACTTCGCTAGTTTCAATCCCCCGGATTGAAAATCAGAGACGCTTTCGTGTCCACCCTCACCATTCGTCCGCTAAGGTCGGCGAGTTCGTTACAGACACGGGGAGGTGCATGACCCTCGGCGTGGCGAGCAGGTGTGACGGCTTGGATTTGCGTGCGGGGGACGTCCCGCGCCAGAGTGATCTGGCGGCGCTCGGTCAAACGGGAACTGCGCAGGACTAAGCGGGCGGCAGGCGGGCTTATGCACCCGCACTGCGCCCTTTGATGTCTCGCCTGTGTGCGTTGTTGGTCGATGCGGACCCCGAGAGCCAAACATCCTGTTTCGCCACGTCTGGTGGATCAGGTTAGGCCGGGGACCCCGCAAAGATGGACAGCGCGCAAAGGCGGCGGCATCAAGCCGATCACCTCGCGCGGGCTTTTGTTCGTCGTAAATAGGTGTGTCTTTTCCTCTATCCTTCGGCGGGTAGAGACCCGCGCCCTGTGTCACTTCCAAGGGAGTGCCGGTCCCCGTCAGGCCAAGCCGTCTGACCGCATGATGGCGCTTGGCCCGACCCTAACCCCAATACTTTGGAGCCCCTCCATGAGACCCAATCCCCGCCAGACCTATGCGCAGGCGCGCTGCGCCGTGACGATCGGGCTACGACGCCGCACACAGGCGGCCGAAGCGGCCACCCACGCGGCGCAGGCCGAGACGGAGGCAATCCGGGCTGATATGCGCGCGCTGCACGCCGATATCCGGTCCGAACGCGCGGCACTGACCGCCTTTATCGAAAGCCCGGAATGGGCGCGTGATCTGCTCTTGCTCGCACGGGCGCGGGTGCGGGCGGAATTGCTGAACTTGTCCGGCACGCGGCAGAGCTGCGGCACTTGCGGTAGTTTCGGGCGCGGCCTCTATGACGGGCTGTTGCAGGACGAAATCGACGCGCTGTGCACCGTGCATGGCCTGCCGCGCGAGCGCGCTTTGGGCGAGATTGATTGGCCAACGCGCATGGGTGCGGTGACGCGGCGTGGGCGCGTGTTGCGCAGCGATTGGCTGACGCCCCCGAAACCGAAGCCGTGCGCGGCGTCCTACAGGTCACACGCTGAGTATTAGATCGCGGGATAAGGTTATGCGGATTTGCCGTTGCCGCGCGCGGCTCAGACTCCTATTCGAATAGGAAATTTCCTAAGGAGACGTCATGTCTGACGACACTTTCCCCACCGGCACATTGATGGCCGGTAAGCGCGGCCTGATCATGGGCGTGGCGAATAAGAATTCGATCGCTTGGGCGATTGCGCAACAATTAGCGGCCCAAGGGGCCGAGTTGGCCTTCACCTTTCAGGGCGAAAAGCTGGAACGCCGGGTCAAACCGCTGGCGGCGTCGGTTGGGTCTGAGTTTTTGCTCGATTGCGATGTTACGAATGACGATCAGATGGACGCGACCTTTGCCGCGCTTGAGGCCAAATGGGGTAAGATCGACTTTCTCGTACACGCGATTGCCTTTGCCGGGAAAGATCAGCTGGCCGGGTCGTTTATTGAGCAGACGACACGAGAGGGCTTTAAATCCGCGCTGGATATTTCGGCCTATTCGTTCGTCGATGCCGGACGCCGTGCGGCGCGTATCATGAATGATGACGGGGCGATGGTGACGTTGACCTATCTGGGCAGTGAGCGCGTCATCCCGAATTACAACGTCATGGGCGTGGCCAAAGCGGCACTCGAAGCGTCGACCCGCTATATGGCGGCGGATCTTGGCCCGCGCGGCATTCGCGTCAATGCGATCTCGGCGGGGCCGATCAAGACTTTGGCGGCGGCGGGCATCGGCTCGGGTCGGCACATGTTCCGCTTTAACAAGGCGGCCAGCGCGATGCAGGATCACACCGAGAGCAAGGGCGTCGCGGGCGCCGCGCTCTATCTCCTGTCAAGTCTCGGCGCATCTTGCACGGGCGAGACACATCATGTGGACGGCGGTTTCCATGCCATCGGCATGCCGCAGGAAGCGCCATTGCGGGCGTCGCTCGAAGAATAGATTTTACACACAGACTCGTAAAAGAGCGCTCTTCCAAATTGGGAGGGCGCTTTTTTAGTCTTTGAAATTATTAGAGTAATTTTTACGATTTTATCTCGAACTTGACAAATTGTCGCACCTTATAGCGCTTTGGTTCCAGCTCCGCTATAGAGTGGCTCGTCAGGCGCAACCCGCCCGACTTTCGTCAACCTTCGAGGACCCGCCATCATGGCTGAACGCATGCTGCAATTCGTCTCGACCGAGCGCGACATGCCCGAGAAGCGTGACGCCACGGATCGGCGCGACGACTTTCTTGAAATCTATGGCGAGTTCATCGACGCGAAGGCCAAAGAACAAGCCTCGCGCTGTTCGCAATGCGGGGTCCCCTTCTGTCAGGATCACTGCCCACTGCAGAACAATATCCCGGATTGGCTCCGCCTCACGGCGGAAGGCCGGACCCGAGAAGCGTGGGAGATTTCGGACGCAACGAATAATATGCCGGAAATCTGCGGGCGTATCTGTCCGCAAGACCGTCTCTGCGAAGGCTCTTGCGTCATCGAACAAAGTGGCCACGGCACAGTTACGATCGGCGCCGTCGAAAAACATCTGACCGACACGGCCTGGGCAGAAGGCTGGATCGAGCCGATCAAACCGCGCCGCGAACGCGGGGCCTCTGTCGGGATTATCGGTGCGGGTCCGGCCGGGCTGGCGGCAGCAGAACAGCTGCGGCTGCAAGGCTGGCAAGTCACGGTCTATGATCGTCATGACCGCGCGGGCGGACTACTGATCTACGGTATCCCGAACTTCAAGCTCGAGAAAGAGATCGTTGCGCGGCGGACAAAACGTCTCGAAGAGGGCGGTATTAAATTCGTGCTCAACTGCAATGTCGGCACGGATATTAGCTTCGAAAAGCTACGCGAAAAACATCAAGCGATCCTCGTCGCGACGGGCGTCTACAAAGCGCGGAACCTCGCCGTACCCGGCGCGGACACAGATGGTGTTCGCCCCGCGCTCGACTTTCTGATCGACAGCAATAAGCGCGGTCTGGGCGACGATATTCAGAGCGAGACCGCTGAGGGCAAAAATGTCGTCGTTATTGGCGGCGGCGATACAGCGATGGACTGCGTTCGCACCGCCGTGCGTCAGGGCGCGAAATCTGTGACCTGTCTCTATCGCCGTGACCATGCCAACATGCCGGGCTCTCGTCGCGAAACCGCCAACGCGCAAGAAGAAGGCGTACACTTTGAATGGCTCGCCAGCCCCACGGCTGTCATGGACACGGACGGCAGCGCTGCCCACGTCCGCGCTGATCGGATGCGCCTCGGCCCAAAAGACCCGTCTGGTCGTCAGGCTCCTGAAGCGATCCCCGGGGCAGGGTTTGATGTCCCCGCCGACATGGTCATCAAAGCGCTTGGCTTCCTGCCCGAAGATATGGGCGATCTGTCCAAAGATTTGACTGTGACCCGTTGGGGCACGTTGCGCGTCAACCCTGTGACTTTTGAAACCAACCTGCCCGGCGTCTACGCTGCGGGTGATATTTCGCGCGGGGCCAGCCTGGTTGTCTGGGCGATCCGCGAAGGCCGCGACGCGGCTGAGCATATGCATAAATATCTGCGCACTCTCGAAGCCGTGGATCAAAAAGTTGCAGCGGAATGACCGAAAACGAGACCTCAAAAGTTCACGGACATTGCCTGTGTAAAGGCATTCGCTTCACGATGGACGCACCGGCATATTTGAATGCTTGTCATTGCGATGATTGCCGCCGCTTTGGTGGCGGTCCTTTCATTGGCCCTGATTTTGCAGACCTCTCATTCGACGCAGATCCGACGCTGCAATGGTATCGATCGTCCGACTGGGCTGAGCGGGGCTTTTGCAGTCGCTGTGGCTCGTCGATGTTCTACCGCATCATCAAAAACCCGAGTAAGATCGGCGTGACAATCGGCGCGTTGCAGGACTTGCCAAACGGCCTGTCGATCAAGACCGAATTTTTTATTGACCGCAAACCTGACTGCTATGTCTTTGAAGGCGAGCGTGAGCGCTTGACCGCCGAGCAAGTCTTCGCTCTCTATCCTGAGGATGAGGCATGACCGAACCAACCTCTTCAACGCACGGCCAATGTCACTGCGGCGCGGTCAAATTCGAAGGCAAAGGCCCGATCAAAGGCGTCGATGCGTGCCATTGCGCGACCTGTCGGCAACTCAATGGCGGCCCCTATATGGGTGTTGGATTTCACGACGGCCTGACGGTCACGCATGGCGCGGCCTTGAAATGGTATGACAGTTCCGACTGGGCGCGGCGTGGATTTTGCGGCGAATGTGGGACGTCGCTATTCTATAATCTCAAAGGGACCGACTTCTATTCGGCTTCATCAAGCTGCCTCGACATGCCGAGCGGAATGGCCCTCAGCCACGAATACTTCATCGACGAAAAACCCGACTTTTACGACCTCGCTGGAGAGCAGCCCCGCCTCACCGGAGCGGAAGCCTTTGCCCTATTTCAAAAAGATGACGACCAGAAAGACAACAAAAATGACTGACTGGCTCACCGATTACGAAGCGAAACGTGACGCACTAGTCGCGGCCAACGCCTATGATCCGGCGCATGAGAAGTCTTCCTGCGGTGTGGGTCTCGTGGCCTCAATCGATGGCAAGCCGCGACGCGATGTGGTCGAAAAATCGATCCAGGCGTTGAAGAATGTTTGGCACCGCGGCGCGGTCGATGCGGACGGCAAGACCGGCGATGGTGCGGGCATTCGGCTCGATATTCCGCAGGAATTTTTCCGCGCGCAGGTCGAAGGCACAGGCCACAAACCATCCACGGCCAAAATTGCCGTCGGCATGATCTTCCTACCTCGCATCGATATGAACGCACAGGAAGCGGCCCGGACTATCGTTGAATCTGAACTCATCCGTGAAGGCTTCTACATCTATGGCTGGCGGCAAGTGCCGATCGATATCGACGTCATCGGTGATAAGGCTAAGGCCACTCGGCCCGAGATCGAACAGGTCCTGTTCCGAGACCCGCAGGGCCGCAAAGGAAATGCGCTGGAACGCGAGCTTTTCGTCATCCGCCGTCGTATCGAAAAGCGTGTCATCGCGGCGCAAATTCCGAGCTTTTACGTCTGCTCACTCTCCGTCCAAACCCTGATCTATAAGGGTATGTTTCTGGCGCAGGATATCGACAAATTTTATCCGGACCTGACCGACGCGCGTTTTACAAGCCGCGCGGCAATCTATCATCAACGCTATTCGACCAATACTTTCCCACAATGGTGGCTCGCCCAACCCTTTCGCATGCTGGCCCACAATGGCGAGATCAATACGGTCAAAGCCAATATCAATTTCATGAAAAACCATGAGATTAAAATGGCCAGTTCCACCTTCAAGGAACGTGCTGAAGATGTGAAACCTATCATCCAAAATGGGAGCTCGGACTCCGCTGCATTGGACGCTGTGTTTGAGCTGCTCGTCCGCGCAGGCCGCACCGCGCCGATGGCGAAAACGCTGTTGATCCCGGAAGCTTATTCAAAACGGGGCGATCTCATGCCCGAAAGCTGGCGCTCCCTTTATGCCTATTGCAATGCGGTGATGGAACCGTGGGACGGCCCCGCGGCCATTGCCGCCTATGATGGCCGCTGGGTCATGGCTGGCCTTGACCGTAATGGTCTGCGTCCCTTGCGATACGCAATCAGTCAGGATGGCATTCTGGCTGTCGGATCGGAAACAGGCATGTGCCCGATGGATGAAGGCGAGATCGTCAAGCGTGGCGCGCTGCAACCGGGGCGCATGATTGCTGTCGATCTGGAAGAGGGCCGCTTCTACACAAGTTCGGAAATTCTCGACGAGCTGGCGGAGAAGCGCCCTTATAAAAAGTGGCTCAAAAAATCTGTCAATCTTGACGAAGCCCTCTCCGGCTCTGAGCCTGCGCCTACCCTCTCTGGCGAAGCGCTGGTCCGTCGTCAGGTCTCTTGCGGGCAAACGCTGGAAGACATGGAAGTTATTCTGACGCCAATGGCGGAAAGCGCGAAAGAGAGCATTGGTTCCATGGGCGACGACACGCCTTTGGCGGTGCTATCAGACCAATATCGACCACTGTCGCATTTCTTCCGCCAGAATTTCAGTCAGGTCACGAACCCGCCTATCGACCCGCTGCGCGAAACGCGTGTGATGGGCCTGAAAACGCGGTTCAGAAACCTCCGAAATATTCTCGCAGAAACGGGTAGTCAGACCAAAGAAATGCTGGTGCTGGATAGCCCCGTCATGACCAACGGTATGTATGAACGGTTCGACGCCATGATGGGCAAACGGCTGAAAACAATCGACTGCACCTTTGCTCTACCCGCGCCTGATGCCATCGTCGGCAGAGGATTAGTCGAAGCGTTGCGCGGCATCCAAGCCGAGGCTGAAAAGGCCGTGAGAGACGGCGTTGAACAGATCGTTCTGACAGACGAAGCCGTCGACGAAGACCGCGCTGCCGTACCGATGATTTTGGCAACAGCCGCCGTTCAAAGGCATTTGATGGAAGCGGGTCTTCGCTCGTCCTGCTCCATTATTGTCCGCTCTGCTGAATGTCTCGACACGCATTATTTCGCCGTGCTGATCGGTGCAGGGGCGACCGCCGTAAACGCCTATATGGCGCAGGCCTCTGTCCAAGATCGCGTCCGGCGTGGCCTACTCGATATCTCAGATGACGAAGCCATTGCGCGTTACAAACTCGCGATTGAGGGCGGGCTTTTGAAGATCATCTCCAAAATGGGGATCAGCGTCATCAGCTCCTATCGGGGTGGTAATAATTTTGAAGCACTGGGCCTGTCCCGCGCACTCGTCGGCGAATTTTTCTCCGGCATGACATCGCGTATTTCCGGCATCGGTCTAGCGGGTCTGGAGACCCAGCTGTTGGCGATGCACGAAACAGCCTATGATAGCGCCGTCGTGCGCCTGCCGATTGGCGGACTTTATAAGGTCCGGGCCAAGGGCGAGCGTCACGCTTACAAGGCCGATATGATCCACATGCTGCAGGAAGCTGTGGGTCGCGAGGATTACGAACTTTATCGCCAATATGCGAAAGTGGTGAATGACGGCAGCGCTATCCAAGTACGCGACTTGCTCGACCTTAAGCCACTGCGTGAGGCGATCCCGCTCTCCAAAGTCCAGAGCGTTAATGAGATCCGTCGCCGCTTCTGTACGCCCGGAATGAGCCTAGGTGCGCTCTCACCTGAAGCCCACGGCACCCTCAACATTGCTATGAATCGGATCGGTGCCAAGTCAGTGTCCGGTGAAGGCGGCGAAGACAGAGCGCGCTATCAACCGCTTCCCAACGGTGACAATCCAAACAGCGCGGTCAAGCAAATCGCGTCAGGTCGGTTCGGTGTCACGGCGGAATATCTCAACGAATGCCGAGAGATTGAAATCAAAGTCGCGCAGGGTGCCAAGCCCGGTGAAGGCGGACAGCTACCCGGCTTCAAAGTGACAGAGATGATTGCGAAATTCCGCAACGCCACACCAGGCGTGACGTTGATTTCGCCGCCGCCGCACCACGACATCTATTCCATCGAGGATCTGGCGCAGCTGATCTACGATCTCAAACAGATCAATCCGACCGCGCGCGTCTGCGTCAAGCTGGTCGCCAGCTCTGGCGTCGGGACGATTGCAGCAGGCGTCGCCAAAGCCAAAGCCGATACGATCCTGATCGCCGGCCATAATGGCGGCACTGGGGCATCACCTAATACGTCGCTGAAATATGCGGGTATTCCGTGGGAATTGGGCCTGTCTGAGGCGCACCAAGTGTTGACTCTCAACAAGCTGCGCCAACGGATTACGCTGCGCACGGATGGTGGGCTTAAGACAGGGCGGGATATCGTTATTGCCGCCATGCTGGGAGCGGAAGAATACGGCATCGGGACGCTGAGCCTTGTCGCGATGGGCTGTATCATGGTGCGTCAGTGCCATTCCAATACGTGCCCGGTTGGCGTCTGCGTTCAAGACCCAGCCCTACGAGAGAAATTCACCGGTACGCCGGAGAAGGTCATCAACCTAATGACCTTCATCGCCGAAGATGTGCGCGAGATCCTCGCTAGTCTCGGTGTCGAACGGCTTGAGGACGTGATTGGTCGCACCGATTTGCTGACGCAAGTCAGCCGGGGTTCGGAAAATCTCGATGACCTCGACCTCAACCCTATTCTAGCGAAAGTCGACAATGAGCCCGTCTTTGACGCGCGTAATCAGAGAGTCGAAGTCCCGGACACGCTCGACACGCAGATCGTCGCCGACGCCGCACAGCTATTTGAACGCGGCGACAAGACCCATCTGACTTACGCCGTGCAGAACACGCACCGCGCAGTCGGCACGCGAACCTCACATCATATTTACAAAAGATTTGGCGCGGATGGCGCCCCGGACGGACAATTGACTGTGCGTCTTCGGGGCAGCGCGGGACAAAGCCTTGGCGCCTTCGGGATTAGAGGCCTACGCCTCGTCGTCGACGGCGATGCCAATGATTATGTCGGCAAGGGCTTATCTGGCGCAGAAATCTTTGTTGCCCCACAAGGCCGCACGCCGATCGTTCCACATCACAGTGCGATCATTGGCAATACATGCCTTTACGGCGCAACGTCGGGATCCCTCTTCGCGGCGGGTCGCGCGGGTGAGCGTTTCGCTGTGCGCAACTCAGGCGCCGTGTCTGTGGTCGAAGGGTTGGGTACGAATGGCTGCGAATATATGACGGGCGGCACGGTTGTCGTGTTGGGCAGCGTCGGGGATAATTTCGGCGCCGGGATGACTGGCGGCATGGCCTATATCTTCGATGAAGACGGCACGTTCGAAAAAGCCGTCAATCCCGACAACGTCATCTGGCAACGCTTCGCCTCTGAGCATTATGAGCAGGATTGCCTAGACTTGGTGCGCCGACATGCGGCGGCGACAGGTTCGGAATTCTCACAAACGCTGCTCACTGAATGGGAGCATCAGCGCGGCAAATTCTGGCAGGTCATCCCCAAGGAAATGATTGGACGGCTGGATGTGCCGATCAGCGAGGCGGCGGAGTAGCGGCGATCAATCGCCGAAAATCAGCGCAAAACCGATCAGAACCGCGACCCAAAAGAAAACTACGAATTTATTGCCGCGCGTTTTCACTCGGACGCGTCGTTTCTTACGGGGCGACCCTGTGCGTTTCTCTTCCGAAGCCTCGCGTTCGAGTTGCTTCAATCGATCGCGGTCACTCTTCTTCGACCCGCGAGTCTTCGGCGCGGGCTCAGACTCTGGCGGAATATAGTCTGCGAGCGTGACAGGTTTTTCTGGCTTCTTATCGGTCACATCGGCCTCCTGATGATCGCCCTTGGCGCTCAGCGGTAAAACGCCGCGCCTCGCGGCCGACGAAGCCCATTGAATCTCTTAAGTCTGAGAAGTCCGTGGTGGGCGATACTGGGATTGAACCAGTGACCCCTACAATGTCAATGTAGTGCTCTCCCGCTGAGCTAATCGCCCCACGCACGGATGTTCTAAGCATTCCCAGACACTGTCTCAGAACGCTTGGAAGGCCGTGCCTATAGTCGGGCGATTTGGGCCTGACAAGACCTCTATTCACCCTGCTGTGCCTTGCTTGCCGGAGGACGATGTGAGGTCTAAGCCAGCATGATGAAGGCGGCTCTCATAGCTCTATTGACGGCGACGACGGTGCACAGCGTCGCGGCAGCCGCAAACCCGCTCACACGCGCCGAAAAACGCGTCTGCCAAACACTTGAACAATGCGTCTCCATTATTGAACGTCATCCGCATGATAGTTTCGATTATGATCTGCTCGCGACCGAATTCGCGCGCTATGGAAGCCACGGACAAGCTGAACTGCTGCGCCTTCTCGACCGCAACCCTGACGCTCGCGCCAATGCTGCTGATCTTTTAGCACGCTCAAACTCACCGGCACTGATCGCGCAGCTCTCAATCATGGCCTCGTCCAGTGATCCGGAGCTGGGCGCAATGACCCGCGATACGATACGAGCGGTCGCCACGCATCTTTCTGGTGATGTCAGACTTCCGCCGCAAACCCTCCTAGGGTTGCTAGCCACAGCCGAGGAGCAGCCAACCCTGCCGGTTCTCAAACAACTGCTAAAGTTCCCGACACGGGATATTCAGTCTGTTTTACCCAGCCAGTTGCGCAGCGGTGACCCAGATATAGCCGAACTCGCTTACCGCGCCCTTCACGCATACGCCCCCTCACAAGCTTTGGGCGAATTGCGCGAGAGTGTGAACGAGACGACAAATATTGCTCACGCCATGGCACTTGGCGAGATGATGGCGCGCCTTGATGGGCAAAGTCCGAATGGCGGTTATAGCGCAGTCTTGAGCAAGGCATCCCGCGATCTCTCCCTCTCGCCGGCCATGCAAATCGGGGCGACTTACGGCCTTCTTCTACTCACCCGCAAGCAGGCCCCAAGTTCCGCTCATCCAGACCTCACGGATCGACTCATTGCGATCGATTCTGTTCTTCGCACACAGGGCCGAAGCCTGTCGCTGGGGCGTGTCGATGCGACCACCCGACGCCGATTTGCGACACTCACGGGCGCGGCGCAGATCGCGTCTGACATTGGCGTGGAGGCATGCACATTAGGGCAAACCCTCGATCCTGCCGCGCGGATCGGTCGACTGCCATTTTTTGAGACAGGCGTGACATTAGATCATCGCCGACCTTCAGCCGAATTTTCTCTGCCCGTCTATAGCCGTGCCGACCGTGGATTATTGCGGTCCGCGCTCAGTCTCGCAGGCGGCTGGTTGGCAGGTTATGGCGATGATCAAGAGGGATCCCTGATCTGGTACGCGAATGCCGACAACACACCGACACTGCTCTCTGGCGGCCACACAATCGCAATTTTCCCAAAGGTCGCGCAGCAAATGGGTCGCTTACCGCTCAATGCTTGGGCAATCTCGACCTTGCCAGACGGCGCGACCGAGCTTCTCTCTATCGATATTGACAAGCCCGGCGCGCACCCTGTCATTCGACGCCACGCTGTGCTGCCTGGTCAGCCAGTTCGTTATGGGCGTCTTCCGGATAATAGCCTGCTGATCAGCATGACCGGACAAACACCCGTGCGGCTCGCACCGGACGGCACCGTTCACCGCGGATGTTCGGTCGGTGCCATACCAAGCCGAACCCCCGCCCCGTCTCTCGCAGGCGGCCAAACAGGAGCCGATACACAGTGAGCTATTCTGAGGCTGCTATTCTTCGGGCATTGGAAGCCATTCGCGATCCAGTCTCAGACCGCGATATCGTGTCCGCTGGTCGATTATCCGACCTCCATCACGCGGAGGGCCGATTACGCGTCATTCTGGCGCTGCCACCAGACGTTACACAGGCTCAGGGCTTGGCTCTGCGCGACAAGGCCGAAGCCGCCCTGACAGGCTTGCCAGGCGTTGATCAGGTCGCGGTCCTGCTGACGACCCACCGCGCCGCGCCGCAAGTCAAACAGGCCGCCCCTCAACGTCCCGATCGCAATCCGCACCCCAACAAACGTCCCGATGGCTATCAGGGCGACGCGCACGTCACAAAGACTGTCGCCATCAGTTCTGCCAAAGGCGGCGTCGGCAAATCGACCGTGACAGTTGGCATCGCGCGCGCATTGGCGGCACAGGGCCACCGTGTCGGTGTGTTGGACGCCGATATACATGGGCCGAGTGTGCCAACGCTGCTGGGCTTGTCTGAGCAGCTCGGGACGCGTGAGGTCGAAGGGCGGCGGCTGATCGTGCCTGCGGAAAGTGACGGCGTGAAATGCATCTCTATCGGCTTGTTGACAGGCAATGATGAAGCCGTTGTCTGGCGCGGACCAATGGTTCAGGGCGCGATTGCGCGTATGTTGTGGGACACAGATTGGGGCGAGCTGGACCTATTGCTGATCGACATGCCACCGGGGACGGGCGATCCGCAGTTGGGCTTAGCGCAAGACATAGAGCCGGACGGCGCCGTCATTATCACGACACCGCAGGATTTAGCGCTATTAGACGCCCGCAAAGGCGTCTCCATGTTTGGGAAAGTCGACATCCCTGTAATCGGTTGGGTCGAAAATATGGCGCTGTTCACCTGCCCAGATTGTGGCTCTGAGCACCGGATATTCGGCGATGGTAATCTGGATTTAGACGCGCCAAAACTCGGCAGCTTGCCGCTATCTATTGAGATGCGCGGCACACGAGAGGGCTATACTGCTCTCGCCGACGCCCTGATGTCGCGCTGGTCTCAATGAGTGTCGTATCGCGCGACAACGCTCAACATTATGTTTGGGGTCACGGCTGTGATGGATGGCATCTAGCAAAGTCAGAAGCGCTGAGCGTCATACAAGAACGCGTTCCTCCTGGAGCGAACGAAACGCCACATACCCATGCACGGGCTGAACAATTTTTCTTCGTTCTGTCTGGCGAAGCGACGATTATGCTTGAGGGCGTGACCTATTTTATTAGATCGCAACACGGCCTGCATGTGCCTGCCGGACAGTGCCATCAGCTCCGCAATACTGGTGCAACAGACCTACATTTCATCGTGATTTCGACCCCGCCCAGTCACGGTGATCGTACGGATCACGATGTTGTTTAGCCCAGGCTCTGCTTCGTCGCCTTGCGTGACGTCAGGCTCCACTTCAGCCAGAGCCAGAATATCTTTGGACCCACGACCAGATAGCGTTTCCATAGGCGTCTTGGCTCCGCGCCGAGACGATACAGCCATTCCAGTCGGGATTCCTGCATCCATTTGGGCGCCCGAGAGACGCGTCCACCGATAAAGTCGAGCGAAGCCCCAACGCACAAGCCCAACCCGACGCAATCGCCCCGATCAAGGCATGCCTTGGCGACCAATTCCTGTTGTGGACTACCCACGCAAATAAACACATAGCGTGCTGGGTTTTCAGCGACAAAGCGGGCGCACTCGGCAATTGCCTCGGGCTTATTGCGCAAGCCCATCGGCGGAATATGATGACTGACCTTGGTCAGACCGTAACGGGCTTTGACGCGATTCACGATCTCACGATCGGCCCCGATTACAGTGATCTCATCTTGTGCCGTGATCACGTTATCGAAAAGTTGCTGTGACAGATCCGACCCCGGAACTGCGTAAAGCGGCAGACCAGATAGTTGAGCCAGACCCTCCAGAATCCGCGAGTCGCAGACGGACAGCCAAGAAGCCTCATAGAGTGGGCGGTAAAATTCAGGGTCGCTTGCCAACCGCACCAAATGGTCGACATTGGGCGTGACAATGTATCGGAAACTATGCCCGGTCGTCATCCATTTTGCGCGTTGCAATGTTTGTATCGGAGTCAGCGGATCAAACACCGTGCCAATGAATTCATAAGACCGCGGATTGACACGCCAATCAATGACTTCACCACGGCTCAGTTGTTCCATATATTGTCGGTCATGCCGTCCACGCAATTGCGCTGGAGGGACCATTGGAGTGACAGTATCCGGCCCGACGATGGGTGTGTTGAGTGCGTTCACGATTTTCCGCCCTTCCCGTTGAAAGACAGGTCTTACCCACTCACCGTGAAAATCACGTTAGCGATCCGTTCAGCCAATGTTTACCATGAGGGGCATCGACATGTTTAGACTGTTCATCGCTGAACCGACATCAAGCCACCTTAGAATGTGGTCTGGACTCAGAAAGAATGCGGCGTTCGGAGGTCGCTAATACAGCGTCTCAAGGGGGAGTATCAGGGACATGCCGGAACGGTCACGCCAATCCAGACGCGGACTATTCGCTATTAAGGTGGCGGGCTTGGCGATCATCTGTGTGTTGATCGGCTTGAGTGCCCGCCTCATTTTACCGATCGGAATGCCGAACCCTGATCACTATTTCGAGCCAGTATCGAGCCGGGTTCTTCAGGCTGACGAAGTCGGCCAAATGATCCGAGTCCGGAAAATGTATGACCGGATGGCAAATACGGGCGATGACTTCATGGGTTGGAATCCAGAGATGCAAGATTTCTGGAAATATACCATCGCCTTTTCCGCTTACGGTATTCCATCTGCGATGATGATCGATCCTGACAATCAGGATGAGTACCGCCTGCTATTCGACACAATGATTTGGAAAATGAAGTCCAGACGCGTCTGGGGAGATTTCACGGATCGGGGCTTTGGCAGTGATCCGATTTCCGCGCAGAACATCATGTATAAGGGCCACCTAAACCTCATGTACGGGCTCTACCAACTGACCACAGGGGATGATCGTTATGCACGTGAATATACGTGGCTGACCGAGAGATTAGCCGAGGAACTGCGCCTGCACCATCAAGGCGAGTATGAAGGCGTCACCTGCGAGCCCAATGCCTGGTATGTCGAATGCAATGCCATCGGCATAATGAGCCTGAACATTTATGATCGGCTCTACGGCACGAATTATACGGAAACCGAAGTCCAATGGACGTTGGACTTCATGATGGACCGGATGCGGGACGACGATACAGGGCTATTTTATCGGTCCTATCACCCGCAACAGGACGTGGTGGTGAAAGACATCTCAGGCTACGCCAACGCTTGGACACTAACATTTCTGCGCCCGTTCCTGCCAGAGGACATGCAGCTATCATATCAAAGCTTCACGGATAATCTGGTGCTGGGTTACGGCCCAACCTACGCCTCTATCAAAGGCGACCTGCGCAGCAATCCGTCCCGCAATCAAGTTGCGCACTTATTCGGACTTTGGGCGGCCAAGGAATTCGATGACCCGACCTTGTTTGGGAAGCTCAGAAACTCTGTCGACAAAGCCGGACATCTCGGCCCCGCCCCTGACGGCGGCGCGATGTATGCGGATGAAAACAGCGTCCTCATGAACGGCGTCGTTCTGGCGGCAAAGCTGCATGTCGGCTGGGAGGAAATCCTTAATCACGATTGGGGACATGAGCGACCGTCATCCATACCCGATACAAGCGATCTGACGTGGCGCGATCTATTGCCCGCTAGGGTTTACCAGATGAATGATGGGCGTAACCCCCTACCCCGATCAAGCCTCAACGACCGAGCCTGCCCTAATTGCTTTTGGGGGGACTATGAGTCGATCCGAATGCGAGCGGCGAAAGACGCGGTTGATGTTTGCACCCCAGATTCGGCGGCGCAAAATGGGTGTAGTATCGAAAAACTCGACACGCACGAATTTCAGTAGTCGGAAAGTTAAGCCCGTCAGTCCGGCTGGACCGTCAGGCCGTCAGCAAAGCGTTAGCGCTGAGCGCGACCGAAGGCGATTTCCAGACGTTGGATTTGGTCGGCGACGGTATTGCCAGTTTGCGCGGCGATGGTGCCGTAAAGCGATCGGTCCAAACGCATGATCCGCTCATAGATTGATTTCGACCTCGCGCTTAAATCGAGCAGGCGAGATGGCAAGCCGTAAGCTTGATCAGCAATGTCGGAAAAGGACAAATCGCCCTCAGACTGAATTTCAGGCACAAGACGATATTTTTCGGCGCGGGCTTCGGTCAGGCCCATATCGCCTTCTTTGAGTGCGCGTTGAACGAGGAGCCAACTGGCCACCTGCATCAGGCGCGTCGTCAGGCGCATGGATTGCGAGGCATAGGTGAGCGCATCGTCGCGCTGTAAACGTTTAGAATCTTCACGACCAGGGCCATCCAGATAGGCCGCTGTCTCCTCAACCATATCCATGCCTTCACGGAAGGTCCGCGCAAACAGTTCAGACCGTGTGAACTGCAACAAACGGTCTTCCCCCTGGCTAGTCATCGGATCGCGCAAAGCAGGCACGGCAGGCTTTCGTTCAGGTGTCATGAATCATTCCGGAGGCATCAGGTGTATCGCGAATAGAGAGGTTTGCAAGTGGCGCGCCATTTCTTCGCAAAACCCAAAACGAATCATGTGCTTATGTTGGCTTCTTGGAAAACAGGGCGTCTGCCGCATGTTTCTCACGGTTTTTCTTATCGAGTTCGCTTTTCAAGCGCTCGATTTCGTCTTCGTAGGCAAGAATGCGCGCGTCCAGCTCATGCACAGACAGGCCGTAGAGGTCGTCTCCGATCCTGTACGTAGCCGCATCGTCCAGTTTTGGCGCTAATTCATCCATACTCTCGACCCTCTCGTGCCCCAATCCCTTGCCAATTCCGCTCTAACCGCTTAACTATCAATTTGTCGATAAGGTGAGCGCGCCGAAATCGACGCCCCGACCCCGCAGTGAGCGGGGTTTTTCTTTGGGCGAAACACAATGGCGCGCCATATCGAAGGAGAGAGTAGTATGACACAAATTTTGATGCCGAAAGCGACCGCCGTCTGGCTGATCGATAATTCAGCGATGAGCTTCAAACAGATCAGCGAGTTTTGCGGCCTGCACATTCTAGAAGTCGAAGGCATTGCGGATGGCGATGTCGGTCAGGGCATTCGCGGCGCAGACCCTATCGCCAACGGCCAAGTCTCACGTGAAGAGATCGAGAAAGCCGAAAAAGATCCAAATTACGCGATGAAGCCTAACACATTCGATGCGGATGAGCTTCCCCAACCGAAAAAACGCGGACCGCGCTACACGCCGCTATCGCGCCGTCAGGACCGTCCGGACGCTATTGCGTGGCTCGTACGGAATCACCCTGAAATCTCCGACCCGCAGATCAGCAAGCTGATCGGCACAACAAAACCGACGATCAAGTCGATCCGCGAGCGCACACACTGGAAAATCAACACGATCCAGCCGCAAGACCCGGTCAGCTTGGGTCTTTGCAGCCAAGTCGATCTCGACGCCATCGTGAAGGTCGCGGCTGAGAAGAAAGCCAAGGAAGATGCGAAGAACCAAGTTGAAGGCGGAGAAACGCTAAAACCTGCACCAGAGCCAGAGCCGATCGAGGAAACATCCAAAGCCGACCTAACGCTGGCAAACCTGTTCAAACCACAAGACACGTAACGCTTCGATCGGAGCATCAGCACCGAGACATGATTGCATATAAAAAGGGGCCTCACGGGCCCCTTTTAAACTTGATGGTCAGCGGCCTCGCCTACGCGTCTGCAACTGGCATGGTGTAGTTAAGCGCCAATCGGCCCCCATCGGCATAGATGCATTGCCCCGTAATGTAGCTGCTTTCATCCGACAATAACCAAGCCGTAACGGATGCGATTTCGTCCGGCAGGCCCGGACGCCCGAGCGGCGTACGCGACAAGATCTTATTCATCGCTGCTGGATCGGCATTCACCTTAGCCAACATTTCTGTCTTGATCGAACCTGGTCCCACCGCATTGACGCGAATGCCATAGGGCGCCAGTTCAATCGCCATCCCACGAGTCATCTGGCGCAAACCGCCCTTAGACACGGTGTAAGCGAGATAATCCGGAATCGCGACCGTATCATTGATGCTCGACATATTGACGATGGCGTAGGGACGCTCGTTAAGACGCGAGCGGTCGTCCCGGTCCTCGATTTCCTTGACCATATGCTGCGCGACGGCGCGACTGACGAGGAACGGACCGCGCAAATTGACGGCGATATTACGGTCGAAATCTTCAATCGACATATCGAGCGACCCGCCCTTGATGGCGATACCGGCATTGTTCACAAGACCATCAATACGGCCGAAGGATGAGAGCGTTTCGGCAATTAGATTATGAACCTTGAGCGGGTCTGACACATCCGATTCGATGAAAACGGCCCGGTCATTATCCGACGCCAGATCCTTCGCAGCACGAAAGCCCGCATCGGTATCCATATCCGTGAGCACGACGCGATGGCCGTCCTGCACGAGGCGTTGAGCGCAGGCTAAGCCGATACCCTTGGCGGCCCCAGTAACAATGATGACTCTGTCTGACATGATGATTCCAAATTTATGAGATTAATGACAGTCGGCCTGTCGGCCGATTGGCTCCATGATTTTCAAGAAACTGTGTTTCGCGAAAATCACATCTGCATTGCCCAGCCTTCGACATCCATCGCCGCCTGACGGACGGCTTCGGATAAGGTTGGGTGGGCGTGACATGTGCGGGCAATATCTTCGGATGACGCTTTAAATTCTAGGCCGAGACAAATCTCGTGGATCATATCGCCAGCGCCCGGCGCAATAATGTGACCGCCAAGGATTTCGTCCGTTTCGGCATGCGCCAATATCTTAGCCAGACCATCCGTTTCATGATTACAGCGCGCGCGGCTATTCGCTGTCAGCGGAAACTTGCCGACTTTATACGGCACGCCGGCCTCTTTCAGCTCTTCTTCCGTTTTACCGACGGTTGCGATCTCTGGGAAAGTATAGACCACCCCGGGAATAGCGTTGTAATTCACATGACCAGATTGTCCGGCAATCGTTTCTGCGACCGCGACGCCCTCTTCTTCGGCCAAATGGGCCAGCATCGGCCCCTCGATCACATCACCAACAGCATAGATACCCTCCGCTGCTTTCCAATGATCCGTCGGAATAAACCCGCGATCCGTCGTCTTGATACCAACGGTGTCCAGGCCGAGGTTATCTGTGAAGGGCTTTCGGCCAATCGCCACAAGGACGACGTCGGCTTCGAAAGACTTCTCTTTGCCGCCCGCAGCCGCTTCAGACTCAATTTTAACCGTCTTGCCCTTGCCGTCGACAGCCGTAACTTTGCGGCCCAGTTCGAACTTCATGCCCTGTTTTTTGAAAATTCGGGCCGAGGTTTTGCGGATTTCTTCGTCCATACCAGGCAGGATTTGCGGGAGATATTCGATCACAGTCACCTCTGCGCCGAGACGACGCCAGACCGAACCTAATTCTAACCCAATCACGCCGCCACCGATGACGATCATTGATTTGGGAACACTTTGCAGCTCCAGTGCGCCTGTCGAAGAGACGACCTTCTTCTCATCAATTTTGATGAAGGGTAGCGATGCCACTTCGGACCCAGTCGCGATGACGATGTTTTTGGTGTCGTAAGTCTTACCGTCGACGTCGACCTTACCTTTGCCAACAATTTTGCCGAAGCCGCGAATGTGATCGACTTTGTTCTTCTTGAACAAATATTCGATGCCAGTCGTCAGACCCGTTACGACTTTGTCTTTAGCTTCGATCATTTTCGGAACGTCAGCGCTGACTTTGGCGCTCATACCCATGGCGGCGAAATCTTTACCGGCCGTCTCATAGAGCTCTGTCGCGTGCAGCAATGCCTTAGACGGGATACAACCCACATTAAGGCAGGTTCCGCCGAGCGTCTTGCGCGTCTCAATACAGGCGACTTTCAGACCCAGCTGGCCACAGCGAATGGCGCAATTATAGCCACCTGGCCCACCGCCAATAATGATTACGTCGTAAATGTCGGCCATGTCGGGTCTCCGAAAGGAAAGGGCTGGGCGAAATGAGGTTGCGGCGGGCCGTTTAGGCCGCGCTCGACATAAACTCAATGGCTTGAGGCCGCCTCAAACGGGCTCTGAAAGGCAAGATGTTGCGTTTTGCAGCGCTTCACACCGTCAACCCATATCTGCGCCGAGCGTGCGCATATGATCAAAAAAGTCTGGATAGCTCGTCGCAATCATGCTGGCATCGTCAACCCTAACGCCCTGTTCGCTAACCAAACCCAATACCAGCCCGCTCATCGCGATCCGGTGATCGTGATGCGTTTGCACCGTCCCGCCGCCGGAGACCCTGCCACCTGTCACAGTTAGACCGTCTTCACGTTCTTCGACCTGAACGCCATTGCCGCGCAGTAAAGCCACCGTGGCTGCGATCCGGTCGCTTTCTTTGACCCGCAGCTCATGGATACCGTTCATGACTGTGTCGCCCTTTGCAACAGCAGCGGCGACGGCCAAAATGGGATATTCATCGATCATGTCAGCGGCGCGCGCCGGATCAACAACAATCCCCGTGAGACGCGAGTGGCGCGCCCGGATGTTAGCAACGCGTTCGCCACCACCGACTTCGCGCGCATCTTCAAAGGTAATGTCCGCGCCCATCTGCAGAAGCGCATCATAAAGCGCCGTGCGGCGCGCATTCATCATCACGCCTTCCACAACCACATCAGATCCGGGCACAATCAAACCGGCAACAATAGCGAAGGCCGCCGAGCTGGGATCCCCCGGCACATCAATATGGGTGCCGCTCAGCGTTGCAGGGCCGTCAATAGAGACCTCCGTTCCCTCACAATGAACCAAGACACCAAAGGCGCGCAACATCGTCTCTGTGTGGTCCCGCGTCGGGTGAAGCTCACGCACTGTGGTGCGACCCTTCGCGCCAAGACCCGCCAACATCACGCAAGATTTGACCTGAGCGGAAGCTTTGGGCGGCGCATAATCGATCGCTGTCAGCTTACCAGTAGAGCGAATCGTGCAGGGCAACCGACCGCCATCCTGCGCCTCGGCCTGCACACCCATTTGACGCAATGGGTCCAGCACGCGGTTCATCGGACGGGACCGCAGACTATCATCCCCCGTGAAGGTCGCTTCCAACCCATAGGCGCTGACCGCCCCCATAATAAGGCGCACACCGGTTCCAGCATTGCCGCAATCGATTACACTGTCAGGCGATCGCAAGCCTGCGGTGCCGACGCCGTCAATTGTCCAACCGCCCTCGTCCGTTCGGGTCACAGTCGCGCCCAGTGCGCGCATCGCACCGGCTGTGGCAAGAATATCATCGCCTTCGAGCAAACCAGTCACCGTGGTGCGGCCAGACGCCATCGCGCCCAATATAATGGACCGGTGCGAGATCGACTTATCGCCCGGTGCAGTTATGTGTCCGCTCAGGGCTCCACTCGCGCAGCTTTTGGCGTCATGTTTGTCAGTTTGGGGCATGCTCACTGTGTGTTCCCGGTCGTGCGTGTTGACAGCGTTCGCGGGACCGCTAAAGACCCGCCAATTCATCTGGAGCAGGGCCGTAGGCCCGACCCGTCCTAACTGCAAGTCAGCAAAGGGCGGAACCGTCCATCTAAGCCCGAGGCGAATCCGATCATGGCCGCAGCCAAGTCCAAAAAAGAAGAACGTGCCGAGAAACTTGGCACAAAACGCGCTTGCCCCGAATGCGAAGCGAAGTTCTACGATCTCAACAATAATCCAGCCGTCTGTCCGATGTGTCAGAACAGCTTTGATCCGGTCGAACTGGATCAACAGGGCAGCGCGCCCGCGTCTCAGCTGAAGTCTTCCAAACCCGATCCGGAAGACGAAGATGATGAAGACGAGAACACAGAAGCCACCGAAGTCGATGAAGAAGATATCGACGAAGAAGAGGAAGAAGCAAAAGAGCTCGAACTCGATGGTGACGATGCGGCTGTTATTGGCGGCGTGAGCGATAGCGACGACGAAGAAAATCCGAACTTCGGTAATCTTGAAGATGACGAAGATGAAGACGCAGCCCTAGTTGCTGACGATGATGATGAAGATGATCTTCCGCCCGGAGAAGGCGACGACGATGATGACGATGATGAGGACGACGACGACATCGAACTCGACACGTAAGATACACCGGGTCAGCGCGTGAGGGTGAGTTTCCCTTCGCGCCGTCGCAATAACTCGCTTGACCTTCGGCGCGGCGCAGTCTTATGACGCGCCGCCCTCAAGCCGCCCAAGGCGTTGCTTTGGGCATAGACAGGACTGACCCGATCAGTCGGCCATCCGGTGTCACCGGACAGCCAATGGACGGGGCCTTAGCTCAGTTGGTAGAGCGCTTGCATGGCATGCAAGAGGTCAGGGGTTCGACTCCCCTAGGCTCCACCAGTCCTCTCTCCTGCGAACAGCTGGTTTCGACGTCTCTAGATATAACCCGGTAGTTTCCGTAGGTTAGCAGCATATAAGACCGATCCAAGTTCGCGAGAGACGCAAGTTTCGCCCTTTTCCAGCAAGATATTGACTCCCGTCTCTCTGGCGCGTTTCCGAGCCCGCTTGGTTGGCGGACGTGATGCTCTAGTGGAAGCCGAGACGGGTGCGCTGCTCTGACCAGCAAAGCGGCAACTTCGTCATTCGGTGCAGATCTCTCGCGGTGAGATCGACCGGCTGACGCCCGGCAAGAATGTCCTCAACAATGCTTGGGGCCAAATATCCCAGCGGAACAAGTTTCTTGGCATCGCTGTTATGCATGCCGTTAGCCTCAGCGAACTCTGAGATCGAGTCGATCTCTCTGGTTTGCAGCTGCTCCTTTAAGAGAGCCGCTCTCGCAATGAGCAAAATCAGCACTTCATCTAGTTTTGAGAATGGCTGAGCTTTCCCGCCCAACACCATCTTCATTTCCTTTCCGCGCCTACGAATGTTGATGCATGCCGTGATGCAGAATGGCTTCAGTTCATCATGACGAGTGGTTGGGACCAGTGGAAGATGCTCTGCCAATCCATGTTCATTGAGATGGATCTGAATGCTCCCCTGCTTGACGACAATGCGGTCGATCAATTTAGGCATGAGGACTTGAAGCGCGTTCCGGTGTTGGTTTTTTAGCCTGCTCGCCAGCGCTTTCGCGCTCGCGAGGGTTGCCTGCAGAAGAGTGACGTCAAATCCTTCCAGCTGTAGCAAAGCCGTCAGCTTGTGATCGTCCGTCAGATGATCCTGCAGCAGTGATTGAACAATGGGCTCGATGGTTTTGGCAGGAATACGCCAGCCTGTGTCTTGCTCTCCTGTCTTGAGGTCTCGGCTGACATAGTAGCGGTAGCGCTTGCCATGCGCCTTGGCATGGTGCGGCACGAGCGGGTGGCCCTCTGCATCATATAGAAGGCCAGCCAAGATGGACGGCGACTTGGCGTTGGTGCGTGTCGATTGTTTGCCCGTATGGCACTCAAGCAGCTCCTGCGTCCGATCCCAGACTTCCAGGCTTATGATCGGATCGTGCAGACCCTCGTGGACCACGCCCTTGTGAACGATCTTTCCGATGTAGACAGGATTGATCAGGATGCGATGGAGATGCCCGCGAGAGAATAGCTTCCCGCCTGTCGTCTTTCCTGTCTTCGTCGTTCGTTGCTTTGACAGGACGCCCATCTCGTCGAGCGCGAGTTTGACCAGTCTCACATTCTTATGCTCGGCATAAAGTCGAAAGATCGTCCTGACGGTCTCCGCTTCTCCCGGGGCGTCACCCTGTCGCCATCCGCCCTCTTCAATGACAAGCTTCCGGCCTTCGCTACGATAGCCAAGCGGCACGAGACCGCCCATCCACATGCCCTTGGCTTTCGAGGCGGCGATCTTATCTCGGATCCGCTCTGCCGTGACCTCTCGTTCGAACTGAGCGAAGGAGAGCAGGACATTCAGAGTGAGCCGTCCCATCGACGTTGTCGTATTGAAGGCTTGGGTGACCGAGACAAACGAGACGCCGTGCTTGTCAAAGGCTTCGACCAGACGAGAGAAGTCCGACAGCGAACGTGTCAGTCGGTCGACCTTATAGACAACCACCACATCAATCAGTCCGGCTTCGATATCCGCGATCAGGGACTGCAGTCCCGGTCGGTCCATATGGCCACCTGAGATACCGCCGTCATCATAGGCCTTATCTCGCAGCTGCCAGCCGAGGCCAGCTTGAGACAGGATATAGGCGCGGCAAGCTTCGGACTGAGCGACTAGCGAGTTGAAGTCCTGATCCAGGCCATCTTCGTGGGACTTGCGCGTATAGACCGCGCAGCGCAGTGTGGTTGGTACGGAACAGGTTGAGGTGGAGGACATGCTCTGCCCCCACCCTACCCGCTGACCCCGAAGAAGCGCGGGCCAGACCAGTGGGCGCCTGTAATAGCCTTAGCGACGGCTGATAGAGAGCTGTAGGTCACGCCGTTCAGCACAAAACCCTGATCGGTCGCATGCACGGTGTAGGTCTTGCCATTCCACTCACGAACAATTTGAGAGCCAAGTTGAAGGGTCGGGAGTGCTGGCTTTGCAGCTACCAGCGGTACACGTCCGTTTGATGACGCCGCCGCCATATCACTTGGTACGTTCTCGACCGATGACGCCGCCGCAGCTTGAGCGATCTTCATTAGCTTTCGCTTGGTCTTCGCTTTTAGATCACCCCGCACCTTTGCCTGCTCTGCATAGCTGACGCCACGCATCAGTGTTCCTCGCCGCCCGCCTTTAAACGGCGGGCTGTCATAAGCCTTATGCCAGAGTGCAAGAAGGTCCTCGCGCTCTAGGCTCTGAACCTGATTTAGACGCTCGCGCAGTTGTATGGCTTGGAGGCTCATTCTACCGCCTCAGCATCAGTAGGCTTTGAGAGCGGCGGTGTCTTCTCCGCATCAATACGGTAAATGGATGGCTTACCCTCGCGGACTTGTCGCTCAATCACATATCCGCGTTTCCGCAGACCCGTCATAGTCGCGCTTGTTGTGTGGCACTGCCAGCCCAGGGTCTCACTGGCTTTAGCGAGCGTCGCTCCGCTCTTGCGCGAAAGCATGCTCACAAGCTCGGCCTGCTTGGTACCATCCCGAGGTGGATTAAGAGTTGTGAGGGCGTCCGAGGTCGATGTTAGGTCGGTCGCATTGATGGTTCTAATCGTCATGTCTGTCTCCAGTTTTGAGCGCACTCAATGTGCGCCGCTACTGAGAGAAGACCCAAACGGAGGGCCTTAGTTGCACTACCGCTTCCTTAAACGATGAAGTCCAGTCAAAAATAGAAACCGAGTTAGAAAACGGAAGTCTATCCCCAATGCGGACATTGGCCGAGCGGCTTACTTGAGGCGATTTTAAGACGCTGGACGGCCTTTAGACAATCCGCTCCTTGATTGAGCTGATTGAATATGAGCAACTCATTGAAGTCAGTTTAATTAGCCAGAGTTTTCGCGACTCGGAGGCCAAGATTTGTGAAAGATTGTTCCGGGTTCCATGCTCCGCGGTAAGCACTTCTCAGATAGAAGGCGCCATGATCGCCCCATGCTCCTCCTCTTAAGACACGTCTATCGCATCGCTCCGCGCTGTATGCTGTACCATCGCGAGGCTTGTCTAGATAACTCGCTGCATAGCAGTCAGAGACCCACTCCCAAACGTTGCCAACCATGTCTTCAACGCCGTATGCATTCGGACTTTCATAGCTACCAACAGGTGCAGTAAAGACATATTCATCATCACATTCGGCTGCGCGTTCCCAATTAGGGAATTGCAATTGCGCTGATTGGTCGACACCATTAGTGAACTTGCAAAATTCGTTCTCATCATCTCCCCACCAATATACAGAAGATGATCCTGCACGCGCAGTATACTCCCACTCGCCTTCCGTCAAAAGCCGATACGATCCCGAGGAAGTTTGCTCATTTAACCATTCAACATAAGCATTAGCTGTGTGCCAAGACACGCATACGACAGGATGATTTTTATTTTGCTCAAAACCTGGCGCCTGCCAGGACTTATCGGGGTCGTGTTCCCAACCCCCAATGTCCGACATCGAAAGACATATGGTCTCGTCGACATACCCCGTCGCCTCTATGAATTCTTCAAATTCTGCAAGAGTGATTTCGAACTGCGATATCGCGAACGTAGGTATATTCACTTCAATCTGAGGGCTTTCATCTTCTTGGTGTCCCGGGTCGGTCGCATTTGAGCCCATCAAGAAATTGCCGCCGCGAACAACGACCATGTCTGGGCATCCCTCACAGTCCGAAAAACGACTTGTTTGTGACTCTTTCTCTGTAAGCGGGGACCCCGCGCAGGCTGCGGACGTGGTCAGAAAAATCAAAGCAATCAGGGTTTTTATGGATCGGGAGGAGTTCATAGATATATCTTTTTATTCTGCAACGATGAGCGTTCGAGCGCTTAAGCTGAAGAGAGCGCAAGAGCAGTTGACCTCAAAATGCGAAGATGGCCATGCCGAAAGCTTCCAAAATTCTGGTCTTTTTCCTCTCGGCGGGAGAATAGAAAGGTTTTGGGCTCCAATAGTCCTAGACCTTTGAATCCTTAACACGATCACTGGCGACAAGATCTAACTTAGCGGGTGGATCACCTCACGGGGGCAGGCCAACCTCTCCCTTGACGGCTTCAGGTCTGTTTCGGATAGGAAAATGCAAATGCGAGTTAGCCAGCGGGAGTTTCTGATGACGCCTCGAACCTATTATACTCTCAGGACCGTCCATGTTGTCATTTCACTTTGCGTTCTTGCTACAATATATCTGAGCGCCACGACAAACCTGCTTTGGTACTTGCTCGTAGTACTCCTTAGTCTGACAGTTTTGCGCCTTCTCGATCGGTCTTACAAAAAACAAAATCCTGAGGTGTGACAACGCTACTCGGTCAACGGCCTAATTTGGAATTGCTTTCTGCTCCGCCTCCCATCGCCATCTTGCCATCGAGGTATTCAAGACAGCGAGAACGGACATTGCGTCAGCTTCCGGAATAAGGCGATTTTAAGCCACTCAACATGGTCTGATTTGGTAACAAAAGCAGACCTTCCAACGTCGCCATCTATTAGGTAAAGTAAAAATGTGAGTGACTTAGAGAATATATATCTGTCATATCGGAGTGGAGCTGCAACCATGATGGGCGCAGGTCTAGTCAATATCGGTATACCACTGGAAGACTGGTTAGGGACGTTGATCATATTGGGTGGTTTAACGCTTCTGATATTGAGCGTTACGGCCTTTCGGAGTCCATTTTTCCTGATGTCTAAACGGGAACGACGGGCTCTTACTGGGGATCACAAATACTCAAAATATGCCTGGGTATGGGTCGCAACTGCCGTCATCGTTACTTTGATCATTTGCTTACGAAACGACGTTTCTGTGATTAACACCATTAGTTACAGTGTTGCTTCATTGGCTATCAGCGTCGGCTTCATTAATCTAGTAAAGTGCAAAAACTTGAAAGCCCAACTAGGCAAAACTTAATGTCCGCCCCCAAGGATTTCTAGAAGTAAAGCGAGAGTCTTAAACTGGGCGTTTTAAGCCTCTGCAATAAGCCCGTTTTGTATCTGTCAAAATGGACCGAATTGTCACTCCGAAGGCTCGCTCTCTGTATCAGAGACGGGCTTAACACGGCAATAAGAAGGAAAACGCCATGTTGAGAGAACTAAACTTGAGTGAAATGGAAATGGTCAGTGGAGGCCAAACTGACCCCGAGGAGCCTACAGAGCCGAACCCGTTACCAAAGGAAACAGAGTAAGAAGATGAAATCATTGTAACCGGAACACTACAAGGTGTGACGTCCGGGTATGGTGGACATTTTTGGCAAGACGGCATGGGTAATAGAACGCCAATCGCCGGGTCCATGGGGTCGTACGGGATTACGCCGGCGCAAACCCCTGACGCCGCAGATCCCCAGCCAGAGCCGGAGACGGAGACAATTTGCATCCCTCGGCCATCAAGAACTATTCGAGGAACAATAACTGCCATTGGAGCATATGCTCTATGTGAGCTATCAAACTAATATTAGTTGCATATTCGCCAAGAAGTTCATTGCGGCGAATATGCAATTTACCTTTGCGGTCACTTTTTCAGTTGCGGACGCGACTTAAAGAGCAAGTACAATTACTTTAGCTTATTACAAGAAACGTTAACCACCACATTTTTCCGTGAAAACCCGGACTTAAGTTCACAGTCGATTCATTCTTACAGCAGGTTCATTACACATGAAACATTTGCTATATGTATTTGTTTTTCTGGCTGCGTTATTGTTGGCCGCAATTCTTACTTTCCAACCAGACCATACTTTGAAGTACGTTGGCAGAATGGATGCCAATCTTATACATTTGATTGAGAGCAATCCAAAACTTTCGAGCCTAGAAATAAATTCTGGTGGTGGTTCAGTTCAAGATTCTAGTGTCGCGGCAGAGCTTTTAATGAAGAAAGATGTCAAAGTCATCGTGCGAGGAAGATGTTTGTCGAGTTGCAGTGAGTTCATTCTTCCCGCAGCAACGAAAGTAAGTTTTTTAGACAGACCAGTTATAGGATTTCATTGGTCCCCTTGGATGGATTTTAATCAGTATGAACGGCACAAAAATTCATACCACAACTGCCCATTTGACGCAGCAAAAATACAGAGAGATATTAATGTTCACAGAGAGCTGAATTTAGATTTCTGGAAGCAAATTGAGTCCCGTTTAGAGCTGGTAATTTACAGGTTACATGAGAACGGAAGTACTTGTCCTGATAAAGAGAGGGGGTTTCTAAATCGCACATGGTTGCCGACAAGCCAGCAAATGAGAGATCTCTGGGGCTTAGAATTCAAAGGGCAGGTTTGCGCTGACCACCCTAGTTCATGTATTGAGAAGGTCGATGCAATTTGGGATTCGAACACAAGAATTGTTATCGGAGATCAACTCCATATAGTTCCATAGTTACCTTAAGCTCCCCAGTTACTTTCAACTCGCCTTTCAGCGGCAACCTGCGTGCGTCTGAGTGTAATCTAAGATAGAGTTTTATTTTCCATACGGATGTCGGTTCTCGGAGGTAAAGAAATTTGGATTTATTTCGCACAGAAGCCCTTGAATACAAACGCCGAAAACTCTTCGGCGAAGTTATCCTTGTGCAACCGCTTGGCTTCTTCGTTACGACCTGTGTCTTCTTCACTTTGACCATCGCGATGGTCCGGTTCCTGTCAGCTCGCGAATATACGCGCAAAGAAACCGTGATAGGCTACATTTCGCCCTCCTCTGGGCTGACCGTGATCCGAGCGGATCGAGGTGGGCGCTGATCTGCCCCCCAAATACTGGTCCAGTTTGAAAGTTAGAGTTTTTGGTTATTTTGCGCTTGAAGGAGCACATTATGGCGAGAAAACGCTACACACCCGAACAGATTATCGCGAAGCTCAGGGAGGCCGATGTCAGGCTGGCTGCTGGTGAGAAGACCAAGCCGATCTGCCGGTCCCTCGGCATTGCCGAGCAGACTTACTATCGATGGCGCCGCGAGTATGGTGGCCTCAAGGTCGACCAGGCCCGTCGTTTGAAGGCTCTGGAAAAGGAGAACCTTCGGCTGAGGAAGGCAGTGTCTGATCTCACTCTGGACGCAATGACCCTTAAGGAAGCGGTTGAGGGAAAGTACTAAGCCCTTCGCGCCGTCGGTTGGCCGTAGACCACGTGCAGGAGGTGCTCGATGTATCGGAGCGCCGGGCCTGCCGTGTTCTCGGCCAGAACCGCTCAACCCAGAGATGGCCTTGTTCTCCTCGTGAAGACGAGGCTCGACTCACGGCTGATATTATCCGCTTGGCAGAGCAGTATGGTCGTTATGGCTACCGCCGGATCACCGCACTGCTTCGCCGCGAGGGCTGGACGGTCAACGCCAAGCGGGTTGAGCGCATATGGCGTCGCGAAGGGCTTAAAGTCCCACAAAAGCAGCCCAAACGTGGGCGTCTGTGGTTCAATCATGGCTCATGTATCCGGCTCAGGCCGCAGCACAAGAACCACGTCTGGTCGTATGACTTCGTCGCCGACCGGACGCATGATGGCCGCGCGTTCCGCATGTTGACCGTGATCGATGAGCATACGCGAGAGTGCCTCGCCATCCACGTTCAGAGGAAGTTGAAGCACGACGACGTTCTGGCCGTATTGACGGACCTGTTCACGCAACGCGGAGCGCCGCAGCACATCCGCTCCGACAATGGCGCCGAGTTCACAGCACAAGCTGTCAGGGATTGGCTAGGCAGGATCGGCGTGAAGACGCTCTACATTGAGCCGGGATCGCCTCGGGAGAACGGCTACAATGAGAGCTTCAACGGGAAGCTCAGAGATGAACTCCTCAACGGAGAAATCTTCTACAGCCTGAGGGAAGCACAGATACTGATCGAGCGCTGGAGGCAGCACTACAACACGATCAGACCACACAGCTCTCTGGGCTACCGAGCACCCGCCCCAAAAACGATCTTGCCTCGCCCTGTCGGGCTCCCCTACACTGCGTTCCGGTCCGCCCAACAGGGCGACCCTAACCGCCAAGCTCTAACTCAGCAGGTGGACTAGCGTATGGGGGCAGGCCAGGCCTTCTTATCGGGCGGAGCAATATCGTTCGTGTTGACCCCAAGCTAAAAAACGACATCGCGATGGACGACTACCAAGCTTCGGTCGATAGGCTCATTCCAGAAGCTGAATTGGAGTTTGAGCGATGGCGTTCGGACTTGAGCCGCTTTTTCGATGAAACTGTTGCGCCATACGCTAGCTTTTACAGCTAAATTCGATCAATGCTAAACCGTCTATAGTACTGAGACGTTGTAGATCGCATAATCAGCGTTCTGAGAAGTGACCACCCTGCCCTCGGTTCCAACGGCCGTTCTGAGGCGAGTTTAAGCCGTTCAAGAATGTGCATCATCACCCTTACTAAACGCTTCAAAGCGACATAGACAATCAGAGAAACGCTACTTCAGGACTTCGATTCTCCAACACTTTCGACCCAATTGGGTCATCTTAATTTCGACATCGAGGAACTGCTTTATAATATTGATGTTCGTTCGTGTGTGCTGCGATATGTCTGTCGTCGTAAAAACACCGCCGCCAAACAAGGCCATAGGCAAGAGAAGTTGGTCCGCGAGATGCTCTCCAACGGCTGTACTAATCTTTCCAGAACCATCCTTTGCCGGTAGGTACTTCTGAGCCTGATGCACGACGTTTTTCGCAACGGCTTCGGCCCGCACACCATGCTCTCCTAAGCCAATGAATACCTCTGTCACGTTCTGATGCTCAAGAAAAAGTGTCACCGCATTGCCGGGACCAGGGCCTTCGGCGTGGATGATTTCGCCTTGGACAGTGCTTAGGCCTAAATCCTTTATAAGTGTTTTGAGCTCCCGATTGGCAATGTCTCCTTTCAAGTTTGCGACGACAGCTACAACGCTTTCACCTGTCCGGTCGCCTCGATCTTCTAAGGCCAACGCATGAGTTTCAGTGGTTGGTTTAACGGCCATACGAATGGCTCCGCCGCCCGCCGGATAGAAACCATAGGCCGCTAATTCTGCGGATGCGCGGCCACCCATTTTCCGGAATTGCGGAAGAAAAGCCTGATCAAAGAAATCAAAAGTAGGGGCCCATCGGTTATGGGTTCCCCCGGAAATTTTGACGTCTGATGGTGTGTCAGCGTGCGCCAAAATCGGGAGAATTGTCTGGGCAACAAGGTTCGTGGCCCCAGCAGACCCGATTGCGAATTCGTAGTCGCCGCCTTTGATTTTTCCAGGATAAAACGCGATTTCGGACGAGCCTAACTCTGCGCCTTCCATCGTCGCGTCACAAATCTCTGCCGCCGCTTTGAACGCCGTCAAATGCTGACGAAACAGGCCCGGTTTTTTGCGGCATCCGCGGACATTCTCGACCCGAACAGGTTTGCCCGTGATCGCAGAAAGCGAAAGGGACGTGCGCAAAACTTGTCCGCCGCCTTCCCCTTCGCTGCCGTCGATTATGATTTTACGCATTTTCATGCTTTCGAGTAAGTCGAAGACTTCGCCATTGCGAGGCCTTCTGTTCGTGAAATTTTGATTTCTAACCCTTCACACACACGACTTGGCGCAGTGTATGCACGATCTCGACGAGATCCTTTTGGGCTTCCATCACATCATCAATAGACTTGTAAGCCGATGGTGTTTCATCAAGAACGGCGGCGTCTTTACGACATTCAACATCTCTGATGGCTTCCAAATGCTCCTCCATTGAAACGCTTTTCTTGGCTTCAGTTCGAGACATTACCCGTCCAGCCCCATGCGAGCATGAGCAGAATGAGTCCTCATTTCCGAGGCCACGAACGATGTAAGACCGCGTCCCCATAGAGCCCGGGATAATACCCATATCGCCTTTGCGGGCACGGACAGCGCCTTTACGCGTAACGAAGATGTTCTCACCGAAATGGTTCTCGCGGCTGACATAGTTATGGTGGCAATTCACAGCCTCCACTTCTGCGTCAAACGGGACTGACAAGACAGCCCGCGCGGCGGCAATGACGTTTTGCATCATCACAGTCCGGTTGGCGAAAGCAAAGTCCTGTGCCCATTCCACGGCTTCCACGTAATCATCGAAATGATCGGTACCTTCCGGGAAGTATGCCAAATCCTTGTCAGGGATGTTGATGAACCATTGCTCCATGTCTTTCTTAGCCAGCTCGATAAAGTACCGACCGATCCGATTGCCAACACCCCGAGATCCGGTGTGAAGCATGAACCAAACACGGTCCTCTTGATCCAAGCAGACTTCGATGAAGTGATTACCTGTTCCAAGTGTTCCGAGGTGTCGCAGGTTATTACTCTGGGCAATGACCTTGTGTTTCTCAGTGATGTTATCGAAACGGCCCTTTAAGCCAGACCATGCGACTTCGGATGTGGCAGGCACATCATGCCAAGAGCCTTTATCACGGCGACGGCCAGACGTTCGGCCATGCGGCACGGCACGTTCAATCGCAGAGCGTAAATGCCCAAGGCTGTCCGGCAAATCATTCGCCGTTAAAGTCGTCCGGCACGCCATCATCCCACAACCAATATCCACGCCAACAGCGGCTGGGATAATGGCGTTCTTTGTCGGTATGACAGAGCCTACTGTCGCGCCGATACCAACGTGAACGTCCGGCATTACGGCCACATGCTTAAAGATAAACGGCATCTGCGCAGCGCGTAAAAGTTGCTCGCGTGCTCGATCATCAATGGGAACGCCGCGCGTCCACATTTTCACGGGCAAGCCGCCATCGCCTGCCATCACGTCAAAACCCTGTTGTGTTTCGTGTTCCATCTCTTCCTCCTCGCGCCTTTCAAACGCATTGTTGGTCGGGGCAGCAGGATTTGAACCTGCGGCATCTCGACTCCAAACCGAGAACTCTGACCGGACTGAGCTACACCCCGAATTATTCTGGCTCACGTGACAGGAATCGAACCTGTAACTACCGCATTAACAGTGCAGCTCCCCTACCGGCAGGGACCCACGTGAACATTAAATCTGGTTGATCCCCCAGGATTCGAACCTGGATTGGCGCGCTCAAAACGCGCAGTCCTGCCGTTAGACGAGGGATCAATGTTAAAAAAACCGCGCTCTCCCCCGTACGAGAAGGGAGAGCGCGGCCGTATGTTCGACGTCCCGGACTGAACGTCAGCGACCCTCACAAATTTGAAAGCCTTCAATTCGTCATTTCCAACGAGGTTGAAAGTGAGAACTGGCTGAAGTGTTAGGAAGTGGTTTTCTGTGAAGTATTTCTAAATTACTGATTTTACTTCATAATTTTTCATATTAGGGTCTGAGAGTAAGAATTTCGAGATCAATAAGATCAATATTCGTATATATTTTTCTACAAACTTATAATACTAGATACGCATGAAGAAGAATGTTGCTATCGGATTTCTCGGAATCAAATTAGATAACGGCAAGGGCGTCGCTCGTTGGGAGCGCTGGCGGCCAACAGTTGATCTCTGTCGTCAAGATGATTTCATCATCCACCGGTTTGAACTGCTCGTTGATCCGAAATACATGACTATCGCTGAGCAGGTGAAGGCAGACATTGCGCTGATCTCTCCCGACACGACAGTCGTCATCAATGATATGGAGATCCAAAACCCTTGGGATTTAGAAGAGGTCTATGAGGCCCTCTTCGATTTTACCGACCTTTATCGGTTCAATACTCAAGAGGAAGATTACCTTCTTCACATTACGACGGGTACACATGTCGCGCAGATTTGCCTCTTTCTTCTGAATGAGGCGAGGTATTTGCCTGGTAAAATCCTTCAACTCTCTCCGCCGCGTAAGCAAGATAAGACAGGACCAGGCAAGGTTTCCGTCATCGATCTTGATCTATCAAAATATGATCGTCTGGCAGATCGATTTGAGACGGAACGGCAAACGGATACCTCATTCTTGAAGTCCGGCATTCCGACGCGAAACCCTGCCTTTAACGCTATGATCGACGAGATTGAACAAGTCGCCATTCGGACAACGAACCCAGTCTTAATTTCCGGCCCGACTGGCGCAGGTAAATCTCATCTCGCGAAACGCATCTTCGAGCTAAAGAAACGCCGCCATCAAGTTGATGGTGATTTTATAAGCGTGAACTGCGCGACCCTGCGAGGTGACACGGCAATGTCGACTCTGTTCGGACATAAGCGCGGGGCCTATGCGGGCGCGATCAAGGATAGAGCAGGCTTGCTGCGTATGGCACATAAAGGGCTTATTTTCTTAGACGAGATTGAAGCGTTAGGATTGGACGAGCAAGCCATGGTTCTCAGCGCACTTGAAGATCAAAAGTTCTATCCAGTTGGTGGGGACCAAGAAGTCAAAAGTGAGTTCCAGCTTATCGCAGGTACAACAACGGATTTGGTTGAGCTTGTTGCGAAGGGTGAGTTTCGGGAAGACTTACTCGCGCGGATAAATATGTGGAGCTACACGCTTCCTGGCCTGAAAGACCGCCCAGAAGATATTGAGCCTAATTTGAATTATGAGCTAACGAAATTCAGTTCTCTCAATAATCGCAAAATGACATTCAATGCCGAAGCGCGAAAGGCTTACCTCAAATACGCGCTTTCTTCTGAAGCCAGATGGGCCGCGAATTTTCGAGACCTCGCAGCGTCAGTGACGCGACTTTGCACATTTGCCGATGGATCACGTATCCAACTTCCGAGCGCGGAACGTGAGATCGAGAGATTGCGTAATGGGTGGAGATTGAAATCCGGGAACACCACGGAAGAGACCCTGCTCTCCGTGATGAGCCAAACTCAGTTGAGTCTGATAGACCCGTTCGAACGTCCATCATTAGCCAATGCAATCGTCGTTTGTCGCCAATCTAATAGCTTGAGTGACGCTGGCAGAAAACTTTTCTCCGTATCTCGAGAGAGTAGAAAGACCAGAAACGACGCGGACCGTCTTAAAAAATATTTGGCAAAGTATAATGTGAGCTGGGCCAAGACAAAACCCTAAGAGTATCATTAGTGATTTTATCCCATCTAACTTTTGCTGCCTCTAGGCTTATGACGAGGGGAGTAGTGAGTGGCATATTTGGGCGTTCTAAGCCGCTCAGATAACGGTGAATCAATCCCCTCTATTCTAAAGCTCAATGCTTTCCGAAAGGGCAAGGGCGTCCTCAACTTCGACTCCGAGATACTTGACGGTACTATCGATTTTCTCGTGACCAAGAAGAAGCTGAACTGCCCTAAGATTTCCTGTCTTTCGATAGATAAGAGTAGCTTTTGTCCGCCTTAAAGAATGGGTTACATAAGACGATTTTGGTAAATCAATCGAACCAATCCATGTCCGTCGTCATATAAAACGGCACAGATTTCGGCCTGGGCCAAGAGAGACTCTGCTCACCTTGTTGGTTGATATTAGGCGACGGCTTTGCGGTATTGCCCCAAGGGATTTGCTGCGCGGCACATCCGTCGTAGTTCGATAGTTTTCTGTTTGATCCTTTCTCTGCGGTTTAAAATTGATTGGGCGCGTCCGAAGTAGACATCGGCTGTGTCTGACGTCAGCGCCCATGGCACAGATTTGAGCCTGGGCTAAGAGAGACTCTGCTCACCTCCATCCTTATGGAGTGAAGCATGAGACAGAGTAAATCGACGTCCGGCGAACGGACGATCA
>Ga0189291_100089_pt1 | contig 110213 bp, 114 predicted proteins | sample UW1redminimetaG_FD_130331 | JGI IMG/M metagenome (GOLD analysis project Ga0189291, IMG submission 130331) | Marine microbial communities from the Costa Rica Dome - UW179B-red mini metaG | ecosystem: Environmental > Aquatic > Marine > Oceanic > Photic zone | place: Costa Rica: the Eastern...
AACCGAGCGCGCGGACGTTTGTCTGTCGTAAAACGGTATTTCCTTTGTCATCCGTCGATGGGTGGCGTCCGCGCTCGTGTCACTCGACACTCCCGCGACACAGGCCGACCCCGTGATGGGCGGCGGGACGTGGACGTGTGGGGAAGACGAAAGACGGCCTAATGCCACAGCTATTGACAAGGTTATCAATTATATTATTGATGAGCCTATCAATAAGGATAAACCATGACTGCCGCTGCCCCAACGCATACTCGCCCATCGCCTAAGCGCCACCTCTGGCTAATCTCTTTGACCTACCCCACCCTTCCTTTGTTGGGTCTTTGGCTCGCGATCACATTCGACACGCCCGCATGGGTCTGGCTGACCACTGTGATCATCTTCGGGCTCATGCCGATCCTCGACCACTTTGTTGGCGATGATAAAAACGACATTCTCGGCCTGATGGAAGATGAAGCGGACCAGTCTCTTTTCTATCGCTATATGGTGCACGGGCTGCTGCCGCTGATCTATCTGACGTGGCTCATCGGTGCCTGGGCCGCGGTGACGTTCGACTGGTCAATATGGACATATCTAGGCTTGGGCATCGGTCATGGGTGGGGTCTGACCTTTGCGATCAACAGCGCACACGAAACCGGTCACAAGCCCGACAAAGTCAGCAAATGGGTCGCGCTCCTCATGCTCGCCCCCTCCTTCCTCGGCCACTTTCGGGTTGAGCATAATACGGGCCATCATAGCGATGTGTCGACGCCACGCGATCACGCGACAGCGCGCTTTGGCGAAAGCTATTGGTCGTTCCTGACCCGCGAAATCCCCGGCGCGTGGGAACGCAGCTGGCGCATTGAAAGCAAGCGGGCCTCGCGAAAAGGCTATTCGAAATGGTCGCTCAAGAACGAAGTGATCCAGACCGTCATGCTGCAACTGGTGATCTGGGGCGCTGTGATTGCCACTTTCGGGATCGGCGTTCTACCATACCTTTTGCTCGCGATGGTGATTTCCGTGACCGCCCTGTCGAGCCAGAACTATCTCGCCCATTATGGTCTGCTGCGCGACAAACGCCCGGATGGAAAATACCTCCCAGCGCGACCACAGCATAGCTGGAACACGAATAGCCTCGTCACCAACATCACCAGCTATAATCTCGCCCGGCATAGCGACCATCACGCGCATCCGTCGCGTCATTATCAATATCTGCGCAGCTTCGACGATGTGCCAACCCTACCGTACGGATACGGTATGATGTATCTGCTCGCCTATGTCCCGCCGCTCTGGCGCAAAGTCATGGACCCGCGCGTACTCGCCAATGTCGACGGGGATATGAGCCGGGTCTTGACGAAGGAACTGGCAATAGCCGAAGGCATGACACGTTAGCGACACCGCAAGGACAAGGATATCATGGCCGAAAACCCTACGACTGTCGGCCGGGGCCGCTATCTCGCGGCGCTTCTAGTCGGACTTGTCCTCTATCTCGCCGTAGCCGTTGGCTCAAACGTCATACCGAGCGTCTTTCTCCCGGGCGACTTAGCCGGTTTCGACTTTGCCTGGATCGGAATTATCCAGATCATATTTGGCTTGCTGGCCATTGCCTTAGCGCTTCGCATCGCAAGGCTTCGACTACGCGATGTCGGGCTACGTTTTGACGGCTGGCCTAAAGAGGCGTTGATCGGCGCCGCTGTGGCATTGGTATTCGCCCTCATTCAGTTCACCGTCATCATCCCGGCCACAGGCGGTGCAGAACGGTCCGACGTAGCGACTAATCTGGCCCAAATCGGCCCGACAATATGGGGCGTCGTTGGGTTCATAATTCTGGCATGGACTGGTGCCGCCACTGAGGAAGTTTTCTTCCGGGGTCATTTCCTGAATACACTCAAAGGCACATTAGGCGGGGGTCGCATGGCCTTGATCGCGGCGGCAATCGCAACGGTGGTCCTGTTTGCCGCGCTGCACGGCTATCAAGGCTGGGCGGGGGTCGTCGATAGCGGCATTTATGGAGGCATAACCCTGACACTGCTCTATCTATGGCGGCGTACGCTCACAGCCTGCATCGTTGCACATGCGTTCTGGAACAGTCTTGCGGCTATTCTACTCTTCGCACTCTATGCCTAGGCGCGGAAGGCTACCGCGCTTCGAACGCGGCCCTGACAAGGGCCAACTGATCAAGCAGAGCGTCCCAATCCAGCAAGTCGTGCTGAGCTTCGACCTCAGCGAAAAGCGGCTCAAGACTTTGGGTTACACGACCGCGTAAATCCGTTCCCGCTTCTGTCAGGCGGACAACCTTTCTGCGGCCATCGGAGGCTGATCCTTCAGTTCGGACGAGTCGTTTATCGAGCAGTTTCTTGACCGTCGACGACATGGTCGGTTGCGACACACCAAATATGTCAGCCAGTTCGCTAATCGTCTCGCGAGCGTCCAGCCGCGCGAGTCGGTTGAGCACACCGAACTGCGCCCGGGTCATGCCGGAGGGCAACAGACCATCAAAGGTGCGCGTCGCTAGTTTGGCGATCATCTCGATTTCAACCATGGCCTTGAAGGCTGCATGATCGGACGGCAATCCGGCGACGGAGACGATACGGTCACTCATGCCGGAACCTCAATGACACGAGTCTGCAGCGGCCAGCGGGGAGATGGCTTAGGGTCTTTCGCATAGCCAAGCCGGAACAGGCCCTGGATCTGCGCCGGAGCTTCGACGGATAGTAGCTCATGGACGGCTGAGAACTGTGCGGCCATTTCCGGGAATTCCTGCAAAACTTGGCTAAAAGGCTGGAACGCAATCCCAGCCTGTGTCGCGGCAAGATGGATGCGAAGCCAATCCCGCCCCGCACCCAGCTGCGATTGACGGCTATTATCTGACGTCACCAGCCAACCAAAAGACCGCGCACTGTCGATCAGATCAGCATAGAATGTCTTCGCCATTTTGAAGGCTCTCGCATCCGGGTTTTTCATCTTGTCGCGCGTCAGCAGACCGAGCGATGAATAGAGGTCGATGCCGAGGCCAGTCAGGGAGATACCGTCAGGATTCGCGTCAACTTCCGCTCCGCCAATACGGGTCAGCGATACACTCTCCAGATGGGTGCGCGGGGTTGTCATCTCGATTATCCAGCCCGCGTTACAAAGCCCGCGCAGCGCAGCGGTTTGAGGCGCATTGCTCGTCGCCCCCCATAGGGTTGACGAGGACGCGAGAACATTTCCGATAGCGGCGAGCGCCTCATTCGGCACTGGACGATCGGCAAATGGAGTTCGGTTCGTCCGGCGATTCCGCAAGGCGGCAAACAAGTTATCAGGCTGAGCGGACCCGACGGCCCCTAAGACAAACTTTGCGATCGGACGGTCATCGAGTCCAACCTCAGCGGCGCCATCTGGAAATGCGACAACGCCAAGCGATCGGCTTTGATCCGCCGCTGCCAATGACAGAGCCTCAATGAAGGCACCCAGCCCGATCACAATTTGGCGATTCAATGGATCCGTCTGCGGCAAGAGCCGAGACAGGTCGGGATAAAGCGTCATGCCATCGTTTGAATCAAGCTCGATCAACCATGGCTGCCGATTATGCGGCGATGGCGCGAGGATTGCGCTGGCAAGCGCCGTCATGCGCGGATCATCATAGCCTTGTGGTAGATCCCGCCAGACCTGGGTCGATGACAAATGCCGTGAACAGGCGGAGAGGCTGCCACCTATCAGAATCGTGGCCGCGCCCGTTTGCAATATCCGACGTCTGTTCATCTCGCCTCCATCCATATAGACATCTATGTATAGATGTCTATGATTTGTCAATCTGGAACGTAATAGGTGGCAAGATAGATCGGTGAATGGTAGCATTCGCTGATGCGATGGGCCGACAAAACCGACTATGACACGCTCGGCCAGTTAATGTTCGAAGCCATCCATGCGGAGCCATCCCCCTATAGCGAGGCAGAACGACGGGCGTGGCGATCAGAACCCTATATCGGGTCCGACTGGCATGAACGACTGTCCACACAACGGGTTTTGATTGCGGAAGAAGACGGTGTTCAGGTTGGCTTTCTAACGCTTAAACCGGGCGGTTATGTCGATCTCGGCTATATCCTGCCGCAGGCGCGCGGACGCGGGTGGTTTCGCAAACTAGCTGAGCGGATCGAAACCGAAGCGCAGACGATGGGCGAAACCCGGCTGCACACGCATGCCAGTCTAGCCGCCGAGGCCCCATTTAAAGCTTTGGGTTACAGTGTGACGGAGCGTGAAGTTGTGGGTTTGGGCGGCGAGTCTCTTCGCCGTGCCGCAATGGAAAAACGGCTCTAGTTAGACAGACGCGACAGCCGCGCAACCTCAGCCTCCAACCGCTTCTGTCGATTGTCGCTCCAACGTACGCCTGGCTCGACCCAAAGCTGCTGGATCGGTCTAATACCGGTCTTCGGTCCACCTGACAGGTCGATCCGCGCAATCATGCGGTCGCCTTCCAGCACCGGATAGACATAATAACCCCAACGCCGTTTCGCCTTGGGCACGAAAATTTCGTTCACATAGTCAAACCCAAACAGGAAAGAGAGGCGCTTGCGGTCGCGCATCGCCGGATCGAACGGGTTGAGCACGCGCATGCGTGAGGTCGGCGCCAACAACGCATTGAGCCGCATTTCAATATCAACCGGCGCGAAGGCATGTCGCCAAGACCCATCATGCCCTTGCACTTCAACTTGGACCAGATCGCTTTCAGTCTCTGCAATCCAGTGTCGCACCTCTGCGGTCGAGCACGCTTCCCAGAACCGCTTCAGGTCGCCCGGCGTGGCAAAACCGAGACGATCCAGTGCCGCGCGGCAGAGCCAGTCGATCTGCGCGACGTCACTGACTTCTGCGCCCCTCACATCATCTGGAATGACGCGTTCAGTCAGATCGTAATATTTGCGAAACCCCTCCCGGTGTGAAGTCGAAAGCTCGCCACAATACCACATGTAATCGAGCGCTAATTTAGTGGGTGGCCGCTCCCACATGCCGCGCGGCGCATCTGGTTTCTCATGATCAAAATCGGATGATGTCAGTGGGCCGTCGCGAGCAATCCGGTCGCGGATCACGGCGCGCCCTTTCGCATCTGGCATTGAGGCGTACCAGCCGCGGCGACCGAGTTTCTCGCGAAACTGACGAAAACGCCGCGTCCACATCGGATAGGTCGAGATCGGCAGCAAGCAGGCATCATGACTGAAATGCTCAAATGCGGCACGGCCCTTATGCGCCACGCGGTGCAAATCCCGCTCACGATAGGTTTGATCCCGGCTCCAGAGAATATGGTGATGGGCGCGGCTGAGATTACGGATACTGTCCAGCTGAACATAGCCAAGTTTTTGGATGATCTGATCCAATGGCGCTGCACCCATCGGCGCTGACGACAGACCTTGCGCATTAAGCCAAAGCCAACGTGCCTGCCGATTGGGAATGCGAAGGGGTGCTGAAATTGTCGCCTATCCTCAGATCGGAAATTTAGAATTTCCGTCTGCTGTCTGAACAGAATAGCTAAAGCCCGCATCGTCCCATCCGGCTTGCGCTCCACCGTGATGACCATCAACCGTCACAGCCGCAATCCCCCCGCCAAATTTATAGCCCCGGTCCGTGATCCGTTTAATCGCTGCAGCCGCCGCGAGATCCGGCGGCATGCCCTGACGCATCAACTCAACCGTATGGTAGCAAGGCAGGAATCGCATCATCACATCGCCGTTTCCAGTCGCGACCGCGCTGCCAACGGATTGGTCCCCATAAGCGCCCGCACCGGGCACGGGACTGTCGCCAACCCGACCTGGAATCTTGAACTCGCGGCCATTGGTCGAACAACCGACACACAAATTACCATCGGCATCGACGGCGATAGTCCCGACCGTATCGTGGCCGCGTAAATTGTCTTCAACAAAAGGTTCAGGTTTGAACGCATCGCTGCGCTCGCCTTTTGCCTTCCATGTCTCCCACGCCTCTTGAGAGCGGAGATTGGTCAGTGAGACTTCCTCAAAGCCCATACGCACGGCAAAGCGCGTCGCGTCATCGCCCACGATCATCGTGTGCTGGGTCTCCTCCATCACCCGGCGGGCCACTGAGATCGCTTTCTTAACCCGCTTGAGGCAGCCGACGGCGCCAATATCATGGGTCGGCCCCCACAAAATCATAGCATCCAAAGTCGTTTCCCCGACTTCATTCGGCACGCCGCCATAGCCAACCCAATATTCATCAGGCAGCAATTCAACATGGTTGATCGCGACTTCGACAGCGTCGATGGACGACCCGCCCTGTTTGAGAATGTCGTAGCCCAGCGCATTAGCACCGGGGCCGAAATCCCACGTTGTCAGGATAAAGGGTTGGCCAGGACCGGATCGCATTACGGGCTCTGAGACTGCGTCGCGCGCGACCGAGCGTCCGGCCGCGCCGAAAGCCGCGAGACCTGCTGCTGTGGCGATAAGCGTACGCCGGGACGGTTTCACTTCTATATCATCAGTCATGGTCAGGTGGCTCCATAGCTATATCGGGCAAACAAATAGGACTGATCTTAATACCGGTACGGTGTTGACCCGCCCCCTTTAAGCGTAGTTCGGCTCTACTCGCCGCCATCGCCATCGCTCCCGCCGTCTCCATCCTCAAAGCCTGTGCCGGAGTCGCGATCTCCTCTAAATCCGGATTTCTTGGCGCGGTCAGGCGTCGATCCATCGGCGTGCGCGCGACTCTTCTGGAGAAGTTCCAAGGGGCCGTCCTGTCCTCGCCAGTTTATGTCCCTCTGCGGGAACGGAATTTCAAAGCCATGCTTAGCGAGCGCCTTGTTGATCGCCGTGTGGATCTGGTGACTGACCGGGAAGCGCTCTTCAAAAGTGCGAATAAAGAACCGCAGTTCAAAGTCGAGTGAGCTATCTCCAAAACCAAGGAAGAAGGCTTGTGGGGGCGGCGTTTCCAACACTCTCTTATTGTCTTTAATGACATCAAGCATAACCTCGCGCGCTCCGTCCGTATCCGACCCATAGGCGATCCCGACCCGCACAATGACCCGCGTGACAGAATTAGACAGCGTCCAGTTGGTCACTTCTTGGCTGATTAGGTTCTCGTTCGGAATCAGGATCTCACGATTGTCCAGATCGCCGAGTGTCGTCGCGCGGATTTTAATCCGGGTCACAGTCCCGGATTTGTCTCCGATCGTGACAAAGTCACCAATGCGGATTGGGCGCTCGAACAAGATGATCAGACCGGACACAAAATTCGCGAATATTTTCTGCAAACCGATACCGATACCAATCGATAGACCACCGACAACCCATTGTAGCTGGCTCCATTGTAAGCCGATCCGCTGAAACGCGAGGACGATGCCGGTCGCCACGATGATATAGCCAAGGATTGTGACCACGGCATAGCGCGCGCCCGCATCAACGCCGACACGGTTGAGAATGAAAATTTCCAAAAAGCCCGGCAAGTTGCGCGCCGCAATGATGGTGATGGCGGCGATCACGCCTGCTTGCAAAATAGTCCATAGCGTAATGCTGCGAATGATCGCCTGTTGCGTGTCCGGATCAATTTCGCCCGTGTCGATGGCTCCGATTTCAAAGCCGTCAAAGATAGAGAGCGCTGGAAGCAATCCCGACCAGATGACCCACAACATCGCGAACAGTCCCAGCACGACCAAGGTTTTGAGGAGTTGAGCCGACTGGCGGCTCATCGCTGATACATCAATCGCGTCGGTATCAATCGGCGGTGGGGGTGGCATGTCTTCGCCGCGCGCTTCCGCTTCCTGTTGTTCTAGACGTGCCTTGAGCTGCGCTTCGCGGCGCTCAATAGCCTGACGATATTTGATCTGGCGCTGGGACACGGTGATCGCCCGGCGAACGGTGCCGTAAACAATGTAAGCAAACAGGAAGAGCCAGAGCGTCGAAAACAGCCGCAGGAGAATATCAACGGCACTTTCATACCAGCCTGACCCGGCCATAATCGCCGCAAAAAGCGGCAGTCCGACAAGGATCATTGCGACCGGAATCCGGTATCGGCTGAGCCCTGTACTGACATTGGACGGGCTCTGACCTCGATTTCGCCAGAGCACTAAAAAGGCGAATGTCGCCAGTGAGACCGCCGTCACGATGAAGACGGCTAGTGAGAAACCCTCATAAATATTTTCGCCGCGCATCGTCGACGTTGTGGCGAGCAGAAAGAGTGTCGTCCCGACCAGCGGGACAAACCAGCGCAGATGCGCCTGCACCGTATGGCGTAGATCTCTCGGCATCTTGAAGTGAGCCGCAAACAGAGAACGATCGCGATCCCAATATTTCCAGGTCAAGAAAATTAGTGTGAACACGGCCAGATAAGCAAACCCATCCGACAATCCACTGACTAGAAGATCGCGGTTACTCGATGCGCCGAACAGAATGGACAACAGAGCGAAAAACACTGGCCAAGGTAATGCCAGCATTACACCAGAGCCAATCACAGCGGGTGTGTGCCACAGACTATCCTGCTTCACCCGACCAACAAGTTCAGCCCGTTCGCGAATATCGCTCATCAGTGTGGGGCGAAGTCGATAGGCGAGTGCGATCGCCAAAACGAAGAACAGCACAACCGGCCAAAGCCGAATAGCTTCGCGCGTCAGCGCAGCCCCTGTCGTCGCAATATGATCCGGCGAAAACAGTTCGACGGCGCCCAGCCCAACTTTGGCGGGCCACCCCAGATCAATCGCCGGGACGCTCGGCACCCAGAGTAGATTCTCATCCAACAAGGTCCGGAGCTCTTGGGTTTGTTTAACCAATTCATTTTGAGCGGTCTGCAATTCCGCAACAGCATTGATCCGACCGGTCGCGTTGGCGGCGATTTGTCGAAGGAAGGCGCGTCTTTGTTCTGCCAATTGGATCACAGCTTCCGCGGCTGTGCTGGAGAGCGGCGGCAAGGTCGGATCCGCGTCGCGAGCTTCGGCCAGTAGGGATTGCGGATCAACGCCGCCAATCGGCAGATCGCGAAGCTGTTCCTGCGCAACAACGCGCTGCCGGGTCAGGCGCGACAAAACCCGTTGCGTATTGCGAAGATCGCCCTTGAGCTGTGTTGATGATGGCAATTGATTACCTAGGCGGCGCAACGTTGCCCCGGCTTCGCGGTCAAGTTGCCCTAAGCTAACCAGTTCAGTGGCCGCCGTCAGATCATTCTGTACATTGGCAGAGTACCCTCGAACGGCTGCCAAACTGCGGGACGTTTGCGCTTCCTCAGCCGCCATATCAGTGAGCATTTGCGCGAGACGAAGATTTTCTGCGGACATCTCGGCTAACAAAGCATGGTCGTCGATAAGACTATCCGCAAAATCCTGAGCCCTTTGCGCTTGAGCGCGGGCTTCGACAACTTTGCGCTGACCCGTCAAATTCTGCAGCGTCAAAATATCTTCGGTCAGCACCTCAGCGCGCAGTTCCGCCAGACTTCGCCTTGCAGAGACAATTTCTTGTCGGAGAGGAAGGCTGGCGATTTCAGCTTCAAGCGCACTGATCTGACGGCGCAAGAAAAACTCTCTGGCGCGCAGTGCTTTACGGCGGGCATCGCCCACTTGATCCAATTCACCCAAACCTAGCGCTGTGAGCGATGAACTGACCTCGCCCAACTGGGTTCGTGCCGTGTTGAGCTCGCGCGGCGCAGCCGTGAGTCGGGCCCCAATATCCGTCGCCTGCAGACGGTATCCTTCTAGCTCAGCTTGAAGAGCCCGAAGCTCGCTCTCTTTGGTCAGCAAAACTTGCTCAGTCGCAAACATGGCGGCTTCGCCGACAAGCGTTTCTTCCGCGTCCATTGGCACACGTTCATTGATCACCGCCTGCAGCGCGGCCTGTTCCTCACGAAGCTGTTCAAGCGTGACCTGTCCGGTCTCGAAATCATTCGCAAAGCCGCTTGCGATCTCAGCTTGGCGGGCAGCGTCTTCGAGCCGGTCGATGGCCGTCGTCAAAGAGGTCCGCAATTGCGTGCGCTGCTCTTCTGTAAGATCAGCAATAGCGTCCCCCTCAGTTTCTTCTGCGGCGGTCAATGCATCAAGTTCGGCGCGGAGAGATTGAGTCGTGAAATCTGGCGCAGCCGCAGCCGTGGCAGGCGTATCTTGCGCGACCCCGTCCTGAACCAAGACGAAGCTTGTCAAAAGCAGCATACAAGCCACCCAAAACAACCGAACTGTAGCAGACCAACCCATAAGACCTGTTTTCGGTCTTTCGCCCGCATTGTAAAGACAAAGCTCCCGAACTAGATGCCCGTCATGGCCGAACCACCCCTCATAACGATTCAGTCGGCCTCGCTGACCTTTGGTGGCACGCCGTTGCTGACCGATGCGTCGCTCTCCGTCTTCGCCCGCGACCGTGTCTGCTTGGTCGGGCGTAACGGATCTGGTAAATCTACACTGATGAAAATCGCGGCCGGATTGGTGGAGCCAGATAACGGCGAGATTATTCGTCAGCCCTCTGCCAATGCTCGCTACCTGCAGCAGAGCCCCGATCTATCTCGCTTCAAAACTGTGCTGGATTATATTGAAGATGGTTTGGTCGGTGCGGATGGATCAGCGCGCATTCCCTACCTGCTCGACGCCCTCGGCCTGCGCGGCACGGAAGAACCTGATAATCTCTCCGGGGGGGAGATGCGCCGCGCCGCGCTCATCCGCGCACTCGCGCCTGACCCAGATGTGCTGCTGCTCGACGAACCGACCAACCATCTCGATCTACCTGCCATTGAATGGTTGGAAGGCGAGCTGGCGCGCTCTCGCGCAGCCCTTGTGCTTATCAGCCATGATAGGCGTTTTCTGGAAACCCTGTCCCAACGCGTTGTCTGGCTCGACCGCGGCGAAACCAAAGAGCTCGACCAAGGGTTCGCCCATTTTGAGGAGTGGCGCGATACGGTTCTGGAACAAGAAGAACTCGACCGTCACAAGCTCGCCCGCAAAATCCACCGCGAGGAACATTGGGTCACGCATGGCGTGTCCGGTCGACGCAAGCGTAATGTCCGTCGCCTCAAAGAATTAGGCACGCTCAAAAGCACGCTGAAATCGGCGACAGGACCGCAGGGCAACGTCTCGATCACGGTCAGCGAAGCGGATAAATCGGCCAAACGCGTGGTCGAAATGAAAAATGTGTCGTTCAGCTATGGGGAACGCACCATCGTCGAGGACCTAGACTTACGCGTTATGCGCGGGGAGCGGTTAGCCCTGCTCGGCCCCAACGGGTCCGGCAAAACCACCCTGCTTAAGCTCATGACAGGCGGGCTGCATGCTGACTCAGGCACGATCCAACTCGGCGATAATTTGGAACCACTGGTGATCGATCAGTCGCGCGCCAGCCTCGACCTGGAGATGAGCCTGCGCGACGCCATGGGTGACGGCAATGAAGCCGTTATCGTCAACGGGAATCCGGTGCATGTCATGCGCTACATGAAGGATTTTCTGTTCCGCCCGGAACAAGCGACCACGCCGCTGCGCGCCCTCTCCGGCGGTGAAAAGGCGCGGGTTCAACTTGCCCGGGGTCTGCGCCTACCGAGCAATCTTCTGATCCTCGACGAGCCCACCAATGATCTCGATCTGGAAACGCTCGATCTGTTGCAAGACATGGTCGCGGATTATCCTGGGACCGTCATTCTGGTCAGCCATGATCGGGATTTCATCGACCGGCTCGCCGCCCGAACGCTCGCTTATGAAGGCCCCGCCAATTGGCAACTTTATCCCGGCGGCTATTCCGACATGGTTCGTCAACGCGGCAAAGGCGTCGAGGCCCGCGAGGGAACATCCACCAAGGGCAAGAAGAAAAACGCGGCCGCCCCTCGTAAGGGCCGGGCGGAAAAACTGAGCTACAAAGACACGTACCGACTGAAGGTCCTCCCCGAAGAAATGGAGACCCTCCAAGCGACGATCAAAGCGTTGACGGCTGAGATGGCCGATCCCAATCTTTACAGCCGCAATGCGGCGCGTTTCGAAACAGCTTCTCAAGAATTAAGTGTCGCAAAAAACGCATTAGACGCGGCTGAGATGGAATGGTTGGAACTTGAAGAAAAGCGTGAGGCGTTGGACGGCTAAGATCGTTTCTGCGCAACAACAGTAATATCCAAACTCACGGCCTGGCTAACATATTGGTCCGTGTCCCATGGCGCTTCACCGACGCCCCACTGGGTCCGATCCAGCACCGCCGTTGAACGCATCTCAGTTTTACCGTCCATTTCCTGCAGGGAGAAAGGCAAGGAGAGCGGTAGAGTCTTTCCTTTCAGACTCAGTGTGCCGTCGGCAATATAGCCCGCGCCATCAGCCCGAATGGCATCACTCTCAAATATCGCGACGGGAAATGATTTCATATCGAACCAAGCCTTGCCCGGCGCGCTACTCTCTCGGTCGGCATTCCCTGCGCTAAACGAGGCGAGCGGAACGTCCACGCGCACCCTCGCCGTCTCCAGCACCGCCGGATCGAAGAATATCGCGGCCGTAAACTCTGTAAATTCGCCCTCGAACGGTGCGCCGTCCTGCTCAGCAGTAAAGCCCAGCCGACTTTCGGAATAGATCACATCATAATTGGTCTTCATGGCAGGCACATCCGCAACAGGACTTGCCTCCGGCGAAGAAGTCGATGGGCTACAGGCCCAGAGACCAACAAAGGCGGCACAGGAAGCAAGGATGACGAAGCGCATGACCTCTGCTAGCGCTCTCGGACGATCAAGCCAAGGACCCTGCATGCCTCACCCTGACTCACCCTTCCTCGCCGTACCCGGTCAGCCTTTTGATCTATCGGACCGCGCGACCGTTGCTGATGTCTTCGAAAGCCGAAGTGAGGCGAAGGCCGTGGCTCAGGAATGTGGTGAAGCGATTTCTGAACTGGCGCATAAACTCTATGCGATGGCCGGAACCAAAAAAGGACCCAAGGTTCTGATCCTATTACAAGGGATGGATACGTCCGGAAAAGACGGCACAACCAAAGCGCTGTTTCGTCACACACCGCCGCTTAATGTTCGAGTCAAACCTTTCAAAGCTCCGACGAAACCTGAACTTGCGCGAGATTATCTCTGGCGCGTCCATGAAGCGGTTCCAGCCAAGGGCGAAATTGTCGTCTTTAATCGTTCCCATTATGAGGACGTTCTGGTCGTTAAAGTCCGTGAGTTCGCAGATGCCGAGACGATTGAGCAACGCTACGCCCAGATCAACGACTTCGAACGTCTACTGGTCGAAAGTGGGACAGTGATTCTGAAATTCATGCTCCATATCAGTCATGACATGCAGGGCGAACGTCTGCGCAGTCGGCTCGAAAACCCCGGCAAGCGTTGGAAATTCAATCCCGGCGATCTTGATGATCGCGCGCTATGGCCCGCTTTTATGGACGCTTACGAAAAGATGGTGCGCCGCACGTCAACACCAGACGCACCTTGGTATGTCATCCCGAGCGATGACAAAAAAAACCGCAACGCGCTGATCACGCAGATTGTGCGAAAGTCGCTGGAGAGTATGGATCTCCATTATCCTGACCCCGGCCACCGACCGGGTGATTACGAGATCTAGACTGCGCCCGTCCTGTCATCCTGTCACCGCGGCCCGCATCTTTTTCTTGTCGATCTTACCGACTGGCGTGAGCGGGATTTCGTCAAGAAAGTGGACGTGTTTGGGCGCTTTATAAGGTGCCATATTAGCCCGAATCCAGCTCATCAAGCGACCTTCAGCCTCAACGTTTGACCCCTCGCTCTCAGGGCTCCGTTGCACGAAGAGATGCACAATATCATTACCGGGACGGGCTTCATCCGGCGCGCCCACGATCGCGCTTTCGGCCACGTCGGGGTGGGCTTTGAGTTTGTCTTCGATCTCAACGGAAAAAACCTTGAACCCGCCAACCACAAGCATGTCTTTGGCGCGGTCGCACAAGAAAATATAACCGTCTTCATCCATATAGCCGACGTCGCCGCTATACATGTATCGAACGCCGTCGATCTCGCGCAGAGCGCGGGCGCTTTCTTCCGGCAAACCGAGATAGCCTTTCATAATCTGGGGGCCTGACGTCACAATCTCACCCGGTTCGCCGATCGGCATCTCTTTCGTGCCTGTCTCAACATCCATGATCCGGACATCGACCCCCGGCATGGGAATGCCAATGGATCCAACCTTATAACGACTAATCGGGTGATTGACGTAGCAGGGGCCGGTTTCCGTCATGCCAAACACATCGGCGAATTTGCCCGTCCCGATAACATCGGACAGCGCATTATAGGTCGTGCGGGTCAGCGGGGCTGCCCCAGATTTGGCCGTCTTTAATCCCGAAAAATCAACCTCTCGGAACCCTGGATGAGCGAGCAACATATCGTAGAGCGCGGGCACGGCCCCCAGCCGAGTCGGCGGGACTTCTTTCATCTGCCCAACGAAATGGTCAATATCGCGTGGGTTGGGGAGCAGCAGCGACTGCGCGCCAAACATCAACGCGCCGGCGAGAAACGATAGACCGGCAATGTGGAAAAACGGAAAAGCCGAGGCAAACCTCTCTGCATATACGACGTTTGGCGGGTCCATCGCTGCGACCAGCACAGGATTGAACATCAGGGTCTTGTGCGAAATCTCCGCGCCCTTGGGCTGCCCCGTTGTGCCGCCCGTATATTGGATCATGAACGTGTCTTCAGGATCGATCTCGACTTGCGAAAAACAGTCCGACTGCCCCTTCACCAAGGATTGATAAGTATGGCTGTTTACGCCCGGAAGAGAGACGGGTTCAATATCGGGCGCGCCGAGCCAGTCACCTGCACCGACACTCATGACGTGACGCAGCCCTTCCGGCACGCCTGTCATAGCCAACAGAGTCGGGGCAAAATCCGACAAGGTCACCAGCACCGAAATGCCCGCATCATCGATTTGATGGACTAGCTCCGGCGGCGCCAGCAAAGGCGATACGCCAGACCCGCGCGCGCCGAGTTTCGATACAGCGATGAGCCCGATGGCATATTGCGGAATATTCGGCATGTGAAAGCCGACCGTATCACCGCGCCCGACACCCAGATCAGACAGAGCATTGGCGAGGCTATTTGAGGCGCGGTTCAACTCGTCATAATTTATCGTTTTGGAAAAATAGCGAAAAGCGGGTGCATCCGGCTTGTCAGCGGCGTGACGTTCAACATGCGCGCCCAGAGGCAAACCATCAAAGTCTGGGATGACGACCCCCAACTCATCATGCAATTTCATCCAAGGCCGCGCCCGATCCGCCATTTACACTCTCCCGCTTGTCTTTTCCTTCGCATGCCAAAGCGAAGGCCACAGGAGCAAGTATTATTAGGTCGCCGCCAGAAGCTGCGTGTTCCCACCGGACGCTGTCGTGTCGATGCAAACATGTTCTTCCCGAATCAACATCAGCGGATCGTCGGACACGATCAGCGGCAAGATCGGACCATCTCGCTCAGCCAGCGCGACCCGACAGGCGCGCTGGCCCTCGGCTGACCCCCAATATATCGCGGCAGCGAAACCCTGCAGCGTTCGCAAAGCGTCTGGAGCAATCGCAAGCGGCACAGCCGTATTTCCGTAAGCCTCAGCCAAAACGACCTGCGCTGCACGGTTTGCGTCACCCGGACCCATGCACAAAACTTTGCCCTTGGCGTAGAGCGACAGTCGGTTGCTTTCCCCGGTTGGCCCCGGAAGATCCGTCGTAGAGAGCGGGTCAAGCCGAGCCGATGGTGCCGCGTCGACCACAGATTGCGGGTCCAGTGTCGGCGCTTCTGAATAATCGTCGCGGCGGACATTTTGTCGGGTGAAACGCGCGACATAATCTGGACCGCCCGCCTTCGGGCCGGTGCCGGACAGGGCCGATCCGCCAAAGGGTTGCACACCAACGACCGCGCCAATCTGATTGCGGTTGATATAGATATTCCCAACCCGCAGCGCGCGCTTAGTCTCTTCGACCCGTCCATCTATCCGCGTGTGTAGACCAAAGGTCAGCGAATAATCGCGCGCGTTAATGCGTTCAATAATGCTCGGAATATCTTTTGCTTCAAAGCGGGTCACATGCAGAACGGGGCCGAACACTTCACGGGACACATCAGCATAACCGTCCACTTCAATCAGGGTTGGCGGCACAAAGATGCCTACTTCCGGAATATCGAGCTGGAACAGCGGATCATGCTCGGCGATGTAATCGAAAAGCCCTTTTCGCGCACGCTCATCAATCACAGGGCCAACATCAGTAGACAGATCCCACGGATTGCCCATGCGCAACTCCGCCATCGCATCCTTCAGCAAGCGCAGGAAGGGATCATAAATATCGCTCTGCACGAACAAGACTCGCAGCGCTGAGCAGCGTTGCCCGGCACTCTGAAAGCTGGACGCAAGCACATCGCGCACCGCCTGTTCGGGCAGAGCCGTGCTATCGACAATCATGGCATTGATCCCGCCCGTTTCCGCGACAAGCGGTGCGGCGGGGTCGAGATGCTGCGCGGCGGAGCGGTGAATGGCCTGCGCCGTCGCGGTCGAGCCAGTGAAAACAATGCCGTCAATGCGGGGATCGGACGTTAGGGCCGCCCCAACGACGACGCCTTCGCCGGGCAAAGTTTGCAGCGCGGTTTCAGGCACGCCGGCATCATGCAAGATCTGCGTCACGCGCATGGCGATCAGCGGCGTGCTTTCTGCTGGCTTGGCGATGACAGCATTACCTGCGGCGAGCGGTCCGGCCACTTCGCCGATAAAGATCGCGAGCGGGAAATTCCACGGCGCGATCGCAGCAACTATGCCGAGCGGTGCGGCATCATCACTGGCGAAGCTGGCATAGTAGCGTAGAAAATCTGCGGCTTCGCGCAATTCCGCAATCGCGTCTTCTGCTGTCTTCCCGGCTTCGCGGGCGAGGAGTGCGAGCAATTCGGGGGCCGTCGCTTCAAGCCCATCAGCCGCAGAAATAAGAATGCTCGCACGGGTCGAAGCCTCTGCAGACCACGGTTTTGCGCGCGTAATAGCTGCATCAACACCAGCTTTGGCAACGAAGGTCACAGATCCAACAATCTCAGACGGGTTCGCGGGATTGGTGATGGAGACGCCCTCACCGAAGCTCCACTGCGTATCTCGAAAGCGGTCGCGGGCGCTCATCAAGACGGCCTTGGTTGACACGTCGCGCAGATCATAACCGGAACTATTGGCGTGCGGCTCTGTCGTGTCCTTGGGCCTGGGCAGCGTAGTCGCACGATCATCCTCGAACGGATCAGTGATGATCTCATCAATCGTCACGTCCTTGTCCGTCACTTTGGAGACAAAGGAACTATTGGCCCCATTCTCCAGCAGACGGCGCACCAGATAGGCCAGCAAGTCGACATGTTCGCCAACCGGGGCATAGATGCGCACCGGGCGGTCGAGTGTTTCGCGTAGGTAAGCGTGCAGCGCCTCGCCCATCCCGTGCAGACGCTGAAATTCGTAACCAGATTGGTCCTCGCCAGCGAGTTCTAGAACCGCCGCAACCGTATTGGCATTATGCGTGGCAAATTGCGGGTAGAGCGCAGGGCGATGAGACAGTAATTTCTCGGCACACAAAGCGTAATTGCGGTCTGTGTCGGCCTTAGTTTCAAACACAGGATAACGGGCAAGCCCCATAACTTGGGCGCGTTTAATTTCCGTGTCCCAATAAGCGCCTTTGACCAGACGCACCATCAATCGGCGACCCGTATCCTCGGCTAGTGCTGCGACCCAGTCGATCACGGCGGGACTGCGCGTGCCGTAAGCCTGCACAACAAGACCAAGACCGTCCCAGCCTTCGAGATCAGGATGACGGGCCAACGCCTCGACAATACTCAGATTAAGCTCCAGCCGTTCGCTTTCTTCGGCATCAATGTTGAAGCCCATGCGAGCGCCCGCCGCGAGCTTGGCCAGTGCGGTCACACGCGGCAGAAGCTCAGCCATGACCCGGTCTCGCTGGAATTCATCATAGCGGGGATGGAGCGCCGAAAGTTTGACCGAAATGCCGGGATTGTCGGCAATGTCATCGCTGTTGCAGCGGGCGGCCAAGGACCGGATCGCCGTTTCATAATCTTGATAATATTCGAGCGCGTCCGGCGTGCTCATCGCTGCCTCGCCAAGCATGTCATAACTATAGCGGTATTTGGACGAGGAGCGTTTGATCGCGCCCCCAATAGTTTCGCCCAGCACGAACTGACGGCCCATCACCTTCATCGCTTCGCGCACAGCCCGGCGGATCACTGGTTCGCCGAGCCGCTTGATCATGCCGCCGAGCGTTTTGTGAACCGGCGTTTGTTCGTCCAGCACCCGTCCCGTTATCATCAACGCCCAGGTCGAACTATTGATGAGAGAACTGCTACTTTTACCCAGATGCCGCCCCCATTGCGACGGCGCGATCTTATCTTCGATTAGATCATCCATCGTCTCCTGATCCGGAACACGCAGTAGCGCCTCCGCCAAACACATCAGCGCTACGCCCTCATCCGTTGAGAGGCCATATTCAGCCAACATCATTTCCATCAGGCCGGGTTTGGAGCCTTCGCGCAAATGAGTGACGAGGACGTGGGAACGAGTTTGAATATGCGCGCGCAACTCTACGTCGTTCAAGCGCGATTCAGCTGGAAGTGCGGCGGTTGTTTGGTGAGCTTGTTGGCGAATTTTGACGCGATATGGATGCATGATGGCCCTCTATCCTGCATGAGTCCGATTTGTCGCCATCCTTCCTTGTCCAGAATGGGAAAGTCCTTGCTTTGATTGACGCTGACGAGGCTGCTAGAGACGTGCCCATGCCCGAAACCCATACGCTTATCATTGGTGCGTCGCACGCTGGCGCACAGGCCGCCGTCAGCCTGCGCCAAGCGGGATATGAAGGCCGCATCACTCTGCTCGGCGAAGAGACAGTTCCACCCTATCACCGCCCACCTCTGTCCAAGGATTACCTGTCCGGGAATAAGGTCGAAAGCGAGATCCTGCTCCGCCCGGCGGAGAGTTATGCTGAGGCCAATATCGATTTGCGCCTCGGCGTTCGCGCCGGCGCCATCGACCGCAAAGCCAAAACCGTCCAGACAATCGATGGCGACCATATCGCTTATGATCATCTTGTCTTGGCGACAGGCGCGCGCATTCGCCACCTACCCATTCCGGGCGCTGATAGTGTTCATGTCCATTATCTGCGCGACACGAAGGACGTCGATGCAATCCGCGCGCGCGTTAAGCCCGGAAAACGCGCCGTCATTATTGGCGGTGGTTATATCGGTCTGGAAACAGCAGCCTCTTTGCGCAAACGCGGCATGGACGTCACCCTATTGGAAGCTCAGCCCCGCATTTTGCAGCGCGTAACCAGCGAGCAAATGAGCGATTTCTATCGTCGTGTTCACACTGAGGAAGGCGTGGAAATCATTGAGGATTGCATGGCATCTAAGATCGCCGCGAGCGACGATCAACTCACCGTCACGACCTCCTGCGGCGGGCGCTATGACGCGCATCTAGTCGTGATCGGCATCGGCGTCATCCCCAATACGGAACTAGCGGAATTCGCCGGGCTGGAGATCGGTGACGGCATCAAGGTCAACGCCTATTGCCAGACCTCCGACCCGACTATCTACGCGATCGGCGATGTCAGCCACCACTATAATCCGCTTTATGAGCGCCATGTCCGTTTAGAGTCTGTGCCCAATGCAACAGAACAGGCCAAAGTGGTCGCCGCCCACATTGTCGGAACCCTCAAACCCTATTCCGCCCTACCTTGGTTCTGGTCAGATCAGTTCGATTTAAAGCTTCAGATCGCCGGGTTGTCTGAGGGCTTTGATGAGATTTTGGTGCGCGGTGATCCCGATGGATCGCGCAGTTTCGCCGCCTATTATTTCAAGGGCGCACGCTTATTAGCAGTCGATGCCGTTAATGCACCGCGTGATTTCATGGTGGCGAAAATGGCGCTGTCCAAAGGCAAGACATTGGATAAAACCAAATTGTCTGGACCTGATGCAGACCTCAAATCAGCGGTCGTTTAAGTTTGGCACGGCCATGATCGAGTTTGATTTTCGTGCGCCACTTTGGCTCTGGAAGCCGGAGGGCAGTTGGCACTTTATCTCTGTCCCGGAAGAACCGTCTGCGGCCATTCGGGCTTTCGCGCCTGAAGCGAAACGAGGTTTCGGTTCCGTTCGTGTCCGCGTCCGGATTGGGGACACGCATTGGCAGACCAGCGTCTTCCCTGACAAAGAGAGCAGATGCTATTTCCTGCCGATCAAAAAGGCGGTCCGGATCGCCGAGAGTCTCACCGTAGGTAGTGAGGCCGATGTGTCTTTGGAAATTGTGATGTGAGATCGTTTGCCGACCATGGTCGAAGAGCAGTTTAGATCGTTCCGACTGGGGTTATGTCTTCATCCGATTGGCGCAGCGTCTGATAGGCACCGTTGGCCTGTAAGGCGACATCGGCCTGATCGGGCTCTTCCGGTTCCAAGACCTCATCAAGTTCTTGAGGCGCCTCCAACAGTATGACGGGTGCGCGATCATCCAGACTCATATCTTGCGATGTTTTTGACTCGTTTGAATCCGACTCCAGCTCGAACGGTCTGGCAGACATATCGGGCAATTTGAGGGTTTCGGACGCTGCATCAACAGATGCGTCCGTAGCAATTGCGCGATTATCCTTCCGGGCCTTGCGAGACTTCGTCACGAAGGCAGGCGTAGGGGTAATCAGCTTTGTCGGTATGGAAAACACCGCATGCGCTCCTTTCCCCCAGCGGACACTGTGGTCCATCCAGATTTCCAGAATGTAAAAGGATAGCGTTAAGAAAGTGGGAAGGATTATGGACTCGGCAAGCCGAGTAGGCTTGCAAGAGATCACACCAGCGGCGATTGCCGAACAGACGTAGGTATAGGCATGAAATCTTACACTTTCCTTTCTGTCAGTGCGGTCGCTCTGACTGTTCTAGGGTCCTGCACGACGACACCTGTACCCGACACTCCGATCAAGCCGGTCACTCGTCTCGCAATGGATCTGGAAGGCACCTATAATCGCGCAATCAGCGATGCCGCTGAACCGCTGCGCGACCGCCGCATCCGACTGTCCCCGCTCGGTGCGGGTGAGTGGATTTATTATCAGGTCAACGAAGGGGCGGATCTAGAAAATGTGTATCGCCAGCGGGTCCTGCAGTTGCAGGCCCGTGATAACGGAACGATTGCCCAAGTGGCCTACACGCTAAAGACGCCCGAGCCTTTCCAAGCTCTAGACGCTCCGCTTAGCGCGCTGACACTGTCAGATCTGGACATCACTTTAACAGAGGGCTGCGAGATGATCTGGATTGAGATGCTAAACGGCTGGGCCGGACGCGTTGACCCGGGTCGCTGCGTGATTTTTTCTGAAAGGCGGGACACAAACATGCGCATTGGCTCGCGCGCGGACCTCATCGGCAACCGTCTACGCCAAGCTGAGTCGGGCTATGATATGGATGGTGTCCGTCTCTGGGGCTCCGAAGACGGCGAATGGCTGACGCTTTATCGGACCATCGACTAGGCGTGCGCTTAAACTTTGTGGAACAAACACCCTGTGCAACAATTCTCCAAGACAAGAGCCGCCTCCCTCGCCTATGGTCGAGTCGGCGTAGATGCGTCGACAAGGAGACTAATATGGTCCTCAAATATTTAGCCCGCATCGTCAGTCTTTCAGGCTTAGCGATCCTCACCGCCTGCACTGAACCGACGGTCTCAGAAACTGTTCAGACACCCTCCACTCAGTCCGAGATAAGGGTCACATTCTCCCAACAACATCAGGATCATGCCTTTGCTTTTCTCTTCGGTGAATGGGTCGGCACAGCGACCGGACGCACGGCCGAAGGATTTTATGAAGTCACTCAGACCGAACGTGTTGGGCCGATGCTGGACGGTGATATCATTGTCGTAAACGGCACTGGTTATTCCGATGACAGGACTGTCGCCTTTGAAGCTTTCGGCATTATTTCGAAAACTCCGGATGGCCAGGGCTGGCAAATGCGCAGCTATAATGATGGCCGTGAGGGCACGTTTCCGATCATGCTAGACGGGACCAGCTACGCCTGGACCCTCCCAGCCGGACCGGATGCAAAAATGGAGTTCCAAGCCACTGTGACTGGTGACAATTGGGTGTCGACGGGCACTTATCATCGTGAAGGCATTGAGCCGATGGAAACCTTCCGCATGACCCTGACCCGTCAAGGTCCATCGGGTTGGCCCGCCGCCGCCCCTGTCTCATATAAGTAGGACATACATGCCAATTGCCACCACGAATCCTGCGACCGGAACCGTCGAACGGGAATTCACGCCTCACACTGATGCACAGGTTGATCTAGCGATTGCCAAGTCAGTCGTGGCGTTTGAAGCCTTGAAAGACACCACCATTGCACAGCGTGCAGAGTGGATGAACAAAGTCGCCGACCTGCTAGAATCTGATGCGCTTGTTTTTGGGCGTTTGATGACGTTGGAAATGGGCAAGCCACTCTCCCAAGCGGTTGGCGAAGCCAAGAAATGCGCGACCGCCTGCCGCTATTACGCGGACAATGCGGAGGCCATAATGGCCGACGAAACTGTCGACACGGAAAAGACGAAGAGCTTCCGGCGTATCCTCCCACTCGGCCCTGTCCTGGCCGTCATGCCGTGGAACTATCCATTCTGGCAGGTCATCCGCTTCGCGGCACCAGCTCTAATGGCAGGCAATACAGGCTTGCTGAAACATGCGTCCAATGTCCCGCAATGCGCGCTGGCGTTGGAAGAATTATTCACCCGCGCAGGCTTTCCGGACGGCGCGTTCCAGACGCTATTGATTGGCGGAAGTAAGGTCGAAGCGATCTTGCGCGATCCGCGTGTGCGGGCAGCCACCCTCACCGGATCTGAGCCAGCAGGCGCATCGGTTGCCAGTATTTGCGGGGATGAGATCAAGCCGACTCTTCTTGAACTGGGCGGGTCCGACGCCTTTATTGTCATGCCGAGCGCTGACATGGACGCTGCGGTCAGTGTTGGGCTGGACTCTCGGACCAAGAATAATGGGCAGAGTTGCATCGCCGCTAAGCGTTTCATCGTGCATGCCGATGTCTATGATGATTTTCGCGATGCGATGAAGACCGCGATGGAGGCGCTCATCATCGGTGATCCGATGGAAGATGACACAAATATCGGCCCACTCGTTAACGAAGACGCTGTCAAAGACCTCACCCACCAAGTCGAAAACGCGCTGTCTCAAGGCGCGCGTCGCGTGACGGGCGCGGAAGCGATTGATCAAGACGGCGCGTGGTTCAGACCCGGTATCATTGAGGGGGTGACTGAGGGTATGGACGCTTACAGCCAAGAACTATTCGGCCCTGTCGCCATGTTGTTCAAAGTCGATGATCTGGACGCGGCAATCACCCTCGCGAACGATTCATCGTTCGGATTGGGGTCAGCGATCTTCACGCAAGATAAAGCTGAGATAGAGCGCGCCTTTACAGAAATTGAGGCGGGCGGAACCTTCGTCAACACTATGACCGCGTCCGACCCGCGTTTGCCTTTTGGCGGTATTAAACGGTCCGGATATGGCCGCGAGCTAGCGCGGGAAGGTTTGCTCGCCTTCTGCAATGTGAAGACGTGCGTGGTCGCTTAATTCAGCTTCTTCTTCGCCCGTTTCGGATCGAGCGCATCCGGAATAGGGAGCGCGGGAATGCCCTCTTCGATCATGTCTTTCGCCTGTTGCGGCGTTGCCTTGCCGTAGATTCCGCGGGATGGTTTTTCGCCGTAGAACATGGCTCGGGCCTCAGACGTAAAATCCTCGCCGACATCATCGCAATTTGTCGCAATTTCGGTTCGGATGGCCTCAGCTATAGCCGCACTCTTGTGTGAACTCCGCACGGCAGGGGCCATAATCGCTTTCTCGATGTCTTTGCTTCCGCATTCCGGACAGACCAACAACCCGCTTTCGGCCTGATCATCATAATCAGCGATAGAACCGAACCAGCCTTCAAACGGGTGATCCTTCGCGCATCTGAGCTTATATTTGATCATGTCGGTCTAGCGCTGCCGCCACGCCGGGATACGAGCCCGTGCATCTTCGACCGCTTTACCATCGATCTCGATTTCCAAAATGCCCGGGGCGTCGTGATCTAAAATCCCCGCCACCTCGCCCCATGGCGCAATTGCCATTGTGCGCCCCCATGTGCGGCGACCATCATCATGCCGCCCGCCTTGCGCCGGCGCGAGCACCCAAGCTCCGCTCTCAATAGCGCGGGCGCGCAGCAAGGTTTCCCAATGGGCTTTGCCGGTTGCACGCGTGAAAGCAGACGGCGCCGTGATGATGTCGACACCCTCTTTAGCGTATCCAGAATAGAGTTTCGGAAAGCGCAGATCGTAACAGATAGACAGGCCGACGCTCAGATCACCGATCTGAGCCATCGTCGGCGTCTCACCTGCCGCATAACTATCGCTCTCACGGTAACTTTCTCCGCCCGGCAGAGCCGCCTCGAACAGATGAATCTTGTCGTAGCGCGCAACGATCTCACCCTTTGGGTCAATCAGTAAAGAACGGTTCGCAATTTTGCCGTCGTCCCGCAGCACCGCCGCAGAACCAACCAGCAAGTGAATGCCACTGCCTTTTGCCAGTGATTGATACGGGGCGGCGGTCTGAGACTCCGGCCTGACAGCGGCCATCAACGTCGCCCGTTCCTTTTGAAGCAGCGGCGTCATTTCCGGGGTCAGCACAAAGGCCGCATCCGTCTCCGCGACCATGCCCGCGACCGTTTGAAAGTTCGCGTCCGGATCAGTTCCGGAGGTAAGCTGCAGGAGAGCTGTTTTCATCCGTTATGCGGCCAACATGGCGTCCAGCTTGCCCGCGCGTTCCAACGCGGCCAGATCATCCGACCCGCCAACATGTTCTCCATTGATGAAGATTTGCGGAAACGTGTTTCGCCCATTGGAACGCTGGTTCATCTCAGCACGCTTAACTTTGTCATTCGCGGCGGGAATATCGATGATTTTGACGCCCTTCTTGTCGAACAACGCCACAGCGCGGATACAGAAGGGGCAGAACATCTTAGTATAGACTTCGACTTTAGCGGACATGAAAGGGCCTTTAAGAGGGTTGCTTTAGGCTGAATTTAGGGGGCCGGGAGCGGCTTTACAACGCGGGCAAGACAGACGGCATCAACACGCGCCGCTCCCGCCCGTTTCAAGGTTCGAGCGCAGGATTCTAGCGTTGCCCCCGTCGTCATCACATCATCCACGAGGACGAGCCGCCTACCCTTGATTTTTTGAGGATCGGCCACAGTAAATGCCCCCTGCACATTGCGCCGTCGACCCGCTGCCGACAGCCCGCCTTGGCTCGGCGTTCGCCGCGCGCGCAGCAATATATGCGCCTCCATCGGCACTTCACAGCGCTGAGACAGAGCCCGCGCCAGCAAGGCCGATTGGTTGAAGCGGCGCTGCATCAGGCGAAATCGGTGCAACGGCACAGGAACAATGACGTCTGCATGGGAGAGCGCAACCCGGCCAGCCCGGTGCATTTGTGCCGCGAAAGCCTGTAATCTGTCCGTATGGCCACCATGTTTGAACGCCAGAACCATAGAGCGAGAGGCTACATCATATTGCAGGGCCGACCGAGCCGTCGCGTAAGCCGGGCGTCGCGCCAGACAGGCGGCGCAAGCCAGATCAAAGGCACTGATCCCCATAATTTGATGGTCGAACGGATAGCCGCAGGACGCACAGCAAGGATCATCCAAGAAAGTCAGTTCGGCGAACAGTGCGGTGTCGTCAGTCGGCGGCAGGACCGTATCAATCGCCCATCGTCCCATTTCGCGCAGCTGTGATTGCCAGACTCCCACGCGCAGACTATCGCGCGCCTATGTCCGGTTCGCAAGATAAAGGCCCGCCCGTCACTCTGTTTGACGAAACCACGCAATTATTGCGGGTCGCGCGCGCGCGCAGACGACAAACTAAGGCAACACCCTTTCTTCTGGACCGCGTGATCGACGACCTGTCTGACCGTGTGCAGGACGTAAACCGCACCTTCACCCGCGCGTGCCTGATCGGGCCATTTGATTGGCGCGAACAGATCACAGCCTCTCTACCTGCGGCGAAGCAATTCGAGACGTTTGATCACCTCGAAGCTCCAGGCGGCGAAGATTATGACCTTGTCATTAGCCTGCTGCACATCCAGTCGCTCAACACGGTTGGCGGTTGGATGCAGGCAGCGCGCGCCATGTTGGTGCCGGATGGCCTGTTTTTAGCCTGCCTGATCGGCGGGACGAGCTTGGCCGAGTTGCGCCACGCCCTTTATGCCATTGATACCGAAGCGCGCGGCGCGCCGACCCCGCGCATTCATCCGATGATTGAAGTGCGCGCCGCTGCGCAGCTGCTGGGTCATGCGGGCCTTGCTATCCCCGTCACCGATTCAGATCGCTTCACCGTCCATTACCGAAAGATCGAGACACTGGCCGGAGACTTACGTGATCTGGGCCTGACCAATGCGCTCACGGATCGCGACAAGCGCATCTCTCCCCGCTTACGCGGTGATATTGAAACGGCTCTCAGACCAGCGAAGGGCGAACCCATGGCTGTAAGCTGGGAGATTGTCTGGATGACAGGCTGGGCGTCGCATGAAAGCCAACAGAAACCGCTCAAGCCTGGGTCGGCCAAAATGGGGCTGAATGACGCGCTCAAATCGATCAGAGATGGCCAAAAATCATAGGTGGGTCGTAATCAGCCCGTTCTCGGTCAGGATGTAATCTAGCGGAATATCCGTCTTCTCCTTGGGCAAGAGTTTGACCATCTGACCCGCATAGGCGATCCCGACGGAGCGCAGGCTGGGCTGTTCCACCTTGAGGGCCGCCAGCGTGGCATCGTAATAACCGCCGCCATACCCAAGCCGGTCTCCGTCACGCGTAAAGGCCAGCAGTGGCACCAGCACGACGTCCGGAAGCAACGGACCCGACCCGTCACTGGGCGCACCGACCGGATGACGGGTCCCAAACGGACCGCGCTCCATCTCACACTCTGGTGTCCAGCGACGAAAGCTGAGGCGAAGCCGGTCACGCGGTGTCACAGGTAGAACAATGGGATGGGTTTGGGACAAGCGCTTCAACAGAGGACGCACATCGACTTCATTCTGGATCGGCCAGTACCCAGCAATGACGGCGGATGGTTCCATCCCCGGCCAGTTGCGGATGAAGTCATTCGGATTGGCTGACAGTTTCGCTCGAATGGCCTTGGCCCGCTCCCGCGCCTGCGCCTTACGCGTCGCGATACTCATGCTCGCGCCTGCGCGCTTATATCCATCTTCGTCATGGGAGTTGTGTCTATGGCCCTTCCACCAAAAACGCCAGATGCATCACACAACCGATAATCCTACCGCCACGTCTTGCCGCCTCCGCCCCAGTTGCGCATGAGCGTCTCTATGAGCAAACCCCTATCAGGCTACCGCATCATCGAACTCGCTGGGATTGGACCCGGACCCTATGCGGGGATGTTGCTCGCTGACATGGGCGCGGATGTGGTACTGGTGAACCGTCCGGGCTTTGCTGTCCCGACGGTTCATGACCGTGGCAAAAGCTCGATCACGATTGATTTGCGCCAGCCCGATGGGGCAAAAGTTCTGCTGGATCTGGTCGCAGAATCCGATGCGCTGATCGAAGGTTTAAGACCCGGGGTGGTCGAGCGGCTCGGCATCGGCCCAGAGGACTGTCATGCCCTCAATCCGAAGCTGGTCTATGGTCGGATGACGGGTTGGGGCCAGACCGGACCATGGGCGAAAACAGCCGGGCATGACCTCAATTATATCTCAATCACAGGCGCACTCGCCGCGATGGGTAAAAAGGGCGAACCGCCCACACCTCCGCTTAACCTGATCGGCGATTATGGCGGCGGGACGATGTTCCTCGTCACCGGGATGCTCGCCGCTTTGCTACAGGCCGAACGCACCGGCAAAGGCGAGGTCGTTGACGCCGCTATGATTGACGGGGTGAATAGCATGATGAGCATGTTCCACAGCCTCGCCGGGCTCGGTCAATGGACACCGAACCGTGAAGCCAATCTGCTGGACGGCGGCATGCCGTTTTACCGTTGTTACGAAACGTCTGACGCTAAGTTCATGGCTGTCGGCTGTATCGAACCAAAATTCTTCGCCGAATTTCTGAGCCTGATGGAGATAGATCCCGACACATTTGGTGGCCAAATGGATAAGCGCGAACATGCCGCACAGCACACCAAGCTAGAAGCGGTTTTCAAAACTAAGACACGCGATGCATGGGCCGCGATTTTTGACGGAACAGAAGCCTGCACCTCCCCGGTGCTCGACTATGTTGAAGCGGCGGATCACCCGCAAAATCGCGCGCGCGGCGGGCTCACAAAACACGGATCCTATGTCCATCCGCGCCCGGCCCCTGTGTTTGGGGGCGATTTTGAATTCACAGATCCAGTGCTGCCGCAAATCAATAGCGGGCGCGACGCGATTGCCGCTCTGCTCGGTTATGACGCAGCCAAAGTCGCTGAACTTATCCAGTCCAAAATCCTTGTGGAGTAGATCATGCCCGATACGAAACCTGACCTTGTCGCTTATGAAACGGATGGTCATGTCGCCATCATCACGCTGAACCGCCCAGAGGCGATGAACGCTATGAATAAGGCGGTTCGGGACGCGCTCGGTGACGCGCAGGCGAAGGCGGAACATGACGATAATATTCGCGTCGTGGTGCTAACCGGATCGGGCCGCGCCTTTTCGTCTGGCACGGACCTCAAAGAATTTATCGGCGGGCAGTCTGATCATGGCAAATTCGACAATTCGATCCGGGATTACAAGCCGTTGGTCGACGGCGTAGCCAAATCAAAGAAGATTTACATCGCTGCGATCAATGGGTTTGCGGGCGGCGTAGCGCTCGGGCTCGCGCTTGGCTCGGACCTCGCCGTCATGGCGGATGATGCAACTATTTTTTCGCCTTTCATTGGCATCGGCCTCGTCCCAGATGGCGGAGCGAGTTGGTTTTATCTCCGTCATCTCGGATATAAACGGGCCTTCGCCGCGATGGCTGAAGGTACACGGCTGGACGCACAGACCTGCCTCGATATGGGCATGGTCAATAAAGTCGTCCCGGCGGCGGATTTGCGCGACGAAGCCATGGCATGGGCACAATCGCTGGCCGAAAAAGCCCCGCTCGCTCTGCAATCCCTCAAGATAATCATGCGCGACGCGGCGACGTCCAGCCAAGAGCAGACGGCTCGCGTTGAGTCTGAACATCAGATGATGATGGCCAATAGCGAAGATAGCCAAGAAGGAATCATGGCATTTGTTCAAAAGCGAAAACCGGAATTTAAGGGCAGATAAACGAGCTAGCGCCAAATTCAGAGAGCGAGCTCCATCATCTTTATAGAGGGCGAAACCATAATCGATCTAACCCAAGCCCTGTCTTCTGCCCTCAGCGCGCCGATCACTAATCTGCACCGCCTCACCGCAGGTGCATCGATGGAAAGCTGGGCGTTTGAGGCGGGTGAAGACCCTCTGATCTTGCGCCGCGCCCCTGGCGGTGCGCAGACCAATACAGGCATTGGCGGCATCCCACTGGAGACTGAGGCCACCCTTATCGAAGCCGCGCGAGCCAATGGCGTAACAGCCCCCCAAGTCCGGCATGTCTTCGCGACCAACAGCCCGATCGGTGCTGCCTATGTCATGACCCGCTTACCGGGTGACGCGTTACCGCAACGCCTGTTCAAGCAGCCAAGCCTCGCCACTATACTGGATCAACTCCCCAATCGACTGGCCCGAGAACTGGCGGCGATCCATGCGATCCCACTGGCGGCATTACCAGACAATGTTCCAACGGCTGGCGCAGCCGAGCTGATCGAGAGTTATCATGCCGCCTACGCGACCATCGGCGAGCGCCGTCCTGTCTATGATCTAGCGTTTCACTGGCTCCGTCAAAATTGCCCCGAACCCTTTGCGTCAAACTGTCTTGTTCATGGCGACTTTCGCATGGGGAATTTATTGATTGATGAGACCGGACTCACAGCCGTGCTGGACTGGGAGATCGCGCATCTGGGCGATCCGCATCAGGATCTCGCTTACATCTGTGCGCCAAGCTGGCGCTTCGGGCGGCGCGATAAAATTGTCGGCGGGATTGGCGACATTGAGCCCTTTCTAGGCGCTTATGAAGCCGCGTCCGGACATAAAATTGACCCAGACCGCTTCCGCTTCTGGCGTGTTCTGACGACCCTGTTCTGGGGCTCAGCCTGTATGACCATGCTTGGCGATTGGCGTGACGGTACGGAACGCACGATTGAGCGCGCGGCCATTGGGCGTCGCATTAGCGAGATCGAGATCGATCTATTGCTACTCCTGTCCGACATCGAAGACATTGAGGCGAAGCCCCTTCCCCCGATCACGATCCCGTCACGCGATGAGCCGTCAGGGCAGACTAGTCTCGCAGAAATGATCACGGCCGTCGCCGAATGGAACGAGACGGAAGTCACGCCCAATGCCAAAGGCCGCGACCGTTTCCAGTCGCGCATTGCCGCCAACTTGCTGGCGCAGCTCTCACGAGAAGCGCGAATGGGCCGAGACTTCGCCTTTGCACGGCGCGACCGGCTCAAAACGTTACGTTTGATGCCAGACGCCCTGAGTCATGGCCTCACGGATGGCAGCCTTGATTGGCACGAACCCGCCCTGTTCGACCATCTGCGCCTCTCCGTCATGGAACGCCTATTGATCGACCAACCGAATTATCACGGCTTGGCAGAGGCACAGCAACGCTGGATCATACGAGACTGAGCTAGATCAGTCTGTGTTACTGAACATATAGCTATAGTCTTTGCCCGTCGCTGACAGGGCTGCTGCAACAAAATTGTCAATGACCTCTTGTTGCGTTGTTGCGGTCGGCTGCTTCGCAATGGCGGCCCAGAAAGCCGTATAGGCATCGTAACTATATCCGGAATCCTTATAGACTTGGAACATGAGAGCCGCACCAAAATCGGTGACGCCCCAACCATTGGGATTATCAGGGGCTTTCTGAGCCCCTAATGTATTTTGCCAATTCAGGCTGCGGTCATTTCGATAGCGATCATAAAGGTCATAAAGAATTGAGCTCCGGAACTCGTCATAGCTCATATTGCGGAAATCCGCGCCATCGACGTTAACATAATCCATGGATTGGAAACGGTTCAGGATCGCAAACCCAGTCGCAAAAGCATGAGGGATTGCGTTCAACTGATCATTATAGAACCAGAAGTTCCGGCCTAGTTCGTAAAAAACTGCTTGGCTGTACCGGTTGTTTGCCGCGACCTCATTATAAAGCGCGTCGAATGTCGTTTCGGTCAGCTCAATGCCTGTACTGCCGAGATATCCACACCCTGCACCGCATGTCTCTCCATCGCCAACTTCAGCGATAGACAGATGACCATTATAGACTTTGCGATGCGTTGGAGACCGCCCCGTAGTCTGCTGGTAGAATTCATAGGCTTGGTCGAGAACTGCGACGATGGCGGACATTACGATAGGATCAGTTTCACGGGATGGGGATACTAAAACCGCGACATTCTTACCCTCCCAAGGCGTCAGCGTTACGGCCTTCCCATTAAACGTCGTGTATTGGAATGCCCCCTGCGCCGAGAGAACAGGAACTGAGCAGCTCCATGTGTAGGCATCCTGCCGGTTTCCAAGTGATGCGGTCGAGGTGTTTCCGTAAACTGTCTGACAATCCCGGTTAAGATCAAAACTATGCTGTTGCCCACTTCCGTCGATGCAGCGCCATGAATAGGCATCTTGTCTAATGAGTAGAACAGCATGGGCGTCGGCACCCTGATTGGCTTTACATATCTGATTCAAATTAAGGGGTAAGGTTGGCTCAGATGCAAACGCCGAACCACCCGAGTGAAGCAGCAACCCTAAGACACCCAGCATTATGGCCAGAACCCAACGGACAAACTTGATCATGAAACCCTCCCAATACAATCTTTAGTTACTTACTCTTATAATACATTTTAATCTATTATAAAGATAGAAGTGGAGGGTGCGACAATTCCAACCAAACTGCTCAAAGACTAAAAATCTAACACATGGTCGATAGGTATCGCTTCTAGGAAGGTGTCCTTTGCAGCCCAAGTGTAGTCACGCTATGGCCCCGTCATGACAACACACACGGCCGACCTTCTTAATAATCGCTACTCCGCCCGGGGTTTCAGACCCGATCCGGTGCCACAGGATTTGCTCGACAAGATTTTTGCGCAGAGCCTTAAGGCCGCTTCCAACTGCAATACTCAGCCTTGGCACGTCATGGTGGTGAGCGGCGACATGCGCGACACAGTCTCCAACGCGATGCTGGCCGAAGTGATGAGCGGCAAAGGCCCGTCACCTGAGTTTGAATGGAACGTCAAATACCAGGACGAGCATAAGGACCGCCAATGGGGTTCGGCCATGGCGCTTTATGGCGCGATGGACATCGCGCGCGAGGACAAGCCCGCCCGGATGCAGGCGATGGGTCGGAACTGGCAGTTCTTCGGTGCCCCGCACGGCGCATTCTTCACCATGGAAAAATATCTTGGCATTATGGGCGCGGTCGACGTTGGCATCTACGCACAGACGCTCTCTCTACTGCTGGAAGAGAACGGTATTCAGTCCTGTATGCAGGGCGCGCTGGGACAGTTTCCAGGGCCCGTTAAAAAGCTGCTAAACATTCCCGATAGCCGTGGCATCCTATTTGGGATGAGCTTTGGCTATGCTGACGATCACCCCGCCAATAAATGCCGTACAGATCGGGTTGAGCTGAGCGAGGCCGTGCAGTTCTTCAGCTAAACACAGGCTATGGCTCAAACAAAAAGGCCAGCCCCCTGATCATCAGAGGGCTGGCCTTTCGCGTTTCAGATGGCGCTAAGCGCCTATTCTTCTGATTTCGTCTCTTCTGCTGCGGCCTCTGCTGCAGGAGCGTCTTCGGCAGGCGCCTCTTCAGCTGGCTTAGCGGCTTCTTCCGCGGCAGCGGCTTTGGCCGCTTCGTCTGCAGCTTTAGCAGCTTCAGCAGCCGCTTCTTTCGCTTCTGCTTCAGCCGCCTTGCGGGCTTCCGCTTTCTCTTTTTTCTCTTCGATGCGCTCTAGCGCTTTCTCGCCCGGCTTACCCTTTTGTGGGTTATTGCCATGCGACCATTCCCAGAGGCCAGCCGCGCTCAGGAAACGTGCAACGCGCTCAGTTGGGCGTGCGCCCTTGCCAAGCCACTCTTTAATTTTATCAACTTCGAGCTGGACGCGATTTTCGTCGTCCTTTGGCAGCATTGGGTTGTAGCGACCGACGATTTCGATGAAGCGGCCATCGCGCGGAGAGCGCGAGTCAGCAGCGACGATACGATAATAGGGACGCTTTTTTGCGCCGTGACGCGCGAGGCGGAGTTTCAGTGCCATTGGTTTTTCCTTTAGGTAAGTTCTGAGTTTCTATTTCTTGAATTTCGGACCGCCGCCTAGACCGGGGAGTCCACCGCCGAGACCCGGAAGCTTAGCGCCTCCGAGGCCGGGTATTTTGCCCAGGCCCGGAAGACCGGACCCCATTTGTTTCTTGAGCGCTTCAAGCTCGGCCGGGTCCATTCCAGCGAGGTCCGGCATACCATTTTTGCCGCCGCCAAGGCCCTTCATAGCGCCTTTGGGCATGCCGGGCATTCCCGCCATCTGAGCCGCCATTCCGGCCATGCCGCCCTTGCCCATCTTCTTCATCATGTCCGACATCTGACGGTGCATTTTGAGGAGCTTGTTGACCTCAGACACGTCCATGCCGGAGCCCGCCGCGATGCGTTTTTTACGCGACGCTTTGATCAATTTCGGGTTCTTACGTTCCCACGGGGTCATGGATAGGATGATGCCGCGTTGCCGGGCCAGCAGCTTGTCATCAACGCCGCCCATGGCATCCATTTGCTTTTTCATTTTGCCCATGCCGGGCAGCATTTTCATGATCCCGCCCATGCCACCGAGCTTGGACATTTGTCCGAGCTGATTAGCAAGATCGTCAAGATCGAACTGACCTTTAGCAAGGCGGTCAGCGGCGAGCGCAGCGTCTTTTTCGTCGATAAGGGCTGACGCTTTTTCGACCAGTGCGACCACATCGCCCTGCCCCAAAATGCGGCCCGCTAGGCGTTCGGCATCGAACGCTTCTAGCCCGTCGATTTTTTCACCCGTGCCAAGGAATTTGATCGGCAGGCCCGTGACCGCTTTCATGGACAGGGCTGCACCGCCGCGACCATCGCCATCGATGCGAGTCAGGACAAGACCTGTCAGGGGCAGAGCGTCATTAAAGCGTCGCGCCGTTTCAACGGCATCCTGGCCGGTCAGCGCATCGGCCACCAATAGAGTTTCAGTCGGTTGCGCAATCCGCGCGATTTCGATGACGTCTGCCATCAATTCTTCGTTGATCGTGGTCCGGCCTGCCGTGTCGAGGAACAGCACATCATAACCGCCCTTGGCGGCTTCTTTTAGGGCGCGAGACGTGATCTGCACTGCAGACTGGCCAGACATGATGGGTAAAAATCCAGCACCGGACTGTTCCGCCAACATGCCGAGTTGTTCCATCGCGGCTGGACGGTTGGTGTCTAGCGAGGCCAGCATGACCTTCTTCTTAGCTTTGTCTTTGAGGAATTTGGCGAGCTTACCGGTTGTCGTCGTTTTACCAGAGCCCTGCAGACCCGCCATCAAGATAACGACGGGCGGCTTAGCATTGAGGTTCAATTCTGAAGCGCGGCGAACCTCACCCATATCGGCATCATCATCAGATAATGTTCCGCCCAACGTCTGGATCAGCGCATCATTGACGATCTTAACGACTTGCTGGCCCGGCTTGACGGCACGGATGACTTTTTCGCCGACCGCTTCTTCACGGACCTTAGCGACAAACTGTTTGACCACCGGCAGGGCGACATCAGCTTCAAGCAGCGCCTTGCGGATTTCACGCATGGCGGCATCGACGTCACGATCGCTCAGCGCGCCGCGGCCTGTCAGCGTATCAAAGACGCCGGTAAGTCTATCGCCTAAAGCTTCAAACAAAGCTCACCTCAATCAAAAGCACAACGCAAAGAGCCGCAGCGAACGAAAACTCGTCGGCTACGGGACCCCGTCTGCATCGTGCACAGCTCGGAGCGCAAACTATAGGTCTGCGCGGAAGTGCGGCGCACCTAGCCGCCCGACGCGCGCCTGTCAATCCGACAGTCCCTTTACCTATTGTGTCGACTAGGCTGACATATCCGTCATTTGTCGCCGACGCAGAAGCGCGTTACACTATCACTTCATGCAGCGTCTCTTCTTCATCTTAGCTGTCGTCTGGTTAGGCTATGCCCCGTCGGTTCTTGCGCAAGGCGTGCGTGCGGAGTCTCAGCATTTCATTCTGCTATCTGAAGCTGAGGTCGATGCCTCTGCTCTTCTGTCCGATCTAGAGCGTTTCCGGACGGCTGTCATGACAGATATGGACCTACAACCGGGCGCCAACCCAACACCGTTGCATTTGAACATCATCAATGACCCTGAGACGTTCCAGCTGATTACGCCCGGTGGGATCACGGCAGCGATCTATCTGCAAAGCGCAGCCGGGCACGACATTGTGGTTGGTTATAGTTCGCAGCCCGGTCACTTTCTATCTCAAGCGCTAGAACCAGGCTGGCTCCGTCTGGTTCTGCGCCACGAAGTCGTGCATCATATTTTAGAAACGCATTATGCGCGCAAACTTCCGGTTTGGCTCGGCGAAGGTCTAGCAGAATATTATTCGACCTTCGAACCCTCGCCGGATGGTCGTGCCCTATTTGGACGCGCTTTACCGGAACAAGACCCGCTGTCAGAGGCGAGCAACTGGCTGCCGATGCGGACCGTGATTGAAAGTATGGTGAAATACCCTGATTTCCGGGCGGCTTCGACCGGGTCTCTGTTTCGGGCTCAGCGCCTCTATTACGGGCAGAGCTGGGCCTTGGCGCACTTCGTCATGGATCAACCCGATGGGCTCGCCAAAATCCATAATTTTGTCGATAATTGGAGCCCACTGCAAGATAGCGAAGATAGTTTCGAGCGCGCCTTTGGTCTGCGTTATGAACCCTTAGAGGCACGCGTTCGAGAAGACATTATTCAGGACGGCGGCAATCTTCGGCTCAACGATCTCACCCAGCGCGAGCTCCAACCGATTACCGTTTCGACGCCCACACAAATTGAGATTGACGAGAACCGGCTGCGCCTGCTGCTCACGCATGGCCACCTTGGGGACTCGACCTATGACCGGATCGATGCGGTCCGTGAGCTGATCATGGACCCAGCAGACTCCGACGCGCTCGATCTGGCTGAGGCCTTACGGTCTTGGCGGCTTAAAGACTGGGACGCGTCTGACGCGGCGGCTGAGCGTATTCTAGCCCGCCAGCCCAACCATCCTGCCGCCCTCAAACTGCGCGCCAAGACTGCCTATGGCCGCGTGTCTGAACGGCAGATGGATGATGCCTTATGGACTGAGGCCGAAAGGGTGGTGATTAGCGCCCTAGCCGTCAGCCCTGATGATGCGGAACTTCATCTCTTCCGGGTCGCCGTTAGCCGGCCCGATACGGATCGACTCTCACCCGGCGCGCGACGTTCGCTCAATTGGTTGGCCGATCATGGCACTCATTTGAAATTGCCGCACACCGCGATGATGATGATCCCGGCACTGATCTATGAAAACCGCTTCGACCATGCCGATGCTGTCCTCGACAGTGCGGCGCGATGGACAGAAAACTCATCCGATAAATTTGTGATCGAACGGCTGCGCGGCAATGTCGCGGCGGAACGAGCAGTCGCGCCCTAGCCTTCATCACCTTCAGCCGCGACATCGACAAATTGCCCGTCTTTCACCCGGTAGGAAATTTCGCCGATAATAGCGGCGTCTTCGATCGGGTTTACTGGAAAGCTGATAAAGCTCGCCTCGCAGCCAACGTCTAAACATCCAATATTCCTATCCGGGAAGATAGTTTTCGGTGTCGTCATCGTTGCCATGCGCAGCATTTCGGCAGGCGTGACGAATCCTTTATCAACCCCCGCAATCAACCCCGGTGTCAAGGTTGATCCATAGGCATTGGTTGCGACTACCAATGGCGCGCCAGCCGCTTTCAACGCGGCTATATTCTGCTGCTCCCAAGCCACGAGATCAGCCGGGCGGTCCTTGACCCATTCGGTCACAATCAGGGTGCTCACCATGCCAAGCTCTGCCGCAGCTAAAGCCTCCGTGTCTGAAATCAGGCAGTCATCCACCACATCGACGTCATAATAAATACTGTCCGGATCAGCCTCGGAATCCTGATAGCAGGGGAGATGCGTAATGATATCAGCCCCGACGTTAAGGCTTGCCCGAAAGTCATGAATGTTACTGTTCGCCACAGCCAGTCGAACCCCGGCTTGGTCAGTCAGTTCAGCAATTAAAGGCAGTAATGTCGGATCAATCCCGCCGCCTGGCCCCCACTTTCCAAACCCGTCCGCATAACGGTCACTTTTGCGTAGAAAGACTTTGATATGATCCGGGCGGTCTCCCAACAGCAAATCCATTTTCGCGCGGACATCCGCCTCAGTCTCTACAACATAGTAAGCATTATCTGCCGCGCGACTTCCGGCATGAATTTCATCAGAGCGGGCCACCTGATCTTCGTAGGAACGGATGTTTAGGGCCAGTGCTTCGTAAATCTCTGCCGGATGACTTTCGGGACCCGTGATCCCGCCGAGCGATGTCGCTACATCAATATTTCCTGGACCGGATAAGCGGTCCCGAATTTCGATCACGCCCTGTGTAGGAGCCGTCATAGTCATTGCGTAGAAGGCGCCCGACTTGAGGCCCATAGAGCGATGCCAATCAAGCGTATATCGACCGTCAAAATGATGTGTGTGTGCATCGCCAAAGGGCGGGGTGAGAAACTGCCCAGATAGGTCAACGGATTGGCCCGGATTGAAGGGGCAACGCACGATCACTTGGCCAAGAACACAGAGTGTTTTTGCCTGAAACTCTTCTCCGTCAAATATCTTCGCGCCTGTATAGGCTGTGACCTGCTGGGCTTCGGCATCCGTTAGGCCCGGCACAGACTGACAGGCCGAAAGAAGAAAGGCCAACGTCAGGGTTGAAACAGATCTGGTCACAAAACACTCCGATATAAGGTCGGATGAAATTAGGCCAAATTGAAAGTAACCCACCAATTTTTCTGTCAATGAACATAGCTGTCGGTGAATGAACAGCGCGAGCGGGCATTGAGAGGTCATAAAAAAAAGCTCCCCGGAGGGAGCTTTTCGAAATCGATAAAACCGTTGCTTTATGCGGAAACAGTGTGCGGCTGAGTGTGGTTCTTCTTGGCTGTTTCAACGAGCGCCTTGAACGCTTCCGGCTCATTCCCGGCCATATCAGCGAGGACTTTACGATCCAAATCGATACCAGCGTTTTTCAAGCCTTCCATGAAACGACCATAAGTCAGACCATGTTCGCGGGCAGCCGCGTTGATGCGTTGGATCCAGAGAGCCCGGAACTGACGCTTCTTCAGCTTACGACCGATATAGGCGTACTGACCGGCTTTTTCGACAGCCTGGTTAGCAATGCGGAATGTGTTCTTGCGGCGACCGCGAAAACCTTTCGCCTGCTCAAGAATTTTTTTGTGGCGGGCGTGCTTCGTTACGCCGCGTTTGACTCGTGACATGTGCTCGCTCCTATTTCTTTTTCTTGCCGTAAGGCATGAATTTCTTCTTGATGACCTTGGCGTCAGCGTCCGCGACAACCACAGTTCCGCGCAGACGGCGGATCTGGTCGTTTGAGCGCTTGATCATACCGTGGCGCTTACCGGCTTGGCCCGCGAGGACCTTTCCGGACTTCGTAATCTTGAAGCGTTTTTTCGCTCCAGACTTCGTCTTCATCTTGGGCATTGTTTTCTCCGTTCAGTTGAGATTTCGACGGCCGGGCAAATGCCACTTTGGCCCGGGTGCGTCGGCTACCTCGTTAAAGGCAAGCGCGCCCTATACACGAGCGCTCCGTGGTTTCAAGTATTCGGGGACACATGGCGCAACACCCGTTCGTCCGTATCGCTGAGTCATGACAAACGCCAATTATGGCCGGGCAGACTGCCAAACCATCCACACAGCGATCGCAGCTAGAAGCAGCGCGAAGCCTCTTGCCGTATTTCTGCGAAGCCCTTCTTTTTGAAACACGGGCTGCAGAGTGCTGGAAAATAGAACGATCAATATATGAATGGTCGTAGCGATGCTGACATAAATGAGGGTCAGCCAAACTGCCTCCGCAATGGTTGAACTCTCTGTCGACGCATTAGAATGAAGATAGGTTGGCAGGATGGCGATATAAAACAACGCTGCTTTGGGATTGAGAAGATTTACGGTCAGACCGTAGCGGAAATAACGCCGAACCATCGGAGACATATGTTGCGCATCTAGGACAGGTTTATCCGCTTCACGCCATTGCTGCAGCGCCAACCACAACAGATAGGCTCCCCCGCCGAAACGAAGTGTCTGATAAAAGAACTCAGACCGGTCGACGAAGGTCGCCACGCCTGCGGCAGCCAGCACGCCCACGACCAGAAGACCCAAGGCAATCCCGGCTACCGTTGAGAAGCCGAGCCGACGCCCCCGTGTGGCCGCGACAAGCGCCAGAAAACCCATATTGGGCCCAGGCGTAAGTTCAATGACCAAGCAGGTGAAGATATAAGCCGATAGGGACGACAGGTCCATGTCACCCGTCTTGTCAGTCTAAGCAGATCCGATCAACTGTTGCGACGTGCCCCTGCCCAATTTGGACTCTGTCCTATTCGACGCCGTTGCTCGGACGCGGCAGTGCGGCGCAGCTTGCGTCCTGACGATCGAGCCAATGCGCCGTCCATGCGAGGCCGGCATTCCAGTTGATCGCGACTTCATTCAATGAATAGGCCGCATAGTCGTCGGCCCAGCAAGTCATCGACGTGCATTGCCCGCGTAAGGTTGATCCGACCGGGTCAATGAAATTGATATTGTTTGGCCCGCCCGACAGTGCACCCGGCGGCGGAAAGGGTAGAGTGGCGTCTGATCCCCCCCGCCAGAAGCGGTGGTGTGGGTTTCGAGCCGGTCTTTCACCGTAGCCCGTAACGTAAGATCGACCTAAAGGATTACGACCGAGTAGATAGTCCATGGCATCGATCACGCCGCGCCGATATTTTTCGTCGCCCGTGCTGGTATGCGCCGTCCCCATGATGATGGCGCGGTTCATAAAGTCGCCATTGGAACCCCAATAATAATCGAGCTCAGATTTCGGCACCATAAATCCAGCTTCGCTTGTCTGCCCCTCATACCGATCCGCCCAAGTGAGAAGGGCTGTGCGCGCAGCGTTTAGGCGTGCCTGCCCTGCGAGCGACCGCTCGGACGCCATCAGGCTGAGCATGCCTGGTCCTTCCATGGAGGCCCAATCAAACGATCCAAACGGATTATAGGTCGGCACGTACCGGTCCATCTCAGCCGCAAACATGGCCTCTCGCGTCGTCAGCCAGAGCTCCGTCGCGGCCCAGCCGAACTCGTCCGTAAGGGATTGATCATCATACGGACCGCCGCCATCAAATTCGCCCCACGCATAGGCATCAGGAACACGGCTCGCCGCCGCATAAGCGGTTCGTGCCGCGCTCAAACATTGTTGGGAAAAGGCTTTATCAACAGACGCAAAAAGACGCGCACATTGAGCGCCGACGGCGGCCAGATGCAAGGTCGCCGATGTTGTTGGCGGATAGAGACGACGCGTAATCCCGTCTGTATGCGGCAACACATTATCGCCGGGCCATGTCACACCATGCGATTTATGGTGCACCATTCCAGCCGGGGAGGTTAGTGTCAGAGACAGCGGGCCCGTTGCCGCTTGATCCCCTCGCGCCAAAGCTTGTGGGACAGTCGAGCTTGTCTGCGTCGACAACAAATAATCGATCCCGTGCCGCGCTTCGTCGAGAATATCGCTGATCCCATTCCCGGCTTCGGGCATGAGCAGTGACATATCCCCAAGTTCAGGCGCGCATTGGCGAACAGAGCCCGACTTACGTCGCTCCGCCATATTGAGCAGCATCCACGTCGTGAAGCCCGTATTGACGGCATATTGCCCATAGTCGCCCGCATCATACCAGCCGCCCTGGACTGACAGGCTATAGTCACATCCTGGCCAATCGGTGCCACGATCATCCGGGCCGGAAAAACAAGTCAGAGTCCGATCAACGTGACCCGCAGGCCGCGTCAGCGGCGGGGTCGTCGACGGGACATAGCTCGCTTCAACGGGAGCGCCGACTCTGGACTGATAAAAGTAGGACAGGCTGTCGCGAGACAGGGACCCATAGGGTCGCCCGCCAATATCAAATGGATCGCTTTTGATGGCCCCGACCCGCACGGTGAATCCGTCACCGACATGACCGGTCAGCGGCGCATCGATTTGATGCACACTCAGAGCCGATGCCGCGTCAACTCCGAACGGAACGGTCTGCCCACTCAATATGACCTGATCGCGATCATTCAAAAGCTCGAAAGTCTTTGGCGTATTGGACGCATCAACCAAGACAGCGCGCAGACGTGATTTGGATGAAAACCCATGTTGGTTCAAAAGAACCGATCCCGCCGTTGCGGGTTCAGAAAAATGCGGGGTGGAAGATGGTTCAGCGACCGGACTCAATTCGGGTTTTGCAGTGGAAACGAGACTTTCAGATTGGGCTAAACTTGCGGCGGACACGCCGCCCTCCACGCTAACTTTTTCGCAAGCGGAAAGGCCGCATAGCGCGGCACAAGCAACCATAAGAAAAGGCGAACGTCGCATAAGATCGTTTCAGTCTCGATTAAACCCGATAATGGGATTCAGAGCTCGACCTAAGTCAGAGACGTAAAGGACCGCTAAATCGAGAGGATTAATAGGAACGGTAGGCGGCGAACTCGTCAAAGCCCGACCGCCTGATCGGAACAATTGGCCCCAGCCCAAATTCCGATGAAGGTGCCCCACATCTGCGGAATGTCGACTGACACGCCAACGCAGCACGGTCACGGCCTTCACAGAGAATCGGTGTTTGGCGTATTTCGGGATTGGATACCCGTGCGGCGGGAAATAGGCGCAGACCAGAATTGCGCACTCGAACAACAATCACCTTCACAAAGCCAAAAAAAAGCGCCCCAAAAGGGCGCTTCTAACAAAGAAATATCCGGCGAGCCGGACGCTATCTCGGCGCCATCACCATAACCATCAACCGACCTTCGGTCTTTGGCGCGAATTCGACTTTAGCGATTTCATCAAAGTCATCACGCACACGGCCAAGCAAGCTTGTGCCCCGGTCCATATGCGCCATTTCACGACCGCGGAAACGGACCGTCACTTTGACTTTATCACCACGTTCAAAGAACTCGGTCATCTTCTTCGTCTTGACCATATAGTCATGCGTATCGATGTTCGGACGCATCTTGATCTCTTTCAGAGATGATGTGCGCTGACTCTTACGGTTGGCCGCTTTTTTCTTCTGCGCTTCAAAGCGCATTTTTCCGTAATCGAGGACCTTACAGACAGGTGTCTCACCCGGAGCCACTTCGACGAGGTCCAAACCTGCCGACTGTGCAGCGGCCAGCGCCTCAGCTAGCGGCACAACACCGCGTTTTTCGCCGTCTTCTGTGATCAGAAGCACGGACTCAGATGTAATTTCGCGATTGGTACGCGGTCCTTTGGGCTTTTTGGCCGGCTGGGCGGCATGGGGACGTCTAGCGATGGGTATACTCTCCTCGGGGCGATCAAATGATCTCACAAATGGCAGGTGTTCCTACCAAGGCCTGAATATGGCGGCAGGGACCGCCCTTTTCAAGCGATATGGGCGCTAAAAAGCCCGGTTTTAGCGCGATTGTTGCTGAATTGCCTCACGGTAAACCTGCAATGTGGCGCTCTGGAGCGCCTGCTTGGAGAACCGATCCGCAATTCGCTCGCGTGCGGCGATCGGATCATAGGTCCCCGGAACCCCTAAAAGAGCCCGTGCCAAAGCGTCAGAGTCGCCTGGCGCGACCAGCCGACCCATCACTTCATTATCTACCACATCGACCGCACCGCCATGGTTAGAGGCCACAACCCAGCGCCCCATCGCCTGCGCTTCAGCGGCCGTTCGTCCGAACGCTTCTGGATCCGTCGACGGCGTCGTCACTCGGTCGGCGGCCATAAAGGCGGCAGGCATGTCGATTTCATGTCCCGGCAGGCGCAACCGCTCCGCAACGCCGAGCGAGTTGGCCAGCGCCCTCAACTCCGCGACATAGGCATCACGCCCTTGGGGGTCTCCTGCGCACACCAGCACTGTATCGTCCGGCAAGCGAGCCAAGGCCCGAATCGCCACGGTCTGACCTTTCCAACGCGTCAACCGAGCCGGCAATAAGATGACCCGGTCATCTGGTTTGACATTCCATTTGTTCCAAACCGCTTCAACGCGACCCCGTGAAACTGCCTTAGGATCAAACAATGCCATGTCGACACCGCGTGGGATCACGCGGATCCGATCTTCCGGCGTCTTGTGCGTTGCCATCACATGATCCGCCGTGAAGCGCGAATTGGCGATAACCAGATCACCGCGCGCCATGATGGAATTATAGCGTCGCTTGCCTAAAAACCCTTCATTATAGATGCCGTGATAGGTGGTCACGAAAGGCACGCCTTCCGCCATCGCAGCACGCCAAGCCGCCCATGCGGGCGCGCGGGAGCGCGCATGAACCACATCAATTTTGTTCAATACGATCAACTTTCGCAACGCCGCGATTCGCCACGGCAAGCTAAGCAGACGTTTGGAGCCGACATTCGCGGTAAAATGCGTCGCGCCCGCTTTGGTCAGCTTATTGACCAGACGTCCACCGCCACTGACAACAAACGCCCCATGCCCATCCGCGATGAGCGCTTCGGACACTTCGACCGTCGTGCGTTCGACTCCGCCCGCCTCCAAGGCTGGCAAGACTTGCAAGACATTGTATGAGCTTGGCTTCGTCACACATGAGGCCGTAGCATGGGCGCGCAACACATCAACCATGAGGGCGCAAAACTCGCTTATCATTATGTGGAGGGCCGACCGGAGATTGGCGGCCCCACGATGATCTGGTGCGGCGGGCTGAAATCCGACATGGACGGCACAAAAGCCGTCTTTTTGCATAAGCAATGCGAACGAGCCGGTCGGCCTTTCGTACGGTTCGATTATTTCGGCCATGGAATTAGTGATGGTGAGTTCACCGACGGCACAGTCTCGCGCTGGGCGTCAGACGTCGTCGCTATGATCGATCGATTCGGCAAAAACGGCGTTGTGCTCATCGGTTCGTCTATGGGTGGCTGGGCATCATTACTGGCCGCGCTGGATCGACCCGACGCCGTCAAAGGCCTCGTTCTGATCAATCCAGCCCCAGATTTCACCGAGAAAATGGTCTGGTCCGGATGGGACGACCACAAGCGCACCATGCTAATCGAAGACGGTGTTGTGTATGAGCCGTCCGATTATGGCGAACCTTATGCATATTCCCGCGCTCTGATCGAAGATGGCCGCGCACGGCAGATCTTGGACGCCCCCATCGACTTCAATGGCCCAATCGAAATTCTTCAAGGGGCGAATGATGATGTCGTCCCTCCGGCTTATTCGCGTTTGATTGTGAAAACCGTCACCAGCGAACGGGTCGGCTACACGCTGGTCAAAGGCGGGGACCATTCGCTCTCGCGCCCACACGATCTCTCGCGTCTCTGGACCACATTAGAGGCGATGCTCGCGCAACTGTGAGAGGTGCGTGATGAGGCACCTCTCTAAGGAGGTGGCAACTCATGGAGATTCCAATGCAAAAAACTTTGATCCTCGCCGCCACGACCGCGCTTCTCGCCGCCTGTTCCAATGCTGACACGTCCACGGCTACGACAGAACCCGTGCAGATCGTCGAAACGACAGTTATGACTGACGCGGCCTCAACCGATGTCATGACCAGCGACGTCGCGATGGAAACAAAGACCAAAGCGGTTCTGGTCTATGCTGACTGGTGCGGGAGCTGCAAAGTGCTCGACCCAAAAATCAAAGCGGTTCAGACCATGGGTCCAATGCCGGGCGTTGAGTTCGTCACGCTCGACTACACCGACAAGGATGCCGACAATTTCTACGCACAAGCCAAAGCGGCAGGCGTAGAAGAAGCCGTTCGTGCGGAACTCGACGGCACGATCAAGACAGGCTGGCTATTGCTGGTCGATGTGGATGACAAACGCGTCCTGTCGAAAGTGACCAAGGCAGATGAAACCGCTGAGATCGTCACCAAAATTCAGGACGCCCTCGCACAATCCTAGTTGGATATTCGGCGCGCCCCAGCCTATGCGCGGATATGGTTGCCCCTTTTGACCAGCCCTCGCGCCCAAATCCAAATTCAGGCCTAGTATCAGGCCTGAATTACCGCGCGGCCAAACGTGTCATCGCTCGTCAGTTTGCGGCGGCGGGCCTCCCTTTTGCCGATGAGGACGCACTGGACCTCTTGCTCGGCCTGACCGGGCTGAACCAAACCGACTATATCATAGGCGGAGCCGAGCCCGTCCAGACTGAACAGATGAACGCGCTACGACTCGGCGCAGAGCGGCGACTGGCTGGTGACCCCGTTGATCGCATCTTAGGCTGGCGGGAGTTTTATGGCCGTCGCTTCTTGATCGACGATGTCTTGTCCCCGCGCGGCGACACGGAAGTTTTGTTGCTGGCAGCGCTGGAAGTAATCCGCGACGTCAAGGCACCGCGCTTACTTGATCTCGGCACAGGCTCTGGTGCGCTCGCCATCTCACTGCTTTGCGAACGAGAGGATGCGATGGCGATCGCAACCGATTGCGAGGCAAACGCTCTACGGACCACGCGCGTGAATGCGGAGGCGCTCAAGGTAAGCGATCGATTGGAAACCCTTCAATCTGATTGGTTGTCTGCCCTGCCCTCAAACCCATTCGACGTTATATTAAGTAACCCGCCCTACATCACGTCCAATGCGATGACCGCCCTAGAGCACGAAGTTGCAGAGCATGATCCGGTCGGCGCCTTACATGGTGGCCGCGATGGGCTCGACCCCTACCGGATCATTGTACCGGGCGCGCGCGAATATTTGCGACCCCGGGGGTGGCTCGGCGTCGAGATCGGGTTTGATCAAGGCGAGGCTGTTCAGGCCCTTTTCAAAAGCGCTGACTATCGAGACATCCGCCTCTTGGCCGACCCAGCCGGTCACGACCGGGTCGTCTGCGGATGGCGGTCTTAGACGGCACAGATAGATTGGGCGGGGATAAGGCTGAAAAACCCCTTTGACATACGCTAGCCGAGTGGTAGTCGAAACCTGTTGGTTGGGCAGGAATACTGCGGGACACATGTCCCGATCCCCCGTTGAAATCCAACAAACCACCCCCGGAAAGTTCGTCTGCGGTTCGCCCGCTTTGCTCTTTCCCAGCGTGTTCAGGATAATCCGATGAAGCGTCAACGCGGTCGTAATCGCAACAATAACAGCGGCAATAGTCGCAACAACTCCAACCGGTCTTTGGATTCCAATGGACCGGATGTGAAGGTGCGTGGCAGTGCGTCGACCATCTATGAAAAATACACACAGCTTGCCCGCGATGCCAAAACAAGCGGCAACCGGGTCAAGGCCGAAAGCTTGCGTCAACATGCCGAGCATTATTTGCGCCTGATGAATGAGCAGGAAGCCCAGCGCGAAGCCGAACGTGAAGCGCGGGAAGCCCGCGATGCAGAGCGTAATCAACGCAATGATCGTAATCGCAACAATTCCGATGGCGACAATAATGATCGTCAGCAAAACCGTCGCCCGCGTCCGAATAAGTCTGAGGATCAGTCCGACACGGCGTCAGAGACAAATACCGATAAAGCGGATGAGGACGAAAAGCCGAAACCGCGAACCCGTCGACCACGCAACACTGAAGTCGATGCGGCTCCAGTTGAAGCGACAGAGGCGCCTGAAGAGAAACCTAAACGCCGCCGCCGCGCCCCAGCGCGCGACAAGAGCGGTGATAGTGAAACCGTGGAAGCAGCGGAGTAGATCCAACGCTTACGCAACCCGTTAACAACCCCGGCCCTGTGCCGGGGTTTTTTGTAGGTGCTTGACCTTTCTCTGCAGCCTGCGACACTCACGCGATGAAACACGCCGCCTTGCTTCTTCTTGCCTTCATTGCCTCTGCTGGAGCCAGTTGCACCGAGACGTCCCTTCCGTCCGATACGGTACCCGTTCAAATTACAGAGACGACGCCCGTCCTCCCCGTCCGTGCTGATGCGTTTCCGACCCAGATCGACCAGATGCTGGCGGACCGTTTTTCGCGGCTGGCCCTCGATTGTGTGCAACAGGAGTTCCCCAACAAGATTTCACGCACGACCAATACGGCTGAAGCGATTGGGCGGCCGCGCGACCTTTTCCCAGCCTTCTATGGTTGTTTTGATTGGCACAGCGCCGTGCATGGACACTGGCTGCTCGTCAGACTGCTCAGGATCGGCGATCTCGAGGCAGAGACGCAGGCCGAAGCCATCGCTAAGCTAAACGCCAATCTCAACCTGGACACAATTGCAGGCGAGATGGCCAATTTCAGACGGGCGGAACGCGGCTCTTGGGAACGCCCCTATGGTTGGGCGTGGCTGTTGCAGCTAACAGCGGAATTACGTGAGTGGGATGATACGAATGCGAAACGGTGGCTTGCTGCTTTGGAACCGCTTGAAGCGGACATTGTCGCCGCGACAAAAGACTGGATGCCCAAGCTGGCCTATCCGATCCGGCTTGGCACTCATAATCAGAGCGCGTTCGCTTTCACCCTGATGCATGACTGGGCGGTCGTTGCGGGCGATGCTGAGTTCGCCGCCCAGATCGACGCACGTGCGCGAGACTTTCACTTGGACGATGTGAACTGCCCGCTCGGCTATGAACCATCAGGCGAAGACTTCCTGTCGCCCTGTTTAATGGAAGCGGATCTGATGCGCCGAGTTCTCAGTCCGGCTGACTTTGCCGACTGGCTGAGCCGCTTTCTGCCCGGCATTCCCGATGATGGCCGCGCCGACTGGCTACCGCCCGCCATCGTTCTGGACGCCTCAGATGGAAAACTGGTCCACTTGGACGGGGTTAATAGTAGCCGCGCCTGGAACCTGTTTAACATTGCGCGCGCCTTGCCGGATGATGATCCGCGCCGTGCTGCGCTTCTGGCTGCTGCAGAGGTCCACCGCGACGCCGGCGTTGAGGCCGTGTCAGATGAACATTATTCTGGCAGCCACTGGCTCGCCAGCTTCGCAACCTATCTAATGACGGATCGCGGGTGGAACGAATGATTATGGAGACGCAGAATGACGCTCGTCTCTGACCTTTGGAAAAGCTTCCGGAGTTTGCCGACTTGGGTGCAAATTTGGATGGTTCTGATCTTGGTCCCGGTCAATGCCGCCAGTATACGGTTTCTGGGTGAACCTTCAGCCGGAGTGATTGCGCTGCTCGCTATTGGCGGCATGGTGCCAAATATCTTCATCATGATAGGGGACCGGAGGTTCACGAACAAAATGGCCGTCCCTCACGTCATTCTCTGGATTCCGCTCGTCGTTTTCATTGGCTACTTACTCTTCGTCTCTGATGCGAATTTATCCTCGACCTATGCGACCTATTTGAAAGCACTTTTGATCGTTAATCTGATTTCGCTATCATTCGACATTCCTGAAACCATGGAATGGTACCGAACGCGTCACAGGCCATCATGACAACAGATCTCGACAAACAAGCGCGCATTGAGCGGCATAAAACAATCCGAGCTATCCTCTGGGTGGTTGCATTGCTCATCGTTGCGGCGGTGTTGTTAGGGGTCTACCGCTTTGTCACTGCGCCTGTTCGCATGGCCCAGAACACGACTCAGACGATCACGCAGCAAGTTGAGGAAACAGCCACAGCCGTCTTGACTCATCGGCATATCAAAGTGCGTGAGGGCCGCCGCTATTCGCGTATGGCGGATCGAGCCCACACCATTCTAATCAACCTACCCGAAACGAAGCCCGCTAGCCTAAGAGATCGCACTTTCCGGTTGGCGCATCTTCGCGGATCACAAAGCAAGGTCTGTCAGTTCGTCATGGATTTCGGAGCCGGACCCGTGCCCGTTTGGACCGCAGCTGACAATGCGGAGTTCACGGCCAATCGTAGCTTGGGAGGAGAAGCCAACCGTCAACTACGGATCATCTGGGAAACACCGACAATGATCCTCGGCGTGTCCGTTCAATATGCCGACAAATTCACGCAAGACGATAATGCGCCGCGCTGGGAACTGTTATGGCGGCGACGGGACAGCATCCAGAAGCCACTGACGGATGCCGTAGTCAGTGAACGCACGATGAACGCGCTTGCGGCCATACCGCAACAATGCGCGACTCCGTAGATTAATTCAGATAAACAATCGTAGACACACTTTCGAAAAGGATTTCCTATGGCCATGAATATGATGGACATGATCATGCAAGCCGCTGGCGGTGACACAGCTCAACAGGCCGGCAATCAGCTTGGCCTCTCCCCTCAGCAAAGCCAGCAAGCCATCGGTGCCCTGCTACCTGCCATCAGCTCCGCCATGAAGCGCAACACGGCCTCACCTCAAGGCCTAGCCGGATTATTGGGCGCCCTACAGAATGGTGGTCACGAGCAATATCTGGAAAATCCGCAAACCCTGTCACAAAACGCTCAAACCGACGGCAACGCCATTCTCGGTCACCTGTTCGGATCCAAAGATGTGAGCCGCGCTGTCGCGGGTCGCGCTTCAGAGCAAACTGGAATCAGCAGCGATATATTGAAGAAAATGCTGCCCATGGTCGCCATGATGGCGATGGGCGGTCTGTCCAAACAGACGAACAATAATCAAGGCATTCAGGGCATGCTCGCCCAAGCCGCGATGCAGCAACTTATGGGCGGGGGCCAGCAAGGCGCACCAGCCAAAGGGATTGGTGGCATTTTGGGCGGCTTGCTCGGAGGTGGAGGCAGACAGCAACGTCAACAACGCCAAGCCCACCAACAAGGCATGGGTATGCTCGGTCGGATGCTCGACGCGGATGGCGACGGCAATACAATGGACGATATTCTGGGCATGGTGATGAACCAACGCTAGAGCGTTTCTGACCAACTCTCTTCAAGGCATAAAAAAGCCCGCCAATTGGCGGGCTTTTTCTTTAGCTCTTATTAGACTGTTAGTCTTTCACGTCGCCCGTTGGGCTCTCACGTTCACCAACCATAGCCTCGCCGTCCATAGTAAAGTCCGACGTACCATGTTTGACATGATAGCCTTCCATGTCTGCTTCAAGCGTGTCGAGATGCATCATGCGTTTGATGATCGGGCTGATCACAATCAAAGCAACACCTACGCCGACCGCGATCCAGCCGATTTGACTGTAGACTTCCATCACAGCTCTCTGCGTTTCCGCCAACGCCGCTTCGGCATCGAGACTAGCCAGCGCATCCGAAGATGTCAGCTTAGCGATCTGCGCTGCCACGAAGTTACCCGCGCCAGAGGCGAGGAACCACGCGCCCATGATCAGACCGACCATGTTAGGCGTGGACAGACGAGTCATGGCGGACAGGCCCACAGGGCTGAGGCAGAGCTCACCCGTTGTGTGCAACAAATAGACCATGCAGATGAAGAACACCGGCGTCAGATTACCAAGACCAGCCGACTGCGCACCCCAGACCAGCACGAGGAAACCGAGACCCAGCTGGATGACGCCAAGCCCAAACTTCGCGCCCGTGGACGGGTCCATTTTTCGCTTGGCGAGCCAAGCCCAGCCCAGTGCGAAGAGCGGTCCAAGGAACACAATGTAGATCGCATTGAGTGACTGGAAGATCGAGGCAGGTTGCTCCTGCCCCAAGATCGTCCGGTCAACAGCCCGGTCCGTAAAGATGTTGAGCGAAGATCCAGCCTGTTCAAACAAGGCCCAGAAAAGGACCTGCACGGTAATCAGGAACAGCGCCGCAAAAATCCGGTTACGCGCATGCGGTTGCAGCTTCGAGACGGATCGCCAAAGGATGTAGCCATAGGTCGCGACCATCGCGAAACCGAGCGTAATGCCCACCGTCGCTTCGTCCCGGATCAGATACCACAGCACACCAACGCCCAAGAAGGATAGAATGTAGATGAACCACTCGCGGGTAATAACGCCGCCAACCTTCTCGGCCAAATATGCGGGATTCGGCGGCTCGCCAGCACCCTGCAGCAACGGTTTACCCCAAACAAAGACGACCAGACCTGCCAGCATACCAATGCCTGCAAGACCGAAACCATACGACCAGCCATAGGTTTCGCCGAGCCAGCCAGCCAGCAAGGCTCCGCCGGCCGCGCCGAGATTGATCCCGACATAGAAGAGCGTGAAAGCACTGTCCCGGCGGGGATCGGTCTTCTTATAAAGCTCGCCGACGATGGCCGAGATGTTGGCTTTCAGAAAGCCAACGCCCGCAACGATCAGGGCAAGGCTGAGATAGAAGACATTTAGAATGGTCGCATCGCGCATTGTCGGGTCTTCGACCGGAGCGCCTTCGATGGCCATGCCCGCATGTCCTAAGACCAACAATACAGCACCAATCACAATGGCCTTGCGTTGGCCGAGGAACCGATCGGCGAGCATGCCGCCGATGACCGGCGTGATATAGACCAACGTCGTATAAGCCCCGTAGATTCCGTAAGCCTGATCATCCGTGAACAAGAAGTGCTTGGTCAGGTAGAAGATGAGCAAAGCCCGCATACCGTAATAGGAAAAACGCTCCCACATCTCGGCGAAGAACAGGATGTAGAGACCCTTTGGATGGGTCCGCATCTGCCAGAGCGCGTTGAGCACCCCCAAGACAATGAATCCCAACAGGATCATGATGAAAATGGTCATTGGATAATATCCCCTTGCCGTGTCCGAGCGGTCCCCGCGCTCAGTGTTCCCATTCGCCTGCCACACACATCCGTTGCAAGCAACGGTTGGGTGTTTTTATGTCAGCAGACCGAAAATTGCCCGCGCGCCATCGGCGTCACGCGCAATCTGTTTGCGTAATTCCTCGAAGCTTTCGAACTTCTTTTCCTCACGAATGAAACTACGGAAGCGGACCATTAGGCGCTGACCATAAATATCCTGGTCAAAATCGAAAATGTGGACTTCTAGCCGGGCTTCTTCGCCGTCCACAGTCGGGCGGGTACCGGTATTGGCGACACCAGGTCTCCACTCCGCCTCACCGGCAATGTGGCATTCCACGGCATAGACCCCGAATTTTGGCCTGACGAGATCGCCAAAGTCGAGATTGGCCGTCGGAAAACCGATTGTCCGCCCGCGTTGCTGACCCATGGCCACAACACCGTCCACCATCCACGGGCGCGACAGCATGTGCTGGGCATGGAACACGTCACCTTGTTGCAAGGCCTTGCGAATTTCGGTCGAGCCATATTTGCCGTACATCTTATGCAAGCCGACCGGAGATACCGTTGTCACGCCAATTCCGCGTTCGTCGCAAAGACGTTTCAAGCTTTCGACATTGCCGCAGCGATTTTTGCCAAAGCCATAATCCTCACCCACAACGACATGCCGAATACCGAGTCCCTGATGCAGAACGGTTTCAACAAATTCGGTATCGTCCATGTCGCGCAGCGTTTCGTCGAACGGTAGCTCAAATAAGAGATCAACACCCAATTCGCCGAGTACACCTTCGCGGAGGCCCGAACTCATCAGGCGGAAGGGCGGGGCATCCGGTTTGAAATAACGATAAGGATGGGGTCGGAACAGACCAATTCCAATCGGAGCCTCATGCTGTGCCGCGATCTCGCGCACTTGCTCAATGACGGCTTGATGACCGCGGTGCAGACCGTCAAAATTGCCAAGCGCTATAACCGCGCCGCGTACTTCGTCAGGCAAATCGGTGTAACGATTAAATGAACGCATCAGGCAACAAACCCCAGTCGTTGGAGAACAGGCAAGACGCCCTGAGCGGAATCGACATGTTCCGCCCGCAATCCCATCTGGCGGGCCATCAAAACATTGTCCATCATATCATCAAAAAACAGAATATTTGAGGCCGGCAGACCCAGCCGCGCGACCGCCCTTTGGAAGATCACCGGATCAGGCTTGGCTAGGTGCATTTCATGTGACGCGAGCGCAGGGTCGAACAGGCCTTGCACATCGAACATCTGATGCAAATGCGACCAGTGCATCGAGTTCGTGTTGGACAGGCACGCCGTTTGAAATCGGTTCTGCAAGGACTCGATGGCTTCAACCACGCCTGGAAATGGGGCCTGAACCCAGCCATTCCAATCCGCTGCTAATTGGGCGTGATCTTGCCCTAAATCGAATTGCGCTTTCAGTTCGTCCAGAAAGCTCTGATCATCGACTGTGCCCAACCGATATCCACGAAGGACCTCCGAGGCATTAAACTGTTCATGAATGACAGCCGGGCTTCGCCCAATATGATCTGCAATGGCGTCGATCCCGACCCAAGGTACGACGACCCCGCCTAGGTCAAACAAAAGTGCTTCGACCCCGTCGTTCAACTCGCCGTCTCCAGCCTTCTATCAGGTTCGCGAGGCGCGATATCAGTCATTCGGTCGTTTCTGCACGAACACCCCCGCGTCGCCGCGACAGATTTTTACGCCGTCGACTTCGCAATGGCATTTCATTTTTACGCGACCTGTACGCTCATTGATTTCTTCGATGGTCGCGACGGCTGTGACCACATCATTGATCATGGCCGGTTTGCGAAAGCGCAGATTAAGTTCGACGAAAATAGCGCCCGGTCCAGGCAAATCATTGCCGAGCACAGCGGAGATGAAGCTGGCGGACAAAGCACCGTGAGCGATTCGTCCACCAAATTGCGTGGTCTTCGCATACTCTTCATCAACATGAATCGGATTATGATCGCCCGTAATGTCGGCGAATGCATCGATCATTTCGGCGGTAATGGTCGCGGTTGTACTCGCGCTCATTCCAACGCTTAGATCGTCCAAATAGTATTTCACAATATCAGCCATGACCGAGAGTTATAAAAGCGACGCTTGCCATAGCCAAGCACAAACCTTTGGACCGCTCTTATTGTGACTACCAAGCCAGTTCAGGCATTTGATATCGCGCCGATACGCCGTGTTTCTCACACAGCGCACGAAGTTCCTCGACTGTTTTGCCGTAAAGCCCGTCCTGAATGAATAGACAGTCAATGCCTTCGCGTTGTGCGCCGAGCACGTCTGTGAACAGATTATCGCCAATCATCAGAATCCGGTCTGGAGCAAAGCCCATCGTCTCCTCAAGCCAAGCCCGACCCAGACGATAGATCGGCGGATGTGGCTTACCCCCATAGACAACCGTTCCACCCATACGCTCATAAAGCTGCGCAATCGCGCCCGCACACCAGACTTCTTGGCCGTCAATCTGCACTTTCACGTCCGGATTGGTGCACACCATTTCCAGTTCGCGACCGATCAGGTCTTCAAGCAGATCATCATAACTCTCCGGATCATCACCATGATCATAAAGGCCCGTACAGACGACAAAAGCCGCATCGTCCATATCCGCGAAATTCATCGGCACTTGGTCGAACAGACCGAACCCCTCTTCGCCTTCCTGATCAACTGTACCGATCAGAAAGGCCGGCCCCGGTGATCGGCCCGCCAGTTCATTGACGACCGCATCGCCCGACGTGACGATGGCGTCGAAAAAGCCATCCGGCATTTCCAACTGCGCGAAACTCTCAGGCACGTAAGCGCTGGGTCGCGAAGTGTTGGACATCAGCACAACTGTGCCGACCTCGTCGCGATAGCGCTCTAGCGCACCGCAGGCGGAAAAGTTCGGGCGACGCCCATTATGCACCACACCCCAAATGTCGCAGAAAATCGCATCATACTCGAACGCGATGTCGGCAAGACCAGAGATGGGTTGGAAGGTTTGGGCAGTCATGGGCGGGGCTTTAGCGGATGGTGTGGTCGTGTCACGCTGCAATGCTAGGTCTCCAGCGACTTGTGCAGCCCGCCAATGCTCTCATCCCAGTTCTGACCATCAAAACCAATCCGTCGCGCCACGCTAAGCCCGTCAACACAGCGCGCATTCACGCTCCACGCGCCGGGATGGCTGCGCGGGCGGTAGAGCGGCTTGATCCCGCATGTGCCGCAGAAAAGATGATCGGCCGTTTTAGTGCCGAATTTATAAGATACGAGCTGATCTCGCCCGGATAAAAATCTCAGATCAGCCTCTTCAACGAAGACATGCTCATAGCCCGTCATACGACAAAGCGAGCAGTTACAGTCGGTGACATCAACCGTCTCCGGCGCGTTGAATTCAAACCGGACAGCGCCGCAATGACACTGCCCCTGATAGGTTTTCAGACTATTTGTCATGGAACCCAGACACATGGAAACCAGCGGCCCCGATTGGGCTGCCCGGCGGCAAGAGCTTCGGTGCCGGGATCAGGCTCTTGGCCGAACGCGGGGCAGCCTTCATTCGCTCGATTTCATCCGCCAACCATTGATCGGTGCGATCATTGGACAGGGTGAGAGTTGCGCGCAATCTGTCCAGAGTGAGATCAGCCGCCGCCTTGACGGCTGGTGGATGATCGCCGGAGAGAAGCTCAACGAGCGCATAAGCGAAGCGTGCCCGCACAGCGTTCGCGATCTCGCCCTGCCGCCCCTCACGCGGGAAACCCATGACGGCATTGCGGGTCCGAACCATCAATTCGTCAATGCCAAGGTTGCTGGCGTCACGGCGATGAAATTCAACCAGTCGCGACAAACGGCGCGGATGAAGCAGCGCATCAAAGGTCAAATCGGCGGCCGTGTCTGCGGCGGCGACAACATCAAAGGCCGGATAAGCAGAGGCACGAAACAGTTCGCGATCACTATCGGCGAAAGAGAAGCTACCGAGGCGCGGTGTCAGTCGGTTCAGAACCGTATCTGGAATATCCAATGCCGCTGGATCCAAGGTCGAGAGCACAGCCTGTAACGCTTCGCGTTGCCGCGCAGGCGGTACAATCTCTGCCGCCATCGCCTCACCTGCCAGACCATAATCGAAACGGACGCCACCGATGGACTTAGCCGCTGCCGCTGTCTGGTAGCGATGATAGAGGTAGATCGGCACTAAGGCCGCGTTCAGGTCCGACTGCGCCCAGCCGTTAGGCAGATTGTCCGGTCCGAACCGGTCCAGCGCATAGGCCCGCATCGCCATAACATCACGCAGCGTTGCTACCGCATCCGTGCCGTTATCCCACACGCTGCCGTCGGGATGGCCCGTCCCGCTGCTGCGCCCATCGCTATCAGCCACATAAGAGAGACCGCGCGCATAGGCCGCGTCAAGAATGGCGTCACGCGCCTCGGGCGTGTGATCGCCATAAAGCCAATCCGCCGTGACCTTGTCCCAATCACCAATCCCGACCCCGTAAACGTTAGAAAGATCCGGCTCGCCGTCGACTAGGCGTACGTCCATCGCCGGATAATCCATGACTGATGCCTTATCATCCGAACTGGCCGCGAAATTATGCATGAAGCCGAGCGAATGGCCGATTTCATGCGCGGAAAGCTGGCGAATGCGCATCAGGGCAAGCTGCACGGGATCATCCAGATCACCACTGCCCGTCTTCTCTGCGCCGAGTAAGCCTTCAAATATCATCCGGTCCTGACGCACGCGCAAAGACCCGAGATTGACGTGACCTTTGAGCATTTCGCCCGTGCGCGGATCAGACACGCCGCCGCCATAAGACCAACCCCGCGTCTGGCGGTGAACCCATTGTACGACCGTATATCTGACATCCAGCGGATGGACGTCATCGGGCAGGATTTCGACGCGGTAGCCATCGGGATAGCCCGCCTCGGTAAAGGCCTCGCCCCACCAAGCAGCTCCTTCGACTAAGGCACTGCGGATCGGCTCTGGCGCGCCGCCGTCAATATAGACGACAATAGGCTTGATGGTGTTGCCGTCCGCATCCTTTTGCAAACGGTAACGACGCGCCAGCCGCGTCTCAATCGGCGCAGACAGAGCCGCGCTATAATTATAATGCACTTCTTCAATCGCGGCAGCGCGTGGATCAGACAGAAGTGGCACATAGCCATCATCCGGCAGCCGCACGAAACTATGATGTTGGATCAGTGTAGCCGTTTTGCCATTCGCCGCCGTCGTCGCGACTTCGCGGCCCGGGTCTGACGTTTCCAAGGTAAAGAACACATCAAATTCGGCATTATCGGGAAAGCTGAACACATTATCCGTGTCGATCAACGTCCGATCAGACTTGAGCGAGAAACTGCCCTGATCTGCGTCTTTGAGATATTGCTGCAGACCCAGCACATCACTGGTCAGAAAATCCGTCATATCGATGACAAGCCCGCCGTCGCGGCTGACAATGTCAAAGCTGGCGAGGAAAGACGGCGCGAAACTTTCAGCCACAGCACGTTCTTCCAGCGGATTATCCGGACTGGCACGATAACGCAGGTTGGGCTGTTCCAGCAGGACTTTGCCGCCCCGTTTGCGAAAGATCACGATCTTACCGCTGTCACCCCAACCACGATCCAGTCCAACCGGATTAGAGCCAAGCCCCGACGTCAGCCGCGCCGTATGGATCGCTTCCAGTGCAACCCCGTCCTCACCCGGTTCGGGCAAACGCACCAGCACCCGGCCATCATTCGTATCAACATGGAGATTGAGGAAACCGTCGCGTTGATCGAGACCCGCCAATGGATCGGATGACCCGTTCGTGTCCCCGGCCGCAACGCAGCTTGTCAGCAAAAGGGCAGTCAGACCCAGAAAGAAATAACGCATGATGACCTCATCCTTTGATTGCCACACCCCTAAGGCGAGATGTGCCGGGCTGGAAAGGGAAAATGGGTCTGATGCTTGCGTGATCTCGCGCCCCGCACTAGCTCGACCCTATGTCAGAGGCTTCTAAATCCAATTCAGATCAACAAGAGCCGGGCTGCCAGCTCTATCTCATTACGCCGCCCAAGATTGATGACGTGCCAGCCTTTCTAACTGTGCTGGAAGCGGCCTTGTCAGCGGCCCCGGTCGCCTGTCTGCAGATCCGCCTGAAAGATCTGGAGGATTCAGCACTGGTTCAGGCAGCCAAACCCATATGTGAGTTGGCTCAGCGGCTCGGAACAGTCGTTATCCTCAATGATCGGCCCGATTTGGTTGATCAGGTTGGCGCGGACGGGGTCCATGTCGGCCAAGAGGATATGGATTATTTGTCATCGCGAGAGCTGCTAGGTGGGGATGCCATTATCGGCGTGACCTGCCACAATTCAAAACAGCTCGCCTTTGAAGCGGCGGGCGCTGGCGCAGATTATGTGGCCTTTGGCGCGTTTTTCGAAACGACGACAAAAGAGCCGAAAACCCGCGCCGAGTTGGAGATATTGTCATGGTGGCAACATGCCATGGAAACACCGGTGGTCGCGATTGGCGGGATTACGCCGGACAATGCGAAAGCGGTGATCAAAGCAGGGGCGGACTTTATCGCCGTATCCTCCGGGGTCTGGGACTGGCCAGCAGGCGCGGCGGCGTCTGTGCGCTCGCTGTCCTCGCTTTGTCAGGACTTCAGCCCGCTTTAAACACGGCCTTCGCCAACGTCCCGACAACATCACCCATTCAAGCGGAAGCCGACGTTGAAACGGCCATCACCGCCTACCAAACTGGCGATACAGCGCGGGCACTCCGTCTCGGCAAAACCGCCGCCAAGGCAGGAAGTCTCGAAGCCGCCGTCTTGGTCGGCCATATCCTACGCAAAGGCGAAGCCGGGTCCGTCAATCTATTAGAGGCCAAGCGTTTCTATACGATGGGCGCGAACCGCGGCCATCCCGACGCGCTGATCGCGCTCGGTGAGATGGGCTTAGCCGGAGAAGCCGGGCTCACCGATGCTGACGCATACTCCTATCTGTTGCGCGCGTCTGAAGCCGGTCGGATCGACGCCACTCGCGCGCTCGCCGAGATGAACCGGGCCGGACGCGGCGTGCCGCAAAGCATTGAGGGCGAACGCAAGTTACTAGAACGGGCCGTTGCCTCCTTCGATCAGGACGCCACCAAACGTCTGGCCGACACTTATCTAGAATCAGACCCCAAACGCGCGCTCGAACTCTATGAGCAGGCGGCTGATGCTGGTGACGCTGACGCCGCCTATGCGGCGGGCATTATGTATGCGCAGACCTTTGAGATCACGCCGAACGAAGAACGCTCCGCGTTCTGGCTCGCCAAAGCCGCGAACGCGGGTCATGCGGCGGCGCAGGCTGATTACGGCTTGCTCGTCTATCAAGGGGCTGGTGTGCCGCGCAACGATACGGCGGCGGCTGACTGGTTCCGCCAGTCAGCAGAAGGCGGCGATACGGAAGGCGCGTTTCTCTACGCCTTCACGCTGGCCAAGGGCGAAGGCGTCGAACAGGATTTTGGCGAGGCTTACTATTGGCTGCTGAAATCTGGCGACAGCACAGTGGACGACTATCAGGAAGACCGAGCAATCTTACGCGAGCGGCTGGAAGCGAATGTCGATCCAGCCGTGCTGGCGGCAGCGAAAGCTCGCCTGGATTAAATCAGACTGAATATCAGTCAGTGTCGCGTCTTTGCTGCAACGACGCTAAAAGTTCGTCCGCGCGTTTATCCTGAGATTCGATCTGGCGAAGATGCAATATCGTATATTCGGTCAACGTCATGAGCGCGCCTGCAAGTTCAGGATTATCCGCAATCAATGTCGCCAACTCATCGGGAGCAACATCTGAAAACGGGCTTAAACCGAATTTTTGGCCCACGAATAGGGTCTGATCGCGAAACGCTTTGAGGGTCGAATCTTGAGACCGCTCCAGCCCCAACCATAATTGCCGATATAGCTGAAGTTGACGGACAATATCCGCATCTTTGACGAGGGAGAGATTTCCAGCCGCTGTCAGAGAATCCAATGCAGATGTGCTTTGAGTTGGGTAAAAACGCAGAACCGCTGTCGACCAAAGTCGGTCCATATCTGACAGGACAGGCTCTATTGGGGCCGGGATGATAGATGCGGTAATACCGAGAGCCGATATTTCATCCATTGGCAGTTTCAATTGCGTCACGGGATCCAACCCCGCCAACTCGAACACATAATTCGCCGTAACGATATTTTGCCGCGCAAAGTTGAGGCCATTGGCAAGCTGCACTCGATCAAGCTTAATATCGTCAGCAATGTGGATCAAAACCTGTTGTTCCAACACACGTTCGGACTTCGCGTCATTCCAGTTCGCGACCTGAATACCAATGAAGACACCAACCACGACAATCAAAAAATCAACCGCGACGGCGAACCAGTTCTGGTCTTCGATATGTTGGGTCAGGCGACGGAGGATCATGGGGCGGTCCTATACCAGATAGCTCTGTAACTTCATCGCGGCGGGCATGGCGTTTTTACGAAGGCGCGTCAGGATATCGACGACTTCAGGGTCGTCCATATCGGCGCTGCGGATCAGGCCGGAAAAGCCGTCTAAACGGTTGGCGCGGATCCAGCGTTGTAGATCTTTGTCTTGAGACCAGATGGCTTGGTTCATCATATTGGCCGCCTGCATGCGCACGAAATCATCGAGCCCGTCCGGCAAGGGCACGACGCCTGCCTTTGAATTCTTATCCGCATCCGTGCCTCCCAACGCTTCCAGATGAGCGATGAAGGACGCCGAGAAGGTCGGCTGGTAGGCCCGCACGGTTTGCAGCGTGATCCGCCCCGACTTGAACACGGCGGTGGTGTTTCGGTTCTCCACAGCGGAGGCAGAACAATCGATATGGACATGATCGGGACTAGTCGGGATCGTGCCTTGGGCCAGCGTGATCTCGTTCGAGCCGATATGGCTGACCCGGCCCAATCTTACGATATTTTTGATCGTTCGCAGAGCTTCCAGTTCAGCCTGACTGACGGTCGGCGCATGGAACATTTGCGGCCTTACATCAGGGTCGAGCCGAACGAAATAGCCGCACGCTTCGAGGCGATCATACATATCGTCCCGGTCAGTCGAGTTCGCCATCGCCTCAAACGCGGCCGCTTGAACTCCCATAGTCTTTTTGAAGAATTCTGGACGAGGCTGAGTTGCCGCGCGGTCATGCATCCAACCATCGCGCGAGATAATCCAAGTGAGCTGATCAGGGTTGGCCCCCTGTTCAAGCAGCCAGAGCAAAGCATCGATACCCGTCTTGCCGCCACCAATAATAACATAGCCGGCGGGCGGGGTTTCCAAGGCTGACAGTCCCCCACAAGGAAGGAACTGAACACCGTCATCGACTGAGAAGTTCGGCGTATGATTGGCGGGCACGGAATTCTGCCAATAGGTGGCGTCGACAAGCGTGCTGAATTCAATCGTCTGGGTCGCACCAGAGCGCGTGTTCTTGATAACACCATCACCCTGATAGTCGCTGCTTGGCAGATAGGTCACACGACCCGTCGGCAGTAGCGTGTCGCGCATCACCGCTTCATAATAGGCTTGGATTTCCGGCAAGGTCGCAAGATCGGCCAGACCCTTATTCAACCCCATCTCATCAATCCGACCCGCACTGAGCTCACGCGACGCTACACCATAGAAACTTGACGGCTGGTGCAGGGTCACGAAGGGGTAGGCGATATTCCAATGCCCGCCCGGTCGCGGATGACGATCAACGATCGTGATGTGGGCATCGGTCTCTGCGACTAATGTGTCGGCAAAGGCCATGCCCATCGCCCCCGCACCAACGAGTAGATAATCTGTTTTAAGCGTGTCCGTCATGATGCGGCTATGGCGGTCGTCTGTCGGCACAGCAAAGAAAAAGCGCCCACATAGGGCGCCTTGTTATCTTTAGGGGCGATCTTTGAACCGCGTTTTACTTCCGAAGCATCCAGACCGGCACTGTGGAGGTCGGAGCAGATGGCGCGGGTACGGCCTTGCCAATCGTTCTGGCTAATCTGAATCCAAAATCATCATAGCGGTGATCCATCGTATAGCGCAGTCGCTTGGCCGCGCGCATTTGATAGCCATGCGTGACCCAAGACCCGCCGCGTATGATGCGAGCGTCGCAATTGCCGTCGCGGCGCGGTGATCCATCACCGGGATTGCCCGCGTGACCTGCAACATAACAGTCGCTTACGAATTCATAGACATTGCCGTGAATGTCGTGAACGCCGAAACTATTGGCGGCATAACTACCGACCGGGACCGTCTTGCGCAGATACTCCCCTTTTCGTCCGTTCGGACCATAGGGGAATTCACCATTGAAGTTCGCAAACCGCGGACTGATTGATTGGCCCGATTGTGTTGAGAAGGGCAGCTGCTGCCCAGCCCGGGCAACATATTCCCATTCCGCTTCGGACGGCAGGCGGTAGGTCAGACCCGTCTTAGCATTGAGCCAATTGATGTAACTTTGCGCGTCATTGTAACTGATATTTGTGACCGGGCGCTTACCGCGGCCCCAGCCATTGTCGCCCGGGCGATAACCATTACAGCCGCCGCCTCTGACACAGTCGTTCCACTCGTCAAAAGTGACCTCGAAACGACCAATTTCGAAGGCATAACCAATATTAACGCGAACTTGCGGACCTTCATTACGGTCACGCTGTTGTTGGTGTAGCGGGCTACCCATGAGGAAGCTGCCGGGTTCGATAAGAACCATCTCAGGCGCGCCGTCAGGGCGAGGTTGCTTGGGGACAGGACGCGTTATCGGCTCACGTTCGCGACTACGACGTAATCGGGCCGCAGGACGATCATCAATAGCGTTGATATAGGGATCAGAGCTCTGTGCCGAAGCCACATTAGATGACCCATTGAGGCCACCTAAAAGAGAGACCCCAGCCAGAACAGTGCCAGTAAAGACACTTAGTTTGATTGTGCCAAGTTTCACGAATGTCTCCAACGTCGTTCGCTCCCCAGCGCGGCCCCGCTTGAAACCCCTTTGGGCCCCTAGTCTCAATGCATTAAGCGGGCCAGCGTTAAGGAAACACTATTTGCAGTTGGATAAACGCATCACATCGACATCAGTGCCCGGAATCACTGCGATGATTTGACCCTTGCCCAATACGGGTCCGTGGGTTTCCAAATTCGCCTTAACCCCATCATAGGTGAGGTCGCGAGGGATTGCGGACCACGCGTCAAAGATCGGACCCAGAGGCAACTGGCCTTCGGCCCGGTAGTCTTGTCGGATTGACCAATATTGCCACCATTCTTGGTAACGAAGCCGGATATGGCGGTAGGTCGCGCCTGCAATCACACTTTCCCCGAGGCTTTCCGCATCGAAATAGTCGAACAAATCGGCTTCCAGCTCAGCCGGTGTCTGATTGGCGACCTCAACCACGTAATTCTCATACCAGTCACCCGTTGACGGAGCGTCAGTCATGGCGGCCCAGTTAACGGAAATCTTTGGGCCCGCCCACCATTTCCCGCCCTCCAAGACGTCGAGGTCCAGGTCATAAGCAAAGCAGATGGTCTCATCTTTCGCGACAGTGCCGAGCGGTATGGCCGGTTTCTGAGCCAGCCCGACACCTGTGTCCCAGCCGCCACCTTCTACCGTTTGTTCGATTTGGAACTTTAAGCGATTATCCGTCAGCTCTCGGACATGCGTCCCGGTGAAGCGGTCATTGACCCACGCGGGTGATGAATAGACACCTGTGATCAGGCGGCGTGTATCGTTCTCGGCCTTGTCCGTTGATCTGGCTGCTCTCGGGCTGTCGATTGTCTCTGTAACTGGAGCGACTGCGGCACACCCGCCCAGCAGGACGAATGTCAGCAGGGAATGTTTTATAGCCATAGACCTAGTAGTCATGTCCCGGATTGGTACGGGCCAGCTTACGCATTAAGCCCGGCCAGACGAGATTGTCGCCCATGCCCGGCACAAAAGCGGCCGCGCCCTGCATATAGACTCGATTGCCCATTTCCTCAGATTCTTCGATCAAATTCTCATCCCCAGCCGCTTGTGCGAGAATTTGCACACGGCAGGCATTTTCAAGGAAGTAAGTGCGCAGGAACGCCGTCCCAGCGGACGGACCCAGCGTCAACGTCCCGTGATTACGCAGCATCAACAGTGATTTGGTGCCTAGATCGGCAACAATCCGTTCCCGTTCATCCAGATCCAGCGCGATTCCTTCATAATCATGATAGGCGAGATCATCATTCACTTGCATCGCCATTTGAGTCAGGCGACGCAATCCGCCCTTTTGCGCGCTGACGGCCATGCCATTCGCCGTATGCACATGGATCACAAAGTGTGCATCATCGCGCGCCATGTGGACAGCGGAGTGAATGGTGAAGCCAGCCGGGTTCACAAAATAGGGCGTATCCTGTTTGATCGCACCACCCGCGTCGATCTTCACGAGGCTCGAGGCCGTGATCTCATCAAACATGACGCCATAAGGATTAATCAGGAAACGGTGCTCCATCTCTCCTTTGTCATTGGCTTCGTCCGGAAGCCGTGCGGAAATATGAGTGAATACCAGGTCCGACCAGCCATGCATCGCAATCAGGCGGTAAAGCGCGGCCAGATCACAACGGACGCGCCATTCCACGGCGGACACTTGGCCTTCCATCCGATCAATCTTTGTGGGGTCAGGAATAAGAAAGCCCGGAGTTTGCTCCATCGCTTGTTGGATGCGGTCACTATTGGTAGGGGCGTTCATGGACGTACCTCTGTCTGTCTTCTGTCTTCTTTGCGTGGCCACTATCATGACCCAAACTGGCTGTTCGGACAAGGCAACGCGCCAAGCTTCATTGGAGACGCCAATGGAGATCGAGAGCATGATGGGTGAAAGCGAACCGGACATCGAAGCGACCTCCGACCCGGCCGAGCTTTACACGCTCACCGCCCCATCAGGTCTGAGCGTTGCTTGGCTTGCCTATGGCGCGACACTTCAAAGTGTTCGTTTGCCAGACGGCACCCATATTCTTGCCCGCCTGAACGACCCCAGCAACTATACTGAGGCGCATCCTTATATCGGCCCTATGATTGGCCGGGTCGCCAATCGGATCAGCGGCGCATCTTTTGCCATCGACGGCACACCGTACACCGTGCCTGCCAATGAGGCCGGTCATGCCTTGCACGGCGGACCAGAGGGCTTTGATAGAGTTGTCTGGGATGTCGCGCGTGAGGGCGACGAACTGGTGTTCCGCCACACCTCACCCGATGGCCATCAAGGCTATCCGGGCAATCTCGACGTCACGCTGCGCACACGTCTGTCTGATAGGGAATTACGCCTGCAGATCATCGCCATCACCGATGCCCCTACGCCCGTCAGCCTGACCCATCATGGCTATTGGAACCCGGCTAGCTTGTTCGGACGACCCATAGATCAACTCCGCCTAACTTCACCGGCTGACCGTTACACGGTTACTGATGAGACTCTGATCCCGACAGGAGAGATTGCATCGGTCGATGGCACACCATTCGATTTTCGCGAGATGCGCGCCATCGGACCCACATCCATGGACGTGAATTTGCTCGTCCCCGGCGAGGGCCTTCGAGAAATGGCGCGGCTCACGGACGGTGTGACGACGATCACCCTTCTGTCCGACTATCCGGGGCTGCAAGTTTTTACGGGTGAGACGCTGGCTGGCGTGGGCGGCATGGCGGCGCGGGCCGGACTGGCGCTGGAACCCCAATATTCGCCAGACTCGATCAATCATCCTGTCGAGGGCGAAGACACGATCCTTCGACCTGGGGAGGTCTACCGCCATACGATCATCTATCAGTTCGATGGCCCTGATTTTGAAACCAACGCGAACGAATTTGAAAGCGACGCGCCATGAGCGGCTTCGTTCACGATATTTGGTATTTCGCCGGCATTAAAAGCGACCTGCCCGCATCAGGACTGAAGCGCGTGATCATTGCCGGCGAACCCATCTGTTTGGGTCGGCGCGAGGATGGCACCTATTTTGCTATGCGCGACATCTGCCCGCACCGCGCCGCGCCTTTTTCGGCGGGATGTTTAAAAGGTGGCACCGTTGAATGCCCCTATCATGGTTGGCGCTTCGACACAGATGATGGCCGTTGCACTGACATCCCAGCGCTCAGCGCCGATAGCATTGTCGAACCGGACCGCATTCGCGTGCGCACCTTCCCGATTGCACAGACAGGCCATATTCTCTGGGTCTGGTTCAGTTCAAATAAGCGATTTCAAGGCGAGCCGCCATTTCCGCCGCCCGCCTTTCCGCTGACGGAGACCAAGCCCATCATTGACGATGGGGTAAAACTGAACTGCCATGTCGATCATGCCGTGATCGGCCTGATGGACCCGGCGCATGGCCCCTATGTCCATAAACAATGGTGGTGGCGGTCCGAGGCCTCGATTCACGAAAAGGCCAAGGCATTTGAGCCGCGCGAACGTGGTTTCGCGATGGCCGCCCATAGTCCATCGTCCAACTCAGCCGCCTACAAATTACTGGGCGGCAAACCCGTCACGGAAATCACCTTCCAGCTACCGGGTATTCGCACCGAACATATCACGGTCGGCGATAAAATCGTTCTGTCCTTCACGGCGGTGACACCAGAGGACGAAGGCCACACCCGAATTCGGCAGCTCTTCTTTAGCGATCACGGCCTGTTCCGGTTGCTTTCACCTGTACTCGCACGCGGCGCGAAGGCGTTCCTGCGGCAGGACGCCGATATGGTGGATCTACAGGCGCAGGGCTTACGGTTTGATCCGAACTTGATGTTGATCGAAGACGCGGACACGCAGGCCAAATGGTACCACCAGCTCAAGCTCGCTTGGGCCAAAGCGCAGGAATCTGGCGAGCCTTTCGTCAATCCCGTCAAAGCGCGCACATTGCGCTGGAGAAGCTGATGTTAAAGAAAATCTTGCTGGGATTGCTCGCGCTTTTGATCGCCGCTTTCGCCTATCTGCAACTCGTCTTTGTCCCCAACATAGATGCGGAAATGAACGGGATTATCGACCTTGGTCCATATGAGATTAGCGAGACTGCGCAGACCCTGCACGACACACTCTATATCGCAGATCTGCATGCCGACAGCCTGATGTGGCGACGCAATACGACTCAACGCCATGACCGGGGCCATGTCGATCTGCCGCGCCTGCGAGACGGCGGCGTAGAGCTTCAAGTTTTCTCTGCCGTCACTAAATCCCCACGCGGACTCAACTTCGCTGAAAATTCTGCCGACGCTCCGGATGACATTACGTTGGTCGCGCTTGCGCAGCTCTGGCCTGCGCGCACTTGGCAATCCATCTATGAGCGCGCTGCCTATCAAGCGCAGCGTCTTGCTAAATATGAAGATAATGCAGACAATCGACTCGTCATCGCTCGCACTTCGGCCGATCTCAATCAGCCGGACGGCACCATTGTCGGCCTGCTGCTAACCGAAGGCGCGCACCCGCTTGAAGGCGAGATCGAGAATGTCGAACGCCTCTTCAATGAGGGTTACCGAGCGATGGGTCTGCAACATTTCTTCGATAATGAGTTAGGCGGATCGCTACATGGACAGAGCCAAGCCGGACTCACAGAGTTCGGTTTTGCCGCCGTGCGCGAAATGTGGCGTCTCAACATTGCCGTCGATCTGGCCCACGCATCTGAACAGACATCGCGCGATGTTCTGTCCATGTCAGAAGGCGGTCCCGTCTTTATCAGCCATGGCGGCGTGCGCGATGAGTGCACCGCCAGCCAGCAACGCAATCTGCCGGATGATCTATTGATCGAAATCGCAGCGCGCGGCGGGATTGTCGGGATTGGTTATTTCGAAGGCGCAATCTGCGACATCGCGCCTGGCGGTGTGGCCCGCGCCATTGTCGCCGCGATTGATCTCATGGGTGTGGACGCGGTGGCACTGGGCTCTGACTATGACGGGACTGTCGCCGTCGCGTTCGATACATCCGAGATTGCCGTCATCACCCACGAATTGCTGGCCGCTGGCCTGTCGAAAGACGATATCCGCGCGGTCATGGGCCTCAACGCTCTGCGCTTCTTCAAGGAAAGCCTGCCACAATGAAAAAGCTTTTTTTGACGACGGCTGTCCTGCTCGCGGCCTGTTCGCAACCGTCATCCGCGAAGATCGATGTTGAGCTTGCAACCGCCGCCATGGAAGTCTTGTCCGCTGACGCGATGCAAGGTCGCCGCACCGGGACGCAGGGCAATCAGATGGCCCGCGACTATCTGGTGAAGCAAGCCACACAACTTAATGGCGGCGTGGCCCCAGAGCTTCATTCATTCACTTATGAACTGGATCGCCGCGGTGAGGTCAGGACAATTTCAGGCACAAATATTATCGTCAATATTCCCGGCAAAACAGACGGCGGACCTGTCTTGGAGATCACAGCCCATTATGATCATCTCGGCACGCGCGACGACGAGATCTTCAATGGTGCAGACGATAATGCGTCAGGCTCTGGCGCGCTGCTGTCTATTCTCAAAAGCCTGCGGAACACCCCGCCTGAGCATGACGTCAATATCGTCTGGTTCGATGCCGAAGAACTGGGTCTCGGCGGCGCGGGTGAGTATGTCAAAACACGCCTTGATGACCGTCCCCGCGTCAATATGAACCTCGATATGATCGCACAGAATAAGGACGGGATCATTTATATGGCGGGCGCTTACCACACGCCGGCACTCAAACCCTTGATTGAAATGGCGGCAGAGACGGTCGATCTCGATGTTCGATTCGGACATGATCGACCGGAAGACGGGGCCAATGATTGGACAGGTCAATCCGACCACCGTGCCTTCCATCAGGTGGGCATTCCATTCGTTTATTACGGTGTCGAAGATCATCCACATTACCATCAGACGAGTGATGAGTTTGATACGATTCCGCTCAACATCTATCGCGACGCGGTTCGTCTGGCTGTCAGTACGGCCTATATATTGGACGAAAACCTCGACGAGATTGCCCAATCGGCGGCCCAAACAACGCCGGCTTCAACCGAACCTTAAGGCGCGCCCGTCAGTCTATCATCATGGCTGATTGGACTGTCTATATGCTGCGCTGCGCCGATGGGTCGCTTTACACGGGCATTGCCCGTGATGCCGCCGCACGGCTCGCCGTGCATAATGCCGGGCGCGGCGCAAAATATACTAAAGCGCGCCGTCCCGTCTCGTTGATATGGTCCGAACCCGCCGACTGTCGGTCTTCCGCATTAAAGCGTGAATATGCGATCAAGCAGTTGCGCCGGACCGAGAAATTGGCGCTGGTCGCCCTATAGGCAGGCCATTGCGCTTGACTCATGTCGCTCGCGTCACGACATCGCCTAAGTGTCTCGTGACCCACAACTCCCCGCTTTGTCGCTGTCGCAGCATTTTGCGCGCGAGGTTGGCGCTCTTGATCTGTCCGATACGGATAGTCCGGCGCAGGCCGTGGGGGCGGTTCGCCGTGTGCTAGACCGGACGGCCGCCCAATATGCACGCGCCGCGACGGATCCCGCTCTGCAACGCGCGGGTCAATGGCTGATCGAAATCGTCAAATCCGGCACAGGTCTGATCGACCGGGCAAGCCATGCCGATATTGTCTGGGACGAAGTGGCGACCAAGCCGGGATTTAAGGTGAGTCTTCGACCGTCACTGTTTTATGGCGGCGCCGGCCTGCTCGGGGCTGCCGGATTACTCCAAGGCGTCGGCCTGGCGTTTTGGGGCGCAGTTGGTCTGGCTGGATTGCATGCGGTGTCCACGCTGAACCTGTCGCGCCTGCCCTTCTGGCCGAAACCGAAAACAATCGAAGACGCATCCGGGCGAACCCGTCGCGCCTCCGCCGTTGTTCGGCTCGATCAAGCTGGATTAGTCGCCCAAGTCACGGACGCGCTTAAAACCGCCGATCATATATTGCTGCGCCTATCTACACCGACGACGGAAGTTCACTGGCGGGATGACACGCGACTGACAGCACTGTTGCAGGGTCTGCTTGAAGCCGGACGTGCCGATGATTCCACTTACGCCTTGGAGCTGGCGCGCCGCGAACTCCCGACCTTGATCGAAGGTGCGGGATTGCAGCAAGTCGACTATTCCAAAAAAACCGCCAACTGGTTTGACCGCCTGCCCGTGCCTGGGGGAAGCGATGGCCCCGATTTACAAACGGCCGCGCCTGCGCTGGTCACGGATGATGGCCGCGTCGTACGTCGCGGGACAGTTTGGGTGCGCAGCGAATGACGACACCCAATATGAAAGATATTGAGTTTATCGGCTTCGATCTGGGTCACGGCGAGACCGCGCTCGCGCGGGCTTTCGGCCAAGGTCATGCGGAACCGGAAATCCTCGAATATCGGGGTGTGCGCAGCCTCGTCACGGCCGTGTCGAAAGATAAAGGGCGATCGAAGAATATTCGTATTGGCGCTGAAGCGCTCACTCTTCCCAGTTCAGCGGGTAGTGCCAAAGTCTGGGCCAAGTTCAAATCCTCCGATCTGGACGCACCGGATGTGCGCGAACCGTTGACCCTCTTCACCCAAGCCCTGATCCAAGGGCTCACAGAAGACGGCAGTCTGCGGGGTCCGAAAGAAAGCCATTTTGTCATTGGCTGCCCGTCCGGTTGGTCAAATGAAGTGCGCCAGCATTATCGCAATTTGTTTGTCAAAGCGGCGGGTTTGAAAGAAGCGCGGATCGTCTCTGAGTCCCGTGCCGCGCTGATGACCGCGTTGGAGCAGGGCTACCTATCGATGGAGGACGCGCGCGCCTCTGTCCTAATTGTCGACATTGGCAGTTCAACAACCGACCTGACCTATTGCCGTGATCTGGCGGCTGACGATGTTGGACACAATATTCTCGGCTCAGGCCTGCTTGATACAGAGATTTTCGAGACGAATCTCGCGCGTCAACCGCAGCGCAAGCGGATCGAGGCCTTGCTTAAGAGCCATCCGGCCTACCGCCCTATTCTGGAGTTTTGGTGCCGCGAGGCGAAAGAGGCCTATTTCACCGGCGAAGATAAGCCGGTCGAAATGATCCGTCGCCTGCCTGTCGATAAAGGCCTGCTTTTCGAAATCCGCATCGACAAAGCCGACGCCGATGCCATCCTGTCCAAACCACTGGACGCGCTACACGGCTATAGCTGGACGACCGCATTTGACTTTGCCCTGCGCGAAACCATTGAACGGCTTGGCGGGCGCGATCCGGACACAGTCTTATTGACCGGCGGCGCGGCGCGCCTACCGCTCGTTCTCCCCGCAACCAAATCTGCCTTCCCGAGAGCCCGTGTCATTCGCGGTGCCGAGCCAGAATTTGCCATCGCGCGCGGTCTCGCTTGGTTGGGCCGGTTTGAATTTCTACATGCCAGCTTCAAACATGAGGTCGGCGCGCTGATGGAACCTGATGGAGACGTGACCGAGCGCGCCAGTGAAGCCGCCCGTAAGTTGGGCGAAACGCTCGCTCCAGCCTTGGTCGATGGTCTGACAGAGGATTGTATTAAACCTGCCTTCCGGTCTTGGCGATCCGGCGCAATCGCGTCTCTGGACGAGGTCGAGGCGCATCTGACCCAATCGGTCGCGGATTGGCTTCGGTCTGATACGGCACAGGCGAAATTGCGCCCCGTTATCGGGCGCTGGTTCGCCGACCTACAGCGCGAGATCGAAACGATCACTGATCCGCTCTGCCGTGAACATGGCTTGCCTGCCATGGTGCTGAGCTTGGATGAGTCCCACCATGTCAGCCAACATTTAGAAGGTCTATCGCTGGCTGCCCCGAAAATTGGTGCGCTGGAAACCGACACAGCCTTACTTGGCACGACACTGGCTGCGATTCTGGTCAGCGCCCTGCTGGCCCACGCTAATCTGTTCGCGCCGCTCTTGATGAACCCGCTCGGCTTGCTGATTGGCGGGGCCGTCGCGGGTGGTAGCTATCTTTATGGTCGACGTGCCTTAGCCGGTCGGTTCCGCGGAGCCCGAGTCCCTGTTGTCGCTCGGCAGGTTTTGACCGAAAAACGTATCGATCAAGCGATCAACAAACAGCGCCCCGAACTGATCGAAGCCGTGCGCCAAGCTTGGGACGGACAGGCCTCACAACGGTTTTCCGAAGATTTGACCGATATGCTGGGGCGGGCCTTGCTCGACCGGGCGGATGAACGCGCCGTCTTATTCTTAATCTGAGTCCTGTCTCGTAATTCATTGTCCTATTAACCGTCTGGCGCTGGCATGGGCGCGAAAACATGGTAACGCGCGTTCGATGTTTGCGGACCGCATATTCTATTCACTGGCCGCGCTGGTGACCTTTGCGATGGTCTTGTTCGCCCTATCCTTTGGGGGCAGCCAGTCCATTACGGATGAAGAGATTATCTCTGAAGGATGGACTCTGTCCGGGCCGGATTTGGTTGAGCTGACCATTTCGCCCGGATCAGAAGGCGATTTTATCGATGAAGATGGCGGCTTCATCCGCCTGTCCCAATTCACACCGTCGGGTCAGGGGCCGCAGTCCATCGGCGTGTTCGCGACGCTTGGCCCCGGCCATGAACGTGCCTTTGCTGGACGATTGCTGCGCATCACAATTCGCGCCCGCGCCTCACGCGCCAACCCGCTTGCGTCATTTGATTCCGGTTATTTCACGATGGAAGGACGACCGTCAGGCTGGAGCACGTTTCAGCTGGGTGCCGATTGGCAGGATTACCGGTTCGAATATCGGCCACCCATCATCGACGCGCCCGCCAATGTTGACTTGATTGCTGTCTTCCCCGGTCGCGCCGGAGAACGCAAACAAATGGATGTCGCCGCGTTCCAAGTTGAAGTTTTGGATAAGACCTAAAGTCTCTGGACTTGGGAGTTAGAGACGCCCGCCAGAGACTCGCTCGGCTTCGACCGCCATGCCGACAATATGGTACATGGTGCTGACCGGGATCGTAGTCGCAATCGGCGCACCGCAGGCATTTTGTTGATCCACCCACGTCCCGTCCGGTTGTAAGATCGTTCCGAACATCGCGTCAATTGTCGATGCTGCCATCTCGGCCGCGCCGGGTGCCCCGCGTTCAGCCATTGCCAAATGCGCCTTGATCGCTTCGGTTTGAACCCAAGCGCGCGTGGTCTGGCGGGTAATGTCACCGCTCCGGCATTCTATGTCGAACAATATGCCGAGCCGATTGCGAAAGGCACGTTCATAGAGCGCGTATTGTGCGGCTGAATGATCGGCTCCGGTTGCTTTGTCATATTCCGACAATAGCCAGATCCATTCCGCCGCGTGGCCGGGCTCGACACAATCACCATGTTCTGGATGTGGGCTCCAATCTTCGTTGAAGATTTCCCCGATCGCGTCACCGCGTAGAAAATGCCGTTCAAACAGACCGATCACCTCATGCGCGATGGCCAGATCATCCGCCTGCCCCGTCGCCTGATGTAAGGCCAACGAGGCCTCTAACAGATGCATATGCGGGTTCTGTCGTCGCGGAAACGGCTTGACCGTGCCTTCACGCCAACCCCCTGACGGATGTTTACTCGCGTCCAAACGTGCAATCAGTTCTGCCGCCTTATAGCGGTAGCCCGCCTCACCCGTCAGTACGAATAGGCGCGCGCAAGCGAGCAGGCCGAAGGCCTGATCATAGAGGTCACTTCGAGGGTCCGATATTGTCCCGTCCGGCAGAATGCGGTGAACGACATGATCTCCGGTCCAGCCCTGAGACCAATAGGCCTCGAAACTGCGGCGCGCGACGGACGTACCGTCCCACCAGCCCGCCTGCGTCGCTTGAGCATAGGCGACAGCCTGCCGTGCGACGATACGCCAGCGGCGTTCGGCGGAGTGATCCGGTATGCCGTCCAGCCGTAAATGTTCGACCCAAGACCCATCGTCCAACTGAGCGTGGTCCACCCAAAAGGGCAGCGCCGCATCCACAGTCCAAGCGCGCAACCGCGCCGCACTATGGGCCAGCACCGCTCGGCTGAGTTGGACGGGCGACGCCCCAATAAAATTGTCCGGCCGGGTCATTTCCATTCGCCTGACATAGGGTCAAGCTGTCAGAGCTGTCTTAACAGGCCGTGTGGAAATTGGAATTAGGGTTAGCAAACCCTGAAAAAGTCCTAAAAAAAGAAACCCGGATCGCAGGGGTAATTGCGACCCGGGCCTCGTCAGCGGTACGGCTCGATGAACGAGTCGCAGGAACGCCGCCTAGATAAATGAAACGCCGCTCATTCAAACGCGACTATTTGATTGTGGAGAGCAAACGTGGGTCCGTGACCAGATCGCGCACACCGTGGCTCTTGGTTTCCATGAAAGCATTATCCTTGCCCCACGCGTGGAGGGACGCGACGTCGATCTTGGTACATTGAGGACGCACTGACCAGGTCACTTCAACCGGTGAGCACGTCTTCTGATCATAGCTTGGGCCTGTGGTAGAGCCGCGGAAGATGATCGGATCACCTGTATTGCTTGGGATCATCGAGGCTTGATGCATGGCTGCGCCCGCGCCGGACCCTGCCGCATAATCCATCTCTGTCATGTCAAGCGCATTGGCGTCATTGACGACGAGGAAGACCTGCGTTTCGACGCGCAGTTTTGGATCCGTACATGCATCCGTCAGGCAAGACCCCAGACCTTCGCCCGGCTGCACATCACAAGATGAATGCACCCAGTGGACTTCAATCGTGTCGCCCGGCTCTGCGCCTTCATAGCTGCGCTCACCTGTGTAGGGGGCCAGTTCGGCGGCGGTCAGATCGTCGGTGCCGTTACACTGATAGCCACCATCCGGACCCGGGCCAGCATAGACTGAGAAACCCGGTCCTTTATGTTCAGCATTCGTATGCGAGTGGATATTGCACAGGTTCAATGCGGTCGATGCGGGCGCCAGATCGAACATGTTCGCGTTCGTGCCTGCTGTCATGGAAATGTCGCGCGGCGTTTGCGGGCCAAAGGTGGTGCAGACATCATCAGACGCCGCCATCACCACCGTATCAACGACCTCATCAACGGTCTCTTCTGCCGTCGTGCACGCCGCCATCAGAGCCGCAGCCCCAACCATTAAAGTCAATCTCATCATCTCGGTCGCTCCAAACCAGTTTCACTTACGTTCTTACGCCGCATCTAAAGCTTGGGTTTGCCGAGAGGAAGGTTAGGACATGTATATTGGTTCTATAATTTGGATAGGGAAAGGCTATAATCTACTCTGCCGCCAGCAATCCGTCCCGTTCGGCCCGAACGACTTCCGCCTTTGCCTCAACCGCTTCGACGATCTCATCAATCATGTCGATATTGTCGGTTTTTCCGCTCTTTTTGCCGGCGTGGTACATCATGCCGTAGCCTGCACTGCCGCCGGTGAAGCCGACATCCGTGAACATGGCTTCGCCGGGGCCGTTCACGACGCAGCCAATGATGGAGAGGCTGATCGGTTCACTGATATGGCTGAGGCGCTCTTCTAGGATGCGGACGGTTTTGATAACATCAAAGCCCTGCCGCGCGCAGGACGGGCAAGAGATGATGTTGACGCCGCGCGTGCGCAGACCGAGCGATTTGAGCATATCGAAGCCGACGCGGATTTCTTCTTCCGGTTCGTCGGACAGGGACACACGGATTGTGTCGCCAATCCCGGCCCAGAGCAGATTGCCCATGCCGATAGAGGATTTGACGGTGCCGATGCGCTGTCCGCCTGCCTCTGTGATACCCAAATGTAGCGGCGCGTCCGTAGCCTCGGCGAGTTGGTGATAGGCGGCAACGGTCAGGAAAATATCCGACGCCTTCACCGAAATTTTGTATTCGTGGAAGCCTTCATCATCGAGCATGCGGGCGTGCATCAGCGCGCTTTCCACCATCGCATCAGGACAGGGCTCGCCATATTTTTCGAGCAGGTCGCGTTCCAAGCTGCCGCCATTGACGCCGATCCGGATCGAACAGCCATTGGCGCGCGCCGCTGCGACAACTTCTTTGACCCGCGCCTGTCCGCCAATATTGCCAGGATTGATGCGCAGGCAGGCCGCTCCATTCTCCGCTGCTTCGATGCCGCGTTTATAATGGAAATGAATATCGGCCACGAGCGGGACATTGACCTGATCGACGATGGCGCGGAGCGCGGCGGAGCTGTCCGGATCGGGGACCGAGACACGAACAATATCCGCCCCGACCTCTTCTAACCGTTTGATCTGCCCGACCGTCGCGTCGACATCATGGGTCAGCGTGTTGGTCATGGACTGCACAGCGATAGGCGCATCACCGCCAACCTCGACGGAACCGACCTTGATTTTGCGACAGGCGCGGCGCTCAATCGTGCGCCAAGGGCGGACGGCGGCAAGGGAGGTGGGTTGAGCGCTCATGAGCGGGGCATAGCGGAGAGTGATGACAGATTAAAGGCGAAGTGGCGGCCAGATTACCGCAGTCATCTATCGAACAATGGAGAGATCCATATCGCGGATCGGTACGCCGGGCGCGCCGAGCGGCCCGCGATTGGCTTCGCCGACCCAAAGTTCAACAGCCCCAGCGTCGCGCACACCCAGCGTAAAGGACTGCCCGGTTTCCGCTTGCCAAGTCTCACCCGTCACGAAGACGCGATTGACGATCAATCGCCCGCGAGCATCGCGAATACTGATCCAGCTGGGCGCGGTTGTTCGCACGGTCAGCACATTATCGGCAATCGGTGTCGGAGCTTCGATATTAGCGGGATCAAAGGTGACGGCTGCGCTTGGGTTGGGAGACGCGACGGTGTCGAGCTGCACCCCATACCACATGCCGAGCATGACCACGGCGGCCAAGACGCCAAGCGCTGGAATGGACCCGCGCGGCAGACGTAGGCGACGTTTGGGGACAAAATGCGGCATACTGGCCCGGTCGAGATCGAACGGCACTTCACTGTCGCGTTTGAAATCGGCCACGGATTGTTCGGTATCCAGCCCCAGCGCGCGGGCATAGGCGCGCACATAGCCAAGTCCGTAACCGATAGTGGGCAAAGCGGAGAGATCATGACGTTCGAGCGCGCCCAAATAATCTTGGCGAACACCGCATTTTTTTGAGGCATCGGCCAGCGATAAACCCATCGCTATGCGCTGTGTGCGCAAGCGAGCGCCAAGCGGCAGCGTCTGTCGGACTGTGTTTGGGGTCGGGCTCATGACGAGTTTCAGAGATACAAGGGGCGTGCCAAAACATCGTTAACGATTTTTCATTGCTCAACCAAGCCGACATTGCAGCCAAGTCGATGAATTTATTACGACATTTACGGGGTTGAGTGTGGGCGTAGACACACAGTTGTTGCCCTGACAGCGGCCCACTGCTTCGCTATAGAGGGGCCATGAAACCTTTGCTTCAACATACTGACGCCCGCGCCGCCTTGTTTGCGGGGGCGCTCTCATTGGCGCTTTTATGCGGGGCGTGGATCTTCCAATATGGGCTTGGCTATGCGCCGTGCATCATGTGCTACTGGCAGCGTTACGCCCATATGGCGGTGGTTGCCGTCGCTATCGCCGTCATCTTAGCGCGCGCCGCCTTTGGCTCTGGCAAAGGCCTACCGACATGGCTCGGCCCCGTTTTACTGATCGTCTTACTCTTAGGCTCCGCAGCTTTGGGCGCGTTTCATGTTGGCGTCGAATTTGGCTGGTGGGAGGGCCCGAAAGCCTGTGCCGCGGGTGGTATCGGCGATCTCGGGCCTATTGACCCGAATGATCCCCTCGCCTTCCTCGACCAGCCCATCGGTCCAGTCGCCTGTTCTGACGTCGCTTGGTCTTTCCTCGGCATCTCAATGGCCGGTTGGAACGCACTACTGTCTCTCCTAGGGGCCATCGGTACGTGGCGGCTTAACTTTCGTCCCGCAGGCTTTCGTCCGGGGTCCGCATGAAACCGCGTCTGAAAAAAGCAACGACACCGCGCCGCGTGGCTGAAATGCTGCGCGTCGATCACGCAGGCGAATATGGGGCCGTCGCCATTTATCGCGGTCAGCAGGCCGTATTTAGCCGCAGCCCGGCCACCGCGGCCATCGCCGCGAAATTGGCCGAGATGGAAGCCGAAGAGCAGAAACATCTGGATGCGTTCGACACATTACTAGTGGAACGCGAAGTCCGGCCCACGGCCATGACACCCATCTGGAATGTGGCGGGCTATGGGCTGGGCGTCGTGACAGCTTTGATGGGCGAAAAGGCTGCCCATGTCTGCACCGAGGCCGTCGAGACGGTGATTGAGCAACATTATGACGAGCAAGCGAAGGAAATTGCCGACGTTGAGCCGGAGCTGGCGGACACGTTTCGAGAATTTCGCGAAGATGAGCTGCATCACCGCGATATTGCCGTCGAAGGCGGGGCGCATGACGCCCCGGGCTATCCAGTTCTATCGCGACTGATCCGGGCGGGCTGCTTGGCCGCAATCCGGATTACCGAACGCGTTTAAGTCTATTGTCCAAAGAAAAAGCCGCCCTCCGGCAGGAGAGCGGCCATAGTCATGAAAGCAGATCCAGATTAGTTGGACGCGTCTTTCGCGGCTTCTTCGAGGGCTTCACCTGCGCTTTGCGTATCTTCGCCGACACCTTCGATGGTGTTACAGGCTGCCAGGGACAGGGTTGCGGCCAGAATCAGGCTAGCGACGCCGAGGCCTTTTTTATCGATCGTTTTTGTGTTGTCTTCGCGGTTCATTGCAGTCTCCTGTAGGCGTTATTGCCTCCAAACAACGCGGACCTGTTCCGAGTGGTTCCAGACGACGGTCATTTTATCCGGCAGGCTGACCTTTCAGCGGCGACGGTATGATGCCTCCAGTCAATCTGTGTGAGCCTGTACGACTCGATCCTGTGTGCGTCATGTTTGGGCCATCCAGAGCCGCATCAACAGTCGCGACCAAACCCGCCAAACCGGGGGCCGCTAACGCTTCAAACTGGGCGCGCCGCACGGCCCGTTTTACCGCTGGGTCATCCAGTACATCCCCCAACGCCAAGGCTATTCGCTGCGACAAGCTCGGTCCGATAGCGCCGACCGTACGTCCCAAACCGGCGCGTTCCACGCGCGCGGCAATCGCCCCTTGTTCGAACGCAAGAGGCACAGTGATCATCGGCACGCCCGCGGCGACTGCGTCTATGGTTGAATTATACCCGCCATGAATAATCGCGGCCGACGCGTCTGACAAAATGGCGCGCTGATCCAGAAAGTCGCGAATAATAGTTCCGCGCGGCATATCGGCCTTCGCGCCCGACAGCCGACCGCCATGCACGACTACGGGCTGTAAGCCCCGCTGGGTCGCCGCCCGCGCCATAGCGCCGAGTACGCGGCCACGACCTCCCATTAAAGTGCCCAGAGAGATAAAGGCCAGCGGACGCCCATCCCGCTCAGGCGCGATGTCATCGAGGCCAGGGAAATCTGTGGACTCTTCGCGGAAAGGCCCGAGGTAGATCGGCGGATGTTTACGCGGGAAGTCGAGACTCGCGAGCCCTTGAGACAGGTCAGTCGTTCGCGACAGCCCGTCATCGACCGACCACGGTCGCTGCCAGTCGAGAAGACCCTCAGGCTTGGAGAGGCCAAAACGACGCGCACCCGCTTCCAAGGCCCGGCCCTGCTTGGTCAGCATCCAATTCACCACATTATAATAACCCCCGTTTAGCCACGCACCGAACGGTCCGGCACGATAACGCCAACCCAAAAAGGGTGGCGGCACGGCGGCTTCGCGGTTCATCGGTAAGGCGCAGGCCAGACTGATGTGGCGAACACCAAGCGTGCACGACAGGCCGCGCGCCACAATCCCGGCGCCCGGCTCTAGCTGGTCATGCAGGATCGCCGACGCGCCGATCGCCTCAACAGCGGCGGGCAAATGATCGAGATAGAATTGGGTCAGCGCAGCGACCGCATTGAGCATCTGCGTCATGTCTTTCAGAGACTGCATCCGCGTCAGACATGCGCACATATCGTCAAGATGACCCGGCGGCATATCGGACAGACCGACAGTGCGCGTTTCAACATCTTTGGGGACACGTGCGGTCAAGTCTGTGGGACCAATGACGATGGGGCGATGACCCGCCTGTTGCAAAGCCCGCGCAGCCGCTATCATCGGACGCATATGTCCGGATAGCGGTAAGGTGACGAGCGCGAGAATAGCCATAATTTACATACGCAGCATACGCTGCGACAGTCTGGCACAGTCCGCAAAAACGGGCTAAGTTGATGAAATTAAATGGAAACTTTAGGCATCGAGCCGCCGCTCAATTGCATCCCAGCATAAAGCAGTCGCGTCTACCCCGGTAAAGCGTTTCAACTCATGCACCCCTGTCGGGCTGGTCAAATTGATCTCAGTGAGCTTACCGCCAATGACGTCAATTCCCACCAAGATTTGTCCGCGCTCTCGCAACATCGGACCTAATTCGGTCGCAATCGCGATGTCCATTTCGGTCAGATCAACCGGCTGGGCGGAACCGCCCACATGCATATTGGATCGGGTCTCTCCCTTTTGCGGCACGCGGTTAAACCCGCCCGCCAATGCGCCATCAATAATCAAGATACGCTTATCGCCTTCAGAGACAGCCGGAAGAAATGCCTGAACCATGACGGGTTCGCGGCTGATTTCGAAAAACGTCTCCAGCAGCGATGAATAATTGGAATCGTCGGGTTTGAGCTTGAATATCCCAGCGCCCCCATTGCCGTAAAGCGGCTTGATAATGACTGTACCGTGGCGCGCCCGAAAGTCGTCAATCATAGTTTTGTCGCGCGCAATCATGGTCGGCGGCATGAGGTGCGCATAGTCCAGCGGGACAATCTTTTCCGGGCAGGACCGAACCCATTGCGGATCATTAGCGACCAAAGTCGTTCCAGACAGACGCTCCAACAAATGCGCAGCCGTAATATAGGCCATGTCAAAAGGCGGATCCTGCCGCATCCAGACAACGTCGACATCGTCAGCCAGATCAATCACCCGTCGATCATCAAATTCGACATGATGGCCGATCTTGGCTTGAACCCGCATTGGACGGGCATGGGCTAAGACCCTGCCCTGATCATAGACAAGGTGCTGCGGCCCATATTCAAACAGGCTCATCCCGCGCGATTGCGCTTCCAGCGCCAGAGCGAAGGTGGTGTCTCCAGCAATATCGACATGTTCCATCGGATCCATCTGGAACGCGACACGAAGTTTCTGGGTAGCTGCCATGGCGCGAGCTTTGCCGCAGAGGGATAGGCCGCGCAAGCAGTCCGATCCCTAAAACTGCGTGCTATATCGATCCGGTCAATCTGTCTGGCGTTGCCGGAGGCGCGTTTTCATGTAACGATATTGCCATGACTGACGATATCATCCTGACCAATATGGAATCCGTCCCGGGGCGCACGATCGTGCGACATATCGGACTGGCTCAAGGGAATGTCGTTCGCGCGAAACATGTCGGTCGCGACATTGCCGCAGGATTGAAAAATATCGTCGGCGGTGAACTACGCGGTTATACCGAATTACTGGAAGAAGCCCGCCGCGACGCAATCCGGCGCATGACCGAAGATGCCCGCGCCCAAGGCGCCAATGCGATCGTCAATATCCGCCTATCGACCAGCTCCGTAACCTCTGGCGCGTCCGAGCTCTATGCCTATGGCACGGCGGTTGTTGTCGAGTAAGCTCGCTAGGTTGGAGCCGCTTCAGTGAACGACATTACGCTATCCATGCTCATAAGCATCGGGCCATTTGTGGCTTTGCTGCTGATTGGGTTTATTTTCGGCACGGTCGCGCAACGCAATCATTTGGCTGACCTAGAGCAGCGTGAAGCTGAGTTAGGTGACGTCATGCTCACAACACTTCCCCATGCTGATGGAGAGCGCGGCGAGCTCGTGACGGGATCAACTGTTGTCGCTTATGATTTTTTCCGCCGTATCGCTGTCACCCTACGCAAACTGATTGGCGGACGGTTCCAAATGCATGAAAACATGATGATGCGGGCCCGCCGCGAAGCTGTTCTGCGCATGGCAGAAGACGCACAGGGGCGCGGGGCTGTCGCCGTCCACAATATCCGCTTGATCAGCTCCAATCTCGGCGATAGCGGCACAGCAATGGGCGGCTGTGAAGTGCTCGCTTATGGCACAGCGGTCTGGACCTAAACCCAACCTGATCTAGGACAAATTTATGGATGATGGTCACACATTCCAACTGACATCTGGCGACGGGACGAAGCTTTTCGCCCGTCATTGGGCAGCCAAACATCCCCACGCCACGCTGGCGCTCGTGCATGGGTTTGGCGAACATTCTGGGCGTTATGTGGATATGGCAAGCCATCTGGCGGGGCATGGGGTGCAAACCGTGGCCATCGATCTGCGCGGCCATGGCCGTAGTGCAGGTAAGCGCGGCATCATCCGCAGCTTTGATGATTTTCGCGCCGATCTTCACGCCTTGCTGACGCGCGCCCGGGAGTTGCACGGAGAGAGTAAGGGCCCGCTTGTGCTCTATGGTCATTCTATGGGCGGCGGCATCGTTCTGGATCACGGGCTGAAAGCTGACCCCGGCGTGGCGGGTATCATTGCCTCCGCCCCGCTTGTCGCACCCGCTGATCCTGTGCCAGCGCCCTTACGGGCCGTCGTCAAACTCGTTGCCAAACTAATGCCAAACGCATCCATGAAAAATGCGATTTCTGGCGATCAGATTTCAACGCTGCCTCAAGAACAAGCTGAATATGAGCGCGACGCGCTGAACCACAGTCGGCTTGGCCTAAAGACAGCGGTTGAGATTATCGAAAACGGTGAAGCGCTGACAGAACGCGCGAGCGACTGGGCTCTACCCCTGCTGATGGTCCACGCAACCGATGACCAGCTCACCGATTTCGCGGCTAGCCAGACGTTTGGTGCGGCCGCCCGCGCTGACTTCCGCCCGTTTCCAGATGTTGAGCATGAGCTCCATAATGATACGAGCCGCGCGGTCATTTATCAGGCCATAATCGATTTCATCGATCTTCTATCCGGTCGCGTTTAGGACATGGGCATGAAAGTCTATTCCCTCAAAAGCTGCGACACGTGTCGCAAAGCCATCAAAGAGATACAGGCGGCTGGCTTGAGCCCAAACATTATCGACGTGCGGGCGGACGGGATGAGCCCTGATGAGATTGCCAGCATCGTTGACGCAGTCGGATTTGAAAAAGCCCTGAACCGGCGCTCGACCACGTGGCGCGGACTAGACGATGTATCGAAAGCTGACCTTGATGATGCGAAAGCCGTGACACTGATCGGCGTGCATCCAACATTGCTAAAACGCCCAGCGATAACGGATGGCAATCAAACGACGGTCGGTTGGGATGCGGCTGCGAAGGCGGCTTGGCTCTAACTGAGCCTAACTCAATCTTCTGGGACCTCGCGGATCCAGTTCTTCACCTGAATCTGCTGGCCCGTTTCTGGGTCGATGTAATAGGGCGCTGCATTCGGATCGGCGGGAACGACGGTCTGTCCTAAATCATATGGATTAGCCGATTGTGGATCACGATAGGGGATCGGCTCATCCATCGGTGCCTGACGCATTGGGGCAGGCGTGTCCGCGAGATCTTGACCCGGCATAGGCTCGTCAGTCAGAAAATCCGGTAAGGGGCGCTGCACAGGAACCATAGATTGCGGAACAGCGGCCTCAGCCCCCATGTCTGGAGCATTGGGCAGATCGGCAATCCGGACATATGAGATCACTTCACGCGTGCCCCGGGTCAGAGACGCAATCCGCGCCGCACGTTCTAGCTCTTCCGCCGAGCGCGCCACGCCCATCAGGTAGACAACCCCGTCATGGGTTTCGATATTATAGTTGCGGCCTTTGACATATTTGTCCGCCGTCAGCCGCGCCCGAACTGATTTTTCCAGAAAACCGTCCTTCGTGTTGCGTACGAAGCCCTGCTTATCCTTGATCATGATTTCATTGCCGACCTGCTGCACGCGCGGAGCCGACCAAGCGATGCGAGCTGCTTCGATCCGGTCTTCCTTGCGCGGGACATTACCCGACAACAGAACGACCCCTTCCGCAACTTCAACATCGACGCCGCCTAGCTCATAGTCGTGGGCGCGTTTCATGCGTGATCCGATCGCACGACCCGCATTCACATCATTCAGCGAGCGCACGAAGCTACGTTCATCGCCCTTCTCAATGCCTGCCGTGGCGACAGCACAGCCTGAGATCATGATGGCGGAGATTAAGAGCGGCACTAAACGTTTCGTTTGGCGGAGCCCGAAAGGCGACAAAGAACGGATCGACGGTCTAAACATAAGGAAAGTCTAAGGAAACAGAGTCACCAACGGGTTAACATTACCAGCCACGAAACACGTCCGTCTGGTGACGAATTCGCCATATGCCGGTCACAAGCACCACATCATAACGTAGCGCAAACGCCTCTTCGACATAGCGGGGGTTGCGCGACAGAAAGATCTCGCCCGCGCGGATGATGCGTTCTTCTGAGCGCGCGGTGACGGGATCGACGGCATGCTCAGCCCTCGCGCGCTGCTTGACCTCAATGAAAATCAAGGTCTTCCTTCTGCGCGCGATAAGATCGATCTCACCGGAACGGGTCTTGAATCGGTGCGCCAGAATTCGGTGCCCGGTGAGGCGCAGATATAACGCCACCAACCTCTCGGCACGGCGGCCCGCCCGCTCCGCTCTCTGCTTCTGCAGCTTCACCGCACCCTACGATTTCAGCGACAGGCCAAGCGCATAAAGCTCTCGCTTGGACCAGCCAGACACTTCTGCGATCTCAGCGCAAGCAGCCTTGAGTTTCATCGTCTCCAATCGGTCCCGGAGCGCATCGCGCACAACTTCGCCGTCCCAACGCGAGGTTTCCGGACCGTGGACCAACAGGACGATTTCACCCTTGGGCGGATCGGAAGCGATACCGTCTGCCAGATCGCTCAATGTGCCGTAGCGCGCTTCTTCAAAGCGCTTCGTCAGTTCGCGCGTCAGCACGGCCTGACGATTGCCGAGCTGGAGAGCCAGATCGCGTAGACACGCTTCAACTCGCGGCCCGGTTTCAAACAGAACCAAGGTTCCGGGGATGTTGCGCAGGGCCTCGATCTCTTTTTGTCGCGCCACCGTCCGCGGCGGTAGAAAGCCTGCGAAAAAGAACCGGTCTGTTGGCAAACCGGATTTGACGAGGCCCGCTAGAACGGCGCTGGCCCCCGGCAAGGGAAACACATCGATCCCGGCTTCGACGGCGGCCCGGACCAAGCGGAACCCCGGATCACTGACCAGAGGTGTACCTGCATCCGACATCAGCGCGATCCGCTCGCCCTTCTTTAAGGCCTTAATCAGCCCCGGCGTGCGCTTCGCCGCATTATGGTCATGATAGGCGCTCACAGACGCGTCGATGTCATAGGCAGAGAGAAGTTTGCCGCTGACCCGCGTATCTTCGGCCAGCACCAGATCGGCGCTACGCAGCACATCAAGCGCGCGCAGCGTAATATCCCGCAGATTACCGATCGGCGTGGCGACGATATATAGACCGGGAACAAGCTGAGCAGGCTCAGTTCGCAATGGTTGCGCGCGCTCACGCTCGCTTATAGGAGACGTAACGATGGTCGGACCTTTCCGGATGTCTGAACGATCTAGGAAGAAGTTGTGAGCCAGACTATGCGCGAGCGCGTCCGTAAAACCAAGATAGAGCTGAAGACAGCGCTCATGGCGCTTGTAGCGCTCACATTATGTGCCTGCACAACGGTACCGATGGACCCACAGCCGCGTCCCGGCCCCGTCGGCCAAGTCCCAGATCGCCCCGCGCCACCACAAACCACGCCGGACCAGACGCCCGATCCGCAAGACAGGCGCGATGATCCGGTCGAAGTGGACACGACCATTGATGTGCCCGACGCCGCCGCCCCCTATTTCAATAATCGTGACGGTCTCACTCTGCCGCACATGGCCGGACGTGACACCAAACGTGTCGCGCTTCTTTTGCCCTTTTCCGCTCGCAGCCCGCGTCTGCGCGAAGAGGCCGCCTCTATGTTTAGAGCGGCTGAGCTCGCCTTATTTCAGCGGCCAGACCCCGACGTCGTCCTGACCGTGCTGGACACCAAAGGCACTGAAGACGGTACTCGATCAGCCACAACGGCCGCCCTGCAGCAAGGCGCAGATGTTATTCTAGGCCCGGTTATCGCACGCAATGTGCTGGCGGCGTCGCAGATTGCTACACCGTCTGGAACTCCCGTTCTGGCCTTCTCTAATGATCAGTCCGTGGCGGAACGCGGACGCTATTTGCTCTCTTTCCCGCCAGAGTCTGAAGTCGAGCGCATTGTCGGTTACGCCGCCTCTGAAGGGGTTCTCCGCTTTGCTTATCTCGGCCCCGACGATGCTTATGGTCGCCGCGTATTGCGCGCATATGAACAGGCTGTTGCGCGTGTCGGCGGCGAATTGACGGCCGTGGAAACCTATGACGGCAACGATATTTCCGTCATGCAGGCTCCAGCAAAGAGAATCGCGGATTTCCATCGCCAGGGACGCTCCAGCGCGACGCGCGACGCTTTTGAGGCGATCCTGCTGCCTGAAGGCGGAACGGCGCTACGCTCTCTCGCCCCGCTCATGCCTTTCAATGGCGTCGATCCCGCTCGCGTGATGTTTATGGGGACATCCCGCTGGGACAATCGCGACACGGCGCGCGAACCGGCACTGGGTGGCGGTGTCTTCGCAGCCGCCGATAAGGAAGCCCGCGCGGCTTTCCTTACGGATTATGAGCGCGCTTATGGAGATACGCCGTCCTCACTGGCTAGCCTTGCCTATGACGCTGTTCAACTCGGCGCGATTGTGGCTGACGGTGATCCGCGCACCCGCATCCGGCGCATCGAAAGCCCGCTCGGTTTTTACGGCACGGATGGCTATGTCCGGTTCGGTCCTGATGGACGCCCGGATCGAGGCATCGCTGTCTTCCGCGTCATGGACGGACAATTCCGCGTCATTGATCCAGCGCCACGTGGACCAGCCCCAGAGAGCTGATCAGACAGCTGACTTCTGAAAATTTCGCTTAACGTCATTTAACCACGCTCCTTAGCGGGACCTTAGTGCGTCGCCGCTACACCCCTCTCTAACGAGCGTCGCAAAGACGCCGGTGAAAGGTGGTAAAATGAGTGCTCGGCCCGATGTGGCTCCGGGAGCCAAAATCCCGGCTGTGCAGACTTATCAGCCCGCAGGTCGTCTTGTCGGCGTTCTCTGCGCGGCACTTGAGCCATCCTGCCATGCGCAATTGATCGGCGCGACTCTGCGTTTGGCTCGGGAAGCGGCGAAGCGCGGCGAAACCGTCCTGCTATTAGACGGCACTGACGGCGCTTTGATGGAAGCCGCCGGCGTCCTTTATTCACGCACGCTTGATGATTTCATTGAGGGTCGATGCGAATTGCGCGACGCCCTATTCGTTACATCGAATGAACATTTCTCAGCGGGCGTCATCCGGCCTGAAGGTCTGGCTGACGCGCTCGGCACCATGGCGGCCCTTTCCCTCTCTTATGACTGGGTCTTTGCCGTTGGTCCGGCCGGTCTATCGCCCGCCCAAGCCAGCTTGGCAGCCGGGGCGGATATCTGCCTGCTCGGCTATGACACACGTGTCGACGGCTTCATGCGGGCCTATTGGACCATTGATGCTGTGCGTCGTCGTAACCGCCTCTGGGACCCAGTCACATTGTCCTTGGGACCAACCTGTGACGCCGTCGAAACGGCTTTGATGCTCCGCGATATTGTACGCGATCATCTGGGTGCACCCGCCCCTTATGGCGGCCATGCGCTTGACGCTAAATTGCCCGTAGTCGTGCTCGACAAGATGCGGAATGTGACCGACAGAGCCAAGGTCGCCCGGACAGGCTAACAGAGCTGCACTGCACAAATTTCTGCCAAGGCGCAGGAAATCGCCAGACCGCCCGTTAGAGTGTATGAGACACAATAATGGAGGCTCTCATGTATAAACCCCTACTCCTTCTGGCTGCGACCGCCCTGATCGCTGCCACGCCAGCCGCCGATCTAGACGGTAATGGCGAAGTGACCCGGGCCGAATTCAAAGCCGCTGGCGATGCCCGCTTCGCGGCAGCAGACGCTAACTTTGATGGTCAACTGACACCCGACGAAATGCGGACCCTGCGCGAGAATGACCGCACAGAGCAGGCCCGAAAACGCTTTCTCAGCATGGATACCAATGGCGACGGCGCCGTTACCGAAGCTGAAATGCAAGCGGCCCGTGAACAGATGAAAGAGCGCCGCAGCGACCGTAAGGACAAACGCCATGAAATGGCGCTCGAACGGTTCGACAGCGATGAAGATGGATCTTTGTCCGAGGCAGAACGGGCCGAAGCCCGCGAGGCCATGAAGGCGGTGCGCGACCAACGCAAAGCTAAAGCCAAGGGCCAACCCAAAAAGCGTCGTGCCGAACGTCCACGCCTTGATGCCGATGGCGACGGATTGGTCTCACGCGCTGAATATGCCGCAATGGGCGAAGCTCTCTTTTCCCGAATGGACGCCAATAATGATGGTGTGCTGACAAAAGGCGAAGGCCGCAAAGCGCGCAAGCGGAACGGTCCACCGCCACCGCCTCCCGGTCAATAAGATCGATCGGACAGCGTGAGCGACCCCGACAATGATCTCATTTCCGGCCTACGGGCCGGGAATGAATCGGCGCTGCGTGCGCTGATTGATCGCCGATCGGCGAGCCTGCACCGCGTGGCTTACCGCCTGCTGGGTGACACTTATGACGCCGAAGATGTGTGCCAGGAGACGTTTTTAAAATTCTGGCGCGCCGCGCCGGATTGGCGGGACGGCGACGCGCGGATCTTGACCTGGTTATGCCGAGTCGCGACTAATGATTGTTATGATCGGCTGCGTAAAAAACGGCCAGATTTGCCGGGTGAGATGGCGGATTATCCCGATGGTCGAACAGGAGCCGAGGCAGCCCTGGTCAACCGCGAACGATGGGACGGTTTACAAACGGCCATGATGTCTCTGCCAGATCGACAGCGCGCCGCCCTAACCCTTCGTTACGACGAAGATATGTCGCAGCGCGACGCCGCAGAGATTATGGGTATTGGCCAGAAAGCCTATGAAGCCCTCCTCGTTCGAGGACGAAAAGGGTTGAAAGCCTTGATGCAGGAGACTGAACATGTCTGAGGATTTCGGAAAGCTCTTCAAAGACAGTGCCGCACCAGCACCGCGCGCTGATCTGACCGACCGGATTATGGCCGCCGCCAAGGCGCAAACGCCTTTGCCAGCCGCCAATGATCGCAAGCCTTGGGTCTGGACAGCTCTGGCCGGGATCGCCGCCACGCTGGTCGCTGGGTTCTTTGTCTTCAGCACTCAACCGGACGATACGGAACTTTGGGCTTCGGAAGCCGACGCCGCCGGGTTCGGCGATCTTTACAGCTGGGTGAACGACGAAACCTAGTCTTAGAACAGCCTATGACCGCTCCATAACGGCTGGGAAGCCTTGCCAAGCCTTCCGCCCTCGCTTACGCGCCGCGGCTTCTGCTTAGCCTTTCTGTTGGCGCTCCCATGATTTCCTCGACCCTGTCGGCTTTTGCCGATCGCATTTCCATTCCAGCGCGACGCCGATCCGGCCCGATGACGTTCAACGCCAATCGGATCAAGATTGAATTGCTAGCTGGCCTGACCGTTGCGCTCGCGCTTGTGCCCGAAGCGGTGGCGTTTGCTTTTGTCGCGGGCGTCGAGCCGTTAGTGGGTCTCTATGCCGCCTTCATCGTTGGCCTGATCACAGCCGTCATCGGCGGACGGCCCGGCATGATTAGCGGCGCGACCGGCGCGCTAGCCGTGGTCATGGTCGCACTCGTGGCCGTACACGGCGTCGAATATCTATTCGCAACCGTTGTCTTGATGGGTATTTTACAAATTCTCGCAGGCGTCTTCCGGCTGGGGAAGTTCATCCGTCTCGTCCCTCATCCGGTCATGCTCGGCTTCGTCAATGGCCTCGCCATCGTGATTGGGCTGGCTCAGCTGACACAGTTTCAAACAAGCCCAGCCCCGCCGACCGATCATCCTGGTCCTTTTAACATGCTCAACGGCACATGGATGGAAGGCCCACAGCTTCTGGTCATGCTCGGACTGGTGGCTTTAACCATGCTCCTGATCTGGGTCACGCCTAAGATCACCAAAGCCATCCCCGCCCCTTTGGCCGGGATCGGCATTGTCGCTGCGATTGTCATCGGCTTTGGAATCGACGTTCCGTCCGTGGGCGACATGTCCTCCATCGCGGGCGGCCTGCCGCAATTCCATATTCCGATGGTTCCGCTCAATTTGGAAACATTCGAGATCATCGTCCCCTACGCCGTTATTTTGGCCGCTATTGGTCTGATTGAAAGCCTACTGACGCTCAATCTCGTCGGCGAGATTAAAGAAGAACGCGGCGGTGCAAGCCAAGAATGTGTCGCGCAAGGCGTCGCCAATACGGTCACCGGCTTCTTTGGCGGCATGGGCGGTTGCGCCATGATCGGGCAGAGCATGATCAATGTGAAGTCCGGGGGCCGGACGCGCCTGTCCGGTATTTCTGCGGCGTTGTTTCTGCTCGCCTTCATCCTGTTCGCCAGCCCGGTCATTGAGGTTATTCCCTTGGCCGCATTGGTCGGCGTGATGTTCATGGTCGTGATTGGCACATTTGCTTGGCAATCGTTCAAAATCATGACCCGCATCCCTAAGCTGGATGCGGCTGTCATCGTGCTCGTCACCGTCGTCACTGTCTGGCACGATCTGGCTGTTGCCGTCGTGGTCGGCGTGATCGTGAGCGCCCTCGCCTATGCATGGAACGCGTCGCGGCGCATTGATGCCCACACGAAAACAGAAGGCGATACCAAGATCTACATGCTGGAAGGCCCGCTCTTCTTCGGCTCAGCGGACGGCTTTTCGGAATTGTTTACCGTCGCCGACGATCCTGACACGGTGATCGTTGACTTCGCCAACTCACGCGTTGTCGACCAAAGCGCCCTGCAAGCCATTGAGGCCATCGCCGCCAAATATGAAGCCGCTGGAAAACAGCTGCAACTGCGTCACCTGACGCATGATTGCCACCAGTTGCTCAATAAAGCTGGGCAGTTGATTGTCGATAGTGATGATGATCCGGATTACGAACTGGCTGTCGATTACAATGTCCGTCTCGGCCGCCTTGGCTCGGGACATTAGAGGGTCGGGTCATTAGATCGCAGCGGTCACGAAAGCCCAGCGACGGCGCTCACCAATCGGGTGATCTCGTCTTCGCTATTATAGGCATGGAGGCTGGCGCGAATAAGGTCAGGCAGATCGCGCTCTTCCGCGTCTAGCAAGGCCCAATTGCGCGGCACGATAGAGACGTTGATCTGCTGGTCGCGCAAGATCCGTTTTGCGTCCGCCGGATCCACACCTTGTTTTGAAAAGGTCACGATGGCGGAGCGTTGCTGACCCGGATCATGCACCGTCACATCCGGCACGGCAGCGAGTGCTTCGCGTAATTCCGCCGCCATTGGCTGAACGCGTCCGGCGATGACATCCAATCCGATGTCGAGCGCATAGCGTACGGCCTGACCCAGCGCGATCTGCCCGGCGACATTACGCTCCCACGCTTCGAACCGACGCGCGCCATCGGCGAGTATGTAACGATCCTGCGCCAACCATTCCGCACTTTGCAGATCGACCATGGCCGGTTCGATCCGGTCCGCCAGATCGCGGCGCATATAGAGAAAGCCGGTTCCGCGAGGTCCGCGCAGAAATTTCCGCCCCGTGCCCGTCAGCGCGTCACACCCAATCGCCTGCACATCCAGCGGCATCTGTCCTGCCGATTGGCAGGCATCGAGCAGATAGAGCAGACCATGATCCTTGGCGAAGCGACCCACCGCTTCCGCGGGCTGGATCAGACCGCTTTGCGACGGACAATGGGTCAGCAAGATCAGCTTGGTACGGCCCGTCAAAAGGCCGGGCAGCGACTCTAAATCGATCTGACCGTGCGCATCGCTCGGCACAAAATCGATACCTAGTCCTTTACGCCGCGCCAGTTGCAACAGCGCCAGATAGTTGGACGAATAGGTGGAGCGGTGGACCAAGACCCGGTCGCCTGCCACCAGTGGCAGCGAATAAAACACGGCGTCCCACGCCTTCGTCGCGCTTTCCATGAAGGCGATCTCAAACGGGTCGCAATTCAGCATATCCGCAAAGGCCGCGTAGAAATCAGCGATGGCAGGCGTGGCATCCGCCTGCGCCTCATACCCGCCAACCGCCTGCTCCAACGCCTGATGGTCCGTCATCGCGGCGTAGACAGGGTTCGGCATCAACGAGGCCCCCGCATTGTTGAAATGCGCCAGCGTTTCGCAGGTGGGCGTATCAGCACGAAGTTTCGCGAGATCAATCATTGAGGCGCGTCCCTGAACAAGAGCGACAGACCAATGCCTAGAATCCAAGGTAATCCCAAGGTTACGACAGATCCGAAGAATAATCCCTCCACCCCCATTTTGAACGGAGACATTATCCCCGCCTCAGTATCCCAACTCTGCACATTGGAAACAGCAAATGCGAAATCAAGAAAGACACCGCCACCAAACAGGGAGAAAAAGACGATGACGGCGCCGCAAAGTGCCATCGTCGCAGCGCTGCGTCTGTTCTTAGGCCATACAAACCAGGCCAGCGCACAGGGCAGCGACAGAGACATCACCAACAAAAGAAGCCAGACAGGCGTGTCCAGTGAGCGTCCCGAAAGCATGACAAGCAGTGACACTGGTATCACCGCTGCACCAAATGTCGTCTCCACATAATTTCGACGAGTAATGCTGTGCTCAGGAAGTCTATATCCGATACCAGCCTCCCTAAAGCTTGCCTTACTCACTTTTTAAGTTGATCGCTACTCTAGTCCCGCCGCAGACATACCGCCGTCGCTTCACCGCCGCCAATGCAGAGGCTCGCCACACCAGTTTTGGCGTCGCGGCGTTCCATTTCGCCAATCAAAGTCGCCATGATGCGGGCGCCAGACGCGCCGATGGGATGGCCGAGCACGCAGCCACCGCCATTCACATTTACTTTCGCGTGGTCGATGCCCATTTCCTGCATGGCAATCATCGGCACGACGGCGAAGGCTTCGTTGATTTCCCACAGATCGACATCGTCGACGGACCAATCGGCCTTTTCCATCGCCTTGCGCATGGCGTGGACGGGCGCAGTCGTGAACTTGGAGGGTTCGTGCGCGTGGGCGGCGTGGCTGACGAGTTCGGCCAGAACCTTATGGCCTTCAGCCTCGGCCTGGCTGCGGCGCATCAGCACCATCGCCGCCGCACCGTCATTAATAGAGCTGGCATTGGCGGCCGTCACCGTACCGTCTTTGGAAAAGGCTGGGCGTAGGTTCGGGATTTTTTCAGGCATCGCATTACCGGGACCTTCGTCTGTGTCGACAATCACCTCACCCTTGCGGGTCTTGACCGTCACGGGCGTGAGTTCGCGCTCGAAGCTACCATCGGCCTGAGCCGCTTGGGCGCGGCGCACACTTTCAATGGCGTAAGCGTCCTGCTGTTCGCGGGTGAATTGATATTCGGTCGCGATTTCGTCGGCGAAAACGCCCATCGCGCCGCCCGCATAGGCGTCAGTCAGACCGTCATGCATCATACTATCAATCACCTGCTGATTACCCATCCGCATGCCGCCGCGCGCTTTGGGTAGCAGATAAGGCGCGTTAGACATGCTCTCCATGCCGCCCGCGACTGCGATATTGATTGAGCCCGCCTTGATCGCGTCATGCGCCATAATCGCGGCCTGCATGCCGGAGCCGCACATTTTGTTGACCGTGGTGGCTTCAGTGCCGAGCGGTAGACCCGCGCCGAGGGCGGCCTGACGGGCGGGGGCTTGGCCTTGTCCGGCGGGAAGGACACAGCCCATGATCGCCTGCTCGACCTGATCGGAGTTGACACCGGCCTCGTTCATGGCCGCCTTAATCGCTGCCGAGCCCAGCTCAGGAGCGGTGACAGTGGACAGATTGCCCATGAATGCGCCCATAGGCGTACGGGCGATACCGACAATAACGACGGGGTCAGACGATTGGGTCATGGACTTGGCCTTAATGAGTGTAAATTGATGGGGTCTAATGTTTGGATGTGTTCGAACGTTTTGCTGTCAAAGCCTCGCGCCGCGCGATCTCGCGGCGGATACGTTCCAGTTTCTGCACAGTCTCTTTAGAGGGTAGGAACGACAGACATATCATAAACATGCATCCGATGAGTATCGCCCCTGGAATGACGTAAATAATACTGGCCATAATTTCTTACGACCCGTTATCTGCCCGTTTGCGCGCCTCGGCCTTAATCTGATCGAGTTTGCGTTTGCGGGCGGCGCGCTCTTGCTCAAAGCGGCGTTTCTGTCGGCCATTATGCACAAACAGGGCGACAACAACGACGACCAGCAGGACGACAATAAGGATAGCGGTCTGATCAGTCATAAAACGGTCCACAAAAACAGTTGATCTTGCAAACATCATTTGGGGTCTCAGCGGGGCGCGTCAACCATTTGTCATAGAACATGACGACTCTAATATACCCGAAGGCCGAAAGTTTACGCGGTGCGCGTGATCCAGCCGCCACCCAGCGTGCGCTGGGCGTCTGCGCGGTCTTCATAGAAGACACAAGCTTGTCCCGGCGAGATGCCGATATCCGGTTCAGCCAGACGGACGAGGACTTCATCCCCATCGACATGCAGGGTCGCGCTCTCCGGCGGACGGGTTGAGCGGACTTTGACCTTGATCGCGAGACCGTCAGCATCAGCGATCGTGCCGGGGCCAATCCAATTGACCTCTGACAGATAGATCTCAGAGCGTTGCAACGCGCTTCGCGGACCTACGATGACCTGTTTGGCGTCCGCATCAATACGAATGACGAAGAGCGGGTCTGTGCCGGTGTTTTCACCCAAGCCCAATCCGCGCCGCTGCCCGACCGTGTAATACATCACACCCCGATGTTGACCGAGCACGGTGCCGGCTTGGTCGACTATATTGCCGGGTTGCGCCGCATGCGGGCGGATTTTCTCAATCACATCCGTATAGCGCCCTTCCGGCACAAAGCAGATATCCTGACTGTCCGGCTTGGATGCGACGTTGAGCCCCATCTCTTCGGCCAGACGCCGGGTTTCGGATTTATCCAAATGACCAAGCGGGAAGCGCAGAAAGTCGAGCTGCTCCGGCGTCGTTGCGAACAGGAAATAGCTCTGATCTTTACCGCCATCATAGGCGCGGTGCAGCTCTGGCCCGTCCGGACCGTCAACGCGCTGAATATAATGGCCCGTCGCCATACAGTCCGCGCCAAGATCCTTGGCGACCGCCAACAGATCGCGAAACTTGACCGTCTGGTTACAGCGCACACAGGGGATCGGCGTCGACCCTTTTAAGTAGGTGTCGGCGAAATCCTCAATGACGGATTCTCGAAAGTTGGTTTCATAGTCGAGCACATAATGCGGAAAGCCCGTCATCTCGGCGACACGGCGCGCATCATAAATGTCTTGTCCGGCACAGCAGGACTTTGACGATTTCACTGCGGCGCCATGATCATAGAGCTGTAGCGTGACGCCAATAACCTCATAGCCCTCACGCGCCAGCAGCGCCGCGCAGACAGAACTATCCACGCCGCCGCTCATCGCGACAACAACACGGGTTTGTGCTTCTGATTTCGCGAATCCGAGCGAATTGAGCGGTTTTTTTAGAACGGCATGGGCCATAGCGAGCGCGATATAGGGACGCGGTGCGCCAGAGTCGACGCCCTTGGTCAGGGCGCCCACCGCCAGATATTTCCAAGCAAATCAAACCGCTACCGAAACAATCCAAGTACTGGATCGGTTTTGTTAACCTTACTTAGTATCCATTAATAAAGGTAAACAACTGAAAACGTTGAAGAAATTTGGAGCCATTTAAGCCCTCTTTAACACCCCTCTATTACCTCCCATCCTAACGAACACAGCCGGGCACTTTGGTGGAAGCGACCTGGTCAAAAAGGACTGCGAAGCCCATGATCGAGCGAAAGCTAAAAAGAGAACATGTCGTGATCGGCCCCGAAGGGACCCCGCTCACGCTGGCTGACCTGCCAAAACCGGACACTGTGCGGTGGGTTATCCGTCGTAAAGCGGAAGTTGTTGCAGCCGTTCGTGGCGGTCTGTTGACGCTTGAAAGCGCTCTGGATCGCTATGGTCTGTCGTCTGAAGAATTTATGAGCTGGCAGCATTCGATTGAAAGTCACGGTATTTCAGGCCTGCGCACGACCCGAATCCAACAATATCGCTAAGCCTATTCTTAAAACTCAGTTGTGAATGCCCCGGACCCAAATCCGGGGCTTTTTGCTATCTGGTTTACAGCAATAGCGCCCGTGTCAGTGCGTCCAACACCATTCGGCCCTGATCCGTTGCTGCCAATCGGTCCCCCTCAACGCCCAGCAGACCATCCTCGATCAAAGCCGGGTCAATTGACAGCGCCTCTCCGCGCAATGCGCTGAGCCGCGACAGGGATAAACCATCGTCGATCCGCAAACCCATCATCACATATTCCTGCGCCGCCCCGTCCGGGTCCAACGTCTCTCGCAGCGTGATCGCTGTGCCTTGCGAGCCAACCGCTGTAATATAATCCGCCGGGCGGAGCGCCGTTTCGGTCGCAACACGCCCCGCGTCAGTCCAAAGCCGCCCGTGGGCACCGGGGCCAACGCCAACATAATCGCGCCCGCGCCAATAGGCGAGATTATGGGCGCTCTTCTGTCCAGGTTTGGCGAAGTTGGAAACTTCATAGTGGCGATAGCCTGCCGCAAGTAATGTTTGGCGGATCAACTCAAAATCTTGCGCGCTCTGATCTTCACCGACCGCCCTTTGCGCGCCGCGCGCTTCTGCCTTGGCGAAGGCTGTGCCGGGCTCGATGGTTAGCTGATAGGTCGACAGATGCGGCACTCCTAAATCCAGCATAGCGCCCAGATCGCGCGGAAGCCGGTCTTCAGCTTCACCTTGGACACCAAAAATGAGATCGGCAGACACAGACTGAAACGCACCTATGGCCATTTTGAGAGACCGCCGAGCCGAGGCCCCGTCATGATCGCGACCCAACGTCTTGAGGACAGCATCGTCGAAGCTCTGCACACCCAGTGAGAGGCGGGTAAGACCAGCTTCAACCCAACTGTCCACCTGCGCCTGAGTCACGTCATTCGGATTGGCTTCCAGCGCGACCTCAGCCGCTCCTTCACCCCAAAGCGAACGGACCGCATCGATCAACGCCATCAGTTGATCGCGGCTTAACAGCGAGGGCGTTCCGCCGCCAAAATGGATCGAACTGATCTCGCGCGGCCCGGTCCAATCGCGCCAATAGGCCAGATCCGCGACCATCGCCGCAACCAGCCGGTCACCTTCATCCGCGCGCTTATCCAAATGAACATTGAAATCGCAATAAGGGCAGATGCGCGCGCAATAGGGCCAATGCAGATAGACGGCGAGCGGCTCGAGATTAGCAGTGATCCGGGCCATCCGATGTCGCAAACTGATCCGCTAGAAATTTGGTGAACGCCGCGGCCCGGTGGCTTTTGGCATGTTTTTCGTCCTGATCAATCTCCCCAAAGGTCTGCGTGTCACCGTTCAGAACGAAGATCGGATCATAGCCGAAGCCTTTGTCACCGCGCGGCGGCCAGACGATGTCGCCTTCGCATGTCCCTTCATAAACCGTCGACGAGCCATCGGGGAGCGCAAGGCAAAGCGCGCAGACAAACCGCGCGCTGCGGTCTTCGCTATCGCCCAATTCGCGGTGAACCCGTTCCATAGCGCGCATGAAGTCGCGATTGCCCTGCTCATCCTCGGCCCAACGCGCCGCATAAATGCCAGGCTGCCCACCCAGCGCGATCACATCAATGCCGCTATCGTCGGACAAAGCGGCGTGGCCGGAAGCCGCCGCTGCGGCCACAGCTTTGAGCCGGGCGTTGCCCGCATAGCTATCTTCAGTCTCTTCAGGTTCCGGCAGATCAAGCTCACCCGCGCTGACGGTGATCAGGCCGTACGGTGCTAGCAGAGCGCGAATTTCGCGCACCTTGCCCTCATTGTGAGAGGCGACCACTATCGTTTGGCCAGATTTGAGTTGTAAAGATTCGGAAGACATGACCGTCCCCATAGGTCTGATACAGTATCAGGCGCAACGCCCGCTTGCGTGACGAGTTTTATCGTTTATCAACACATAGTGGCCGAACCTTCACATATCGCTAAGCCGAACCTATCTAAACCTGTTGCTAGTGGGCTAATCCTGCTGCTTCGATTCGTTCAGGCACTGATGCTAATCGGGCTCGCCGTCTTGGCGATTGGCACTTTAGCCTTCCTCTTTGATACGCCCTTGCGCGGCTGGCTGCTCAGCAATTCCAATCCAGACGCCATGCCGAGCATGGCCCGCCTAGCCTTTGCCTGTGCCACGGGTGCGATTACCGCCGCCGCTTGGCTCTTGGTCCTGTCGATCCTGATCCGGGTCATCCATACGGTGCAGGAAGGCGATCCTTTCGTTGAAGCTAACATCACGCGCCTCCGGACGATGTGGATGCTGATCGCCGCGACGGAAGTCTTCCGCATCGTGGTTCATTCGATGGCTGATTTGTCTGTCGGCGCGCTCAGCGTCAGCCCAGCGGAAACCGGTATGGATATTCGGATCGGCACTTGGTTCTTAGTTTTGGTGATCGCAGCCTTATCCGAAGCCTTCCGTCAGGGCGCAGAAATGCGCGCCGAACAGGAGCTGACGATTTAGTGGCTATCCAAGTCAATCTCGATCGTGTGCTTTTGGACCGCAAGATGAGCCTGACAGAGCTCGCGGACCGCGTCGGCATCACCCTCGCCAATCTATCGATCCTGAAAACCGGCAAAGCCCGCGCTGTCCGCTTCTCGACCCTGGACGCGCTTTGCCGCGAGCTAGACTGCCAGCCCGCGGATATTTTGGAATATGTAGACGAGGACAGTTAGGCCAAAGCCGCTTCCTGCATCTCGCACAACTCTGCGATGCCGTTACGCGCCAACCGCGTTAACTCATCCATTTGCTCGCTGGTAAACGGTTCGTCTTCAGCCGTCGCTTGGACTTCGATAATCCCGCCTGTCTGGGTCAGCACAAAGTTCGCATCGGCTTGAGCGGCTGCGTCTTCGACATATTCCAGATCCAGACGACAGGTCCCATCGACAATACCGCAGGAGACGGCTGCCATCGGCGCAGTCACCGGGTTTTTCGCGATCAGACCTTGTTCGACCAAACCCGCACAGGCTTGGGACAGAGCGACCCAAGCACCGGTGATTGACGCTGTGCGTGTGCCACCATCAGCCTGCATGACATCGCAATCAATCACGATTTGACGCTCGCCGAGCGCTTCCAGATCGATCACGGCCCGCAGGGATCGACCGATCAAGCGTTGAATTTCTACAGTGCGGCCACCCTGTTTGCCGCGCGCGGCTTCGCGACCATTGCGAGTGTGGGTGGAGCGCGGCAGCATGCCATATTCCGCCGTAACCCAACCTTTGCCCTTACCCTTCATCCAACGCGGCACATTCTCATCGACACTGGCCGTTACGAGCACATGCGTATGGCCAAAGCGGATCAGGCATGATCCTTCAGCGTAGCGCGAGACGCCTGTCTCTATCGAAATGGGACGCAGCTGATCGAGGGCACGGTTTTCAGGACGCATGAAGGGACTCCTTTTAAGTGGGAGCCGGGCTTTGTGCTGTCACGCCGCCAAAGGCAAGGATCAGCGTATGGAAATGCTGGTGACGAAAGAAAGACAACACCGGAACACCCTCTTGCCAGTTCGTCCCGCTCTGCCCAAATAAGTGGTCTAATGTCAGCACCCGCCACATTTCCACTCAGTGAGCTCGACGCCCGTGCGCGCGACATTTTTGGCGCTGTCGTGTCCGCCTATCTTGAAAGCGGATTGCCGGTCGGATCCAAAACCATTGCCCTGTCGGGAACGGCGCTCTCACCAGCGTCGATCCGCTCCGTTATGGCCGATCTGACCCATATGGGTCTGCTGGAATCCCCGCATGTCAGTGCAGGCCGGCAGCCGACCCAAATCGGACTTCGGCTTTATGTCGATGGGCTGCTTGAAATCGGCGATGTCGCAAAAGACGAACGCCGCCGTCTGGAAGCGCAAATTGCCGCTTCGGGCCGTGAACCAGATCAAGTCTTTACCGAAGCCTCGACCCTGCTCGCTGGGTTCGCCGGCGGGGCGGGGCTAGTCCTCGCGCCGGAACCTGTGACCCAAACAGCATTATCACACGTTGAATTTGTCGGGCTCGACGATGGCCGCACATTGGTCGTGATGGTGCATGAAGATGGCCGGGTCGAAAATCGATTGATGCCGCGTCCAGACGGCGTCCTCTCCGCTAGCTTAGAACGGGCAGGTAATTTTCTATCTGCACGCCTGCGCGGACGGCAATTATCCGAGGCCCGCGCCGATATTCTCGCCGAAATGGAGCAGGGCCGCGCCGCGATTGATGTCGCCGCCGCGACGCTGATCAAACAAGGTCTGGCCAACTGGACCGACGAACCTGCCAAAGACCGTAAATTGATTGTCCGCGGACAGGCACGGCTCCTTGACAATATGGACGCCCAAACCGACTTGGAGCGCATCCGGCTGTTGTTTGAAGATCTGGAACGCAAGGAAGAGCTGATCTCTTTGCTGGACCAGACGGAACATGCGGACGGTGTGAGGATTTTCATAGGAACGGAGAACCCGCTTTTCTCCCTGACAAGTTCCAGTGTTGTGATCGCGCCCTATCGTGATCAAGCTGGAAAATTGCTGGGAGCTTTAGGGGTCATCGGGCCGACGCGACTAAATTACGGGCGCGTTATCCCAATGGTAGATTTGACGGCAAAACTCGTCGGCGAAACGCTGACGCGACGCCGCTAAGGAGATGAACGAGACAATGACTGGCGATTCGATACACGAGAATGGCAATGGCGAAATGGACGAATGGGATGCCCTGCAATCCCAGATCGACTCTGAGACAGACGGTCAGAGTGATCGCGTTGGGAAACGGAGCCCCGCTGACCTGAAACGGGCGGCTGATGATTTCCTCAAAAAGCACAAGCACGACGTCCTCGCGGAGGATGAGGATATGTCAGATTCAGACTCCGAGTCTGATGATGCCTCTGCCGATGCGGGGGCCGAACGCATTCAAGAGTTGGAACTACAGATCGCCACAATGCGCGATCAAGCGCTCCGGACGATGGCTGAGGCCGACAACATTCGCAAACGCGCCGAGCGCGAAGTTCAGAGCGCGAAACTCTATGGCGTCGAGAAATTCGCCGCTGATATTCTCTCTGTCTATGACAACCTCTCGCGTGCGCTGCACACAATTGATGGCCAAGCCAAAGAAGAGCTGGGCGAGAATGCGCGCAATCTGGTGGAAGGCATTGAGCTGACCGAGAAAGATCTGACGGCCGCTCTGATGCGTCACCAGATCAAACCGGTGGCGGGCTTTGGTGAAAAATTCGACCCCAATGTGCATCAGGCCGTCGCCAATATTCCACACCCCGATGTGGAAAAAGGTTATGTTGCCGCTGTGATGCAACAAGGTTTCACCATTGGCGACCGCACGCTGCGCGCCGCCATGGTCGCGGTCAGCACCGGCCCCGCTTAATGATACAGTGCTAAACGCATAGGTGCCCGAGCTCCCCGAAGTTGAAACGGTCCGTCGTGGGCTCGCGCCCGTGCTTGAAGGCCGGATCATTCGGCGGGTGCAACTCAACCGTCCTGACCTACGGTTTCCGTTCGCGCCGGATTTCCGGGAGCGCATTGAAGGTCAGCGCGTCGAGCGTCTGTCGCGTCGCGCCAAATTCCTACAAGCCGACCTGACCTCTGGCGAACGGCTATTCATGCATTTGGGTATGAGCGGTCGGTTCGTTCTAAGTGGCGAGCAGCTCGGCGAGTTCACCCACGATCATGACGCCAATCCGAAACATCACCATGTCATCTTTGAGACCGAAGACGGCAATAGAGTCACCTATAATGACCCGAGACGGTTCGGCTTTATGGAGCTGGTTAGCCAAGGCGAACCATACCGCCTTGATGATCTCGGCCCTGAACCTCTGTCGAATAGTTTCAACGCACCGGACCTGCGCGCGCGGTTGAAAGGCAAGAAGTCAGCGATCAAGGTTGCGCTGCTGGATCAGCGCGTCGTCGCGGGATTAGGGAACATCTATGTCTGCGAGGCCTTGTTTCGCGCAGGGATCAGTCCGGGCCGCGGCGCAGGTCGCCTCACTGTGGCTGAAACCGAAACACTGGTCAGCCACATCAAGGCTGTCCTCATCGAAGCGATCGCGGCAGGCGGGTCATCCTTGCGCGACCACCGCCAAGCCAATGGCGCGCTCGGCTACTTCCAGAAAACCTTCGCCGTCTATGGCCGCGAGAGCGAGCCCTGCCCGGTCTGCACCACGCAAATCGCGCGCCGCGTGCAAGGCGGGCGCAGCACATTTTATTGTAAGATGTGTCAGCGCTAGGCGGTAACATGACTGACACGACCCAACCGACGATCGTGATAAGCGCTGCAAGACTGGACCATATTGCAACGCTCGCAGAGCTTGGCTGGACAACCTTTCTTGAAACGTTTGAAGCTGAGAACGATCCGGCGGACATTGATGCCTATGTTCGTGAAGCCTTTGCTCCTGAGACTCTTCGTGCCCAATATGAAACAGAAGGCTGCCAGTTTTATCTGTTGATCGTGGAGGGGGATCCTGCCGGCTATTTAAAGCTCAACATGAGTGGGGCGAAGGACAACTCGACAGATGATGACCTGATGGAGATTGAACGTATCTACCTCCTCGCCCGCTTCCAACGGCGCGGGCTAGGCCAAAGGCTACTCGATTTCGCGACCAAGGTCGCGCAAGAGAGGAATTGTCGAGGTCTTTGGCTTGGGGTTTGGGAACGCAACGCCAAAGCCATCGCCTTCTACGAACAGGCTGGATTTTCGATTGTTGGCGAGCAGCGCTTCTCAATCGGAACGGACCTGCAACTTGATTTGGTGATGCAACGGAATTTTTAATGATGTCCTATCGATGAGTACCTGCTCTCGACGGAACCATTGCAGGCCGCTAAGTCCCGAGCAAAGAAAATCCGAAGAGAGACCCTTATGGCTTACGAGCTGATCGAGCTGGACCGGGATGGCCGCGTCGCCACCCTGCGCCTTAATCGCCCAAAAGCGCTGAACGCGCTGAATGCCGAGATGATGAGCGAAGTCGCGCGCGCCTTGGCCGAGCTGGAAGCAGATGACGGCATTGGCTGCGTCATCCTGACCGGCAGTGACAAAGCCTTTGCCGCCGGGGCCGACATTAAAGAGATGGTCGATGACAATTATCTCGACATCTACAAGACGGATCGCTTTGAGCAGAACCATTGTAGCATTGAGCGGTTTCGCAAGCCGATCATTGCCGCTGTCTCCGGCTATGCGCTGGGCGGTGGCTGCGAGATTGCGATGATGTGCGATTTCATCATTGCGTCGAACACCGCCAAATTCGGCCAGCCTGAGATTAATCTCGGCGTTATTCCGGGCATTGGCGGCACGCAGCGTTTGGCGCGCGCTATCGGCAAAGCCAAAGCAATGGACCTGTGCCTCACGGGCCGGATGATGGATGCGGCCGAAGCCGAACATTCAGGTCTCGTCGCGCGCGTCGTCCCCGTCGATGACCTTATGGATACAGCGCGGGGCGCCGCCAATAAGATTGCGGGTCACAGTCAACCGGCCAATATGATTCTCAAAGAAGTAATCGATGCAGGCTACGAGCTGACCTTGCGCGAAGGCATTCGGTTCGAACGCCGCATGTTCCAATCCCTCTTTGCCACCGAAGATCAGAAAGAAGGCATGAACGCCTTCATTGAGAAGCGTAAGCCGCACTTCAAGCACCGGTAGAGCTTAGACCCCGCTTTCTCTTTGGGCTTATCCCTGTGTAGGGATATAAGAAGATGAGACTGGTAAGGCTGGCGGCCTATTCCTGTGCCGCTGACAGTTGACAGACCCGTCACCGCCGCCTATCTCGCCCACCGAATGACGGCCTGCCCTCCGAATTTCTCTGGTGGCGGGCCTCTCTTTATTTTGAACACTGACGAAAGACAATCATGGCGAATACGTCATCTGCAAAGAAAAATGTCCGTAAGATGGAACGCAAAACGGCGGTCAATCAGGCTCGTCGCTCACGCGTTCGGACCTTCCTGCGCCGCGTCGAAGACGCATTGAGCGCGGGCGACAAGTCTGCGGCAAACGCGGCTCTGAAACTGGCCGAGCCGGAATTGATGCGCGCGGTTTCCCGCGGCGTCTATCACAAGAACACGGCAGCGCGGAAAATCTCCCGCCTGTCATCACGGTGTAAGGCGCTCAGCTAGAGCTCTGCGTCCGACATTGATGTTTAAAAAGCCGGGCGCCCTTTGTCCGGCTTTTTTGTATCTGGTCTACGGAGAACCACGACGCAGGCTGAACCTGTTCATTTTTGTCGCAACAAAACCGATTCTATCCTGATCCAGACCGCGTCAGCGTTTCGGAACCGAAACAAAAGCTGAGTCTCGAAATTTTTTTTTGTGGATGTGACGTTTTTCTGACGGCTAGAATCTTGCGATTCTTGCCTTTTTTAGAGTCAACTTTTCTTTCCTGCCGATTCGCATAATTCTGCCGTTGACGGTGCCCGAAAGAGTCGTGTTTAACAGATCGACGGGAGGGCAGTCAGGGTAGACCGCTTTCGGAGTTTTCAAGCATCGGATGGGGCCCGAAGCAGGAAACTCCCCTTTAAAAATTGTTGAATTCCAAGGGTTTACCTATGTGAACCCGCTGGTTGCGTTTGGAGTGATGTAGATGGCTAACGTCAGTGATCCGGTCAAACCGCAGACTGAAACGGTACCGGATCTCTATACAGGAGAGCCGCCGATCCAGAGTGCGCATAATACGTGGAAGGCCGTAGATGCCGACTTAGGTCGAGCACTCGGTCGCAATGTCCACCGCGCTTGGACGGGTCAACTCTTCATCCAGACAGCGGATGCGCACACGGTGACCCTGTCGGCCCCGTCCAGTTTCGTCGCCACGAAAATCAATACGCATTATGCGGATACAATCAGTCGGCTGTGGGAAAAGCATGACCGGGTTGACCCGCCGCGTGCGGTTCGCGTTGTCTCCGGCTCACGCCCGACTTCACGCCGGGGGGCAGACCCCGATAGCGCCCGTCCAAGCCTGCCCGGCATTCCCGGCGCACGCAGTGGATCAAGCCCTGCGGCACGGGCGACAAAAATGACGCTCGCCCCTGTGTCCGAACTGGCTCGCAAACGCTTTACGCTCGAAAATTTCGTTGTCGGTGCCTCCAATGAGCTCGCCGTTGCTGTCGCGCGGCAAGTGATCGGCAATCAGGTCCCGCAATATAACCCAATCATGCTTCACGGCGCGAACGGCATGGGCAAAACCCATATTCTCCACGCGATTGAGGCGGAGGTCACAGAGCGTGACCCAGCCCGCCGCGTCAAATTTGTCTCGGCTGAAGATTTCGTCGCTCAATTCGTCGCCAGCGTGCGCGGATCAGGCCGCGAGGGCATGAGTGCCTTCAAAGCCTCGCTACGCGATGTTGACCTGCTCATCATCGATGACTGCCATTTCATCGCCGACAAAAGCGCGAGCCAAGAAGAACTACTGCACACGATCATCAGCATGGTCGGTGCCGGCCGCCAGATACTAATCGCGTCCGATCGCCATCCCGATACAATCGAGAAAGCGTCTGATCGGTTAAAAAGCTATCTGTCGTCAGGCCTCGTCTGCAAAATCGGCCCGGCTGATTATGAGCTGCGCTTGCGCATTCTCGACCGACTAATTGCGCGTCGCCGCGAACAGGGTCATGCCAGCCTCGCTATTCCGCAACCGGCTCGCGATCATCTCGCCGCGCGCATGAATGTCACGCCGCGCGACCTCGAAGGCGCGTTTAATCAGATCGTCGCGCAGAGCGAATTTCTCGGCACACCGATCACGCTCGAAACTGTGCAGGAAACCCTGTCGGATAGTCGCTATATGACGGGTCAACGCCTGACCGTGGACCGCATCCAACGCACCGTATGCGAAGCGTTTTCGATCAGCCTGACAGATATGAGTTCTAAACGCCGCGCCCGGGCCGTTGCCCGTCCGCGCCAAGTCGCCATGTATCTGTCCAAGAAGCTGACCAAACGGTCCCTGCCCGACATTGGCCGTCGCTTCGGGGGACGCGACCACACCACCGTCATGCATGCCGTCAAACGCATTACCCAATTGCGCAGTGACGACGTGACATTCGACGCGCAAGTCAAGGCTGTTGAAGACGCGCTAAAAGGCTAAGAGGCGCGCATGATCCGCGCTTTTCTCCTTCTGCTCACCGCCGCCCTGCTCTCCGCCTGCTCGATGGAGGCGATGAGCGAAAAGCGTGTGCCGGATGATGTGCGTGCTGAGGTCAATGCGCAGATTGACAAACTGATCGCGGGCGACACGGAGTTCATTTTCGATGCCTTCCCGGAAGAGCGGGACAATCCCGAATTCCGAGAACAGATTGAGCGCATGGCCACCAATGTGCCGGACGGCGAAGAAGTTTCGCGCGATGTGGTCGGCGTGATCGGCTCGACCGAGCAGGCCTATTCCGACACGCAAGGCGCGGTCCGGCGCGGGACTTATAATCTGGCCTATGAACTGGCCTTTGAAGACGGCTATTTCTTGGTCCAGACCGCGCATACGCTGACCGATGATGGGGATTGCTGCGCCCTGCGCGCCATCAATGCGTCCCGCTCAGACACGTCGCCCATGCGAGAGGATCAAGTGAGCCGCGCCCGGCTGTTTAAATTTCTCGCCCTGTTCCTGCTGATCACGACTCTCGCCACAGCGGTTATTCTGATCATCCGCCTCGGCGGTCGCAAAGCCCGCGAACAACAGATGGGTCAATAAGCCCGTCCGACCCTAGTGATCGAACGGGCTCAAACCCTCTTCAGGAATTAGACGAGGCAGCGTCAGATCTATCCGCCTTGCAGCGGCCAGACGCCCTGCGGATCAAGCCGGGTTCCGTTCTGATAAGTCTCGATATGGACGTGGGGCCCGGTGCTTTTTCCGCTATTGCCGACCGTAGCGATTTGGGTGCCTTGCGTGACGCTCTGGCCTGCGCGGACCGTGTAGCTGTCCAGATGGGCGAACACGGTTTGAACCCCGTCATCCGTCTGCAGAACCACGACAGTTCCGTAAGCGGGTTTCCCGTCATAGACGTTGGTCGCGGCGGTGATGATTCCGTTGGCCGGGGCGTAGATCGGCGTGCCGAGCGGGGCGGCGATATCGATCCCATAATGGTCCCGCATTTTGCCCTTATTGAACGGGTCAGCAGCGGGGCCAAAGGTTGATGTCAAACGACCCGAGACCATCGCGCTGGACACATGTTTCTTGCCCACCTTGAGGGCCTTGGTCGCTTTGTGTGCCTTACTGGATTTGTCGGTTTTCGTAGCCTTGTCTGCTTTGGGGGATTTTGGTGCCTTGGTCGCTTTATCGGCTTTAGACGTGTCGGGAGCGCTTGTGGTTTGGGGTGCGGAGTCTCCGGCGCTGGCCGTGGTGGAAATGCTGATCATGCCGACAACGGTAATCGCCGTGGCCGCTAGACCGAGCAGGGCCTTATCGCGGCCGCGCTTGTATGTTGGGCGCGTGCCCTTCATGATATGCGTAATTCTCATCTTTTCGTTCCTAATACGGTGGGTTGAGAAGGAGGCGGCCGGGTATTGCACTACCCGGCCCGCCACTATGTGGAGCGCCCGCAGCAATGTGTCTGCATAGGCTTTCCGCATTTTGGGGGTGCGACCATCCGTGACCGCCATGTCGCACCGAATTTCTGTACTTTGAGACCAACGCCCGAACAGGCCATGTGCGAAGGGTGAGATCCAGCACACACAGAGCAAGGTCCGCAGGATTAGCCCGCACTCATCGTCACGCCGTTCAATGTGCGTGCGTTCATGGGTTAGAATATCGTTCAAACTGTCTTGGCTCATTTGCCGCGTATAGCTTTCGGGAATGACGATTCTGGAATGCTGCGGCTGGCCGAAAGGGGTCCAAGCAAAGGGCGATTGGGCGGCGGGCGAGAGTAAAACGTCGTCTCCGCTCCACGGGCCGAGCGGGTCCGCCACGTCGATCAGGCGGTGAATGCGAACGCGCCCGAAGGCCAGCTTCACGAGGTTTACGGCAAGACCGATCAAGTAGATTACGGCGAGGAATTTGCTCACCGTCGCCAGAGTGACAATCTCCGCACTATAGGCGGTTGTTGGCTCAAGGTCGGGGATGAACCCGAGCGAATGTCCCAACGAATTGAGCGGTTCATGCAATGATAGTATTTCGAAGCTCGGGGTCGGCGCCCAGTCCGGCATCAGCAGCAGCGCAATGCCGGCAAGCGGGATCAATACGCTGAGCAACAGCCCTGTTGCCCAGAGCAGCGGCCATTGCTCGGCCCGTTCATCCAGGTGGAGGAACAGGCGCGCGCCCGCATAGAGCGCGGCGCTGACACAGGCCATGCCAAGCAGGAAGGTGAGCAGCAGGGCCATCTACTCTTCCCCATCTTGCGTGTCGTCGTCTGTATCAGCGGCATCTTTCAGAACCGCGTCGAGTTCGGCCAGTTCTTCGTCCGAGAGCAATTGACTTTTGACGAGGTTGGAGACCGGGAGCGGCCCATCCAGCGCGAGCACGTCGGCGGCGAAACTCTGGATCAGACCCGCAAGGGTCGGGATCTTTTTGGCTTTGGCGCGGTAGATGTTGAGCCCATGTTCTTCGCGAACACTCAACAGGCCCTTCTCCACCATCCGCTCAATCGTTTTGCGTGAGGAAGACCGAGACCACCCGAGGCCATCCTTAATCGCCGTATGGATCTCACCAACGCTCTGCGCGCCACAGGCCCAAAGATGTTTGAGGATGACAAGTTCAGACGAAGACGGTTTCATGTCGCCTTATGGTGACACGTGTCACCATAAGTCAATCGTGAATATCATGGGGGCGGGGGCAGGAGATAGTTTTGGATTGGGAATAGCGACGGCGTTTGACTTGATTGGACCCACTTGCCCGTTAAAGTCGGGACATGGGAAAATACACGAATAAAGACGTAAAATGGATCGCCCAAGCCATGCGGCGCTGTCGGGATGATGACAGTGCTCAACCTTATAGTTTCCTGATCGGGGCTGGTTGTTCGTTTACAGCAGGCATCCCGCTGGCGGGAAAGTTGGTCGAAGAGATCAAGAAGGAATGTAAGCCTCAGCTTGAGCGCCAATTCGGTCCTGATCTGAGCGACGACTATGGCGATTGCATGTCAGCCCTGACGACCAATGAGAGAAAAACCATTCTCGAACCTTACTTGTCAAAGGCAGGCGTCAATTGGGGACATATTGCGATCGCCGCAATGATGGAGGCGGGCTATGTCGGTCGCGTTCTGACCTTTAATTTCGATTCAGTCCTCGCGCGAGCTTGCGGCTTGCTGGGCCTTTATCCAGCGACTTACGATTATGCGCGCAGCATATCTAATCGCACAGACCATATCGCAACCCCGGCTATCCTGCATCTGCATGGTCAGGGGCACAGCCTCACCATGCTCAATAGTCGTCGGGATACTGAGCAACATGCACAAAACCTACGGCCTCTGCTCAGCAATACGCTGAGCCATACGCCTCTGCTGGTTGCAGGTTACAGCGGAAAATCAGACGCAGTCTTCAAGGTTCTTGCAGAGCTGTATGATCGAGCGGAGCGCCTGCACTGGGTTGGCTTTGATAAGGAGTGCGACAGTCATATTGCCGACCTCATCAGTGATCACCCCGAAACATGCGAATATCTAGGCGGAGCGGACTCGGATGAATTTTTCATGGCGTTGGCCAGAGCTCTGGAGTGCTGGCCGCCAAAATTGTTCAACAATCCCTATGAACATCTCTTGGACGAGTTAGAGCCTGTTACTGACTATCCCGATTCCGACACGGACATACTGACAACGCTGAAAGCTCAATTAAAAGAACAAGCCGATGCGCGCGAACAAGCCGAGGATAGCGCAGCGGACCTGCTGCTAGACGGGGATTGGGACGGCGTTATCAACCTTATTGGTGATGATCCATCAGACCCCGAAAACCGTCAACTTCTCTCCATTGCCATTGCGTCAAAAGCAGATGCAATCGCTGATGAACTCACAGTCAAATTCGATCCGACTTTGTTGGCTGAAATGAATGCGCTTTATGGCCGGGCCGTCAAGTTGAGGCCAGATTACCACATAGCCTTCAACAATTGGGGCAACTCGCTTGCAGACCTCGCCGAGCAGACGCAGGACGAAGCCCTGTTCCAAGACAGCTTCGAGAAATATGCCAAAGCCATAGAGATCAAGCCAGACGACCACGAGGCCTTCTACAATTGGGGCAACTCGCTTGCAGACCTCGCCGAGCAGACGCAGGACGAAGCCCTGTTCCAAGACAGCTTCGAGAAATATGCTAGGGCCGTCGAGATCAAGCCAGACAAGCATGAGGCCTTCTACAATTGGGGCATCGCGCTAAGTTCCCTCGCCGTGCAGACGCAGGACAAAGCCCTATTCCAAGACAGCTTCGAGAAATATGCCAAGGCCGTCGAGATCAAGCCGGACATGCATGAGGCCTTCTACAATTGGGGCATCGCGCTAAGTTCCCTCGCCGTGCAGACGCAGGACAAAGCCCTGTTCCAAGACAGCTTCGAGAAATATGCTAAGGCCGTCGAGATCAAGCCAGACAAGCATGAGGCCTTCAACAATTGGGGCATCGCGCTAAAAACCCTCGCCGTGCAGACGCAGGACGA
>Ga0189291_100090_pt1 | contig 110111 bp, 109 predicted proteins | sample UW1redminimetaG_FD_130331 | JGI IMG/M metagenome (GOLD analysis project Ga0189291, IMG submission 130331) | Marine microbial communities from the Costa Rica Dome - UW179B-red mini metaG | ecosystem: Environmental > Aquatic > Marine > Oceanic > Photic zone | place: Costa Rica: the Eastern...
AACCATCGAACAAAGGCGCTTGCATCACCGCAAGATAGCCGCATAATATCAACCAACAGATGGAACCAAATACTCGCCTGTTTTAAACCGCCATATGTCTCAAATTATCTGACGACGGACAGCTCGCCGCAACATCGGTAGGTAAATCGTCTAGGGTCGAGGCATTGATCCGAACTGAATTGACAAGTGCGAAATGCGACTCCGGTGTTCCAATTTCGCCTGCAACCAACGTTGCGAGTTGATCAGCAAAACCTTCGAGTTCCTCGGCTGTTTCTACTGCGAAAAGATCAACCGCTTCGGAAAAAATTGGAGGATCAAGATTGACTGGAGAAAGCGTCGAAGTGAGCCAGCCAATCCATTCATCCTTCCGCTCCAGCAAATTGAAGGCTTGGCAACTTTCTCGAACACTGGCCTCACAATGACTTGCAGTCGGCTCTAACTCAGTTAGCAGCGCCCGAAGTTCGGGAGTAATTTCGACATAAAGATGATGCTCAAATGTAGTAAGGCAAAAATACCGAATGCTGGGCAGGTGAGCCTTAACATAAGGAACAAATTTTTCGCTCCAAAGAGAAGTGCCGAGCAGTGCTTCCAGCAAATCTCCGGGTACTTCGGAAGGCCTCTTTGACTCGACAACAAGTTCACCAAAACCGCCAAGATCGGACGTTCCTTCATCGATATAGCCCACGATATCAGGACGACGTCGGTTGTCTGATCCTGAGCTTGTATCGATGATCGTGTGCAACCCTATTTGCTCGAAGCATCGAGCTAGACGTGCACTAAGATCGTTCTCCCCACGGGAAATTCCCTCGGGGCCTAATCGCTCAACAAGGTCGCAGAAGCGATCTATCGCGGCCAATTGTTAGCTCTTTTTGAAACTGCGGTCTGAATCGTCAATGTGACCCCCTTACTTATCCAAACGACATTGACTGATTAAACGGGTCAATGTCCACAACGAATGTGAGGAATGCCAATAGCTTGTGGCAAAGGGGCATATCGTTAAACCGCTCCGCAACAATATTCAGGACGACCAAGTGAAAAATGCCACTTCGCGGCGTCGATTTGTGGCGATGGCTAAATCCCGTCCGGGATTTTTAAGGCCAACATGACAATAACCTTCGATTGTCATTTCGCGAAAGCGGAGCGCGGGACGTGCGTCCCCAAGCGATCCACTAATGCAGGCCCTGCCCACAGTGCGGTGGGCTTATCGGAGCCTGCTAATTGAGATGGTGCGGGCGGCGGGAATCGAACCCGCACTCCTCTCGGAACGGGATTTTGAATCCCGCGCGTCTACCAATTCCACCACGCCCGCGTTGTGAGAGGCATATAACGCCGCCGTCATGAGACGCAACGGAAAATATCAAGAACGCAAATTATGTTGTTGGCTTCATAGACTTCTTTGAAGCGGTGACTGGTTTAGGCCGTGCTCTGCGAACATTGACTGCCGAAGCGTCGATGTTGTTCTTCAAATGCCGCCCATAATACTTCTCGATCATCTCGACACTGGTGCGGCAGTTTTTGGCTACCTGATAAATATCCGCGCCTTCGAGCAGTCGGAGACAGATATAGGTATGCCGCAAACTGTAGCAGGTGCGGACATGCCCATCGCGGTCGAACTTCAAATTGAGCTCGTCAAGGACGGTGTTCATCAATTCGCGCGGCGTTTTCCCGAATATCGGGTCAGTCGGCTTGAGCTCCTTGCGGTCACGGACCCGCTCAAAGGGCAAGATTGCACCGGGCATCGATTTGCAAAAGCCGACACCCCGTTTCCCGCGCACTTCGATTTCCAATATCCGCTCGCCGGTCGATTCATCATCGACGATCTTCACGTCGCGCAGCTGAATCCGTGCCGACTCATCCGGGCGAAGCCCCGTGTTTCCCATGAACAGAACATAGTCATGAAAAGTCTCGCAGACTTCACGCCAGCGCGGCTTGGGAGGATTTTTGGCCCGCTCGCGCGTGGCCTCGTAAAGCAATTTATATTCCTCAGGCGAAAACCAGGCACGATGCTCCAGCTTGCCCGATGTCTTATACGGCGCTGACATATCCGGGATTGCGGAAATCCAGCCCTTGCGATTGGCGGTCTTCAAAACCTGGCGGAGCGTAACAATTTCGCCATGCAAGGTCGCGCGGGCCGGTTTCTTCGGTTTGCCGGTTTTCGCATCAACGCGGGAAGTCTGGCGGTGGACACGATATTCTTGCACTTTGCCCGCATTGATATCCTTGAGCGGGGTATCGCCAAAGAATGGCAGGAGGTGAACGCGAACATGAATGGACTTCGATTCCACATATCCCTCATTGCGTTCGCCCTGGGTAATAACTTCGAACTCATCAATAAAGGCTTTGGCCGCATCCTCGAAACTGGGCCCAGTTGGCGTTCGGCGCAGACGGCCATCGGTCGCTGGTCCGGGTTCTGCGATTTGTGGCTGGACAGGATTGGCCAGCACGGAAAATCCGCCGCGTCTGCGTTGGCGATCCTCGACGCATTTTTCCATATACCAGTCGCGCGCAAAATCCTTGGCGGCAGCGAGGTTCATTTCTTTGGTTGTCTGCCGATGATTGCGGCTGCCCAAATATGTTGAGCATTGCCAGAAGCGGCTATTCTCACGCCGATAAACGTGAAGCGCGCCATCCATCAGAGCGTAGCTTTCAGCTGTCATAACGAAACTCCAAAATGTGTAAGACATGTGTAAGTCTTTTTGGAAGTCTCGTCCTTAATCAAACCATTGGTATTAAAGGGTTTTTGGCTAATTTTTAAAGGTAGAACTCAATTTTGAGTGCAGCGCGTCTACCAATTCCACCACAGGGGCTGATTTGCGTTGCCGCAGACTGGCATTTGCAAAATCGACGCCCTGTTAGCGGAGTATATTTTTGCTGGCAACCCTCTGTGTGTGCGTTTCGTCCTAAAGCAGATTGCCACCTATCATCGTCTGGACAATCCACAGCGGAAAGGCGGTGATCGCCATAAACGTACCCAGCGGCAAAGCGCTGTCTGCAGCCACCGCCTGCCCTCGACTATGCATCATCATCACTGCAGCTAGTCCGACAAGCCCCGCCCCTAAGAGAACAAATGGCAGGGCCGACCACCCCAACCAGCATCCAACAGCCCCTAGCAACTTAGGATCACCGCCACCCAGCCCCTCCCTGCCGCGCAGCAAGCGGTAGGACCAGCCGATCAGGAACAAAGCTAAAAAACCAGCGACACCGCCAATGGCTCGGTTCACCAAATCAGGCTCATCCACCCATAAGGATGCAGCCAAACCACAAACGGCCAATAACAAGGTCAATTTATCCGGCAGCCAGTGATGCTGCGCATCCAGTGCTGCCAATGTGATCAAGACCCAACCAAATATGGCACCCATCAAGCCTTCAACGCCCGATGCTGCGAACAAAGCCAAACCGCCGATCAGGCCCGCGCCGAGCTCGATCACAAGGTGATCAGAATTTATAACAGCACCGCAGCTGGCGCATTTCCCTGATCGCAACAAATAACTAAACACCGGAATTAGATCGATGGCGCGCAACGACTCATTGCAACTGTCGCAACGAGAACGCCCGGAAATGACAGATTGCCGCTGCGGCCAGCGGATGACGATCGTTGCCAAAAAACTTCCGACTATGAGGCCAAGAATCGTTCCGGCAATAGGGTAGATAAAGGCTGGCAACATAAGCTCCGGAAAATCGCGACACTGCCGATTGGCATGGCATGAATAGATGTTCAATGCTGCGATTGAAAAACCCAAATGCTCCGCCTATGTGAAAAGGCAATGAACAACAGTGGCCTTGTGGCCCAAATGTCCTTTGAAAGGTAAGCCATATGTCTCAATCTGATCCTATTGTCATTCTGTCCTACGCCCGAACCCCCATGGGTGGCATGCAAGGCGCCTTGAGCGAAGTGAGCGCGCCGGATCTCGGAGCTGTGGCTGTTCGCGCCGCAGTTGAACGGGCGGGCATAGATGGCGTGGATGTCGAGCGTATCTATATGGGTAATGTCCTATCCGCCGGCCAAGGACAGGCCCCCGCGCGTCAGGCAGCCATATTGGGTGGCTTACCGGAATCAGTAGAAGCCACGACCGTCAACAAAATGTGTGGCTCAGGTATGCAGACCGCAATCATGGGTGCCGAAGCGCTCGCCGCTGGATCGGTAGACATAATCGTTACAGGCGGGATGGAAAGCATGACCAATGCACCCTATCTGCTTCCGAAAATGCGCGGTGGCGCGCGGCTGGGTCATGCCCAAGCCATGGACCACATGTTTCTGGACGGGCTTGAGGATGCTTATGATAAAGGCCGTGCAATGGGCAGCTTTGCCGAAGAAACTGCTGGCGAATACCAACTGACCCGCGAAGCGCAGGATGAGTATGCGATCGAATCCCTCTCCCGTGCCAAAGCTGCGGTCGAAGGCGATGCCTTTGATGATGAAGTCGTGGCCGTTGAGATTAAAACCCGCAAAGGCAGCGTCACAGTTGATAAGGACGAACAACCCTTAAAAGGCAATCCGGATAAAATCCCCGCCCTGCGCCCTGCATTCGCAAAGGACGGCACGATCACGGCCGCCAATGCATCGTCCATCTCCGACGGCGCTGCGGCCATGGTGCTCTCCCGTGCGAGCGTCGCGGCAGCCAAGGGCCTGAAACCCGAAGCCCACATCGTCGCCCATGCAGCCCATGCTCACGCGCCCGCCAAATTCACTACCGCGCCCGTTGCCGCCATCCAAAAAGTCTTGGAAAAGGCCGGTTGGGAAGTTGGTGATGTTGATTTGTGGGAAGTGAACGAAGCCTTTGCCTGCGTCGCGATGTTCGCGATGCAGGATATCGGCATCTCGCGCGACAAGCTCAATATCAACGGCGGCGCGACCGCGCTTGGCCATCCAATTGGTGCCAGCGGCGCGAGGATCATGGTCACGTTGATCGCAGCAATGAAAAAGCACGGCCTAAAAAAAGGCGTGGCTGCTTTATGTATTGGCGGCGGCGAAGCAACCGCTGTTGCAATTGAGATCGCTGACTAATTCCTATCCCAACCAACAAAAAGGGCGGGAAGCATTGCTTTCCCGCCCTTTTTGTATCTGCTGTGCGCGATAGCTGCTATTTCAGCGGCTCATCGCCCCAGATCAATTCCTGACTGATATAACCGCGCCGGCCGGTTACATCGAACAAACACCATCCATTTTCGCATTGGGTTATCTTCCCCACCACACCCGGCTCAACCCGCCAGATAGTCTTGGCATTTGCTTGCGGTTTGCCAAGCAAGGGTTGCGTCTGACCTTTTTCGCCGAGCACCACTGCCGTTCTGGCCGCGCTCAAAAGCCTTGCATGCATCCAGCCTTGGGCGCCGTCCGGGTCTTCCACCTTACGCCATGCCTTATAACGCGCGAGTATTTTAATCGGTAAGCGCTCCCGCCTATAAATCCACATAGTTGGATATTCGGTACTGGGGCCGGTACGCATGCGCGCCTCTGGTTCATCAATCGACGCCCAATAAGGCGGCTCCTGTTGCGCCATGGCCGGCGATGCCACCGCCAACGTCAAACCCACCAGACAAAAAACGGATAATATTCTCAAACCAGAATTACGCATATTTCAAACTTATTTATACCCCCGATAGCAAAGGCCATAAACTGAAAGCCAAGCGCGCATCAAGCGCCACTTGCTTGACCTGATGTAAAATTCAGGCATAGCAATCGCCCTATGGCTGAATCATCCCAATCTGAGAAAAACCGACCCGCAAAACCGCGCGTCATTGTTACCCGCGAACTGGCCGATGCGATCCACGACAGGATGGGTGAACTATTCGATGTGGTTCCCAATTTAGATGATCGTGCATTTACCCGCGATGACTTGATTGCCGCCATGAGGGACTGCGACGTTCTGGTTCCCACAGTCACCGATCAAATCGATGCAGAGATGATAGCAGGCGCGCCGGAGCGCCTGAAGATGATCGCCAGTTTTGGCGCCGGTGTGGACCATATTGATCTGGCAGCGGCGCGCGCGCGCAAAATATTGGTTACCAATACGCCAGGTGTCTTTACCGAAGATACCGCGGACATGACCATGGCCCTGATCCTCTCCGTTCCACGCCGTCTGGCAGAAGGCGAAAAACTGATGCGGTCCGGTGAATGGGAAGGATGGAAGCCATCGGGCATGCTTGGTCATTGCATCGGTGGCAAGAAACTCGGGATTATTGGCATGGGCCGGATTGGTCAGGCCGTTGCGCGGCGTGCATCCGGCTTTGGAATGTCAATTGTCTATCATAACCGCCGCCAATTGCCCCCGGCAGTGGAAGAGTCTTTGAACGCCAGCTATATTGATGATCTGGATGAATTGATCCGCACCTGTGATATAATCACCATCCATTGCCCCAGCACGCCTGAGACACATGAGCTTATCAACGCGGATCGGATCGCGATGATGAAGCCCTCCACCTATTTAATAAACACCGCACGCGGCGATCTGATTGATGAAAACGCCCTTATAGACGCGCTTCAGCAAGAGAAGATCAGCGGCGCTGGCCTTGATGTGTACACGCGAGAACCAGCCGTTGACGAACGCTTATTGTCACTCAAAAATGTGGTTCTGTTGCCTCACATGGGTAGCGCCACTTTTGAAGGGCGTGAGGCCTCCGGCGAACGGGTCATTGCCAACATCCGCGTTTGGGCGGACGGTCACCGCCCGCCCGATCAGGTACTGGAAGGCTGGGCCTGAACTTCTACCTACGGTTTGCGTTAGTTCGCAGTTGAGTCCCTCCCCGCTCTGGACTAGACAACTCGCTGATTATGATTCGCATCGGCGGGTATGCGTAACAAAATATTGTTTTTAGGGGACTTCATGAAACATCTGAGTAAACTTGTTGTCGGCAGCTTGGCGGCCATCTTGGCAGCTGTTCCAGCGGCGGCGCAAGAAATTGTAGATCCCGCTGCCGATGTTGCCAATAGCGGGGACACCGCTTGGATTTTGACGTCAACCGCGCTGGTGCTTCTGATGACCCTCCCCGGCCTGGCGCTATTTTATGGCGGCTTAGTGCGATCGAAAAATTTCCTGTCTGTACTCGTACAGTGCATGACTATCGCGGGCATCGCGTCCGTGTTGTGGGTCGTGGTCGGTTATACCTTGGCTTTTGGCCAAGTTACCAACGGTGTTTTAGGCAATGGTATCAACTGGATGTTTGGCAACCTTGGTAATGTACGTGAAGGAACCACCATTCCCGAATCCGCCTTTGCAATGTTCCAGATGACTTTTGCGGTAATCACTCCAGCGCTGATGGTTGGCGCCTGGGTCGATCGGGCCCGCTTTGGCTGGGTCGTGGCTTTTTGTTCACTTTGGCTGCTCGTTGTTTATGCGCCGGTAACCCATTGGGTTTGGGGCGGTGGATGGCTTTCGGGGCTGGGTGTTCTCGACTTCGCTGGTGGGATTGTTGTGCACACAACCGCAGGCGTATCCGCGCTGGTTGTCGCCATCATGATGGGCAAACGTATTGGCTGGCCCAAGACGCTGATGTTGCCGCATAGCCCTGCTTTAACGGTCGCTGGTGCTGGATTGCTCTGGGTTGGTTGGTTCGGCTTTAACGGCGGTTCGGCTTTAACGGCAACTGACGACGCTTCATCGGCAATCATCAACACCCATGTCGCGGCCTCTACGGCAGCGCTCGTCTGGATATTGATCGAGCGGATCAAGGTTGGTAAATCGACTGCCGTCGGCGTTGCAACCGGTGCTATTGCTGGCCTTGCAACCATTACACCGGCAGCTGGTTTCGTAGGCCCTGGCGCATCCATCGTAATTGGCGCTGCCGCTGGTTTTGTGTGCTTCTTTGCCGTCGGACTGGTCAAAAATGGCTTCAAGATCGACGACAGCCTCGATGTTTTCGCGGTTCACGGTGTCGGCGGTATATTGGGCTCGCTTCTGCTGGCGCTGTTCATCAGCGAAGGCCTGGGCGGCGTCGGTTATGCCGATGACATGGCCTTTGGTAGCCAGTTCGTCGCGCAGCTTATCGGCGTTGGCGTTGTCGCAATCTGGTCCGCGATCGCCACGGCGATCCTAGGCTATGGCATCAGCTTCATCCTACCCATGCGGGTCAATGAAGATGACGAACGCGATGGTCTGGACATTGCCAGCCATGGCGAGCGCGCGTGGGATCTGGATTAAAACCTGTGCTAGCTAGGTAGAAATGCCTTCCAGCCGACATAAGCCAAAAACGGAAGACCTATCAGGTCGGCTATAGCAATGGCTCGGAGGGAAATCGGCTGACCATGAATGGCGTAAATTGTCAAAAAACTGACCATCGACACAGCTGTCATGGCAAAGGCTAGTTTACGAGAGCTAGGATCTACGGCGGCCCATGCGCAAGCGATTACCACCAGTCCAAACAAGGCCGCGCGGTGCTGCAACAAAACGAAATCCGGGTCATCACCCGCGACGCCATATAGACGCGTAATGAGTGACGGCATGAAAAATGCAACGAAGGGCGGCAGATGGATCAGGCCCAGAATAAACCAAAAGCCCCGTTCCACCATTTTACGACTCCTGATTACTATAGTTGCAGATGTAAAAACTGATTGAATGCGCTGGCCTTATAACCACCAAAAGCGGAACCATTTTCGAAACCGCGTTTACGATAGAGATGCAGCGCCGGTTCAAACTCGTCCCCTGACCCTGTTTCAAGGCTCAAGCGTCCATACCGCCTGCGTTTTGCTTCATCAATTATGTGGTTGAGAATTGACAACCCGACACCTTTTCTCACGTGCTTGGAGTCGGTGCGCATCGATTTGATTTCCCCGGCCGTATCGGAAAGCTCTTTCAGCGCACCAATACCCATTAACATGTCGCCATCCCAGGCGGTCCATACAGAGACATCGGGTGTCTTAAGGCCAGATAGATCAAGCGCATAGACACTGCCAGGCGGAGAGTTACTTTTCATGCCTGAAAGATGGGCAGCGAGCAGATCCTGCACCGCCTGCCCCGTCAAATTATCCGGCCGGATTTCCATCGATCCCGTTCTTTCATGTAACGCTGAAAAACGATATATTAGCCAGACTCCCTGACAGTTTAAACCAACTTTTTCGGATTGTTATACCACGGATCTTACAGGAAATATTTCACCCTCATTCGCAGGATCAGCCGAGCTTAGAAGTTTGGAAAGCAATTAACGACCGCCGGGCTCAAGATGCCAGAGTCAAAGTCCGCAATATGTCAGTATCAAGCGCATCGGCAAAACGGCAGCCGGCCTGCTTTGTTTTCTGCCATACCAAAGTGGCTTTCATCGGCGCATGCGTATTCACGGTGACGGTTACCTTCTCGCCTTCCTTGAACACAGCATCGGCCTCAAAACGGCATCCGTAGATCGAAATATCCAGCAAGGTCGCAGCAATTGACAGGTTGCCTTTGCGTTTCAGCGACGCGCTGGAAACTGTCACTTCATGACGCGGCACAGAGCGCCTATTCAATGCTGCTGGCTCAACTTTACGGTATCTTGTCGACTTTAACGCCACGTCTACCCTCCTGCTTTATCCACCCACCTGTATCGACACGTAAATGGAAAAGGGTATCAAAAGGTTAACAGCGCTAAAGCATGTCTATTCCCCGGTCAGGATACGATCGACCAATTGCTTGACGGTTGGCACAAAGCTATTGGAATAAAACGGATCTTTACCGAAATTATAGGCACCATGTCCGGCAAACATTAAATGTTCTTCGATCGGTGATCCGTGGACAATTTCCTGCAGAGACTTCTGAATGCAAAAGCTGCGCGGGTCTGCCAGCCGGCCGGTGCTGAAGTTATCATGATCTTTCCAAGCCGAAAAACCACAATGCGACAGACATCCCATGCAATCCGCCTGGTCTTTACGGATCATCTTGGCCTCATCCGGCGTCGCGAATACGATGGTATTGTCCGGCGTCTTAAGCGCCATTGTAAAACCAAGACCGTCCCATTCGCGCGCTCGCAGTAAATCGTTGCGCGTAACCCAGAAATTTTTCCCTTTCACACCGACATCCAGCTGGTGTGTATGCTCTCCCGCTTTTTCGGTGGAATAAGGAATTTGGCGTTCTGAACGCGCTTCCAGACTGCGCAGGAATTCATTGCGGACCGCTGACGAGTAAAATCCTGTTGGCGAGAATTTGTGCAGCAGCACGTCGCCTTCCTTGATCTTGATGAGCTCGTTCTTCCAGCTATCCGGGATCGGGCTTTCCTGGGTCAAAAGTGGCCGTGTGCCGAATTGAAAGGCAATCTGCCCCAATTCATCGTTGTCGATCCAGTTGTTCCAGTCTTTAAGCGCCCATACGCCGCCGGCCATGATGATCGGCACACTATCGGCGATGCCTTCGCCACGCATCACATCACGCAGCGCCTTAACGCGTGGATAAGGATCTTCCGGTTTCCGCGGATCTTCCGCATTGCTAAGGCCATTATGTCCGCCCGCTAGCCATGGATCTTCATAGACCACCGCGCCCATCAGATCGGAAACCTTATGATAGGCCCGCTTCCACAAGGCGCGAAACGCCCGGGCGGAGCTGATAATTGGCAGATAGTTGACATTATATTGCTGGGCAATCTCGGAGAGTTTGTAGGGCATGCCAGCACCACATGTAACGCCAGCCACCATGCCTTTGGTCTGTTCCAGCACTCCGTGGAGCACTTGCTGGGCACCGCCCATTTCCCACAACACGTTAATGTTGACCGCGCCCTTGCCGTTGGACATCTCAAAAGCCTTGGTCACTTGGGCAACAGCGCCGTCGATCGCATATTTGACAAGTTCTTCATGCCGGGCACCACGGGTCTTGCCATGGTATATTTGCGGGATCACATTGCCATCAGCATCATAGCTGTCTGCGTTTACCGCAGAAACAGTTCCGATACCGCCAGCCGCAGCCCATGCACCGGAACTGGCGTGATTGGTTGCAGCAACCCCTTTGCCACCCTCAATCAACGGCCATACTTCACGGCCGTTATACTGGATAGGCTTGACCCCTTTAAACAATATACTCTCCTATTTACCCCATGCCCGCCTTATAGACAACGCATCCCAAATTGTGCGAAAAAATAACCAAATTCTCAAACTATTTTCAATTATCTAGTCCTAAGCAAAACTAGGCCGCCCCAGCGCGTGGCCATAGAGCAGCGCGTAGCGCGCCAACATCTTGCTTTCATTATATTCTGCTTGGGCCTTCATCCGGTTTTGCGCGCCAATATCCTGCCGCAACTGCTCATGTTGGACCAGCGTCGTCAGCGCTTCAGCGAACTGGGTTTCGTCATCTGCTGACTTAATAAAACCTTGATTAGCCTGACATACCATGGATTTGACGTCCCCGACATCGGTTGCTGCAACCGGCAGGCCTGCCGCCATAGCTTCGATAAGAGATATTGGAAATTGTTCACTATCCGATGACAATGCAAAAATGTCGAACAATCCCACATAGCGCGCGGGGTCTGCCAAAAACCCTGGCATTAACAAGCGATCAGCCATGCCGCAGCGCTGTGCTTCAGCTAGGATCGCTTCTTTTTCAGGCCCTTCACCTACAATCACCAAGCGTATATTATCTCCAGCTGCGGCACAGGCCCGTACCAATTTCGGTAAATTTTTAATCGCCCGCAGACCGGCTAATGTTCCAACAACGACTTCGCCTTTTCCTTTTTTAAAACCTGGCAGCGCACCGCGTTGTGGCTTTTTGTCGAAACGCCTCACGTCTATACCGTTGGGGATACGGTGTACTTTTTCTTCAGGCTGTTTCCAGACCGACTGCGCGATATTCTGCAAACGATCGGACGGCACCACAAGAGCCTGACTGCCTCCCAGTGCGAATTTGCGGAACAAATTACGCTTCCAGTTCAGTTTGTTACGCTCGTCTTCGTTGAAACCATCTTCATGGTGGATCAACGGCGGCAACCCTTCAACACGAGCGAATAATGTGCAGGCCATCACCCCATCCATCGATCCCCAATTATAGGATAAGATCAAATCAAATTTCCGATAATAGTCAACCAATTCCCGATAGCGTTTCAGCGCGGGCTTTCCTGCCAGAGGAGGCGCGTCTTTGGGAAAGTTAACCTTGACCTTGCTGTCAATCGCATCGCGCGCCGACAGGCTATCGGGTTCTGCCGATAAGACAGTATGTTCGGCTTGCTTGCCGAAATGGTTCATCAACCGCACCGCCCGCGCTTCTTTGCCGCCAAGATTGAACGTGCTGTGCAAATGCAAAATTCGGGAAGTTTTCATTGGGTATGTCGGCTATCGCTAATGTCGGAAAAAATCAATCGATCCGTTGAAGCAACGCAGCAATGGCGTCAAGCGATGCGGGCTCCTCCAAAGTAGGCGCATGGCCAACGCGCGGGATCGTGACCAACTCTCCCTCTTTCAATTTACTCGCCATCTTCTGGGCAGTCGCCGCACTAAACAAGTCGGACAACGCGCCCCGCAAAATCAGTGTCGGTACATCTTGAAGGGATTCTAAGGCCCTCCACAATGCTTCCTCGCCGCCGCCTTTACTTTCAAAAGGCTCCGATATCTTCATATCGTAATCCAATTTAATTCGACCAGAGCTGTTCATCCGGTAGAGCTTTTTGGCAAAGGCTATCCATTCTTTCAGGCTATAATCCGGAAAAATGTCCGCACTTTCTTCGGCTATGTCCCGTGCCGTATGAGCCCAAGTCTCAAAGCTGCGGCCCTGCCCGACATATTCAGCGATCCGGTTCAAGCCTCTTTGGTCGATCTCGGGACCGATATCGTTCAGCAAAGCGCCGGCAACCCGCTCGGGGTGCTGGCTCGCCATAACCATCGTGACGATGCCCCCTAGCGAAGTACCGAAAAATACTGCTTTGGGCAATTCAATCTCATCCATCAGTCTGATGATATCGGCTATATAAGTTTTCGGATTATAGCTGGCGCTATCCTTTGCATATTCGCTGTCACCGCGACCACGAAGGTTGACCATCACGATGCGGCGTTTTCCGTTTAACCAGTGCCCAAGATGCGCAAAATCCCGAACATTTCGCGTTAGCCCGGGCACACAAATAATCGGCGTCTTAGCAGCATCACCCGGATAGTCCCGATAATGCAATTTCAGCCCATCATCGGATTCCCAATAACGGTCTTCATAATTTTTCTGGTCAGTCATATAATTTGTGCGTCCCCCCGCGGTTCTCACTTGCCGCGCCCCCTATTAGTCCCCACTATTGAGCAATGCCTTATAAACCGCAAGCTGAACCCGCGAAAGCGCCCTATCGCCCTGATGTCAGGATAACCCAACTGGGTGAAAAAATTGGCGACCCCGTCCAAGCCGCTGAATTTCCAAGCCATATATTGCGGTTCCGCAATGATCGCTGGGATCAGACCGTCGGCCTTTCGGACATCGACGAAGAGGAATGGATCAATCACTTTGGGCGGTTTCGGCCGCTTTCCGATAACTTAAACCCGCCTTTGGCCTTGCGTTATCACGGCCATCAGTTCCGTAACTATAATCCTGATATTGGGGACGGTCGCGGGTTTCTATTTGCACAAATGCGCGATCATGAAGACCGGCTGATGGACCTTGCGACCAAAGGGTCCGGTACAACACCGTGGAGCCGTTCTGGTGACGGCAAGTTGACGTTGAAGGGCGGCGTCCGTGAAATATTGGCGACCGAAATGCTGGAAGCGTTGGGTGTCGAAACATCTAAAACATTCTCCCTGGTGGAAACTGGAGAGGATCTTCATCGCGGTGATGAGCCCTCCCCCACACGATCGGCAGTCATGACGCGGCTTAGCCATAGTCATATTCGTTTCGGCACATTTCAAAGGATTGCCGTCGAGCAGAATGAAGGCCTGATGCACGCGCTGGTGGATTATTGCCTCGCCCATTTCTATGGCGGCGCAAAAACCGACAACCCGGCGGTAGAACTGTTCCAACATGTCGCTGCTAAGGCCGCGCAATTGGCGGCGAGCTACATGACGGCTGGTTTTGTCCACGGCGTTCTCAATACAGACAATATCAATATTACCGGAGAAAGCTTCGACTACGGTCCATGGCGCTTCACTCCTTATTGGGAACCGGGCTTCACCGCCGCCTATTTTGATCAAGAAGGGCTTTATTGCTTTGCCCGACAACCAGAGGCCTTGCATTGGAATTTGGCACAATTAGCAAGCGCGCTGCGCCTGATCTGCGACAGCGACCCGCTGGTTGCAACATTGGAAGGCTTTCCAAAATCCTATGGCGAAGCGTTCACGCAACATTTCTGCTGGCGCCTGGGCGTCGAAAGCGAAGGCTTTGATAAAGACAAGCCGCTCGTTGTTGCGGCAGAACAGGCTCTGGCAGAAAAAACCGTGACCATTGACCAGTTTTTCTTTGAGTGGGGCCAAGATTCCATTCCCCAGAACAAGGGCTATGAATCAGAAAAATCTGCTCTTTTTCAACAAGAAATGACGAAACGCAAACGCTCGCGATCATCAAATCACGAATATTGGAAATCGGATACACCTTGCTCCATGCATATTGAAGAAGTTGAGGAGATTTGGGACGCGATTGATAAGAATGACGATTGGCAACCGTTAACCAAAAAAGTTGAAGCGGTTAGATATATGGGTCAGGCACTAAGGTCCTTATGATGAAGCGCGATGTTTTTAGGACGGCGGCAACATGCGGAACGGAATAGCTACTAGATTTTTAAACTGTATCAGCTAGTTGAATATCACGCAGGGGTAGCGACACTCCGCTTGTTTGTTTGAATATAGTATCGGAACAATTGTGACTGAACTTACATCAATAGAACCAGCCACCGGCGCAGTTTTGTGGAAAGGTCAAAGCGGTGACCCCGATGCAGCGGTTGCCAAAGCCAGAACCGCTTGGCCGACCTGGGCCGCGTTGCCGGTTACAAAACGGATTGAAGCCGTACGCCGTTACGCAAACCGTATTCGCGGACAATCAGAAGAACTCGCAGAACTTATCTCCCGCGAAACCGGGAAACCGATCTGGGAGTCGAGAACCGAGGTAGAGTCGGTCATCAAAAAGATCGATATCTCGGTCACCGCCTATGCCGATCGCACACCGCAACGCCAGCTGTCCAGCCCTGCCAACATGCGCGCAGCCTTGAGGCACAAACCACATGGTGTATTGGCTGTCCTAGGCCCCTATAACTTCCCTGCGCATCTGCCCAATGGCCATATTATTCCAGCCTTGATCGCAGGCAATACAGTCGTTTTCAAACCATCCGAGAAAACCCCTGCCGTCGGACAATATTTGTTCGATGCTTTTGAAAAAGCGGGTCTGCCAAGCGGTGTCGTCAACATAGTACAAGGTGGACCTGATGTCGGAAAAACATTGACCGCCAACGACGATATCGATGGTCTTTTGTTTACTGGCTCCGCGCAAACCGGTGTTGCACTTAACCGACAATTTGCCAATCGACCGAATAAAATTCTCGCGCTGGAAATGGGCGGGAATAATCCGATCATTGTTTGGGACACGGACGATATTCACAGTGCCGCGGTATTGGTTGTGCAATCCGCTTTCCTGTCCGCGGGGCAACGCTGCTCGGCGGCAAGCCGCATGATCGTCAAAGATGAACTTTATGATCGCGTGGTCAAAGAAGTGAAGCGGATTGCAGATCGCTTGATCATCGATGAACCATTCAGCAAGCCCGCACCTTTTATGGGTCCAGTGATCGACAATGATGTGGCTGATGGCCTGACTGAGAGCTTCTTGACGTTGATGAGCCATGGCGGCCGCCCAATCAAACATATGGCGCGCCCCGTCGATGATCGCCCGTTCCTGACTCCCGGAATCATAGATGTTACGGCTATGGAAGAGCGATTGGATATTGAGCTATTTGGTCCAATATTACAGATTATCCGCGTCGCTGATTTCGAACAAGCCATCGCGGAAGCCAATAACACGCGGTACGGTTTGTCTGCGGCACTCATTGGCGGAACCGCAACCCAATATGATCAATTCTGGTCCAATAGCCGGGCCGGAATCGTTAACTGGAACAAGATGACGGTGGGAGCCTCCTCAGAAGCTCCCTTTGGCGGTATCGGCTTATCCGGTAATCATCGCGCTAGCGCCTATTATGCAGCTGATTATTGCGCTTACCCGGTTGTTTCTATGGAAGCTGAGCAAACGCGGGCCTCCATTGGTATTGGCCTGAAAGATGAAGATAAGGCCAAAGCCGAAGCGGAGACATCTTTATCTAGTCAATAGTATAACTTAGGCCGCTAAAAAAACTTCTGCTTTGATAATCCCGGTTTCCCGTCGCATATCAATCTTATGGAAAAACCTGAGCCATCATTGACACCTTCTTCATCTAGCAGCGGCATAGTCTATCTTGTAGGCGCCGGGCCGGGTGATCCAGAGCTACTCACACTGCGCGCTGCACGTCTTTTGTCGGAAGCCGACATAATCGTGCATGACGGACTGGTAAGCGCAGATATCCTGGCGATGGCACCAGAAACAACCAAAAGAGTATCCGTTGCAAAACAACGCTCACGCCATAGCATGGCGCAAGAGGCTATAAATGCGTTGCTGATCGCCGAAGCGCAAAAAGGCCATAAGGTCGTTCGACTAAAAGGCGGTGATCCCTTTATTTTCGGGCGCGGCGGTGAAGAAGCCGGTGACTGTATGAAAGCTGGGGTTCAAGTAGAAGTCGTCCCCGGCATTAGCGCAGCCCTTGGCTGCGCTGCTCAAGCGAAAATGCCCCTCACCCATCGCGATGCTTCCAGCGCTGTTTCTTTCGTGGCTGGTCAATGCAAAGGTCTGTCCGATCAAAACTGGTCAGGATTGGCCGGAAAAGGGCGGACGTTGGTTATCTATATGGGCGTCGCCAATGCCGAAGCGATTGTCGAAAAACTGATCGCGGATGGCGCATCACCAGATATCCCGGTGGCTGTTTTGGAAAACGGGACGCGCAATAATTTCCGGGCCCTCCAGACGCTTTTGACTGACCTCGGCGATCTCGTAAGGCGTGAGAATGTGAAAAGCCCAGCACTGTTGGTGGTCGGTGAAGTCGCACGCTATGGCGATGCTGAAAACAAATTTCTTGAATATGCCCAAATGGCAGGAGTTGAATTTTGAAGATAATAACGGGAAATGACCTTAAAACAGGTGATGTGACTTGGTGGACCGGTAGCGACTGGTCTCGCCATGTCGAAGATGCTGTGGATGCGGGTGAAAATTTCGAAGCAGTTATGCAAGAAGAAGAAGCCACCCGCCGGGTCAACGTCCCCTATGCCATCGAAGCCGAGATGACCGATGATGGCCCTCGTCCTGCCCATATTAAGGACCGCGTAAGAGCGCTGGGACCAACAGTAAGACCGGATTTAACATTAAAGCCAGCCGACCCCGATGCTGGAAACTGGGTGATATAAACATGTATCAATATGACAAATATGACCAGCAAATGGTCGACACGCGGGTTGCGGAATTTCGCGATCAAGTCGAGCGCCGCCTTGCTGGGAATTTGACCGAAGACCAATTCAAACCGCTCCGGCTGATGAACGGTCTGTATCTGCAACTGCACGCCTATATGCTGCGCGTCGCTATTCCCTATGGCACGTTAAACGGCAAGCAAATGCGCATGCTGGGCCATATCGCGCGGAAATATGACCGCGATTATGGGCATTTCACGACGCGCCAGAATATTCAGTATAACTGGATCAAGCTGGAAGACGCGCCAGATATCCTCGCCGATCTTGCTTCTGTTGAGATGCACGCGATCCAGACCAGTGGAAATTGCATCCGCAACATCTCCTCTGACCAATATGCCGGCGCTGCAGCCGATGAAATTGCAGATCCGCGCCCTTGGGCAGAAATCCTGCGTCAATGGTCCAGTTTCCACCCGGAATTCTCGTATCTACCCCGCAAGTTCAAAATTGCGGTTATTGCCAGCGACGAAGATCGCGCGGCTATGCGATTGCATGATATTGGCATCCAACTCATCCACAAAGACGGCGAATTGGGCGCAAAATTCTTTGTTGGCGGCGGTATGGGTCGAACCCCGATGATCGCACCGGAAATTCGGGACTTTGTTCCTGCGGATGAATTGATCAGCTATGCCGAGGCCTGCTTGCGCGTCTATAACCGATACGGGCGGCGTGATAACAAGTATAAAGCGCGGATCAAAATTCTTGTCCATGAGCTGGGGAAGGAAGAATATACCCGTCAGGTCGAAGAAGAATTCGCCCATATGAAGACGCTAGGTCTTAATCCACCGGTGGAAGAACTGGCGCGGATTTCTGAATATTTTGCCGATCCGGCATTCGATACCAATGCTAGCGATGATCTTGATTTGTCTGACCCAGATTTCAATCTGTGGTTTGATCAGAATACCGAGAAACATAAACAAGCAGGCTATTCGATTGCCGTTATCAGCCTGAAGCCAACAAGTGGTATTCCAGGTGACGCGTCATCCGCACAAATTGATCTGATGGCCGATCTCGCAGAGCAATATAGCTTTGACGAACTGCGTGTCACGCACAGCCAGAATATCGTCCTGCCCCACGTCAAAAAGAGCGATCTCTATGCGCTCTGGCAAAAACTGGATGAGGCTGGCCTAGCGCCAGCTAATCTCGATCTGATTACGGACAGCATCGCTTGTCCCGGTCTGGATTATTGCAGCCTCGCCAATGCCCGGTCCATTCCGCTGGCACAGAAGATCAGTGAACGGTTTGCCGATCTCGGCCGTCAGCGCGAATTGGGCGAGTTAAAGCTCAAAATTTCTGGCTGTATCAATGCTTGCGGTCACCATCATGCTGGTCATATCGGTATTTTGGGAGTCGACCGTAAAGGCACGGAAAATTATCAATTGCTGCTCGGTGGTTCTGCTGCCGAAGATACCAGCCTCGCTAAAATCACCGGCCCCGGCTTTGATGAAGATGGCGTGATTGACGCGATTGAAACAGTGACAGACCTGTATCTCAAAGAACGGCAAGAGGATGAGCGATTTATCGACACCTATCGCCGTGTCGGCATGACAGCGTTCAAGGAGGCTATTTATGGTTGAGGCAATCCGTTTTCGCGATGATGACACCCATGAGGAACCAGCGGTTTCTATTGAGGCTTTCCTGGATCAATCCAATGCCACAGCCGTGCGGATTGAAGCAGGTGAAGATGCTCGACTATTGCTGCCGCTGCTTGATCGTTTGGCCTTGGTAGAGATCGACTTTCCTGCCTTTGGCGACGGTCGCGGTTATTCCGCGGCGCAAATTTTGCGCGAAGCAGGCTATAAAGGCGAATTGCGTGCCAGCGGCGATGTTCTAGTCGACCAGATCGCCTATATGCGCCGTTGCGGCTTTGATGCGTTCGCACCTGATGCACCTATTGACGCGAAGGTGATGGACGAAGCCCTTGGACGCTATGACGAAGTCTATCAAGCTACCACTGACAATCGCGCACCGATATGGAAGTTGCGTCATGGGTGAGCCAGCCCGCAAAATCGATGTCATCGATGCCCGGCCTGATTTCTTACAGGCGGATGCCGATGCGCTGAATGCACGATTTGAAGGCGTCCATGCCTCAGCGATGCTCAAGGCTTTGTTTGAAGAAGGCAATCTTGGTGAAATCGCGGTAGTATCGTCTTTCGGTACCGAAAGCGCAGTGCTTTTGCATCTTGTAGCGAAAGCCGATCCCACGATTCCGGTAACATTTGTCGACACCCTGAAAATGTTTCCCGAAACACTGGAATATCGCGACACATTGGTCCGCACACTTGGCATCAAAAATGCCAATATTGTCCAACCAGATCCAACCGTTCTCGCAGCAAAAGACGAGAACGGACTGCGCTGGTCTTTCGATCCCGATGGCTGCTGCGACATCCGCAAAGTTGAACCATTAACCCGTGCCAAATCTGGTCTGAACAGCTGGATTTCCGGCCGCAAAGCCTTTCAATCCGTCACTCGCCAGAACCTGCCGCGCTTTGAAGTCGAAGACGGCCGCTTGAAAATCAATCCGCTGGGCGACTGGGTCAAGGATGATCTCGAAGCCTATTTCGAGGAGCATGATCTGCCCCGCCATCCGTTGGAGGAGCAAGGCTATCTCTCAGTGGGTTGCGCGCCCTGCACTTCCAAAGTCAAACCCGGCGAAGACCCACGCGCGGGCCGTTGGCGCGGTTGGGACAAGACCGAATGCGGTATCCATGAGGATGTTACCCCTCTACCGGTTGCCGATAGCGACGCCGATGGTGCAAACGATCCGATTTTCTAGGCTGGTTCAGAATTCAGCTATCGGAGAGCAATAGATGCGCACAAGGCTAAGCATTTGTGCCAAGAAAAAACGCTACCCGTCCGAAGAGGACGCGCTTGCCGCTGCACAACGCGCTGATTTTCCGCTCAGGCCCTATCGCTGTGATCGCTGTCAAAAATTCCATTTAACGAGCCGAACCAAAGGCAAGAGGATAGCGCGCCCAGCGGGTTAACCGGCTCCTATTCGCCGCGCATCAACCCGTCACGAACCTCCATGCCGGTCCCCTTCAACCGCACACGCACATCTTTGTCGGCCCAAGGACCTTCCGTCAATTGAGCGGTATCGACGCGCGTCGCATGAAAGATGATGATCCGGTCTTTGACGCGGACGAATGAGATTTCTTCGATGATCGGATACGTCACAACGCCAGGCATCACCAATCCCGTATCAATCAACAAGGCCTTGCGATCCACCCGATCATCGGTCACTTCCAGAGCACGCGCACTACGGCCCCGAGAGAAGTCGAAAATGGAATTGATCAAATCTGCATCAATTAACGCGTCTGGCATTTCAAATGGCTGGACTTCAATCTGCGCAGCCATTCGCTTGCGGAACAAGCCAAAAATCTCATCGAACTTTTGCTGTTTAATCGCTTCGGTCGATGGCTTTAGACCAAGACCGTAGAAGAGAATTCCTTCATTAACTTCACCTGCCTCTTCCCAAGGTTCGACCGCTTCGGTCAAAAACAGTGCATTTTCGGGAGGTAGATTCCTCTCGACACTGGCATCAACATAGCCATCGGGCACTATTATCGGGATGGGCTCATCGAAGATCACAATTGGACGTGCATTTGCCGCCCCAGTTGTTCCAGCAATCGCTAGAAATGGCGCCATGGCTGTCAGCAAAGCTCTCATAGCGCTATTATAGCGCCAACCCGTCCGACCGCAATATCCCGAAAGTGGGCACCAGAACTATTTTTGATGGCAACTATGGGGTTTGAGATGATCTAATTTCCATAAAAGCACCTATTCAGAGCTATCCAAATTGCGTTCGGCAAACCATTGTCGCAAGGCCGCCGCCTGACAACCGGTGAATCCATTGGTGCCCACAACTGAACAGCTATTGGGCCGTCCAAGACGAGCTTCGTCCTCATGATTTTGGAATTGGGCTGTCCAGGAACTGGCATATTGCGCTTCTTCTTCCTTCTCTTTTTCACGGATATCTTTTGGTATCCGGTACCGTTCCTCCTCAGGCTGACGCGCGCAAACAACAATTTCACCATCGGTCGACTCAGGGCAAATGTCGTCGCCAAAGGTGACCAATATCGACCATCGCTCAGGATCATCGGCTGTGGCGTTTGCATCTTTGGCTTGTGCAGGCAACACGGTCAGAAGCGCGCCCGTTACCAAAAGCACAAACCTTAACGGGGTAGACAAACTGGACATTTCCAACGGCTGGATCCTTTCCGCAAGCAGGGAGCGAATTCCCATCCTATGGATTAACCTTCAAATGTGTATGCAATGTGAAGCTGTTGTCGGTCGAAGGCGGCAAATCATATGTTCCATGAAACTTTCGTTTTTGGCTCCTTAGCAAATGCTAGCCCTGTGTGCGCTTTGTCCCGAAAGCGGATGTTAGATAGTAATTCCCTTCAACAGCTCTATCTCGTCACACTTCGATATTATAAAACATATGCGGGATTTTGCGCCATGCTCACATTTCATCCACAATTACGCTACAAGGTTTCTGTCTTTCAGGAACAACGGGCACAAAATGCAACTACGGCTGTTTCATAAACTATTCTTCTTGGTGGCATTAACCGCCCTGATCGCATCATTGGCTATGGCCGGCGTGATGTCGCTTAATCTCAGCCGGGGTTTCGCCGATTATCTTGATGCGCGCGATGCAGAAACACTAGATGGTTTCGTCGCGACCATGGCTACCAACCTTGCGAATGACGGCAATTTGAAAGCGCTTAACGATGGGAAGCTTTCGCTGCCAGATCTACTGCGGGAGATGGCGCGCACCGGCCAAATTCGTGGATTGCGAGCTTCGCCTTCGCGCCAAGGTCCAGGCGTTCAACCCCTGGGAGTCCCCTTGCCCGAAAAGAGGCCGAGAAATGACGAGATAACAGCCGCCGATGATCGCCGACCACCGCGAAGCCGGCCTCCGCCACCGCCCGATAGTTTTGGACCAAGATTGCTGTTGTTTGATGCCAATAACATTCAAGTAACGGGGCCGCCTCCGCCGCGAGGAGGTCAGCGTCGCAAGATGATCGAACGGCGCATCATGGTTGAGGGCATGCTCGCAGGAACCGCAAAATTATTGCCGCGCGGCCCATCGCCCAATAATGTCGACGCCCGTTTCTTACGCAGTCAATATATCGGTTCAGCCATTTTAACGATCGTGTTGCTGGTGTTAGCTGGTATCGCTGCCTTTTGGTTTGCCCGCTCTGGCGCCAAACGGCTCAGCGATATGCAACGGGCAACCGATGCCATTGCAAGTGGTGACCTCGACGCGCGAGTCATGACCAAAGGCACGGATGAAGTCACGGCTATGGGTGAGAACATCAACACCATGGCCGCTAGCCTTGCCCGACTGGACAGCGCACGTAGGCGATGGTTGGCGGAGATCGGGCACGAACTCAGAACTCCGTTGACGGTACTCGTCGGAGAACTGGATGCGCTTCAAGATGGCGTCCGGCCAATCAACATGGCCGCAGTGCAATCTCTATCCGACGAAGCCAAATTACTCAGCCGGCTCGTCGAGGATCTGCACTTTTTAGCAATTTCTGATTTGTCCGGGCCGCCCTGCCAATTCGCGCCGACCGACGCGGTTACGTTGATCAAAAATGTTGCTGCGCGCTTTAATCCCCAGATGGGTGAGGCCGGGTTACAATTGGACGTCAACCTTGGACAGTTTGAGACCTTGCCAGTCGTTTGGGACCAGACACGGATCGAGCAACTTCTCGGCACGTTGCTGACCAATTCACAACGCTACACCGATGCGCCCGGCACGGTGCGGATAGGCTTGTCACAAGAGGATGGCATCGTTCAGATCGTGATAGAGGATAGCGCACCCGGGGTGCCGCCGGAGCATCTCCCGCATCTGTTTGAACCGCTTTACCGGCTGGATGAAGCCAGAAACCGTGCGACTGGCGGCAGCGGCCTAGGTCTTGCGGTCAGCAAAGCCATCGTCCGCGCCCATGGAGGGACGATCACCGCCTCCTCCTCACCAAACGGCGGTCTATTGGTCGAGGTTGTATTGCCGGCGGAAAGTAGCGCGTCATGAAGACTAGAAAAATCAAAGGCAGAACCATTTTTGTTGTCGAAGATGATCGCAAGATATCCGGCATATTGGAAGACTATCTGCGCAGTGCGGGTCACGAACCGCGCTGCTTCTATGATGGCCGCTCGGTCGTCGATTCCGTTCGCAAGGACGAACCTGCTGCGGTCATATTGGATATCATGTTGCCCGCGAGCGACGGCTTGACCATCTGTCAGAAGTTGCGCGAATTTAGTGCTGTGCCGATATTAATGCTGACGGCAAAGGTAGAAGAAATTGACAAAATTAGCGGCCTTGCCTTTGGCGCCGATGACTATGTCACCAAGCCGTTTAGCGCTCAGGAAGTCATTGCGCGGATTAACGCGATGATACGCCGGTCTGAAGGACGGATTACCAATAATCCCGCTGGGCATGTTTATCTGGTTGATGATGCGGGCCAGCGGGTCGCATGGCGGGGCGAATGGCTGGATATGTCTCCGTCCGAATTCCGGATATTGGCGGTAATGATGAAACAGCCGGGCCGGGTCTTTTCGCGCGATCAGTTGCTCGACGCGCTGGGCGATCATGCGCACGATAGTGGAGACCGCGCGATTGACAGCCATATCAAAAATATCCGCCGCAAGATCATGGCTGTGGATGCGAAAACACAATGTATCGCGTCGGTCTATGGATCGGGCTACCGGTTCGAACCGGAATAGGCCCCTACCCGTTTTTAGGGCAATTGCATCAAATCTTCAGCAAAGATGATGGTGCCGGAATAACCTTTGCGCAGCTCTGCCGCTGTCGCCGCTTCGTCTATTTCACCACCGGTGAAATGGGTCATCACAAGATTTTTCACGCCTGCTTCACTCGCCATCCGCGCCGTTTCTTCAAGCGTCACATGGGCCCGCTCACGGCCACCTTGCTTTGATTGCCCGTCGCCCTGCCCACGTACGGCTCTGCTTTGTCTGGCCTGACCACCTTGGCCGCGCCGCTGGCCTTCCCCTTGCTGACGCCTTTGCCCCCGTCGCTGTGTGCCGCCGCTTCTAATCGTACCCCCGGAATCGATGATCAGATAATCAGCACCCTTCGCCAGCTCGGACAGGGAAGCAGAATAAACGAGGTCACCGGATATCACGATGGATTGCCCTGCAGCGTCAAAGCGGTAGGCGGTCGTAGCAATTGTATGATCGACCTTTGCTGTCGTGATTTTGATATCGCCAACTGTCCAGCTCTCGCCGCCAACCAGCTCCTTGATCGCATAGTTGCCTTGCACATCGGCGAGCGTCCGGCCGCTTCGGCGCATGCGATATTCGATATCGTCCTTGTAGAGGTTTACCGTGCTCTGGGTCATCGCCGTCATCGGTGCCGGTCCGGCGAGTTGAAATGCATTTCCGCCCAATAAGGAGCGGATGAAGATCGGAATAAATTCTTCATTATGATCAAGATGATGATGGGTAAAAAACAGCCCATCAAGGTCGCGGATCGGGACATTGGCCTCGTTGAGGCTCGCCTGTGCGCCATTGCCGGTATCGACGATGATCTTTGTGTCGCCATAGGTGATAAGCACGGACGGACCAGCCCGATCCGGATTATATTGCGGTGACCCTGATCCCAATATGATGGCGCTGAGCTTCGATTGATCCGCTGTCGTTTGCGCAGAGGCAGGTGCCAGCAACGCGCTGAGGAGAAAGGCAGAAAGAATTCCAAAAAAGCGGCTTATCATATTAAATAACCTCAATGCGTTGAACCAATAGAATAAACCCCAAAATAATGGCGGTTGCAGAGGCGAATAGCGATGCTCTGTTAGCAAATTTGAAATTCCCGAAGCGGCCGAGCGAAGCAATTAATAACAGCACACCGCCCAAAAACAGGAACTGGCCAATTTCAATACCGACATTAAAGCCTGCCAGAGTGGCGATCAGATTGCCGCTATCTGTCGTCATCGCGCCAATTGCCGACCCAAAGCCAAAGCCATGAAGCAATCCGCAGGCAAATATCACGCCGATCCTGGTCCAGCCAATCGCCCCATCATTCCGGTTCTGGTAAGAGAGGTTGAGCAGCGCCATCAGCACAATACTGGCTGCTATCGCGGGTTCGACAATATCAGGCGATATCCGAAAAATATCCAGGGCCGAAACGGTAAGCGTGATGCTATGCGCGATAGTGAAGCTGGTCACCACGCTTACCCAATAACGCCACCCGGCTCCGGCAATGATGATCGTGAGCAGGAACAACAGATGATCCGCACCCATCAGAATATGTTCACCGCCGAGACGAATATAGTCACTAAAGATCGCCCAACCGCCGCGAAAAAACTGATGAGCGGTGACGTCGGGCCGTAAAATCGCAACCTCTGAGACGCCGTCCAAAGTGGCTCTCACAGTCATCTGCTGTTCGTCAGGATTGCTACCGAACAAATCGGTGGTCAGAATGGGGGTTTCCGGGACGACCGAGAAATTGGCTCGATGCATGATGATAACATAATCCGCTTCCATTGACGCGCCGCTGCCATCTGGTGCCATCACCCAAGAGAGAACGGATGTTCCTGCCTCCCCTTCATTGGTCACTTTGAAACGGTTAGCAAATTGCTGCTTTATTTCCTCATCATGGTTCTGAATTTCCTGTGCGGACAGTATTCCATTGCGATTATCATCGACCCCTTCCAGCGCAGATACTGGCACGGAAACAACAAAAAACGCTGAATTATCGACAATGTTCATTGTTGCATTTTGCTTGGGCAACAAATGGGCCTGTGCGCCATTCGCTAGCATCAGCAGCCAAAGCGCGGCAAAAATCCGGACGATCATTTACGATCTACCGCCGCCGCGCGGTGGACGGTTGCCCCGTCCGCGGCCTTGCCCACGCTGACCGCGACCTTCGCCTCTACGACCTGCTGTCGGCTGACTATCGACAGAGCCTTTCACGCACCGTTGCAAGAATGGATAAGTGTCGGTGGCATAGTAATGATAAACCCCCGTCGGAAAGTCTGGCGTCACACCAAAACGGCCATTGCATTCATCCAGGTCACCAGAACCTGCGACGAATTCGTAGTCCTGGGTGAATGCGCCCATTGGTATGACGCCAGCGCTCGGGCGACCAGCATCGGGAGTAGACTTCAGCTGGTAGCTCGATTTCATCGCGCGCAAGGGGCTTGTGCTATATTTGGGATCAGCATAGCCGTAACGCGCATAAACGGGAAAGCCGTCGGCGGCCCAACCGATGAGCTGCATCGCTTCACCAGCTAGAGTTTGTTCGGTCAGCATGCCTTCGGGGATGCCGTGGTAATGATATTCGCCACTTGGCTGGACATGGGCGCGGTTAGCGTCATCCCCGAAGTCAAAGCTCGACTGACCAAGCACCTCGATGCGCCATTCGCCAGTCCCGCGACCGAGGTCGCAAGTTGCTGGATCCGTTACATCCGATTCACAACGTCCCGCCGTACCGGGATCAAATTTGATCCCGTTAAGCGCAAAAGCGGGAACTTTCACGCGTTGACCAGGTCCTGTCCGTGCCACCGGGGTTAGCGTCGTGGCGAAGCTGACGGTTTGGGCCGATATACGGTTCGGATTATTAGCGTTCGGAAAAGTGCCAGTAGCGTGATTGGGCACGCCATTGGCTGTCAGCAATCGCTGGCCCCGGGAACAGGACCACTTCGCCTCGCTTTTGAGGCCAAGCTGGCTGTTCAATTCATTCACGTCACTGCTGCAAAGGACGCCGAGCGTTTCGGCTTTGGTGGAAGCAATGGGATCACCCTGATTACCTCCGCCCGGTCCTCCGCCATCTTGCCCGCCGCCGCCGGGGCCAGGGGAACCTCCGGACGGACGGCAAGCAAGTGGTCGACCCTGGGGAGCGAAGCATGTTCCAGAAACCTCGCCCTGCCCCTGCAGCTCAGCCGAACAGGCATCTCCGGCTGCCTTGCTTTCGCAGGCTTTGAGCATCTCTTCTGGTGGACGACCTTGCCCGCCACCGCGAGTGCCTTGTTGTGCGGACAGATTGACCGCACCAAAGACCCCGAACCCGACAGCAGCGATTGATAAGGCAGGCAGAACATAGCGTGTGATTGACTGGACCATATTAGCTCACAGCCCCTTTGATGCAGCGACTGAAATAAGGATAGCTGTCGGTCGCCATATAGTAATAGATACCGTCAGGAAATTCCGGAGTGACCCCGGTTCGCCCGTTGCAGTCATCCAAATCGCCTGACCCTTCGACATAATTCCAGTCGGACAAAAAGGCGCCAAGCTCGGCAAATGTCGTCGCGGGGCGATCGGCATCAGCGCTAGTATCTAGCTCATAGCTGCCTTCACAGACTTTGACCGCGCTGGTCGCGTCCATCGCATCGGTGTAACAATAGCGGCCATAGACCGGATAGCCATCAGAGGCCCAGCCGATATGTACCATCTGGCGATTGCTGTCTGACACTCCGGCATTGGTCAATATGCCCTCTGGCATCCCATGATAATGATATTCACCCGTCGGCTGAACATGGGCGTTGTTCATATCTTCGCCAAAGTCGAACGTATCCTGACCGAGCGCTTCCACGCGCCATTGATCGGTGCCATTGGCCAGATTACAATCACTTGCTTCATCCGCATCGCTGGGACAAGTTCCAGCGGTTCCGGGATCGAATTTTACGCCATTGCGCGCAAAAACATTGGCGCCACCGGGTCCGCCAATTTGGGTATTACCAGTACCCGTGGTCGGCGTCAGCGTCGCGATCATGCTGACGGTCTGGGCTAAAATTGTGTTGGGGTTACCTGCATTGGGGAACGTTCCCACTTCATGATCCGGCAAGCCATTGGCTGTCAAAGTCCGATTTGTATCATCACAAGACCAGTCCCATGTCGATGTCAGCATGCCGGACGTACTATATTCGCCCATATAGCTGCCGCTATAAGGACAATCGACAGCAGCTGTAGATGTGCCGGTAGGCGTCGGAGTGGGGGTTGGTGTGGGCGTGGGGGTTGGCGTCGGAGTACCAGGAAGAACGACTTCCGTATCATCATCAGAATCACCACCACAGGCGACTAAGGCGAGCACAAGAACACTGGCCGCAGCGCCCCTTAGCATATCTCCACGAAAGCGATTAAACATCATCTCATCTCCACTCTTTGCCGACCACGCAAAGAAATATGGGACAAATGTGGATGCAATATGGATGGTGGATTCCGATGCTCCGCGGCGAAGAAATCAAATCATCGGGTTGGTAGGCTAGAGCCCGCTTTTGCGCTAAAAACGGACATTAGCCTAGGGTGCTCCCAAAGCAAGTATCGGTAAGATTCAGATTTCGAGGCGATCTGAAAAGATCAACCGACATGCTGATCGACAAGAATTGGGTTTCCATCGGGGTCGGTAATAATGAAGCTGGCAGGACCTCCACCATCTGGATCCGCTTCGCTGACAAATTCCATCCCCTGTGATTTCAGATCTCGTTGCAACTCCCGAATATCAGTAAAGTCATCGAGTGTTTGCGCCTCATTGTCCCAACCAGGGTTAAAGGTCAGGGTATTTTTGGGAAACATACCTTGGAACAATCCAATAACCGTGCCGCCGTTTTTTAGGATCAACCAGTTCTGGCTTTTGTCACCGCCAAAAACCTTGAAACCCAGTTTCTGATAAAATATTTCTGATGCATTCAGGTCTTTGACCGCGAGACTAACTGAGAAATTTCCAAGCTGCATATGTTATTCCCTTCCAAGTTTTAAAACGAGCATTGGGGTTCTTGGCCAAGCTATTTTTGCTTATTCAGTGGACTTGCAAATATCTGACGGCCTGGGAAAACAGCCTCTTCCAGATCACCGTGTTTGATCACAAACCTGCCATTTACCAACAAATGAGTGACACCGATTGAGGGCTGATGGGGATTTTCATAAGTTGCCATGTCCTTAATCACCAAGGGATCAAATATAGTAATATCGGCATCCATCCCGATTTGCAGGCGGCCTTTTAGTCGGAAGGCGGGCGCCGCTTTTTCCAAGAGCTGAGCTGGTTGCAATGTTATCTTTGAAAGAGCTGTCATCATAGGCAGTAACTTTTCATCGCGAGCATAAGTCCCAACCAATTTGGCGAATGAACCGATGCCTTGAGGAGGAACTTTCTGTTCCAAGCTGATGATCGGCAAACCGTCAGACGACAATATGACATCGGGTGCAGCAACCAGATGCCGCGTCCATTCTTCTTTCAAGTAATGATGTATGATAGCCGCATGCGGATTATCCTTGCGGGTTTGGTCGAAACTTTCCTGAGTAAAATACTTGCCGGTGGACGCGAGCTGGACATCCTTGGGCTCGATATCGAATATCTTCTGCCAGTCACGGCCGAACACGGCGGCTCCGATGCTCGTCGATCCAGCATTATAAGGCAAAACTTCGGTGGTAACATCGACGCCCTCTTTCCGGGCCGCCCGGATTTTGTCCAAGAACAGTGCCACATTTTTCATGGCATTATGAGACAGATGGCAAATATGCACCTTCGCGCCTGTAGTTTTTGCCATCGCCAGAACTTCATCGAGGCCTGAAGGGTCTCCAGCTACTCCGCGCCGGATATGGACAAAAACTGGCGAATGATATTGCGCCGCCAGATCAAAAATAACGCGCAATTCATCTTCTTCGACAGCATCGCTGATATAGTCCAGCAACAGTCCTATACCAATTCCGCCTTGCAGAAGACCATCTTCAACGGTGCGCCTTATGTCTGCGCGTTCGCTTGCGTTCGCCGCGATATATCGGGTTCGCGCTTCACCACGATCCCTTCCGATATTCGCCCGTGTAGCGCCCAATATATTCTGCACCCCTGCATGGTTCCCGCCCGACATCGCGACCATCCGCGCCTGGGGTATGACCCGTTGATGCGCCATAATTTATGCGCGCAGTGCGGCGGATAAATGCGCCATGAGCGGCCACCGGGTAAGAACCAGCCTCCAGTTCGAGGCTTGTCGTCACGCCATCCCGCGCTTGATATATCTGCCCGAGAGGCGACGGGCTATGGTTATGGACATCGATAAATCCGGGAGAAACAATCTGTCCGGTAACATCAATGGTCTCAACGCCCCTGATGTGGTTTATCGAGATTGCAGTGATCGTTCCATCAGTTACTCCGACATTGCGGACAGCATCCATTCCTGTCTCGGCATCCATGACCCGACCGCCTTTCAAGACAAGGTCATAGAGCGGCGGTTTTTCCGTGGCGTCTTCAGCATAAGCGGGGCAAGCCATCATGATGGCAATTGAACATATAAAGAGATTTCTTAGACTGCCAAACATATCTGCGGTCCTATTTTGTGGAGCTATCAGCACTGCCACATTAGATCAGTGGGAGGAAGGTGCAACGCCACTATGGCGAGATATGTCCATTGAGTCCTGACAGGAAATCTTAGCTGTTTGACCGCTTTACCCAAAAGCAAAGAGGCGACCGGTTCCCCAACCAGCCGCCTCAATTGATCCAACGAGAGAGAAGGATCAAAACTTGCTATTCTAGAATTTACCGCGAAGCGTTAGGCCAAACATGCGTGGCTCTTGCACGAATGCTGAGCGTGAGCCGGACCGCAGCACAGTGTTAAAGGTAACACCGCGTGTGATTTCGTTGGTCAGATTGGTTACCCAAGCTTCAATACCCCAGGCACCATCGATATCACCGATGCCGGCGCGCATGTTGATTTTGATATTGCTATCCTGAATATCAAACGGGTTCAAAGCTGTCGCAGCCGCTGCGGCCTGAACGCTTCCTGCTGCTGCAATTTGTGCGGCAGTTGGAACCAAGCTGGCTTGCGTTGACGTACGACGATCACTTTCCATGCGGATTTGACCGTTCACAAAGAACTTCAAGCTGCTGCCCAAATCACGATCATAGGTGGCACCCATGATACCAACCCATTTCGGTGCATTGGTTAGCGAGTTGCCGCATAGGTTTACAACATTGGCCGAAACCAGATCGCCGGCACAGTTGCCGGGATAGCGAGCATCCGTGTAGGTCACACCACCATTGATGGTGATATTTTCACTTGGACGGATAACTGTTTCCAATTCAACACCAGTCGATTTTACAACAGGAACATTGAAGGTGGTGAACTGGGCACCGGTAAATTCCAGAACCTGGAAGTTCGAGAATTCCTCATGGAAACCAGCAAGGTTCAATGTAACCGCATTGTCCAGGAACTTGGCTTTTAGACCAACTTCATAGGCATCCACTTCTTCAGAAGCAAAGCGCGGATCAGCACCACCAGCAGCAGCCGTTGAGTCCAGGTTGAAACCACCTGACTTATAGCCGTGCGTGAAGCTGGCATAAACGGTAACCGGTGAAGCAAACTCATAGCTTACTTTACCTGTGTAGATCAGCTCTTCATCGCTAAACGTTGTATCGAACGGACGTGGCAGCGGGAACGGATTGGCATCCGATCCAATTGCTGGCGCTGTAAAGGCGAAGCAACCCAGGCCGAAGATGTTGTTGACCAATGGCCCTGGTACATTACCTGCGCCAATTTGACCCAATACTGCTGGGCACAAATTGTTGTTGATGAACGGCTGACTGAATGAGCCATCTTTGCTTTCATCCGAATAGCGCAGACCCACAGTCAACTTCAGACCTTGTGCCACTTCAAGCGAGTTATGCGTGAAAATCGACCAACTCTTACTGCTTTGCGTATAGGCATTAGCGGTACGAACTGTTGCCGGGTCAACGCCAGTCAGAGTTTGAAGCGGCGTTGCGCCAAGGAAGATTGGGCTAAGCGGATTTAGCGTTGCGCCTCCGGTTCCAGCACCCAATAGAGCGCCAACAAGGCGATCATAGTCTGTGCCCAATCCGAAGTTCGCGGTTTGACTAATATCCTCATCAGAATAATAGCCGCCGACCATCCAGTTCAAAGCGCCACCAAATGCTTCACCTTGAACACGAAGTTCGTGGGTCATGGTGTCGATATCGGTTCCGCCGCCAGCGCCGACGTCGGGCAAGACATTGAAAACATCTATACCTGTGAAGTCCGAATCGTATGAGTTACTTGCACGGAACTCACGGTACGAGCCAATATAGATCACATCAGCGTTGTCACTGATGGGGATTTCGACTTCTGCCGTAATGCCCCATTGATCAATGTCGCTGTTGGATGGAAAATTCTCTGTTGCGACCCGGTCATTAACGGCAAGTTGCATAGCCGAGGTATCAAACGGCGTATTGGAAGCAAGTGGAGCCGCCTGACCGCCACGTGCGCCAAGGCCTACAGCGGCAAACACGCCACCTAACTCAACGCCAGAACGCAATACTTCAACTGCGCTACAGCAGCTTGCTGTGCTTTTGGAATAATCACCGATCAAACGGGCTTTAATGCCGCCATCGCTCTCATAACCGAGCTGACCACGAATGAGATATTGATCGGTCTCATTGGATTCGCTAATTTTCGTTCCTGCAGCATTGAGGACGTCTACAAAACCATCACGCTTGCGATAAGCACCGGTCAAACGAAACGCTAAAGTATCTTCAATGATTGGAGCGTTAATCGCGCCTTGAACGCTGATATGATCAAAATTACCATAAGTTGCGTTTACAAAGCCGCCAAATTCATTGAGATCAGGGCGCTTGTTGGTGATGTTCAAAGCGCCAGCCGAAGTGTTACGGCCAAACAGAGTTCCCTGTGGACCGCGAAGAACTTCAACGCGCTCAACATCAACAAATTCGCCAAGTGCGACGCCGGGGCGTGATTGATATGCCCCGTCTACGAAGATACCAACAGCTGATTCAAACCCGATGTTGTTTGATGTTGTACCAACACCGCGAATACGCAGAACGACCGTGCCGGATGCGGTTTGTGCATTGGAGGTTGAGAAGCTTGGTGAAACGCTGCCGATATTCTGGACGTTGACAACACCCTGCTGTTCGAGCTGAACCGGGCTAACCGCGGTCACGGCAATAGGAATGTCCTGCACGTCTTGTGCGCGGCGGGTGGCGGTCACGATGATGACATTGTCATCAACAGTTTCTGCTCCATCTTGATCTTGCGCATATGCAGGCGTCGTGATCGCTGTGCTGCACATGGCGGCCATAAGTATCTTGTTAAATGTTTTCATAGTTGTTCTCCCTGACAATATTTCCAAATTTTTTTTGGTAATTTTTAAGAAACGATAGTGATTTTATTCGCGCTGCCGCGATGACCCTAATTCAGCACCTTTCTTAGAATTGTTGAAAATGTGTGTTGAACCAGTTCCGAAGTTAGCCTTCGACTGTTCTTATCCTTTTGGGCTACGACCCCCGGTTCAAATTGAGCTAAAATTGAGAGCAAATAGGACGCAGTGGTCCGCAGGTCGTCCTCAGACCATTTCGATCCAGCGGATCGTAAGGCGCTTACATAACGATCAATGGTTTCTGCTTCATACCATTGGAGCAAACTCTTTAGGCTTTCCTCATGTGTCGCGGCGTTGCGCAACCCAATGTCGTATATGGACCAGAAACCTTCTTTGCGCATGTAGCCAAGGTAGCTCTCGATAAACTCGCTCAGTTTTGCATCCGCAGGTATTGCAGCGATGGTACGATCAAAAATCTTGAGCCTCAGCTTCAACCGTTCTTCAAGCAAAGTGTGAAGGACAGAAGTCTTGCTCGGAAAATAATCGTAAATTGTACTGAGGCCAACGCTAGAGGCTGCCGATATTCGGCGCATGCTGAACTTTTCGTATCCATCTTGAGAAAGAATTTTCCGTGCACCGTCCAATATCTTGGACTGACTTTTTTTCCCGCGGTTCTGTTGGGGAGCTCGTCGCAAGGTCGCGGATTTTGGCATTTTTCTGGCATTAATCGACATGCAACCCCCTCCCTCTGAACAACAGCTTGACTTCCCAAATCTCGCCGGCCTAAACACGAACAGTCGTTCGCTTTTGATGATATGAAATAAAATCACAGATTTGTAAAGTCGAAAGTCCCGCATGGAAAACAAGGGAAACATATCCACATGAGCCAGATATCTGACGAAGACCGTCAAGCACTAAGAGACGGATTTGCTCGGTACCTTGATGCCGAAGCGCATGAAGAAAAGCTGCGTGCGGGCATCGCGAATAATCGAGGGTATGACGAAACTATCTGGCAACAAATGTCGGAGATGGGATTGCTTGGTATTGCAATCCCGGAAGATTTCGGAGGAGTTGGTGGAGGCGCAATAGATGTTGCGCTGGTGATGGAGGAAGTTGGTGGAAAGCTATTACCCGTTCCGTTTACGTCTACTTGTGTTGTCGCTACGGAAATGATCACACGTTTTGGAACGGACACTATCAAAAAGGACTTGTTACAGAAAATCGTGGCAGGAGAACTTACCGTGTCCATAGGCGGAACCGGCGATTTTGTATCACTGTCCGATGATGGTCATAGCCTGTCCGCAAAACCCTCTGTTGATGGCTGGGCCATGAGTGGCCAAGTCTCATTTATTTCGCATGCTGGCGTTGCAGATTATCATTTGCTTGGTTTGAAAAAAGACCGCGTTCAATCGGCTTACCTTGTGAAAGCATCGGATGCTGTTTCTGCGGAACGCTTGTCCACCAACGATCCCGCGCAACGTTTGTTCACACTGAATTTCTCAGATGCAAACGCGATCAAATTGGAAGGCATCGATGCAGAAGGCATTAATCAGGTGCGCATGCGTGGTATGGCTGCCGTCGCTGCCGAGCAAGCTGGAGCGACACGCGCTATTTTTGACATAACGATGGAATATCTGCGGACCCGCTATCAGTTCGGTCGTCCTATTGGTTCCTTTCAGGCGATAAAACATATGGCAGCAGATCTTCTGGTTGAGGTTGAATCTGCCACCTCTGCGGCCCTTGCTGCAGCGAAGGCGCTAGATGCTGGTTCACCCAGTGCCCCGAAGTTCATCTCTCTAGCCGCCTTTACGTGCAAAGACGCGTTTCGAACTGTCTCTGCGCAGGCGATCCAGATGCATGGCGGTATCGCCTATACCGAAGAGCATATCGCGCACCTCTATTGGCGGCGTGCCCGAGCGGGACTGCCACTCTTTGGAAGTTCCGATGAACATCGTGAGCATTACCTTAAAAGCCGGGAGGCAGCATAATGGCCATATTGGATAGAAGCGCATCGCCCGAAGAGATAAACAATGTCGTCGAGGCTTGGCTGGACCAGCATTGGGATACCGAAAAACGCTGTGCGAAAGGCGAGGATAGCTATGATGAAAAGTCATGGCTGACCAAGGTTTTTGAGGCCGGTTTTTGCGTGCCATCCTGGCCGACGGAATATTACGGACTTGGCCTTTCCCAAAAACAATCCGGCATTGTTGAAAAAGCGTTTGCGAAGCGCAAAGCTCAAGGTTCCGCCCGCGATCGCTTTCATCTGGGCGCTATCACGGTGTTCAAAGTCGGCAGCGAGGAACTAAAACGCGCGATGCTGCCGATCATGCTCACCGGCCCGATATGCTGTCTGCTCTATTCAGAACCTAATGCTGGCTCCGATCTTGCGGGCGTGAGGACAAAAGCGATCCTTGATGGCGATGATTTTATCATCACAGGTCAAAAAATCTGGACTTCCAATGCTCAGGAAGCCGAATATGGGATGCTGCTGACACGCACCGATTGGGATGTCCCCAAGCATCGCGGCATTACGTTTTTTCTGTTCCCGATGAAACAGGATGGGGTTGAGGTTAAACCGATCAACCAGATTACAGGCGAGTCTGAATTTAACGAGGTCTTCATCACAGAAGCCCGAGTGCCTAGGGCCCATATCATCGGTAGCCTCAACGAAGGCTGGACCTCGTTCCAGACCGCAATTGCCTATGAGCGGCTTATCATGGGACAAGGCATTACCGAGCGCCGCGGCAAATCAAAGGCAGACAGCGAACCGCAATTGATCACATTGGCTCGCAAATATGAAAAATATGATGATCCGACTGTCCGCCAAAAAATTGCCCAGGCGCTGGCCTATCGGGAGCTTAACGGCTTAAACATGAAGCGGGCAAAACAAGAGATAATGACCAACGGGTCGTCATCTTTAATGTCGCTAGGCAAACTGGCGATGTCGCGCGTTCAACACGGTGAGGCGGCGATAGCAACAGATCTGCTTGGAAATGCAGCGTTGCTTGATGGCGATGATTATCCCGACGCAGCCAACATCAACTTCGATGCCGCCAAAGCCTATATGAACAGTATTGGCGGTGGAACGGACCAGATTCAAAAAAATATCATCGCCGAGCGGGTGCTCAACCTGCCTAAAGAACCGGACCTAGATCGTAACGTCGCTTTCCGGGATGTGAAATCGAGTTGAGGTAAATCCGATTAGGAGACGAAAATGAGCAGAAAAAATGGACTCTTGAAAACCAGAACAATAGTTATGGCGCTCGTTGCTGCCGCCTCCCTTTCCGGCTGCGCGGCCACCCTCGATGAATCTCAAATAGTAACAACGGTCAGCATACCCGCCAACATGACATTGGGTGATAGTTACTTGTCTGACTTTTATCATTTCGGCGGCGATATCGCGCATCCTGGCAAACTTCTCCGTCAAGAACCACTGGACAATCATCAATCCAATCCCGGCGCTGAAAAAAACATCCGGCTATTATATTCATCTACAGATGGCTTGGATGGCAAAGACCGCGTTGCTGTTTCAGGTGTGCTGTTTTTGCCCGAAGGCACCGCGCCGGAAGGTGGCTGGCCGCTGATGGCATGGACGCACGGTACCGTTGGGATAGCCGATATTTGCGCGCCGTCCTGGAACGGGCGCCAAGAACAAGACCGGACGCATCTCAAATTCTGGCTTGAAAATGGATATGCCGTGGTTGCTTCAGATTATCAGGGCTTGGGAACGTCGGGAACACACCCGTATCTCGCCACGCGTCCTGAAGCTTATAGCAATCTCGATATTATCAGAGCAGTGCAATCGGCCGATTTCCCGGTTTCGAAAAAGGTCGTGCTATTTGGCCAATCCCAGGGCGCTGGTGCAGCGGTGGCGACTGCGGCCTTTGCCGCCGACTATGCGCCTGATGTCAAAATAGCAGGGGTTGTGGCAACGGGTGTGCCATATTTTTCTCCCAAGGCTCTGGTTGCGCTCCAAGAATCCCGACCACCAAATCGTGTCGACCCGATGCTCGGATACAACATGCTCGCTCTCTCCTTGGTCCAGCGCATCAATCCCGAGTTCAAACTGGCCGATTATGTTTCAGAGGACATCCTTCCGATTGCCCAATCGGTACAAAATACCTGCCACAAGGATGTCAAAGCCCGGGTCATCAAAGAACAACTAACCTATAATCGAGTGTTTAAAAAGCCGCCTACGGAGCATCTCTTAGCGGCCTTTTCCAAAATGGGTTATCCGACCCTGAATCTGCCCGTTCCAACGTTCATCGGCACAGGTGGAAAGGATAGAGATACCCCGCTGCGGATGCAGGCGGCCTTGGTGAAAGGTGCCTGTAAAGCGGGATCGAACATCATATCCAAACTATATCCTGATTTAGATCATCGTGGTGTCGTTCCCGGTTCCACAGGCGACACACTGCCATTTGTACAATCAGTTTTCGCTGGAAAAAGCCTCAAAGGGAATTGTAGCAATTTACCCTTATAAGGAAGAAGGTTTCTATAGCCGGTTCTCGTGGTTCTATCGTCAAATGTTAGTGGCCGTTTTTGTGCCCCTAACAGACACTAGAGTTGCGACGGCAACATCCCGAAAGCGGACACTAGCTTAACACGCGTTGGATGGCGACAATGGGGTTGGAAGCTGAGGCTAGCGTTTCCGTCTACTTCTCCAATCGTTGAAGGCAGCCGCACCGAAACTTACCGTAACAACCAACAAGAAAAAGAGTGCCAACCGCCACCACTCTGCACTTCCGGAGAAAAGCAATTCTAGTCGGCTTGGACGCGTAAAGATGACGACCGCTAGGCCAAGGCTCGCCCATCCAAATGCTGGCCACAGTAATCGGCGAAAGGCCGCGAACGGACCTTTTGCAGACTGCTTAGTTTTAGCTTTCCGTCTATTCTTTTTCCTTGGCATTTACGTCAATTAGGCAACCCAACCAAAGTCCGCAAGTGGAGGTGTCAGCCGACTGGCAGCTACCCAATCCGTAATGACTCCTTTTGCGCTTAAAGCGAACGCTAGCGTCGCATCCGCAATATCCCGAAAGCGGACACTAGCACTTGTCGATTTCAATGCAGGCGGATTTTTGGTAATTGCCAGTCTATGTCCAATACATCCCAAGAAAACGCCACTTCCAGAAAAGCCGCATATGATGCGTTGATGCATTGTGTTTGCGTAGATTGGGGTTTCTGCGGCTGCGTGAAGAATGACAAGCCATTGCATGTCGATGATCTGATACCCGAAACTGGAGATGTAACAGCCGATCAATTTGTGGAATGGGTTTTCTTGGCAGACAACATGAACCCGAACTCTGATATTGAAATTTGGCAAAAGCATAAGGATGCCATCAGGACGGCATTCGTCAAACATTTGGGAGGCGATGTGGTAGATGCCAGCCAACTAAAATGGAGTGAAGGGTAAACAACTTCAGCCTTTAACACGAATGCCCGCTATATCCCGAAAGCGGACACTAGCTAAACTATCAAAATCTCATTTTCTCTGATCTGTTTTTTGATTGTTTGCTTTGCCTACGATCCTTGAGAACACCCATCGCCTAAATTCATAAATCAGCACAAAAAACGGTGAAGACAATACGATAATAAGATTGTCTGAAGCCTCTAGCTCATAATCCCTGAATAACCATATCATCAGGATACAAAAAAAGAGGGAGCCTAATATTACGCGAATAATCATGACGTAAGTTAACATACAGGCATCTAGCACAAAACTAGTTTCGACCTCTGGGCCATTTTGGTGAATTCTGCTTTATCCCGAAAGCGGACATTAGATACCGAGGCAGATTGTCAGCTTAGAGGAAGGCTTGTAGGTCGTGATCGTGAAATAAAAAGACAGGAATTTTGAAGTGCAAAGATTTGCGTTCATATGCTTAGTTTTATTTACCGCCGCGTGTGGCGTGATCTCGTTTGACGTTGAAATAAAAGACGCCCTGATCGTCGAGAGTACGCAATTCGACAGCAGCGCCAATCTGTATCGCAAGTATGACCAGATTATTGAGTTGAGGATTCGATTGAGTGATGTGAAATCTATCGCCAGCAGGGAGGTTTATCCATACATCAATGTTTTCGACTGCGAGAATGATGAGAACACATTCCCCGTATTTCCATTCTACGAGAAAATACCAATGGATGAATTTCGTAGTTTAGAGAGAGAGTTATCTTCAAGCGACAACACTGAATACATTAAAATATTTGGAGGAATTGACAAATCGTTCACCGATGGAATCGAGGAAATATGCGTTAACGCCTCTGGTGGAAGTTACATCGGGTACATGATGAAGTCCAATGAGTTGAAGATAAAACGGGAGTCTTAATAAGGACTGTTATATCCCGAAAGCGGACACTAGCTGACAAAGCGATTTTTCATCGTTCTGGCTATCGATTTGATATTCTAAATCGATGTTCCGGATTATTCCGAATAAACTCATCAACGTCGCCCAACCTTTCAGGAAAAGGCTCTACATCGTAATATCCGGTGTTTGTAGGAAAGCGAAATCCAGCGGTCCAAAGTTTCTCGGTCTTCTTCCATTGTGAAACATTGGATTTTTTAGGAGCTTTGAACGAGCGGCCCATTTCTGCGAGAGGGTTCCGGCAACTAGGGCAATGCAACGTGCTATCTCTATACTCGTATTTAAAGCTTACCCGGCAAGAGAAGCAGGCGTGTGCTATCAAATAATCAGGTCGACGCGGTGTTGAGGCTGGTGGCGTAATAATTCGCGAACCAGTGTCTTTCCTGATTTCCATTCGCCGAGCTTTTTCTTGCTTTGTGGTCATGCCCGTAAACTAAGATGCAAATCACAACATTGCAATTAGCGTCCGCAATATCCCGAAAGCGGACTCTAGGAAATACGGCTTATTTCAAAACTTCGCGTTTCTAGAAATGCTTCTTTTGCATAACAGATCAAGTTGGCGAGTTTTTAAATTTTTAACCCAACAACGTCTATTTAGTGTTTTGTGAGCACGTAAATTTTTACGTGGAGATGAACCTCACCGTGAACTGGCAGATAGGCAGAATGATTCGATGGAACTCTTTTTAGGCTTATTGTATCTATTCGGCTTGTGGATAGCTGCATCTCTTTTAGGGCTTATACTGCTGCTTCCTTGGATTATTTTTGCAGGAAGCACTTTCTCAGCTGTAATGCTTGCAACAAAGTGGGGTCGTATTCCAGCTTTGATAGTTACGTTGAGCATTCCGCTGGCCCTCCTAGTTTACAGGGATTACATGCGGCAGGATTATCGAAATCTCTCTGAGGTAATAAATCAAAAAATTGAACAAACTCCCCGCTTAGGTACTGTTAACAACTCCCCAGACTCCATTCTCGTGCAGGGCTATAATATTCCAGAAACAGTTTTTGGCACAAAGGGCTGTTTTACAAAACTTTATGGCAATAGTGGTCGGGGGGACCATTATTTTGATAGGGAACGAGGTTGGCAATCCGGCGAATTGCCTTATCGTTATGTGGAGTTAGACGTCAACGACAAGAGTGGTTCAACGTTTGGTGATCGTACAAAAACGGGCAGACGTGGCCCGTATGAGTTATGGTTGCATGAGGGCAAAACACGCCAATTGATTGACGTTTTGTTTATTGAGGGAGACGGGCGTTCAGTGCTGCCGCCGATTGTCGGTTCATGGGACGAACCCACTCACTTAAAGAACCGACCTCGTGAAATAGCCATATTAAAATTTATCCATCAAAGTACCGGCAAATGTGATTAGCTTAGTGAACAAAATCACTTGTTTAAATTGAAGTTATTAATGTCCGCTTTTGCGCCCTTAGCGGACATTAGCTTCGAAAACACCGCTGGAGATTGAGCGGCATTAGTTGCCCAGCAACTCAGGTCAAGCTATTCAAATGGTCAAGCCACAAAGGACCAGGATGAAAATCAAAATTTCTTGGCGCCGGAGGTTTCGTTGAAAGGTATTTGCTGGCCAACCTTCTCTTTTCAGTTGAAGTTGAACGTGTTTTCCGAACCCGGTTCCAGATCGAATTCGAACGTTTCCGCCAGCCTTTCTTCTTTTGCGGTACAAGCCATTTTGTCACTGTCGATATGATCAAAATCAGACCTGTGGACACAGAAACTATAGTCTCCGCGACCCCAATTTACTTTGTCTGATGTCGCGTGGAGATAAACGGTGTCTTCATATGGATCGCCATTGCGATAATGCGGGAACTCGATCTGTTCACATTGGCCTCGAGCCAGTTTGATCCAGCCTTGCGCGCGCCAGTTCTTCGGGCGCCTGTTTTCTCCCCAGTCATGCCAGACCCAGGCGGCATAAATCGTGTCCGTACGTGCCCGGTTGCACATTCTGAGGGCTGTGAACTGTGCTTCGCCGCTGCCGTAGCCATCCGCTGGCGGTGCCGGGGGAGGCTGGCGCGGCGGAGCTGGGGTTTTGACGTTGTCCCGGCCACAATGGAATGTCCGGCCATGCAAGTGATAGAGCGACGTTCCCCGCATCTTGCGACAGGCCTCGGCATAGCCCATCGGCTTGAATCCACCAATAGTACTGATGTTGAAACCGGTCTTTCCGGGAATCCAGCATTGCCACTTTTTCTTCTTGGGATTCCACTTCGCTCCGATCTTTGCCTGCAGCCCTCTCAGCAATCCGTTGCGATATTTGCCATCGCAAAATTTATTGAGACTGATGGAAGACCCTCCCGCCTGTGCGGCTGATGGCATCAGGAAACCGGATGTCATCAGTAAGGCGCAAACTAGCGCCAACCCCGGCAGAATTCGGTTCCACGAGCAAATCATTATCTGTGATTGTCCGGACCGCAAGCGACACGGCCTTCGCCATGCCAGTGAAAGTCGGGACGGCCCGCCGAAAACTGACACAGGTCGTTGAGATTGATCCAGAAGCTGCGCCCCCTGACAGTCGTCCCGAGACCCATTGAATCCTTTTCCTTGCACTCCATCCTTTTGGTGCGTTCGTTATACCGATAGCTCCACCTGGGTTTGGCTCCCCTTAACGTACCGGTCCGGTATTTTGCCTCACAATAGGCGCGATATTTGGGCGTTGCTCCGCTCGCTTCGGCTGGTGACGCCATGAAAACGCCGGCCACCGGAGTGAGGAGTAGTGCAGCCGTAGCGGCGAATGCTGGAAATCTGGTCATGTGAATTCTCCCGTGTTCAATCGAGCATATCCGAGGGGCCGATGCGGCACCGGCTCTGCCGCTATTTGCATTTCTTTTTGTTGAGCCCGAGGAGGGTAGAAAAGCCCTTGCATGTTGACTTGCCGATGTTGTTGACGGTTTTCGCGGTTTTCCGGGCGCCATAGTTTATCTGCCTGTTGGCATATTTGGGATCGGTCATGAAACGTGCGCCATCGCGGGTGGTCTTGACCGCGGTTCTTCCGACATAATCGACCGCGCCTAATCCTGCTCGGGCCGTGCCTGTTACAGCGCGGCTGACATTGCCGGGAATTCTGCGTGGATCGCGAATTGACTCACCGATACCGCGTGCGGCTCCGTTGAGATTCTGCCCAAAGCGTTGTGTCGCCCGGCCAGCTGCAACGACAGGATCATTGCCTCTTGCAAAGGTGCCGAACTGACCCACTGTCATATCCGCACCATATTCACCAATGCCGGTACTGCGACCGCCAAAGGCCTCGGTTCCGAAATCTACACCTGCCACCTTGTTGGACACAGATGTCGCCGTGAAACCTGACCTGGCGGCATTTCCAACCCGGCTTGTTGAACGGAAACCTCGTGCGGCATGACCTCTGACCGGCTGTCGTCCTGCACCAGGATAATGATTGCCGCGAGCAGCTGGCCGCGCTTGATAGGAACTCGCATTGCTGGCGACCGGCCGAAAGCCCTGACGATTACCGCGTGCTATCTGTGCCTGGCGACCACGTTGCTGAAGGTCGCGGCGTTCGCCCGGGGTGTAGTCATATTCATCCCGGATATGATGGCCCGACCGCGCCCGACGGGCGTCATAGCCACGCTGTTCCAGTTGTTGCAGATTGCCGTTTGCGGCCAGATTGCCAACATGCTGACGATATTCCGGTCCATTGAAGTTTCCGCCACGTGGCAATTGCGCAGCACCGCGCTGGATGCTGCGGTCTGGAGCCCGCGTCGCCGGATGACCGTTATTTTGGAAGCCCGGTCTGGTGCCACGCACGATCTGGGCATTTTTTCCGCGACGCTGAAGATCTCGCCGTTCATTGGGTGTCAGGTCATTTTCGTTTCTGACATCCTGTTCCGGCCGTGCCCTTCGTGCATCATAACCGCGTTGTTCCAGTTTTTGCAGATCGGAATTTGCGGCCAGATCGGTTGCATGTTTGCGATATTCCGGGCCATCGAAATCGGGGGCGTCGGGAGAATTTTTATTCGCTCGGCGTTCACGGGCCTGATCGCCTCTGCGTTCCAGTTCACTGGCGTTGCTTGTGTTCTTCTTGAACAGATCGGCAAATGCGTTGGAAGAGGATTGTTGAGCATGAGCAGGCTGTGTCCCGGCAAATGTCAGCGCCACAAGCGCTATGGCAGCAGCTGACAATCCTGAATGCATTTTTGGTATTCTCACAGTCTTTCTCCCCTGTCTGTTGATGGACTAATCATGTTGGAAAGGAAGGTATCTGCCCATAGTGGATTCACACTATATTCTGCCGATATTCGTTCATCCAAAGTTCATTGAAAAAGCAGAATATCACTTATAATCAAATGATTATGGCAATAATGGCTGATGTTTTCCAAAGTTACTCAGCAGTTGACTCCGCCGGTTTTGACTTTGCCTGAATATCCGGATTTGCGATCAAAGCGCTTTTCAATGGCTTTCATGAATCTGGGCATCAGACTGGGAATACTGCCACACCATCCACTACTTTGCAGACGCAGTTCGTATACCGGAGTGGTTCGCGCGCCAGCATTGGCCTGTAAAATATCAATGTTGACGAACCGGGCATATTCCGTCGAATTTCGCGTTTCCCGTGTGTAACCGGTAATCCCATAAGTGGGATCGGTACCACGGACAGTAGTGTTCACAATTTGCCCGCTGGCAGTTTCATCCACCAAAGTTGTTGTTGTCTGACTATTGTAAGTCGTGCCCCATTGCGGAACATTATAGCTATAGGTGACGGGCCGCCCATCATCGATTCCATAGTCCAGATAAGCGACATAGTCCGCTTTCCGGCCCGGCTCGACGACACGTAGTCCCGCTTCGCGCATAATGCCTGTAAGACGACGGGCATAGTTATCGAATTCCAGTGAATTCTCCAGTTCAGGTCTCCATGAAACCACCGAAAAGGTTGCTGTCGCCGGGACTGATTCCAAGGTGTTAAATTGCGATACATTGCTTTTGACACTGCCGCCCAAGCAACCGCCAAGTCCCAAACTCATCATCGTAACCAATAAAACTGTCTTCCGGCGCATGTCTTCTCTCCTGTTGTGATGGGATCGATAATTACGGTCGTTCAGCGTTCCGGGAAATAGTGCGAACGCACCATTTAGAGTGGACGCGGGTTCCTCTATTCAGAGGGTAAGGTTCAGATAACTCCAAAGGAAATTCCGGTCATGATCAGCACAGGCAGACGAAAAACACTTGTTGCAGCTGTCGCTGTGGGGACCATCGGACTGCTTTCAACAATAGCAGCACAGGCCGCCAGCTTGCCAAAAAACCAGAACGGTTTTTATCTGATGCAGGACAAGTCCGATGATCATTCGCGCTATTTTGCAGTCGACGCCTTATGCGTGGCGGAAAAACACAATGTGTTTATCGCATTTAAGGAAAACGGCGCTGGCCTAGTCGATTTTCTCAGCCTGAACCGGGCTGGAAATTTGAATACGGAAACGTTGCGCCTTGGCGAAGCGGATGCCGGGGTCAGCCAGATCAATTATGGCCTGAGTGAACCTGAGACGGGAGAGCAAGTCGGACATTTGCACTATATCAACCCTGGTGCGTTCGGAGATCCTACCGAAATCGCGATGAACACCCTCTCCAGTATCTCGATAGAGGACGCCAGAGGCGAATGCATGGTGCAGCCGGATGTGGTCTATGTTGGAGTCACAAGCCAGCGAAGGATGATGATCACCAAAAATGATCAGGGAAACCTGAAACTCAGCGAATTTTCGCGCGACGGCGGCGATCTCCTTTCGACAAAAACGCAGGGATATTGGTCCACCGGAAAAGCCGATGAGATTATCTTCTCGTTCATCGAAGGTGAAGAGCTAACTTCCCTAAAGGCCTCACCGCACGAACAAATTTCCTATCCGGCCTGGCGCAAGACCAGAGACGGAATGCGTGAATATTCGGCAAGCCCCCAGAGCTTTTTCGTTGCCGATATGGAAAAGTTCGGCAGCAAGGCAAGTCGAATGCCTTATGGGCTGGCGCTCCATTTCGAGCGACTTGAAATCTGCCGTCATCTGGCTGGTGAAGCCAGCGGTAATCCAGCGCGCGATGCACAGCTCGTCACAAGTTTTGAACGGGCAGGCTGCAGCGAGGCAAAGGCAAACCATGCTGAATATCTGAAACAGTCCGTCAAAGACAAGAAACTGTCGACGATGCTGAACCTGCTGAAGCCTGATTTTTGAAACGATCACTGGGATCAGCCCGCCCTTGGAAAAAGGACAAACTTTATGACGTTGCTATTCAGGACACCTATAATCGCGATCGCTATGGCTTGCGTGGGTATCGCCGGTCCGGCGTTTGCCCAATCTGACAATGATGAAGCACCTGTATTTCGGACCGGAAATACAGCCACGGTTTATCAATGCGAACATGGGTTGCGGCTGGAAGTGACTTCCATGGCGATAGACGATAATTACCTGATTTCGGTGCAGCTCCCATCCTCACGGGCTCCGAAGAAAAGCCGCGTCTTGCTGCTCCCGCTGTCTCAAAGCGGAAGCGGCGTGCGATATGCGAGCGATCTTGCCAGTTTTCATCTGAAGGGCGAACAGGCGAGTTTCCATTCGGTCGAATCCGCGATTTCTGACCGGATTGAACGGACGAGCTGCAGACCAGAGCGATAGCGCCTCCGTTTGCGGTTGTCGTTTATCCAGTTCGCAGTATCGGAATGTTCGCGAGGCGCCAGCGCGCGCCGCTCTGATCTCCCAGATATTCCAGCTCAAAATCTTCCTTGGCCGCAATGGCTCGCACGATGTTCAATCCATATCCGCGTTCCAGCCCGGTATCCCGCTCTGGTGATTCTGGCGCACCGGTTTCCGGAATGCCACTTCCACCGTCGCAAATCTCTATCCAGGCGGTGGTGTGATCTTCGCCGGTCGTGATGCTGATCGGGGTTCCCGGCGCATATTGAATGGCATTGTCTATGAGGTTGCTTAAAATACGAAGCAGGGCGACTGGTGATGCCATGAGTTCGGTATCGGTATCGGCAAATTCCAGTTTATTGCCGGATGCGGCGGCTTCAGCCCCGAACATCTGATTCAGTGTCGCAAAATGCTGCGCCAGTTTTAGTCCCGCTGTTCCGGGTTTTTGAACGCTGCCGCTGTGTTTGTCCTTTTGATCGCCGCCGCCGAACATCGTACCCTTCAGGAGCGCATCAATATAGTCGACACTGGCTCCGACTGCTCGCCGCAGTTCGTGGTTTTCGGCATCTATCCCGGAAAGGGCGCTGCGCAGCCCGACCAGTGGTTGCCGCAAGTCGTGCCTCGTTTCCGCCAACTGCTGGCGGCTTTCGATTATCTTTTCGCGGGCTTCGTCGCGGTCCACATAAGCTTGTGCGAGGCGATCAGCCGCTTCGGCTCTGTCCGTTGATGCGGCCAGCTCTGCATCACGCGCGGCATCGCGATCGTTCATGATGCCTTTGACTTGCGTGATGATCGCGGCGGCAAAAACCAGACTGTCCACGACAAGCAGGCTTAAAGCGATAGCATCGATAAGATCATTATGCTCGGCCATGTCCGGAAACCCGGCGCGAATAGTCAGAAATGTGTAGCTCAGGAGGATCAGAAAACCGATCAGGAAAAGCCGCGCACCGATTACCCGTTGCCGGACGGCATTTCCGACCAGAACACCAGTGGTAATCAGGAAGACACCGCCCAGTATGACCATGAGAATTGCAGAAACGGGCGGAGCAATGGTTATCCCGAGAATTCCGTTGATGAAGGCGGCAATGGCAACCGCGATACCAAAACGATAAATGCGGGGCGCATTTTGTGCCGCTTGCGCGAAGTTTGCTGCAAAAAGGAAATAGAACAGAACCCAGAATTGCCGCAACATGCGTTTTATTGCGTCATGATATGTCTGAACGAATTCCGGCAGATAATTTACAGCATAGCCATAAGTGTGCAGATTGAGCAGGACCAGCGTGCCCGTATAAAGCGCAAAAAACAAAATGATGCGCGAACGAAGCAATATGGCAAAACCGGAAGCCATAGCAACAACAAATAAAGCTGCCCCAAAATAGACTCCATGTGTCGCCGCGATGTCCACCTTGTTCGCGACAAAGGCCGCTTCACTGGTCAAGGTGATCGGGAAGGGCGTATCATTACGTGCCGCGCGCGCTGTAATGTTGAGGTTCACAGTTTCGTTTGCAGCGACCGAGATTGGCCTGCTGGCGAGTTGCTGATTTTGACTGCTCATGGATTCGATATCGCGAAAGCGCGGGCGGCTTTGGATAAGCTGTTCGTCAAGTCCGCTTTGTTGCAATTCAACAGCTATGCCAACGCGCGCAGCCTCTTCCGTTTTCAGCCGGATGATCGCTGTTTCGGCTCCACTATTGTGAATTTCCAGGACGTATCTGGCGGTTTCGATATCGCCAGACAAGCTCCGGTCAATTGGTGCCGTCCGATCAAGCAGATTTGGAACATCGCGCTCTTCCGCCAGATCAATAACTGTTTGCGCGGTAACAGTAGCGGGGAAAGCCAAAAGCAACATAGTCACAAGGAGAGTCGGCGCCAAAATCAGAATCTTCTGCAAGCTCCGAAGAAAGCTGAAAAACTCCCTCATAGATTGATCATTTGCGGTTGTGCTCGCTCTGATATAATCTCGCAGGAAAGTTTTGTTGCAAAGGAAGTTTTGCATTGTCGTTCGCCCACCCCAACATCAGCCTCACGGTCGTCATAGCAGATGATCATACGGTTGTCCGTGCTGGCCTTATTGGCGTTCTGACGGCGGATGGACGTTTTGCGATCGTAGCAGAGGCCAGCGACGGACTCGAGGCAATTGCTGCAGCCAAACACCATAAACCTGGTATTTTGCTTGTCGATATTGCGATGCCTGTCATCACTGGACTCGAAGTGGTGGAAGAAGTGCGTCGATGGAGCCCGGATACCAAAATTGCCGTGATGACCGGATTGCAAAACCGGAATATCCTCAAATTTGCGATCGCGAGCGGCGCCGATGGTCTTTTCCTCAAAGGTGATGATCTTGCTGAACTTCCTGATCATCTGGTTGCGATTTCGCAAGGGGAGACACGTCTGTCGCCCAGCGTCCAGTCCGCGATCAGCGAACCGTCCATCCATGATGATCTGACCCGAAGAGAGCGTCAGATCATGTTTGGCCTCATCCATGGCGGGAGCACTTCGGAACTTGCAGCCCGACTTGGCATCAGCATCAATACGATCAACAATCATCGCAACAGCCTGATGCAAAAGCTTGAGGTTCACTCGCTGGCGGAACTGATGACCCTGGCCGTTCGTGATGGTCTTCTGGAATCGATAAGCCACAGCGAAAAATGAAGCTGGTTCCCACCCTTGCGGACCCTGCCTGATAACGCTTCGCCGACTCAATCGCCATTGCTTCAATTGTCATCACCTGTTGTTGAAAAGAGGCACCAGAAAACTGCGCATGTCTAGCGGCTGGTTTCCATTATATCCAATCTATCGGACGCCATTGCAGAGCAACATAGTATGATCACACTATTCCGGTTGGACGTTTATTTGAGATCAGCCTGCCTCGAGGAACTCAAGCCTTGTTGAAGCAAAATGGATTTCCCAAATATCGTTTACTAAGTCAGGTAGCTTGTATTGAGCTGGTTATGCAGTCCGACATTTTGACTTCCGTCCCCAAATCTGTTGCAGATCCTATGATCAAGGACGGTAAGATCGATGGTTTTCCACATCTCGAAAGCTTGCTGTTCTCTGTTAACTCGGCGGTTCTCGCCGACGCAGGATCAGAACCGACGGTGAACCATTTTGTCGATTGCATGTAGGCAGCGGGAGCGTTTCAATGCCAGTTTCTTGATGTCCGCTTTTGCGCCCAAAGCAGACACTAGCGTTGTGTCCGCTATATCCCGAAAGCGGACATTAGAAATTCACAGAGCTGTTCCGTTAGCGCACTGCAACGCTATCCCAGAATTTCAACTGCTAGGGCGAGAGGGCATCGGGGCGGGAGTTAAACGTACCGGACCGTTTGGTAATGTGTCGTTATAGACCTTGTCTTGGATTTGGCACCACTGTTTCAGATCACCCGTTATCCACGACATTGAAGGAAGAGTGCTGTTATTATTTTTTGCGGTTATGAAACAACCGCTTTGCTGGAAAATATAGGGTGCAGGAAACTTGACTGCTAAGCCCCATTTCCCTGGCGAATAGTGAACCAAAAATGGAGTATTATTGCCACTCGAAACTTCGCTTAGTCGTTGTGGAAGAAAATGCTCAGTAAGCCCCTTAGCTGGCAAATCAGGTGGGACTGGACGCGATCCCCCTCTGAGCTTTCGAACATGTTGAACTAGTAGTTTTGTCCCATCGCTGGCATTCAAGTTGATCTTTGCGCCTAAAACTCCGCGTGGAAGATCGGGTTTATAGGCAGCGAAATCGAAGGAGGGGCTTCGTTTCGGCGGCGTACAATTCTTACTATCAGGCTCAATAATTGCCGGTAGATCGGGCTGAGCTGTTTTGTGTTCGCGGGTAGAAACTATGTAACATATCTTCGCATGTGCTTCATCTAACGTCTGTAATACAAAATAGTCTCGTCGATCTGAGCGAATTTGCACGAAGATGTTTCGATCAATCCATCCCTTAAAAAGTGGGGCGCTCAGTGAGTTGGTCCGCTCAAGGGCTTTGTCCAGAAGCTTGTCCCGTTGCCACCCCGGAAATTTGGTTATTTTGTCACTTTCTTCCCAAGCAGAATTAGTTTTTGGATCGAAGTGGATCTCTTGATACGTCAGTCCTTTACGTACTTCTTGGGCATCAGCGGAAGTCGATACCACCCCAATTAAGACAACGCATCCAATTGCTTGAGGTATATTGAAATATAACAACTTTATTACCCTTACGATTATTCAGTATTGCATCAATTGGTGATCATAGCCCCAAGACATATCAGTTCCAAGCGGCACCAACTTGATGGTGCATTGGTACATCCTATTTGGATTTTAACCTAATGTCCGCTTTTGCGCCCAAAGCAGACGCTAGGATCAATATTCCTCCGGCCCATCGCCATAGGCCAGATCGCCAAATTTGGTAAACTCGCTCAAGAAACTCAACTGGATATTGCCCGTAGAACCCTGACGGTTTTTCGCGACAATAACGGTCGCTTTGCCGACTTTGCTTTGATGGTCGGTTTCCCAGGCGGCATATTTGGCCTTTTGTTCCTCGGTCGAATTGGCATCCGGGTCGTCGGGTTTCACAGCAAGGTGATAATATTCATCGCGAAAAATGAACATCACGATATCGGCGTCTTGCTCGATCGAACCGGATTCACGCAAATCGGAAAGTTGCGGGCGTTTATCTTCGCGGCTTTCGACTTGCCGACTGAGCTGAGACAGTGCGATCACCGGGCAATTCAACTCTTTCGCGAGTGTTTTGAGGCCCCGGCTAATCTCTGAAATTTCATTGACGCGGTTATCATTTGCGCGGCCGGAGCCCTGCAAGAGCTGAAGATAGTCGACGACGATAAGGTTGATACCACTACGCCGTTGCAATCGCCGCGCCCGGGTCCGCAGTGCCGCGATGGTTAGCGCAGGCGTGTCGTCAATGAACAGCGGCAAATCCTGCAACTCTCGCGATGCCAGTGCTAGTCGGTGCATCTCGTCGCGGCTAATCGCGCCCATGCGCAATTTCTCTGAACTAATCTCTGCCTGCTCGGACAATATCCTCGTCGCCAGCTGATCAGCGGACATCTCGAGACTGAAAAACACGGTTTTAGCGCCGAGCGAATCTATCGGTTCAATGCCGTCCTGTACGTCTCGGCGATAACGGTTTGCGGCGTTGAACGCGATATTCGTTGCAAGCGATGTCTTACCCATGCCGGGACGTCCCGCCAATATCAGCAGATCGCTCTTATGCAGACCGCCCATTTTGGCGTTGAGGTCGGTCAGGCCGGTGGTGATACCGGAAACCTTACCACCGCTGTTGAAAGCCCGTTCGACATTGGCAAGGGCTTCGGTAGACGCCGCGACGAAAGATTTTACGCCGCCTTCCTGCGCTTCACCTTCGGAAACCCGGTAGAGCGCCGACTCCGCTTCTTCAATCTGGGTTTTCGGATCAACCGTTTCGCTGGTATCAAGCGCGCTATCTACCAATGTTCTGCCAACACTGACCAGTTCACGCAGCAGCGCCAGATCGTAAATCTGGTCGGCAAAGTCACGCGCGCCGATCAAACCCGCACCGTCACCAGTGAGTTTGGCCAGATAAGACGGCCCGCCGAGCACCTTCATGGCTTCATCGGCTTCAAAATAGGGTTTCAACGTAACCGGTGTCACCACCATATTGCGATCAAGCAATTTCAACGCTTGTTCGTAGATACGCCCATGGAGCGGTTCGTAAAAATGTTCAGGGCGCAGCTTTATCTGCACATCCTCGGCAACGCGGTTATCAATTAACAAGGCGCCCAGAAACGTCGCCTCTGCCTCAACATTGCGCGGCAGGCGCTGGGAATCTTCTTCTACTGCATCAAAACGAACTAATTCGGCCATGCCCTTATCATCGACGCTCAGGCGATTCAGGGCAAGTCTGTTCCGGCGAATATTGAAAATCAGGCGGGGACAGTCTTGTGGATAAATGTTTTTGTTTTTGTGCCGCACCGCAAAAAAACTTGTCCTAACCCCAGCGCTGCGGCAACAGAGCCAGAATGTCTGATCCGCGCATCATAAATGTTGAACTCGACGAAGCGACCATCTTGTGGCGCAATGCCGATATCGAGCAGGAGCGGCGCATTGCAATCTTCGATCTGATCGAAGAAAACCACTTTAAGCCCTTGCGGGAGCATGAAGATGGCTATGCTGGCCCCTATAATTTGCACCTCAGCGTACAAGAAGGCCGTTTGGTGATTTCCATTGCCCGCGAAAATAGCGATCCCCTCGAAACCCTGATCCTCGCACTAGGGCGTTTTCGTCGTCCGATCCGGGACTATTTCGCCATTTGTGATAGCTATTATCAGGCTATTCGCAAAGCGACGGCGCAGGAAATCGAGACGATCGATATGGCGCGGCGCGGGGTCCATGATCACGGTGCGGAATTGCTTACCGAACGACTTGAAGGAAAAATCGACGTCGATTTTAAAACCGCTCGTCGCCTCTTCACTTTGATCTGTGTATTGCATATCAAGAACTAAGCGATTCTCTGCTCGTTGGTGCAGTTGACCAATCGTCGAGTTGATCAGTGCGTCAGGGAAATAAAGTGTCCAACCCAAGCAGAAAAAAAACGGTGCTGCATGGTGGCCTCATCATCATTGCGTTGCTCGTCATCGCGTTTGTTCTGCGCAATCTTGCAATTGGATGGGCCCCTCCGCGCGATCAATATCCAGTCCAGGGCATTTCGGTCGATGCCAGCCATGGCAAAATCACTTGGCATGTGGCCGGTGCTACTGGTGTAGATTTCGCATATGTCCGCGCAACAAATGGCGCCGAAGAGCGCGACCCTGCTTTTGCAGCCAATATAAAAGGCGCGCGCGATGCCGGCATTCGTTATGGAGCGTCACATCAATATAGCTTGTGCCGACTGGCCAGTGATCAGGCGACTATCTTTGTGACTACGGTTCCCCGGGAAGAAAACATCCTGCCGCCCGCGGTGCGACTGGCATATGACAATGGTTGCAAGGATCGGCCGGGGCGCGCCTTGGTTTTGAGCGAGCTCAACACATTCCTCAACCAGATTGAGGGGCATAGCGGTAAACCGGCGATCATCATTGTCTCAAAAGAATTTGAGGAAGATTATGCTATCAGCAGCGGAATTAGCCGGACATTTTGGCTGGAGGGTAATTTTTTCCCGCCTGATTATGCCACCAAGCCTTGGGTGATGTGGCGCGCGTCGGACATGCGGCGCGTAAGCGGCATTGAAGGTCCGGTTAACTGGAATGTTGTGCGACCATGAGCTTGCTGGCATGAAGCGCAAAAGGCCCAAAGGGAAACCTCCGGAGTAAAGACAGATATGAGCATACTTTCCGATAGATGGATTCGCCAGGAAGCGAAACACAGCAATATGATCGAACCCTTTGTGGAGGGGCAGAAACGCGACGGTTGTATTAGCTATGGCCTGTCCTCTTACGGTTATGATGCCCGCGTTGCTGACGAGTTCAAGATTTTCACCAATGTGAATAGTGCCGTTGTCGATCCGAAAAATTTCGATGCTGGCAGCCTCGTCGACCGCAAAACCGATTGCTGCATCATCCCACCCAACAGCTTTGCGCTTGCACGCACGGTCGAATATTTTCGCATCCCTCGCGACGTTCTTGTCATATGTCTTGGCAAATCAACCTATGCGCGCTGCGGAATCATCGTAAATGTCACGCCGCTCGAACCGGGTTGGGAAGGCCATGTAACGCTGGAATTTTCCAACACCACCCCCCTGCCCGCGAAAATCTATGCCAATGAAGGCGCTTGCCAATTTCTATTCCTGAAAGGCAACGAACCTTGCGAGACCAGCTATGCTGAGCGCTCGGGCAAATATATGGGGCAAAGAGGCGTGACTCTGCCAAAACTCTAAGTCATAAGCACGTTTCGAAATAAAACCGATAATCAGGAGGGGCGCAATGTCCGACGCACGCGAATTTGATGTCATAATCTACGGATCTACTGGCTATACCGGCCGTCTGGTCGCCGAATATATGGCGAAACAATATGGCGTCGGCGGCGATGCTCCCAAATGGGCGATGGCCGGACGTTCGATGGAAAAACTTGAGCAGGTACGGGACCTGATCAATGCGCCAAAGGATACACCTTTGGTTGTCGCTGATTCCGATGATCCCGCATCTATCGACATGATGGCAAGCCGCGCCACCGTTATACTGACAACCGTTGGCCCCTATCAACTCTATGGCAATGAATTGGTTGGCGCATGTGTTAAACACGGCACCCACTATGTCGATCTTTGCGGAGAGCCAGGCTGGATGCGCGAGAAGATTGACGAGCACCAGGAAGCGGCCGAAAAATCCGGCGCGCAGATTTGTTTCTCCTGTGGCTTTGACTCCATTCCCTTCGATCTGGGCGTATTGGCGCTGCAGAAAGACATGGGCAAACGCTTTGGCAAACCGGCCACGCGCGTCAAAGGACGGGTGCGTGCTATGGAAGGCACATTTTCAGGTGGAACAGCGGCCAGCCTGAAAGAAACAATGAAGGCGATTGCCAAAAACCCCGGTCTGGTGAAAATTCTAGCCAGCAGCTTTGGCCTGACACCTGGTTTCGAAGGACCGGATCAGCCCAATATGATGATCCCGAAAAAGGATAAGACGCTGGATAGTTGGGTAGCGCCCTTCATCATGGCCGCGATCAACACCAAGAATGTACATCGTACCAATTTTCTGCTTGAATTTCCTTACGGGGAAGATTTCAAATATGATGAAATGGTTGTCACCAGCCCCGGCGAAATGGGCAAGCAGGCCGCGGAAATGATCGCCAAAGCAAACCCACTCGGCGGCGATGATGCGCCCAAACCAGGCGAAGGCCCGACCCCCGAAGAACGCGAAAACGGCTATTATGATCTATTGTTCCTCGGTGAAACCGCTGATGGTGAAACCGCGAGCCTTTGCGTCAAGGGTGACAAGGATCCGGGCTATGGCTCAACATCCAAGATGATTGCCGAAGCAGCTCTGTGTATCGCTCAAGATGGCAATAAACACGGCGGTGGAATTTGGACACCCGGCGCATTGATGGGCAAAAAACTAACCAAGCGGCTCGAAGCCAACGCGGGTCTAAGCTTCACAGTGGAAAGCTAGTTCTCTAAATTACCCATTCATGTAAAAAGACTATATAGAACAAGAGGCGGGCGTTAAAATAGCGCCTGCCTCTTGAATATTGAGCAAATGAAACGAAGTTCATCACCACTATGTTGAAGCGCTTGTTTAGCAAAAAAGCTCCGAAAAGCCCAATGGATACAGCTACTATCCCAGAGGGCCGACGCGTCTATGCGATTGGCGATATTCATGGTCGCAACGATTTGCTGCAGCAACTAATCGAGACAATTGTCGATGATGATGCCAAACGCGGCGAAGTAAAAAGCGAGATAATTTTTCTCGGGGACTTGGTGGACCGCGGCCCGGACAGTGCTGGCGTCATTGAAACAGCCATGCAGCTTAAACGGGAATTGGGCGATGTCCGCTTTTTGATGGGCAACCATGAAGAGGTTTATTTGAAAGCTGCAACGGGAGACGAAAAAGCGACCCGCTTCTTCAATCGGATCGGCGGCAAGGAAACCATCCTCAGCTATGAGATCAGCGTACGGGACTATATGAACCTCGACAGTGCCGCACTGGCGGAACGCCTGCCCGACTTATTCCCTGCGGACCATATCGATTTTGTCAAAAGTTTTGAGAATCAGATTGTCGTCGGTGACTATGCTTTCGTCCATGCTGGCATTCGCCCCGGCGTACCGCTCGACGAACAAAAACCAAAAGATCTGCGGTGGATCAGGGAAGAATTTCTCTCCGTTAAAGAACCACATGAAAAAGTAATTGTCTACGGCCACACGATCAATGAAGATGTCGTCGAAAATGGCAACCGGATCGGCATAGATACCGGCGCTTATTATACCAACAAACTAACCGCCTTAGCGCTGGAAGGTGATCAACGCTGGTATCTGGATACATCCGTTCGACAATGATCTACAAAAAACGGCGGAACCTTTTCAGATCCCGCCGTCGGTTTTTAGGGTAGTGAGTTAAAAGTCTTAAGCGGCCAAAGCCTTAAGCAACTTGTACCTCGGGTCCGACTTCTTCTTCCATATCACGAAGAACATAGCCGCGGCCCCATACGGTTTCGATGTAATTTTCGCCGCCGCAGGCCAGAGCCAGCTTTTTACGCAACTTACAAATAAACACGTCGATAATTTTGAGTTCCGGTTCGTCCATCCCGCCATAGAGATGGTTGAGGAACATTTCCTTGGTGAGCGTCGTGCCCTTACGTAGGGAGAGCAGCTCAAGCATCGCATATTCTTTGCCGGTCAAGTGAACACGGTTGCCATCAACTTCCACGGTCTTGGCATCAAGGTTCACCGCGAGCTTACCCGTGCGGATAACCGATTGTGAGTGGCCTTTAGAACGACGCACAACAGCGTGAATACGAGCAACCAGCTCTTCGCGATGGAAAGGCTTGGTCACATAATCATCGGCACCAAAGCCAAAGGACCGCACTTTGCTGTCCATTTCGCTGATACCGGAAAGAATGAGAACAGGTGTCTGCACCTTGGCGACACGCAGTTTCTTGAGAACATCATATCCATGCATGTCTGGCAGGTTAAGATCGAGACATATGATGTCGTAATCATAGAGCTTCCCAAGATCGAGGCCTTCTTCGCCCAAATCCGTCGTGTATACATTAAAGCCTTCCGTCGTAAGCATCAGCTCAATAGCTTTTGCGGTCGTTGGCTCATCTTCAATCAGCAGCACACGCATTGGGCAGCCCCTTTTTCTAATTTACGCACTGGCAACAGGTACATTCCCGAAGCCCCTCGATCATTTATTAACCATAAGACAGATGAACGTAAAAGGTTAATTTTCGATTAATGTAGGGTTAAGCACGAGTCGCAGGTAGCAAGATGACTCTGTAAGCCGCAGAAATGAGTCGTTTCAGGACTCTCCGATGCTCTCAAAAAAAATTAACTTTTTCTCTGTGAAACTCATCAAAATCGAAAAATCAGATCATTTTTGAACAGTTTTGATCTGTATTCATCTGTTTTCATGGGTAATTGCTTACCATCCATGATCGATATCAGCCTCTATGCCACCCACGGCTAATCGACTAAAGCAGCCCAATGACGTTCAACATTTCCGAAAGCGCAATTAGCGAAACATTCCTTGCAGCATCTGGTCCGGGCGGACAAAATGTTAACAAGGTCGAGACCGCCGTACAGATGCGCGTTAATGTTTATGCTCTTCGCCTGCCCCCTTTTGCCTTTCGGAAACTCCGCGAACTGGCTGGCCGTAAAATGACTAGCGGCGGCGAACTGATCATCACGGTCCGGGAGCATCGCACACGAGAGGCCAATCGCGCCGAGGCCCGCAAGCGGGTTGAAGAGATGATCGTCGAAGCCCATCAACGCGATGCCAGGCGGATAAAGACCCGACCAAGCCGGGCCGCCAAAGCGAGACGGGTGGATTCCAAGAAGAAGAAAGCTGGCGTCAAAAAAATGCGGGGCAAGCCGACGTTAGATTGACGGAGGCAAATAATGCCTCTGTCATTTTACAATAAACAGGGGATTATTGGCGACTAGCTGGTTTGTCGCAACATATGGACTTGAAGGCCTGCCCCATAAACTGATAGCGGCCTTGTCATGCATGATTTTACGATTTCCCAGGATCAGTCTCCGGACATATTATATAGCGACCTGACGTCCGCCGCGCGCGCAGTGACAGAGGGAGAGCCAGACGCCATCGCCAATATGGCAAATATCGCCGCGCTCATTTGGCAATATATTCCAGACCTCAATTGGGCCGGGTTCTACCGTGTGCTAGAAGATGAGTTAGTGCTGGGCCCGTTTCAGGGGAAAAGCGCTTGCATTCGGATCGCTATGGGTAAAGGCGTTTGCGGCACAGCGGCTGAAACTAATTCCGCCCAACGCGTGGCCGATGTCCATGCCTTCCCTGGTCATATTGCCTGTGATGCGGATAGCCGCAGCGAGCTGGTCGTCCCGGTTTGTAAAGACGGTAATGTCATCGCAGTGCTCGATCTGGACAGTCCCCTACCCGACAGGTTTTCGTTGGCAGACGAAAACGGCATGACGGCGTTGATCGAGGCTATCGCTAACAACCTTGGTTAAGAGCGTCGTAACCATATTGACCCAATTCGAGACAGTCTTCAAAATCTACCCTATTTTACAAGCTGCTAATGGCCAAACACCCCTGAAAATGTTAACTATTCGTTAATCATTACGAAGTGGGATGTGCTTATCGCATGTTCCCGAACAGGGAGTTTAACCATGAAGACCCTTTTATTTGCTGGTTTGGCTGGCGCTATGGCGATGATGCCAGCAGCTGCATCAGCCGCCATCGACTCGGTGCCAGATAGCACCGCAGCCCAAACACCAGTGAATATGTCTTTCACCTCTGCCACGGCGCTTGCTTCTGGCGCGCAAGGCGCCAAAAAGATGATGAACCGCATGGGCGGACATAACATGGGCGGAAAGATGACCCGAATAATGGGCGGCAAGCAGATGCGTCATGGCTTCCACAGCGGCCGAAAATTCCGCGATGGGTCAAGAGTTCGCGCGGGCCGTATTGGTCACCGGCGCGGCTATCAACGTCCGCACCGGGGTTTTCGTCTCCCCAGAACATTCATTCAACCCAGCTTCTTCATTGCCAACTACGGTAATTATGGACTGAGCCGGCCTACTGCTGGCTATGGTTGGTCGCGCTATTATGATGATGCCGTCCTCACTGATCGGCGCGGTGTGGTCCAGCAAAGCGTTAGCAATCTCGATTGGGATCGTTATAATCAAGGCTATAACGACGGCTATCGTGCTGGTCAGGCCACCTATGATACCAGCGTCTTCATGAATGATGACCGGGTAATTGCTACGCCATCGGGCGCGCATGGCGGATCCACAACCTATCAAGGCGACTGGGACGGCGCATATCGCGAAGATGGCAGCTATCAAGGCGACTGGCAGGGCACCTATCGTGATGCCGAAGGCAAAGTATATGAAGGCCAGTATTCCGGTACCTTTATCGGAGACGGCGATGCGTCTCAAGTTGGTGCCAGCTATGCAAATGGTCCTCACTGGAGCAACGAAGGCCCCGTCCGTGAAACTCCTCGCTATGAAGAACAACGTGCTGGCGGCCGTGATGAAGAACTTGCCTATCTCGAACGCTGCAAAAAAAGCAGTGGCATTGGTGGAGCAGTGGTCGGCGGCGCTATCGGTGCTTTGGCTGGCAACCGGATCGCTGGACGTGGCAACCGCCTTGGCGGCTCACTAATTGGCGGCGGAGTTGGCGCTTTGGCTGGTGCGGCCATTGATCAAGGCACGGATCGGTGCCGCAAGTTGCTCAAGAAATACGGCCAAGATAATCAAGCACGTCGGCAATATTCGCGCGCACCGGGAGCCGACTACCGGGCTCCTCAATATCGTGCGCCGGCTCGGCAACCACAATATCGGACGCAGCAGGCGTATCCGAGCGGTTGGCAGGGCGGATATTACTATCCCGCATATTATTATCCGCAGGCACAGCCCGCTGTTACAACGGTGGTTATTCAATCGGCTCCTGTAACGACGACGACCACGACTACCTACATCGAAGAGGAAGTCATCTATACCAAAGCGAAGGCAGCCAAGAAGCGTTGGAAACCTGCTCCGAAAAGAGTCTGGAAACCAAAGCCGAAACAGCATGCACCAGCACCGGTTAAAGGCTGCCAACAGGAATGTTGCCTCTACTGCGACTAAACAGCCAAGCCAGTTAAAAAAAACCCGCTGACTTTAAAAGTTGGCGGGTTTTTTACGTCAGAGATATAATAAAGTTAAAATATATAGTGGGCTAAGAATATCCAACGCGGATCAACAAAATCAAGTGACCTTGCTTGCGATCTGGTTCCGGTCAAATCGCTGCCACCCATCAGGACCAAGTTGTTCTAACGGCTGAAAGCGGACCTTATATTCCATCCGGCTCGATCCGTTAACCCAATAGCCAAGATAGACATAAGGCAGCCCTGCTTTGCGCGCGCGCAAGATATGGTCCATGATGATGAAATTTCCAAGACCAGCCCGGTTGGGGTGATCAGCATCAAAAAAACTGTAAATCATCGATAGGCCATCGCCTTGTTGATCCGTCAAGCAAGCGCCAACCAATCGACCTTTGATGCCATCCACAGATGGTTCCCGATATTCAATTACATAGCTTTTGACCGGCGATTGCTCGATCATGTCAGAATAATCCATCTCGTCCATTTCCGTCATGCCGCCGCCAGGATGCCGTTTGGAGAGATATTTTTGTAGTAAGGAAAACTGCTCTTCTGTCGCCCAAGGTTCACAGGCTTCGACAACCAGATCCTGATTGCGCCTCAACAATTTGCGCTGGGTGGCATTAGGCCGAAATTCGTCAACCAAAACGCGAACGGACACGCAGGCCTTACAATCAAGGCAGCTTGGCCGATAAGCGACATTTTGGCTACGGCGGAAACCGATGCGGCCCAACGCATCATTTAATTCATCGGTATGCGGACCGCTCAGCTCCGTAAAAACTTTCCGCTCGCTCTTACCCGGCAAATAAGGGCACGGGCTAGGGTTTGTAACAAAGAATCGCGGAAAGCGAACGGGAGCAGTCACAGATGAAGGCCTTATTTTGCAAATTAAGAATCAATATCATCAATATGCCTTGTGCCGGCACTTATGAAAAGGCAATTTACCATGTTAGGCAACTAGAGGCCTGCTAACGACAAGCCCAGCAGCAGTAGGACAAAAAAAACGGGACGATAACGCCCCGTTTTTTTTGATATATTAGTCAAACCTCAAGGGCTTGTTGGATCATCATCATCATCATTAGAAATGATTACGATACCAGCGATAACCGCAGAAGCAGCCAAAACACCAATAAGAATGCCGGTGTTGCCTTCAAGCTTCTCAGCTTCAGCTTCAGAGGTCGCGCCAATGCGTTCTGCAACTGGAGCTGTGCTCTGGACAGACTGTGCCATTGCAGGTGCAGTCATGAGGGATACGGCAGCTACGGAAGCGGCCAATTTGTTAAACTTCATTATATACTCCAATCAGAATATTCTAAGTTACCAAAGGAAAAACCGAACTTCGACTTTTAACCCCTCGGTAGTACAATAACGCCGCGCGACTCTTTGTTGGTTGCGTCCGCTATTAACCGCGTTATTACTGGGAGAGTCCGATCAACGCAAGGTCTAAACCGAAAAAATAGGCCAGCTAATTGAATAGTGCGATATTCGGAGTGTTATTGCTTTTTCTGCACATAAACGGGGCGTCCGCCAACCCATGTCTGTTCCACCACGATACTACGGATGACTTGCGGCGCCGCCAACATAATATCCTCCCCAATGATTAGGAAATCCGCGCGTTTTCCCTTAGTTAAGCTCCCGATTCTGTCCTCTGCAAAAGAAGCATAGGCAGCGCCAATCGTATAGGCTTGCCAAGCCTGTTCGCGCATCAACCTTTCTTGCGGCAACCATCCTCCGAAAGGTTGTCCACTGGCGTCTTCACGCGTGATAGCCGCAGCTAGCCCAGGGAACGGGTTTGCAGATTCAACGGGGACGTCGGTTCCAAATGCCAATTTCGCCCCCGATTCGAGAATCGAATTCCAAGCATAAGCGCCGGTTAAACGGTCCGGCCCCAAACGCGCTTCGGCCATAAGTCGATCAGAAGTCTGATGGACCGGCTGCATGGACGCAATGGCTCCAGTTTGAGCTATTCTTGGTAAATCAACAGGATCAACAATCTGCGTGTGTTCAATCCGCCAACGCCGATCACCCTTGAATGTATATTGAAGCTCTTCAATTGCGGACAAAATCTCGTCATTGGCTTTGTCGCCAATCGCATGCACGGCGGTCTGAAAGCCATCCATCGATGCGCGGCTCATCTTGTTCTTGAGCTGCGCAGAAGTCAGCAAAGCCAAGCCTGACTCGCCTGGCTTATCTGCATAGGGCCGCTTTAACAGGGCGCCTCGCGAACCCAATGCGCCGTCAATGTACAACTTTACCCCTGCCAACTTGAGGCGATCTTCGTAGAGCCAGGGAGAAGGTCCCGGACCACCTATGGCAATCATGTTGTCAATTTCACCGGCGTAAGAAATAATCCGGACTTTCAATTGGCCCTTGTCCCCTGCCCGTCGAAAGCTCTGCCATTGCTCCATGGTCGTCCCCATATCAGCAATGGTGGTGACCCCTTGGGACAGTAATATTTCCTGCGCCTTCATCAGGGCAAGATCATTCTCCACCGGACGCGGTTTGGGAATGGCTTTTGCAAAAAGGTCCTGCGCTTTATCGACGAAGATACCACTTGGCTTCCCACCTGCCTTTTCGATCGCGCCGCCCAACGGTGCTTTGGTAGCGCCTGTAACTCCCGCCGCTTTCATCCCCGCGCTATTCACCCAAGCGGCGTGACCATCCACACGCTCGAGATAGACTGGGCGGTCGGGAATAATAGCGTCCAACTCGGCGGCCGTGGGAAAGCGCCCTAACCCCCAGGATTCCTGATTCCAACCACCGCCGATAATCCATCGGCGATTCGGGTTTTTTGCTGCATATTCCCGCAGCGCCTCTTGCGCCTCCGCCAGTGATTTTGTGGCAGACAGATCCAACGTTAGCGCGGCAAAGCCCAATCCCATCACATGACCATGGGCATCAACAAAACCCGGGATCAGCGTTTTCCCTTTGCCATCAAACCGGAAATCAACGTCTTTTGGCCGCTTGTCTTTCTGGTTCAACAGCTCTTTCACGCGCCCATCATCATCAATGACCATCGCTGCAAAGCGCAGGACTTTACCGTTTTCATTGAGTGTCATGCCATTGACGTTCTCAATCAGGCTATCGGCCTGTGCAGGCCCTGCTGCGAGCATTGCTGTCGCACATAAAACTGTGCCCGCCTTCAATATTGAAAAAATACGCATCACTATCCCCTGAAAACAGCCCCTGAAAACGGCCCCTAAAAACTACGCCCTGCTTTTCGCTATTCTGGACACCAGCGAACTCGTGTCATTTCGGCCGTCGCCAGCGGCTTGCACTTCAGCATAAAATTGATCAACCAATGCGGCAACCGGCAAGGTTGACCCATTGGTCCGTGCCTCAGCGAGTGCCAGCCCAAGATCCTTGCGCATCCAATCCACCGCAAAACCAAAGTTAAATTCATCGTTAGCCATGGTCGTCCAACGATTATCCATCTGCCAGCTTTGTGCCGCACCGCCTGAAATTGCTTCATAGACTTTGTCGAGGTCGAGTTTGCTGGCCTGAGCAAAACGCAAAGCTTCTGACAGCCCTTCCAAAACGCCGGCAATCGCAACTTGATTACACATCTTGGTCGTCTGCCCGGCCCCGGGCCCGCCAACATGAACGATACGCGCTGCATAAACCGCCATAATGATTTCAGCTGCGGCAAAAGCTTCTTTGCTGCCGCCACACATGATCGACAGCTTGCCATTTTCGGCGCCGGCCTGCCCGCCAGATACTGGTGCATCGACCACATGGATGCCCCGTCCTTGTGCCTCGACCGACAATTGCCGCGCGATTTGCGCTGATACGGTGGTGTGATCGATGAACAGACTGCCGCTCTGCATCGCTCCAAAAGCACCATCGCGCCCCATCGTAACCGCACTTAAATCATCATCATTGCCAACGCAGCTGATAACAATTTGCGCTTCTTTGGCGGCCTCAGCCGGGCTGGCTGCAGAAGCGCCGCCATATTCTGCCACCCATTTTTCCGCCTTTGATTTGGTGCGATTATAAACCGTCAGATCATGCCCTGTCCGGGCCAAATGTGCTGCGATAGGTCCACCCATCACGCCAATTCCGATAAATGCAATTTTTGCCATAGCGCACACGCATAATCATTGTTTCCCTGAAAGACCAGATGGGTTAGGGCCTGTGGCATTATGACCGATCAAGATACCAGCTCGCTTCCCTCCTTCACCTATGCCGATGTCCGGGCTGCCCATGCCCGTATTCGCGACCGCGTCGTGCAAACGCCGACGCTAAAAAGCATTACCTTGTCGGAAATGGCGGGCGCGGAAGTCTTTCTGAAATTCGAAAACCTTCAGTTTACCGCTGCCTATAAGGAGCGCGGCGCTTTGAACGCCTTGCTGTTGATGGACGAAGACAAACGCTCGGCTGGCGTCATCGCGGCCTCGGCTGGCAATCATGCTCAGGGCCTCGCTTACAATGCAAAGAACCTGAACATTCCCGCTACCATTGTCATGCCAACCACGACACCGATGGTAAAAGTGGAACAAACACGCGGCCATGGCGCAGAAATCGTCATGGCAGGCGGCAGTTATGACGAAGCCTATTCGCACGCGTTGGAACTCGCGGAAGAGCGCGGCCTCACTTACATTCACGCCTTTGATGATCCGCGCGTTGCCGCTGGCCAAGGCACCGTGGCCATCGAAATGCTTGAAGCCGTTCCCGACCTCAACCGCCTGATCATTCCGATTGGCGGCGGCGGGCTTTTCTCCGGTATGGCGACCGCAGCTCACGCGATGAAGCCGGATATCAAGATGACCGGCGTGCAAGCCGCGCTCTATCCCAGCATGTATGGCAAGCTCAACGGCAAGGAAGTCACCGCTGGTGGCGACACGCTGGCCGAAGGCATTGCCGTGCGCAATCCGTCAGAATTCACTGCTGCGATCATCCAGAAATATGTGGATGAGATCCTACTGGTCGGCGAGGCACAATTGGAAGGCGCGGTCAGCCTGTTACTCCAGATAGAGAAAACCGTCGTCGAAGGTGCTGGCGCCGCCGGTCTCGCCGCTCTTCTCGGCAACAAGGAAAAATTTGCTGGGGAAAAAATCGGCCTGGTCCTATGCGGTGGTAACATCGATACGCGGCTATTGGCCAATGTCCTGCTGCGCGATCTGGCCCGCTCTGGCCGCCTCGCTCGCCTGCGCCTCCATCTACGCGACCAGCCCGGCGCGCTCTATAATGTAGTGAAGCAATTTGCCGAACATGAAGTCAATATCATCGAAGTCTATCACCAGCGCGTGTTCACCAACCTGCCTGCCAAGGGTTTGATTACCGACATTGAATGCGAGGCCAAGGATAAGGCGCAGCTGGATGGCTTGATCGCGGACTTGAACAAAGTTGGCTATGACGTGCGGCAGGTGGAATTGGCGGATTAGTCCTATTTCTCCGCCTTTACCGGATCATATTTCGCAAACCAGCCCATGATATTGTCGACCTTGGCAATCAGATTGCTCGGCCTACCCGCAATCAAATGCGGCGCTCCCGGCACCTTGACCAGCACGGTGTCAACATTCTGGACTTTCAACGCTGTATAAAATTGCTCGGCCTCCCAAGCCGGCGTACGCCAATCCGCTTCTCCGACCATTAACATCGTCGGCGTCTTTGCGTTGCTGACAATAGACAAGGGAGACCGCCGCCAATATTCCTCCGGCTGCTCCCAAGGTTGCGCGCGGAACCAGTGGCGGCTGACAAATCGCGAAATATCCGCCGCCAGCGCCATGGTCGTCCAGTTTATCACGGGTTTGATGGAGGCTGCAGCCGCAAACCGGTCGGTCTTACCAACTGCCCATGCGGTCAATATACCGCCACCAGAACCGCCAGTTATAAAGAGCCGGTCCTTGCTGACGTAATTTTTGGCGACCAAGGCATCGACCACAGACATCAGATCATCATGGTCTTTCCCCGGATAATCGAGATCAATGAGCTGCGCGAACTCTTCCCCATAGCCAGTAGAGCCACGCGGATTGACATAGACGGTGACATAGCCTTCTGCCGCGAACCGCTGAATTTCCGCCGCGAAAAATGGGCCATACATCGCATAAGGTCCACCGTGAATTTCAAGGATCATCGGATAGGAACCGTCCGCCTGAAAACCTGGCGGCAGCGCGACCCAAGCTTGAATGTCGCGGCCATCATGGGTTGATTTGGTGACGACTTCTTCGACCTTGGCCAGTTGCAGATGGCCCAAAGCATCATCGTTGAGATTAGTCAGAACACGCCCCGCCTTTCCGCCGCGAGACAGCGCAACCTCCGCAGGACGGTCAGTGCTGGTTTTCGTGTAAGCGATGATCGGCGCGCTGCCCCCTGCCTTCTTGGCCACCGAGAAACTGCCCGACGCATAGGGACGACCGATGGCGGTCCCGCCAATATCACGTACCAATGTTTTGACATTGCCCGACAGATCGATCGAAACAAGAGTGAGCAAACCATCGACCTCTGTCTGCGCGATCAATGCCTTGCCATCGGCGCGCCAATGGGCCGCATCAATAGATCGATCAAAATTGACCGTTAGGTTGCGCGAATTGGCTCCATTAGCGCCCATCACGTACAGCTCGGTATGCTGATAGGACTTCAGCTTATCATCATAACCCAAATAAGCGATTTGTGAGCCCTTGGGGGAAACGCTTGGCGCAAAATCAGGGCCATCGCGCTGTGTCAAAGCGGTCATCGACAGATCGGACAGGTTCACCCGATAAATCTCGCTTTCAATCGGGTCGAGATCCGCATCTTCCACATCATTGCCCGTCACCAACAGCGCACCATTGCCCAACCATTCGGGCGAGCTGAACCCATTTTCGCCTTTGGTCACCTGACGCGGTGTTCCGCCCTCTGCGTTTAAAACAAAGACATGGCTTTTCCCTTTGGGAAGATAGCCAGCACCATCAAAACGAAACACCAGATCATCAAACACCCGCACCGGCTTTGCCCATTCGGCCCCTTTCGGGCTTTTAGGTGGTTTGGCAAAGGTCGCAGGCTCATCCGGGATAAACATCGAAAACGCGATCGACTGGCCATCGGGAGACCATGTCGGCGCACTCGGATTGGCGCTCAATTGCGCGAGGGAAAAACTGTCGCCGCTATCCATATAGCGCACACGCAAATCCGGCTTGCCATCTGTGGTGGTCAGATACACCAGCCGGTCCCCATTGGGCGACCAGCGCACCGATGAGCTAGAGCCCTTGCCCGAAACCAAAGGCCTATGATTGCCATTGCGCGTGTTGATCGTCCACAGGTCGCCAACTACCCGGTCGCTGGCTTTGTCCATCGACTTACGCGCATAAACAATCGTCGCGCCATCCGGCGAAATCTGGGGATCATCGGCATATTCCAGATCGAAAACACGATCTGATGTGAATTTGCCTGTATCATCCGGCGTTTCCGCTAACCCTGTGCCGGCAATGGAAAGAAACGAGCAAGCAGCAAGCAAATGGCGTGTTTTCATCATATTCCCCTTGGTTCTGACAGAACCTATGGGCGTCACGCGGTCTTTGCCAGTGGGAATTTACATAAATTGCAAAAGGGGTTGTGGAGGCACATCGCTTACCGCGAGATATTGCCCTGCTCTTTGCGTGATCAGGCTGAAACAATGCCATAGTGACTAGTGCCCGCTTTGGGCGCAAAAGCGGACATTGCAATTTGTGATAAAACCTTCAAAGCTATGAGGATGGTTATCCAGCCCGATCGGATGTCTTCAATGAAAGAATATTTTAACTGGCTCAACGGATCAGTCAATCGCATTTTTGGTATTATGCTGACCGTCTCAATCCTATTTCTAATCGTTGTTCTGTCAGATAGAGCCTTTGATTTGGGATGGGGATTGTCCAGCGGAAAGCTTTTCCTACTGGCTATAATGCTGCCTATATCATTCGGTGTTTTCTTGTTTACCAAGGGAATTATTGCGTTTGTTGCCAATGTTGAAGATCATCGAGGCCGTTAGCAACTAACTTGGATTGGTTCGAGACTATTGCCATCCACCCCTCTGACGAATTATCAATGGATGTGCTAAATTCATCGAGTTGTGCGCGCCAACACCAATCAATATAGATCACGCCTATTGGTCTAATGTCCGCTTTCGGGATAAAGCCGCCAGATCGCAAGTGTCCGCTATGGGCGCAAAAGCGGGCATCGTCTTGACGGCGATTTCAACCATTGACTTTGCAGTTTGTAAAGCGAGGCGGTTAAGCGTAAAATCAAACTTGATCTTATGAATATTGCATTGCGGTTCAATTTCAAAGAGATTGCGGTCCAGCACTATTGGTCAGTCCGTTTGAACGGCGCATGCACGTGACCGTGCTCGACTATATTGCCTCGAGCATCCCCACATGAAGCAAATTTTGAAGTGGAATCAGATCGATCTACCTTTGATAAGCACCGAAATCAGTCTTTGACAAACCACTTCACCAAATATGGGAACTGGCCGTTGGTTGAGATAATTGCCGACCATTCTTGCCCGGGTGCTGCCAATTCGATCGAAGGTGGTTGACCTTCTGGTGACGGTCTCTGACCCCGTATAGATGAGATTTGTGCAAACACTTCGCCTTCTAGAACGGACAAAAAATTTGCGTCAACAAGGTGCTCGATTCTTCTACCTGCCCAATACACACGAACAGGCTTTCCAGCGCGAATGGCAGCAATCAGATCCTTCTTTGCTCCCGCGTTCGAAACACCTTTGTCATCATGGCCGTAGGCCAGGTACCAACCACCGTTTTTTTGATCCGGCGTTCCTGGGTTAGCCATAGCTGGGTTGGTGCATATACTCGTCAAACCTAGCAGCACCAACAGGCACACTTTCTCAAGTTGGCTGTTCATAAAACTCTCCGTTAAGTCCCGCGATTTGGTCGGTCAATCTTCATATGGGGACCGCACATAGCGAGAATATGCCGAGCCATCAAAGCGCAATTTTACAACTTAAACGTGCAAATTTGCAAAAATTGGCAATGCCGATGCAACATTTGCCAGAATGCGCTGAGACGATGGCTTGTATCTTCCTGAACGCTAATGTCCGCTTTCGGGATATTCCGGAAGTTAGGTGATTATCATATTTCAATCTGATGTTTTGGTCGGCCAGATCAGCTTGAACCGCTCACACACACAAATCATATGATCGGAATATACAAAGCCATCCCGCTCCGCCTGACGTTCATAATATGCGTCGTGCGCATCTTTCCAGAAAGCAAGTGATCGGTCGCCTTCGCCCTCATCCCAAGCAAACGCTTCATCGACCTGTCGCACAGGGCATAGGTCTACTTGTGTGGTCTCAATTATGCATCGCTCAGCACCTGAGCCATCCATAATTATCCACTGATCGCCAATCGCTGGCAATGTGAGTCCGCGACTATCGAACCATGTTTTCAGCTCGCAGGTTGCCTGCTTTTGCTCCCTGAGCACCAACGCAACCAATTCATCCGCCAATTCTGGCGTGTCACCAAATTGATCTGAGGGCGGACAAGGGGCACTAATGCCTTTGTCGGTACAATATTCTTCCCAAAGAGAATGACGATGCGCATTATTCATAAACGGAGCATAGATCAGAAACTACGCTTTCGGACAAGCCGGATTGTACTTCACCGCTTCACTCTCGGATAACAAAATTACTAGAGGTTGGTATCCGCTTTTCGCCGATATTGCGGACAACAGCGATAACAATCCCCAATCCGACGATCAAATCACACACGTTCTGACAGGATATATTTTTGGCGCTTTGAAATGTGGCCGCTTACATCGAACCACGCTGTCTTAGAACTGCGCCGTCGCTTCGCCACCAGCCGGCCAGCGACAGATTGCGAGCGGAAGCGCTTCCAGCAAGCACGAGAAGTCCTGCGAGGATGGCAAGGTTTTTAATAAAGTTCTGGGTTTCATGAGCGACGCCATCGCCCTCCATGGTCCAAAAGTCATGCAGCATAAAATTCACCATCAGAATGTAGACAACAAAACCATAAGCGACGAACTTGACATGCCGCCCAGAGATTAGAAACAGACCGCCGATAATATTCACGGCGGCAGCGAACCACATAAGTGGCTGCGCAAATGGAATGCCATGCCCTTGCATATACGCAATCGTTCCGGCCGACCCGGCGACCTTCATCAACCCCGGTATCAAAAAATAGAGCCCTAGCAGGACCCGTCCGAACACTATTGTCAATGATGATGCCACTTTTTATCTCCCTCGCTCAACGCATGGCACAACGTTACAGTGCATGCAAAATATCTGGAGTTGGTCGCCAAGACTGAAAGGCTGATTATGCGCAGAGTTGTAAATGTCAGCCTTCAAAATCTAGCGAACCCTAACCGCTAAACCCGCGCTGTAACGCCGGCGTCGCGCATCCCGCGCCATATTTGAGCCGCTTGCACTGTTTCAGGCACATCGTGCACGCGCACGATTTGCGCGCCTTGCTGGATTGCGTGATGGGCGAAAGCTATCGAACCGCCTAAGCGCTGATCGACCGGTGCTTCCTTGGACAATGCACCGATCATGCGTTTGCGGCTCGCACCGATGAGTAGTGGCTGACCCAGAGCATGAAAGGCCGCGATATTGTTCATCAGGGCAAGGTTGTCGGACAGCGACTTACCAAATCCCAGGCCGGGATCAACGATGATTTTTTCGCGTTCAAAACCGGCTTCGACGACATCCGCGATGCGCTGTTCCAACCAGTTGAAAGTATCGGTTACGACATTGCCGTAACCATCGCTTTTGTGCGGGTCTTTACCGCTCGATGGGGCGTGCATCAGGACTACGGGTCTGCCAGAAACACCGGCAACTTCCAGCGATCTTTTGTCATGCAGCAAAGCCGACACATCGTTGATGATATGCGCGCCCGCGGCAATCGCGGCTTCCATCACCGCGGCCTTGCGTGTGTCGATCGATAGAGCAGCACCGCATTGGGTAAGCCTTTCGATCACCGGCACGACGCGTTTAATCTCGTCGCCCTCCCAGACGGTTTCCGCTCCGGGCCGCGTGGATTCACCGCCAATGTCGAGAATGGATGCGCCTGCGGTCGCCATATCAAAACCGGCGTCCGCCGCAATTTGCGGATCGCCGTCATGTTTGCCGCCATCGGAAAAACTATCCGGAGTCATATTGAGAATGCCCATGACATGCGGCTGATCGAAGCGCAGCACCCGTTCTCCGCATTGCAGCGGCGCGTGGGTCTTGGTCAGGTTCGCAAACAGTACGGCGGCGCGTTCTTGCAGGGGTTCTGGCAATCGCGACGCAATCTTGTCCCATAGCTCCACCGGAACCAGGCTACGGATCGCTGGTTTGCCTTCTTCAAATATCGAATATTCGACTTGAGAAAACCATAATAAGCTATTGTTTAACCGTTTATTTTGTTCATCAAAATATTGAGGACTGTCAAGAAACCCAACGGGCTTCAAATAGAGTTTTGCATCCAGTCCAACATCCGCCATGAAATTCGTCCTAAGGCTCTGTGGCCAGCAAATAGGTCTGACGCAGATCGTCAACCGGTTTCAATCGCTCGCCATCGTCATAATACCAATAGGTCCAACCGTTACAACTTGGTGCATCCTGCACCGTCGCACCGATTTTATGGATCGAGCCTTCCTGACCATTCCAAAGCAGCGAGCCGTCCGCCCGGACTTTCGCCTTGAACTTGCGGTTCTTGCTGCACAATTCCGTACCGGGTTTCAGATAGCCGGTTTCGACCAATGTCCCGAACGCCACCCGCGGCTTGGATTTGGGCGACTGCATGGTTTTGAGATCGCTCTCATCCAATGGCAGCGCCGCTTCGATGCGCTCTTCGGCCACTTCGCAGTAATTATCTTCCTTCTCACAACCGATCCAGTTGCGCCCAAGGCGTTTGGCCACAGCGCCCGTGGTTCCCGTTCCAAAAAATGGATCGAGGACAACATCACCCTTATTCGTGGTCGCCAGCATCACTCGGTATAGCAAAGCTTCTGGCTTCTGAGTCGGATGCGCCTTGACGCCATTCCGTTTCAAACGCTCCTGCCCACCACAAATCGGCATGACCCAGTCGCTGCGCATTTGCAGCTCGTCATTAAGGTTTTTCATCGCGCGATAGTTGAACGTATATTTCGCCTTCTCGCTTTTCGACGCCCAGATGAGCGTTTCATGGGCATTGGTAAAGCGGGTGCCTTTGAAATTAGGCATCGGGTTGGCTTTGCGCCAGATAATATCGTTGAGGATCCAATAACCCAGATCCTGCAAAGACGCACCCACCCGGAAAATGTTATGATAGCTGCCGATCACCCACAGCGACCCATTGGGCTTCAAAATACGTCGCGCTTCTTTGAGCCATGCCTTTGTAAAAGCGTCATAGACGGCAAAACTGTCAAACTGGTCCCAGGCGTCATCGACGGCATCCACCTGCCCGCCTTCGGGCCGGAACAAATCGCCGCCCAGTTGCAGATTATAGGGCGGATCAGCGAACACCATATCGACGGATTCATCGGGCAAGGATTTCATCGCTTCGACACAATCCATCTTCAAAATCTGATTAAGTGGCAATTCGACCGCTGGCTTTTTCGCGCCCTTGGCCTTAGCCTTCGCCTTTGTTTTGGGCGTGTCGATACGCTCAAGAATACCCATGAATTTTTCGCCTTTTTGACTGAATTGACCCTCAGGGTGAGTCCTCAGCGGCCATCGGTCAAGGCCGTTAACTTAGGTTAAAGCCGTATCTTTATGGTTAACAAACAATTCAAAAGGAGAACGAAACGAGTCCCCCACCAGATATGGAGTCTTGGGCCGCATGTCAGACTCAATCCCTAGTGGTGTGTCCCAAAGGACTCGCTAATGAATACAAATCGGAAAAAATAAAATTATCGTATTTCACAACGACTAACCGCAAATTGTGGTTACGCATTGGTTAACTTATTTGCCGGACTTCCCGAAATATGGTTATGTCTTCCCAGTATTTCAGCTGATGCTGGCATTTGATCATACGGGGCGCGTAATGACAGTCGAGACGAATGTAAAAAACACGGGCGATACTGTGAAAACAGCATCTAAAAACGATCTTTTCAAAGCAAAGACCAACGACACCGAACAAGCCCTGTTGCAAGCCGACAAAGCTACAAAAACCGTACCTTTTGGCGCAAAATATGGCGGCAGGGCAGCGCGCGCCAAGTTGCGCGAACATGCCATTCTCTCCACCACCAAGATCGGCGGCTCTATAGCGGCGGTCTATTGGATGTTCGCTTATGGCTCCGGCTGGGTGGAATGGTCCGCCTTTCTGGTTGGCTATTTCATCTCGATGGTCGGCTGCATTGTTGGCTATCACCGCTATTTCTCACATCGCGCCTTTGAAACGTCAAAGCCGATGGGCATATTCATTGCCATATTGACACAATCGGCAGCGCAAGGTTCTGCGCTGCACTGGGCCGCAAATCACCGCCGCCACCATGCGATGACGGACAAGGTCGGCGACGCGCATAGCCCGCATTTTGATGGCTATGGCAAACCGCTTAAGGGCTTTGCGAAATTTCACCATAGCCATGTTGGTTGGCTGTTTGACCGGACCACTACAGACCTTGAAATCTATGGCAAAGGCCTGGTTGATGACGAAATCGTGATGTACGCGCATCGCACGCGCTGGTTCTGGTATTTTGTTTCTGCGGTCGTCTTTCCCACCCTATGGGCCTTGGCCTTTGCTGGTCCGGAAGCGATTATCGGAACGATATTGATTGCTGGACTTCTTCGGATTTTCGCGGTTCTAACCGTACTTCAAAGCGTCAACAGCATCTGTCATCTCTTTGGATCACAACGGTTTAAAGGGCATGATACCGCCAAAAATAATCTGATAGTCAATATCCTGACCATGGGCGATGGCTGGCACAATAATCACCATCAACACCCGCGTTCAGCGACCTCTGGTGTTGTCTGGTGGGAATTTGATCCTTGCGCGAACATCATTCGTTTGTGGGAGAAAATGGGCCTAGTCTGGAACGTCAAATGGGCGCCGCGCTACATCAAAGATGACAAGGGCGAATGGGTGCAGGAAAAATCAAAGACGGCTGCCAAACAAACCGCCTAATAGAAATCCGCTAGAGCAATTCAAGCTGGGCCACCGGCGCAAAGCTTTTGCGGTGTAGCGGTGTTGGCCCATATTTCTTAAGCGCCGCCATATGCTCCGCCGTTCCATAGCCCTTGTTCCGTTCCCAACCATATTCGGGATAACGTTCGGCTGCCGCGATCATCATCCGGTCGCGATATTCTTTGGCCAAGATGGACGCTGCGGAAATGCAGGGATGGATCGCATCCCCGCCGATAACCGCTTCGGCTTGAAAGTCCCATTTGGGTAAGCGATTGCCGTCAACCAATATATGGTCCGGCTTTTGCGATAAACCGTCTGCAGCGCGTGTCATGGCCAGCATAGTGGCTTGCAGTATATTGATAGAATCAATCTCAGACTCATCACATAATGCAATATAATATAGTGTTTTTTCTATTATTTCAGTCTCAAGAACTGCACGCTTTTTAGCGGTGAGTTTCTTACTATCGTCCAGCCCTTTGATACCATGACCATCTGGCAATATCACCGCTGCTGCGACCACTGGCCCAGCGAGCGGCCCCCTGCCCGCTTCATCAATACCTGCTACGGCTTTCACTGTCATATCCTCGGTACACCCATGGGACCATGGCCGGATCCAAAGCCGGGCGCGGTCTCAAGGCTTGCCCTGACATAGTCCCGCGCTTTGCCAATCGCGGCGCTCAAACTGTCTCCGCTAGCGAGATGGGTCGCTATTGCCGCTGACAACGTGCAGCCCGTTCCGTGGCTGTGCGGCGTATCAATTCGATTGCCTTCCCATCGTTCAATTTCGCCATCAGCGTTCAGCAGCCTATCGGTCAGCACATCAGTATCACCGTGCCCGCCTTTGACCAGAAACGGCACAGCAAAGCCGGAGATATTCTCCTCTCCGCCCAAGCGTTCCATCTCGTCCAAATTGGGCGTCACCAAGCTGCACAATGGGATAATCTTTTGGAAAGCGACAATCGTGCGACTATCGGCCAGGGTCGCACCGCTGGTTGCCACCATGACGGGGTCAAAAATAACCGGTTTTTTACGCACGGATTTCAGGAAACCGGCGACCGCCAAAGCAATTTCCGGTGATCCCAGCATCCCGACCTTGATCGCATCGGCATCAAAATCATCCATAACTGCCCAAATTTGCGCAAGAACCATATCTGGCGTCATGAGTTCAACCGCCGTTACGCCAGCGCTATTCTGGGCCGTAACCGCCGTAATAGCGGTCATCGCATGACCGCCTAAATTGGTAATCGTCCGAATATCCGCCTGTATCCCTGCCCCGCCGCCGCTGTCCGAACCAGCGATAGACAAGACCCGCGGACAATTTGCCTTCATATCCCGAATAGCAGCAAGACAACGGCCGCAAACAGGAAGAAATCAATTATTCCGATGCTGATGATGATGGCTTTCCGGTTTTGCTGAAACCAGTCAGGCACAATGATGAACAAGGCCAGACCGACCGCGATTGGTATGAAGAGCAACATGACAATGATCGCCAGAAATATCATACTAGTCACCTTTACATTTCCTCTCAGTAGAGGCCGGAAATTTCTCTAAAAGAGCTTTAGACCGTGTCGGCCTGGGCAGCAAGATACCACCGCAGTTCGGGCATGTGCCTTTGTGCAGGGCAGCATTGCAATCATCACAAAAGGTACATTCGAACGAGCAGATATGCGCGCCGGGCTGCTCTGCAGGTAAATCCTTGCCGCAGCTTTCGCAATCCGGGCGCATATCGAGCATCAGGCCGCGACCTCTTCAACCACATTGCAGATGCGGTCGACAACTTGGTTGACCTGATCGGAGTTATCACCTTCCGCCATCACCCGGATGAGCGGCTCTGTCCCAGACGCCCGAATGACAAGCCGTCCTGTCCCGTTCAGCTCTTTCTCCGCCTCTGCAATGACTGCTTTCACACTATCATCATCGAGCGGCGCGCCGCTGGAGTAGCGCACGTTTTTCAGTAATTGCGGTACCGGATCAAAAAGATGGAGCAGCTCGCTGGCCGGCTTGCCGCTCTCGATCAATTCCCGCAAAACCTGCAAGCCCGCGATCGTGCCATCGCCGGTTGTGCCATGATCGAGCAGGATCATATGTCCCGATTGCTCCCCGCCGACATTGAAGCCGCCCTTTTTCATCTCTTCCAGCACATAGCGGTCACCGACTTTAGAACGGACCAAATCAAGTTTTTGTGAGGCCAAAAAGCGTTCCAGCCCCAGATTGGACATCACTGTCGCAACAATACCATCGCCGCGCAGCAAGCCGTTGCGGCTCCAACTGGACCCGATCAGCGCCATTAACTGGTCGCCGTCGACTATTTTGCCTTTCTCATCGACCACGATCAGGCGATCCGCATCACCATCCAGAGCTATTCCGATGTGCGCGCCACTCGCGACAACGCTTTCTTGCAAGGCGGCGACATCGGTGGACCCGCATTTATGGTTGATATTCTTGCCATTGGGATCGACCCCAATGGTGATGACTTCCGCGCCCAATTCCCAGAAAGCCGATGGCGCAACCTGATAAGCAGCGCCATTGGCGCAATCGACCACCATTTTCAGACCATCGAGCCGTATATGATCCGGCAGCGACATTTTGATCGCGTGAATATAACGCCCGCGCGCATCTTCAAAGCGTTTGGCCCGGCCGATATCGTCCGCTGGAGCCAACTTGGCATCTTCGGAGAGATAGCCTTCGATTTTTAACTCATCTTCATCCGACAATTTAAAACCATCGGGGCCAAAGAGCTTAATGCCGTTGTCGTAATAGGGATTATGGCTGGCGGAGATCATCACGCCGAGATCTGCGCGCATTGACCGCGTCAGCAGCGCAACGGCAGGCGTTGGCATCGGGCCAACTTGCACGACATCCATCCCCACGCTGGTAAAACCGGCGACCAACGCGTTTTCCATCATATAGCCGGAAAGCCTTGTATCTTTGCCAATCACCACCCTGTGGCGATGATCGCCGCGTAGAAAATGCCGCCCCGCCGCCTGCCCGACTTTCATCGCGATTTCGGCCGTCATAGGACTTTGGTTGGTCAGTCCGCGGATGCCGTCCGTTCCAAAAAATTTCTTCGTCATAACAGGCCGCATTCTCCAATTGGTGCGCATTCCGGATCCGGGCCAAATTAGCATTGGCATTGCGCTCTCTTAAGCCTTAGCGTCTGGCCCCAATGGGATAAAGCCGAAACAGGGGCACACACGTAAAATGATCGAAATTCTCAATGGCCTTATCGACCGCTTGTCCGATCTGGTTTTCTATAAAACAAATCTTTTCGGCATTGATATTGAGTTGGTCGTGCTCTGGCTTGCCTTCCCGATGATGTTTTTTACCGTCTATCTCGGCTTCATCAATATTCGCGGCATGGGCGCCGGTTTCCGGGCACTACGCGGAAAGTTTTCCAGTCCGGACCAACCCGGCAACATGTCGCCCTTTGCCGCACTGACGACCGCGCTCTCGGGCACGGTGGGTCTCGGCAATATCGCAGGCGTTGCGATTGCGCTATCCACCGGCGGACCCGGCGCTGCTTTTTGGATGTTTATCATCGGCTGGGTTGCGATGACGGTGAAATGTGCGGAAGTCACATTGGGCCTCAAATATCGGGAAATCCAACCCAATGGCGATGTGCGCGGTGGGCCGATGTACACGCTAAAAAACGGACTGGCATCCAAGGGCTTTGCCAAGATCGGCTTAGTCATCGGCGGCATTTATGCCTTTTTGGCGCTGTTCGGCGCTATCCCTTTAATCCAGGTAAATCAAAGCTATGCGCAGGTCGCTGATGTCACGGGCTTCACCTACCCACTTGCCTACGGGATTATCATGGCCGCGCTGGTGGGGTTGGTCGTAATCAACGGAGTCGGCTGGCTGGCCCGAGTTACGGCCTCGGTCGTACCTGCCATGGGCCTCGTCTATCTCGGCGGCGTATTTGCCATATTAGCGATGAATTTCGAACAAATTCCTGCAGCCATCGCCCTGATAGTATCGGACGCCTTTACCGGTGAAGCAGCAGCAGGCGGCGCGATTGGCGCCTTTGTTGTCGGGATGCGCCGCGCGGTCTATTCTTCCGAGGCTGGCATTGGTTCTGCGGTTATCGCCCATACTCAGGCACGTACTGATGAACTGGCCTCAGAAGGTCTGGTCGCGTTGCTCGAACCGTTTATCGACACGGTCGTCATCTGTTCCTTGGGTGCTATCGCGATGGTCGTTGCTGGCACCTACGTCGGCGATGTCGAAGGCATTGAGATTACGTCTGCCGCTTTTGCCACCGTTGCCGACTGGTTCCCTTACCTGCTTGCCGTTGCGGTTTTCCTGTTCGGATTCTCCACCCTCTGCGCTTGGGGCTTCTACGGCCAGCAGGCTTGGTGCTATTTATTCGGTCACAGCAAAACAGCGATTTGGTCTTACAAGTTCGTCTATGTTATATGTCTGCCCATCGGCGCGATGCTCGAACTGGGGCAGGTCATAAAGCTGGTTGATAGCGCCTTTTTCCTGATGGCCATTCCCAATATCATCGCGCTCTATGTTTTCGCGCCGGAGATTAAACGAGAAATTTTCGGTTATCTGGACAGACAGAAGCTGCCATCAAAGGAGCCAAATAATGAAATATCGCAAACTCGGTAAAGAGCTCGAAGTATCAGCGCTCGGCCTTGGCTGCATGCCGATGTTCGGCATTGGCAGCGGTATGTACGGCAAAGCGAACATGACGGAGAGCCTCGCAACGCTCGACCGCGCGATGGAACTGGGCGTGACCTTTTTTGATACCGCAGAAGTCTATGGCCCCTACAAGAATGAAGAGCTTCTCGGGCAGGCGATTAGGGGGCGTCGCGACCGGTTGGTCATCGCGACCAAATTTGGCTTTGACCTTACAAATCCGGCAAAAATCGGCACTGACTCATCGCCGGAAAATGTTCGCCGCGCTTGTGATGCGTCCCTGCAACGCCTGGGTGTTGATGTCATTGATCTGTTCTACCAGCACCGAGTCGACCCCGATGTTCCGATTGAGGATACGGTTGGCGCGATGGCAGAACTCGTACAAGCGGGCAAGGTCCGCTACTTGGGCTTGTCCGAAGCTGGAGCCGACACGATCAAACGCGCGCACAAGGTTCACCCCATTGCCGCACTGCAATCGGAATATTCGCTGTGGGAACGCAGCATTGAAGAGGAAATTCTGCCGGTCTGCCAAGATTTAAATATCGGCTTTGTGCCTTATAGTCCTTTGGGTCGCGGTTTCCTGACCGGACAGATTACCAGTCGCGATGATCTCGATGCAGACGACTATCGGTTAAAGGATCCTCGCTATTCCGAAGAAAATTTCGACCAGAACCTGAAAATGGTGGACGTGGTTAAGCAAGTCGCAAGCCGTCACGATTGTTCGCCTGCCCAAATTGCGCTGGCGTGGCTGTTCGCCCAAGGGGACTTCATTGTTCCGATACCCGGTTCCAAACGCCGCGCGACGCTGGAAGACAGTATGGCGGCAGTGGACGTTAGTTTGACGGATGCGGATTTGGATGAGCTCGAAAAAGCGGCGCCAGTGGGCGGCACGTCCGGCCCGCGCTATGGCGAAGCGATGATGTCCATGGTTCGCCTTTGATGGAATAGGACAGACGCTTTCCTAGAGGTCTGGCCTCATGGCATGACCAGCAATACTTTTTCTCAATTCTAAATATTCAACCACCAGCATATAGGCGGCGCATATTCCGCGTGTTGGATCACAGTAGCAATTGTAAAGAATTGGCCGGAAAAGCACGCTTCCTTGGTGTGAATCTAGTGAAGTTAAGGATTTTGCGGCAGCGCTTTCGATGCAGAAATCGGACGTTAAATCACCGCTAATGCTATCGATCATAAGCCTTTGGCAACGCGCCCGGCGTCGGATTGCGATATCGTTCGCGCAACCGTTCCTGCCGGTTGGACAGCGACTGCTCAACGCCATCGATAAACACCGTTTCCACCTGTGTGGAAAGTTCCAGCGGATCACCGGTCCAGATGACCACATCTCCCTGACGTCCTGCCTTTAACGATCCAAGCTGCCCGCCCATGCCCATAATCTCTGCAGGGCCGGAACTAATCGCGGCAAAAGCCTCATCCCAGCTAAGCCCGGTTGCGCGAGGCACTTTATTCAACGCCACCAGATTGCCGGCATATTGCATCGAATAGCGCAGCTGATGCGCATCGCGATCGTTGATCATGCCAATCGCAACCTGCACGCCAGCCTGTTTCATCCGGCCAATATTGGACTGGGTTGCGGACAGGTCTTCAAAACTATAGGGCAAATCACTCAGCGCTGATGCCAACACAGGCACTTTCGCCGCCGCTATATCATTGGCGACACGCCACCCTTCATTGGCCCCGACCAGCACCAATTTCAAAGACGGAAAATCTTTGCGCAGGCCGAGTACTTTCAAAATATCATTGGCGCTGTTGGCATGGACCAAAAGCCGTGTTTTCCCGCTGATGACCGGCAGCAACGCCTTGGCGTCAGATGCCTTCAGCATATCGCTGTCTAACAAAGCTGGGTTGCGGGAATAGGTCCGCGCTTCTTCAAGCATCGCCCGGAACAGGATATGTGCCGCCGTCCGGCTGCCCCCTGCCCGGCGGTGACCGGTTTCGCCTAACTCGACAAATTGGAAAGCGCGGGCTTTGGTGATCGGATTATTATCCGCACCCAAATCGACAATCGCGCCATAGCCACCGAAAATCGATTTGCCAGTACTCGGCGAAACAACAGCGCGGGTAACACCAGCAGCCCGGTTTACCGCAACCGGTGCAGCGAAGGGATTAACTGCATATTGAACATCAAGAGCGGCAGAAAAAACCGAGTCAGCGGCGCTGGTATCATTGGTTCCGCTAACCGCCCCGACTTCAACCAAACCAACCCGGCTAAAACCTGCGAATATACCCGGCGTTACCCATTTACCCGACGCATCGATACGGCGTGCATTGGCAGGCACCGTAACATTGGTTCCAACGGCAACCACACGGCTATCACGGATGACAACGGTAGCGCCGTCCATAGGCGCGCTGCCGTCTCCGACCACAACCTTGCCGCCGGTAATAGCGACAGTTTCAGCGACAACTGGCGCCGCCATAAGAGCGAGGGACGAAACGAGAAGTTTAGCAAAATGCTTCATTTCACATCCCCTTCACCGGGCTGACCAAGCTCAAAGTCACTCACCGGCCGGCGGTTCGGATCATTCGCATCGTATAGCATCGCGCCATCAATCCAGACTTTCTCAGGTCGGGCATAAACACTCAATGGGTTGTCGTTCCATAGCACCACGTCGGCCATCTTGCCGGGCTTCAAACTACCGGTTTGTTCGGATATGCCCATGGCTTTAGCCGGATTATAGGTAATCCACTGGATCGCTTGCGCATCGGTAATTTCGATGCCCATAGCGCGCCCATCAGCCAGTGCCTTGGAAGCTTCCTGATTGAGCCGCTGGATCTGGTTCTCGTCGTCTGAGTGAATGATCACGCAAGCCCCGGCTTGTTGCAGCAGCGCCGCATTTTCGGGGATCGCGTCATAAGCTTCCATCTTAAAGCCCCACCAATCCGCCCAGATAGCTGAGCAAATTTCTTCCTTGGCCAAGATATCGGCAATCTTATAGCTTTCGACAGCATGATGGAATGCGGTCACTTTATAGCCGAATTCCTTGGACATATCGATAATCTGATTGAGTTCATCAGCGCGGTAGCAATGGTTGTGGACCAGGATATCGCCATCAAGCACCCCGACCAGCGTTTCCATCCCGATATCCCGTTTTGGCGGCTTCGCGCCTTTGCGTTTTTTCTTATATTCCTGAGCATTTATCCATGTCTGGCGAGTCAGGGAAATGCTACCCATCCGGGTCGCAGGCTTGCGGTTGCGATTGCCATATACCCGCTTGGGGTTCTCACCACAGGCCATTTTCATACCATAGGGTGCGCCAGGAAACTTCATCGCTTGCACCGTTCGCGCTGGTACATTTTTAAGGGTGACCGACCGGCCGCCAAACAGGTTGGCTGATCCGGGGAGAATTTGCAGTGAAGTAATCCCACCGTTGGTCAAAGCCCGCGAAAAGCCAGGATCCTGAGGCCAAACGCTATGCTCAGCCCAGACTTCGGGAGTGACCGGAGAAGTCGCTTCATTGCCGTCACTATGGGCCGCCACACTTGGCGTGGGATAGTCGCCCAAGTGACTGTGTATATCGATGATGCCCGGCGTCACATATTTGCCGGTCCCGTCGATGATCGTGCTATCGGTTGGAACGACGGTTTCAGGCCCGCCAACTGATACGATCTTGCCAGCCGACATAAAGATAACGCCGTTGTCGAACCGCTGTCCCTCGCCATCAAATATGGTGACGCCCGTGATGACAGTATTATCATAGGAATAGGGCTTATAGGTTGAAGGAAATGCTGCCTTTGCCGAACTTTTGCTCGCGCTGCTGGCCGATGCACTGGCTGTTTCAGTTTCAGCAGCTGTAGCTGCACAACCCGTAACAAGCGCTCCGGCAGCAACCACTGCCAGCAAATTCCTCAAATCCATAATCAACCTCTAAGCTATGTTTGACCTACTCAAGACTTCGTCGTTGGGTGAATACCCGCAGCTGATGGCTCGCCGATTTCGCTTTGCCCTTCCAAACCATCATCGATGTTATCGTCAGCCAATGTATCGAGATGCATGAGCTTCTTGATCAGAGGCGAAATAACGATCACGCCGACGCCGACACCGACGGCCAGCCAACCTACCGATGAATAGACTTCGAGAACCCGGTCCGGTCCAGCACCTTCTGCGCCAACGGCAGAAGCGATCAGGCCAGCCGCAAAGTTACCGGTGGCCGAAGCAAAGAACCACGTGCCCATGATCAGGCTTGCCATATGCGATGGTGCCAAGCGATTCATGGCACTGAGACCCACTGGCGACAAGCATAGCTCACCGGTAGTATGCAGCAGGTAAATCAGGAAAATGAAAATGACCGGTGTCAGATTGCCGGAACCGGCAGCCAATGCACCAGCGACCAATACCAGAAAGCCAGCGCCTAGTTGGATCAAGCCCAAGCCAAACTTAGCTGGCGCCGAAGGCTCTAGACCGCGCCGTCCCAAAGTAGTCCAAAGAATGGCAAATAGCGGGGCGAGCAACACAATGTAAATCGCGTTAATCGACTGAAATACTGATGCCGGAACATCAATGCCGAAGAGATTCCGGTCAACACTGCGATCGGTAAACAGGTTCAACGAAGACCCGGCTTGCTCGAATAAGGCCCAGAAAAGTATCGAACCAAAGATCAGGAACATAGCTGCAAAAATGCGATCACGATCTTCCGGCGCCAGTTTGGCAACCGCCGTGTAGAGGACATATAGTACCAATATCGCGCCTGCTATTCCCAGCAAGGAACCAACCAGCGCCTGATACTGGATCAAAACCCAGACCAAACCAACAGTCGCGAAGCTCAATAGGTAAAGGACCCATTCAAATTTAATGCCGCCAACTTTTCGTTCCAAACGGGCCGGATCGGAAGCTTCACCGCGACCAACCAGCAGTGGCTTACCCCAAACAAATACTACCAGTCCGAGCAACATGCCGATGCCTGCTGCACCGAAACCATAGGACCAGCCATAAGTTTGACCAAGCCAACCGGCGATAATCGCACCCAGAGCAGCACCGAGGTTAATGCCCATATAAAAAATTGTATAAGCAGGATCCCGGCGAATATCGGTCCGTGAGTATAGTTGGCCGACGATGACGGAAATATTAGCTTTCAGGAAGCCCGAGCCAACGATGATAAACGCCAAGGCTAGCCAGAAAATATTAAGAGCCGCGTCGTCTTGTCCACCACTCCCTTCGAAAGCCATCAGAAAATGGCCAAAAGTCAGCAGCAAGGCACCGAAGGCGACGGCCTTGCGTTGTCCCAGATAACGATCGGCAAGATAGCCACCAACAACAGGGGTAATATAAACAAGCGCCGTATAGGCTCCGTAGATTACCGATGCTTCGCTGTCAGAGAACATCCAGTGCTGGACGAGGTAAAAAATGAGCAAAGCCCGCATGCCATAATAGGAAAAACGCTCCCACATCTCGGCAAAAAACAGAACAAATAGACCTTTGGGATGTCCGAGGAATGTTCCTCTTGCATCTCCAGATTCTTGATACCCACTAGCCATTACTTGGCCTCCCTAATAGTTATGCGAGCCATCTATCGCAGCTCAATTGCGCGCCACCCTAATCAAAAAATGTCGCGTGTGAAGCATATTGTTGCGCTTGTGACCAGTTTGTGAACAAAAGCGGGTTGCAATCGTCCGCCACTGGTACGAAATGAGAATCATGTTCAATAAGCTTGCAAGCCTTGATGGCTACCTATCTTCCCGCCGTTCCGGGCGCCCGCGTAACATGATTGCTCCCGGGCCAAGCGACGGACAGATTAAAGATATTGTGGCGACGGCACTCCGCACGCCGGATCATGGCAAATTGGCTCCTTGGCGCGTCGTTCAGGTGGATAGTGATCAGCGTCCCCTTTTGGCGGCTGAACTTACCAAGGCCTATCAAACCGAAAAACCGGACGCCGGACGCTTGGAATTGGAAGCCCTGACTACCATGGCGCATCAGGCCCCCAGCCTCTTGGTCATCTTGTCCTCACCTGTCACATCCAGCAAGATACCGCTGTGGGAACAAGAGCTTAGTTGCGGTGCATTTTGCATGAACATCATCCACGGCATTCATGCGCAAGGTTTTGTCGGTGGCTGGATTACGGGTTGGCCGACTTATAACGATGATGTTCGTGACCTGTTTGGAACATCGCCCCAGCGCATTGCCGGATTCATATTCGCAGGCACTTCGGATTGCGAACTTGCCGAACGTCCACGCCCTGACCTTACCGACATTTTTTTGCGATGGGACGGTCCAGACCGAGGCTAAGTGGTTTCAGCTTATACTAAATACCAGAAAAACAACACTTAACCCTTGCCTGCGTCGCTGTATTATGGCAGTGAAGCAGCATGAACAACACAAGCAAGCCTGTCTATTTGAAATTGCGGGATATCATCTCCGAATCGATTCTTGATGGCGAATATTCTGAAGGCGATATGTTGCCTTCTGTCCGTGCCTTTGCAGTCGAACAAGGTGCAAATCCACTAACAGTGGCAAAAGCCTATCAAGGGTTTCAGGAAGATGGTCTGGTTACAGTAAAACGCGGTGTCGGTATGTTTGTAGCAAGCGGAGCCAAGATCAAATTGCGCGATGCTCAGCGTGCGGATTTCATCAAAAATGTCTGGCCACCGGTAGAACGTCAAATGAAACGGCTCAACATCGAATTGGATGAATTGCTCGAAAACGAAGCCTGACTTCAAACTAGCTGCTGGCCGACTTTGTTTGTTGCCTAAGGGCCGCAGAAGCTCTTGCTAGGCTGGTTCGATAAATGGCATTTTGCGGCATAATCGTTACAGCCTTCTTGATGAAATCATGCGCGTCCTTGGTCCGCGCGCTATCTTCCAACAACGCCAATCCATATAGATGAGAAACAACCGGGCTTGATGGCTGCACAGCATAGGCGATGCGCCCTGCCCTGATCGCTTTTTCCGTCTGTCCCAATCCGGTATAAGCTTGAGACAGGCCTGCCATAATCAAAGCATCATTATCCCCGATGCGTTTGCGCAAATTCTCCAATATCCGCCGCGCGACATCCCAGTTTTCAGTCTCGAGATGCGCATATGCTAGCCAACGCAAGCCAGCTATATTACTAGGGTTATAGTTCAAATATTCCGCCAGTACTTCGCCGGATTGCTGCATCGCTCCTTTGGCCCGCAGTGCTTCGACTATGCGCAGCATGACGGATTCGGAGAACCGAATTTTTCGAGCATTTTCAAGCGCTCTTAGCGCCTCATCATAATCGCCGCGGGCCATTGCCGTATCTGCAACCAAAATATGCGCGTCGCTTGCGCCGGGATTGCCTTGCTGCAATCGTTTGGCCTGTGCAAAAGCGCTCGCAAAATCACCGCGGTCATATAGTGCACGAATATAGGGTATGACCGCCCCCGCATCATTAGGAGATCGATTGGCTTCCGCTTGCAGAACCCCTAATGGAGCAGCCGGCGTAAAGGCCGTTTTCTTGCCGACGTCATGACGGGCAGCACGGTTCAGCACACCAACAGCTTGTTGCCGCTCATCGATTGCCTCAAGCCCCTGGCCAGCGAGCCAAAGCGCATAAGGGTCAGCGCCGCTATTGTTCACTTGAGCCTTCAGAACTTCAACCGCATCACTGGCATCACCAGCCAGATAGAGTGATCTCGCCAAAAGATTTTGCGCTTGCCGGTTATGGGGTTGGAGAGAAACCAGTCGCCTGAATTTGTCGATTGCGGCGTTATAATTTGTTTCACCATGTTCGATGATACCCTGCACCAATAGAACTGCTGGCACGTCGTCCAAGCGCCCCTGTGTCTTTTGCATCAGCGTTCGCGCAAGGGGGTATTTGCCAGCGCGGGCCGCCAATACCGCCTGCATGAAAAAGGCTCTAGGGTTCCGGCCTTCAAGCGAAATAATTTTTCGGGCGACCGTCAGCATATCTGTCATCCGGCCCATATCACCAAGCGTGGCGGCATATTCGGTCAATAGCGCGACATCATTGGGATCGATTTGCAAGGCCCGTTCAAACCACGGCAAGGCGGCTCCGAGACCGAATTGGAAACGCAAAAGCTCTCCACGATATTGCAACGCGCGGACATTATTAGGTTCCAATTTTACAGCTTCATCGACGGCGGCGATCGCCCCAGCTTGATCGCCGGAGCCAGCCCGGAAACGCGCTATGTCGACCCAGAGATCGGGGTTGGCCGCATCCAGTTGAATAGATCTGTCAAAGGCTCTTGTCGCCAAAGCATCGTCGCCAGTTTGCACCGCCAAACGACCCACTATCCGTGCAGCATAGGCTTGATTTTCTTCTGGAATATCATCAGCGAAAAGCTGTTCCTTGGCTTTGTCCCACTTCCCCTGCAGTTGTAATGCATGGCCATAGAGATGGCGAACCTCGGACGGATCAAGCCCCAATGAAAAGGCGCGTTCCAATTCGGCTTCCGCGCCAATTCCGTCAAATAGCTTTAACAGCATTTCGGCCTGCAATATCCGCGCATCAATCCATCGCGGGTCAGCCTTAATCGCATTCATCAATTCAATCCGCGCAGACCGGACGTCGCCGCGGGAGCGATGTTCTTGTGCTTTGGAGAAAGCCTCTCTGGCATCTGCATTGCCTTCGCTGGCGGCCTGAATTGTTGATGCAAACCCGGTCAAAGACAACGCCACCAGCACCGCCAGGGCCATAGACCTAGCGTTGCGGGTGGAGAAATCTTGAAAGGGAAACTGCACAGTCTTAGCTCGCCTGCTGTAACTGATATTGCTTCAACAGGTCATATAATGTTGGTCTGCTAATCCCCAACAATTTGGCTGCGTTGGAGATATTGCCATCTGTTTGCGAAATGGCTCGGATGATGGCCGCACGATCTGCTGCCTCCCTTGCTGCTTTTAGGTTTAATAGATCAACCGGCTCATCTTCATTGGCCTCGAGATCCAGATCCTTGGCAACAATCATCTTCCCGTCCGCCATGATCACAGCGCGCTTGATGCGATTTTCCAACTCGCGAACATTACCGGGCCATTGCCATGCTTCCAAAGCCGCGAGTGCATCCGGGGCGATCCCCTTGACCGCGGGATTAATCTCTTCGGCAAATTTCTTCTGGAAATGCCGCGCCAACAGACTCGCATCACCAGATCGCTCAGACAATGCCGGAATCTTGATCACTATCTCGGCAAGGCGATAATATAAGTCTTCCCGGAAACTGTTGTCAGCAATCATTTCCTCAAGATTTTGATGGGTGGCGCAGACAATTCTAGTGTCTACGGCAATCGCTTTGCGACCACCAATCCGTTCAATCATCCGTTCTTGGATGAAGCGGAGCAGCTTTACCTGCAATGGAAGCGGTATATCACCGACCTCGTCTAAAAATAGTGTGCCGCCATTGGCTTGCTCAATCTTGCCTTCCGTCATTTTAACGGCGCCCGTAAACGCCCCTTTCTCGTGACCGAATAATTCAGATTCGAGCAGGTTTTCAGGGATTGCGGCACAGTTTATGGCGACGAAAGCGCTATCTCGTCGATCGCTGGCATCATGCAAACCGCGGGCCAGCAACTCTTTGCCTGTACCGCTAGCACCCAAGAGCATGACCGAAGCATTGGTGTTGGCAACCCGTTCGATCATTTGGGCAACTTTAAGCATTTCAGGAGCGCCAGTAATTATCCGACCCAGAACCTGATGACTGCCGTCATGTTTTGCCGCTAGGTTAGAATTTTCCAGCTCCAGCTTACGTACATGAAAAGCACGCCTTACTATTAGACCAAGCTCGTCAATATCCACCGGCTTTTGATAAAAATCCCAAGCGCCAGCGGCAATTGCGCGCAGAGCGCTTTCCTTTTCACCATGACCGGACGCAACAATGACTTTGGTGTCCGGCTTCAGGCTGAGAATGGCATCCATCGTCGCGAACCCTTCGGTTGTGCCATCAGGGTCTGGCGGCAAGCCGAGATCCAATGTAACGACATCCGGCTCTTCTGCACGGAGCATATTAATGGCTGTCTCACGATCGCCAGCAACGATAACCTCGAAATCCTCATAGGCCCATTTCAGCTGCTTCTGAAGCCCTGGATCATCTTCCACAATGAGCAACTTCTCCAGCGGTTTTTTGTCTTTTTCAGACATGTTAAGCGACCCTTTCATCTACTATCTCGTCATCCGTCAGCTGGCTGGCCAGCGGCAATATCAAGGTGAAGCGACTACCCGCACCTTCTTTACTCTCAACTTCCAGTCTTCCGTTCATGGCAACAGCCAAGGACCGTGCTTCAAACGCACCAATGCCGAAGCCTCCATCTTTGCTCGAGGCGAAAGGTTTGAATAGCTGGCTGCGGATGAATTCACTCGACATCCCTTCCCCGCGATCCAAAACTTCAATTGCGACGCTCAAATCCCGGCGACGCGCATTGAGCAAAATCGGCTGTCCCTCTGGGCTGGCATCAATCGCATTTTGGATCAGGTGCCCTAATATTTGATCAACCCGCGCAGGATCGGCTAATGCTGTAAGTTCGTCTATTTGTGTGCTCTCAATGGCGTGCAACAGACGTTTTTTCTCAATGATAGATTGCAACAAAGCGGCAACCTTGACCGGTTTCGGCTCTTCAGGCTTCGCTTTGTTATGCTGGGACAAGCGCTCGAGCAGACCATTCATCTTGTCCGCAGAATCCTGCAAAGTTGATATCATGTCACTCTGAAATTCCGGATTATCAGCATGTTTTTTTGCGTTGCGAGCGAGCAAGCTGAGCTGACTGACCAGATTTTTGATGTCATGCATGATAAACGCCATGCGGCGGTTAAATTCATCAAAGCGTTGCGATTCTGATAGGGATTCTTGACTGCGTGCTTCCGCCAAATAACTGGCAACTTGGCGACCGACCACCCGAAGCATATCGAGATCTTCCCAGTCCAATGTTCGATTGACCCGCGGCCGTGCCAATAAAATGATACCGGCGAGCCGGTCAAAATGCACCAGTGGAACCGCAGCCCAAGTCTGCGGATCGTTGGTCATCCATTCTGGAATAGCGCCGGCATCTGTTATCTGATCTACTTTGTCTGCCCGCAGAGCATCGAATTCAACAATATGTCCAGTCTCTTCGAAAAACGACACGGTACGGGAAGTACAAGCGCGCGCGGGCACCTGTATGGTTGGCCAATTCCACCGGGATTGTAACGCCAGCCGGCCTGCATCATCAGGCATTAGCAATATGCCCGCAGGAGAGTCAGTAATATCTGCAATCGCTTTGACAACCCGTTCATGAAATGGCGCGCTGTCATTGCCAGGCCGTCCGATGGTATCGGTAAATCTAATCCATTCCGCGCGATAGTCGTAACGATGTTGGAAGAAGTTTTTTGCCAGTTTCACTTTGAACCAAGCCCGGAATTTGCCGGAAGGCAGAAGCACCAAAGCAGCAACGGAAGTGCCGAACAGAAAACTAATCTGTGCCAGCCGCGCATAGTCGCCGCCAATAATCTGCAATGCAGTCGCTATGACGATCATCATCAGCAAATATCCACCAATCGCAACTAGCGACAAAGACCGAAATGCAACGCTGCGCGAAAGTTTCAATTGCCATTCGGTGTTGCGGATCGACGCCAATGCAAGAATAGGCGCAATACAAACCATTGCCGGTCCGCGCATCGCAACGAGTTCAACCGAAAGTTGCTGCGTCAAATATGTGATCGTGAACAGGTTGAGGTCATAGGTCCATATCGCAGCTAACGAAGCCATCGGCAGCCTTATACCCCAGCGGGTTTCGTGCGCCGAGATGGAATAGAGATTATGCACCAGCACTAATCCGCCAATGGAAAACAACATACGCAGCACCAATGAGGTATAGGCTGCCATGCCTCCCAAGCGCGGACTTCCGGCAAAAATAGGAATAAGGGAATCGACGATAATCTGACCGATCAGCACCAGCACTAATGCAAAATATATAATGTTGACCGCAGTCGGTTCATCGCGCCCTTCACCCACCCTCAGGAGGACGAACATAAAGATCAACCATCCCAAGTTCCGTAAAGATTCGGCGAAATTGGAGATCGGCGAGAAGGCGCCCTCAACGGTAATGCTCAAAGCCCAAAAACTCGTCAAAGCTAGAGCTAAGACAAGCGATATTTGTGCCTTGTTGCGCTCTGTTTTCCGCTGGAACTGCCAGATCGTAAGCGCTGCAAAAAGCGCCGCCGCTAAACCATGTCCAAATATGCTGATTTGAGCCAAAACACCAATCATATCAGCGAGCCCCCTCCGGCCAAAGCACTACCCGAATGGTTTGCAGCAAGATGAGGATGTCCAGAAACGGTGTATAATTTTTGGCGTAGTATAGATCATATTCCAGCTTGTGCCGGCTGTCTTCAATCGATGCGCCATAAGGGTAATTAATTTGCGCCCAACCGGTAATGCCTGGTTTGACCATATGTCGTTCAGCATAAAACGGCATTTTGGTTTGAAGATCATCAACAAATTGCGGCCGTTCAGGACGCGGGCCAACAAAACTCATCTCCCCTTTCAGAACGCTCCAGGCCTGTGGAAGCTCGTCAATACGAACTTTGCGGATGAAATTCCCGACTCTGGTGATCCGCGGATCATTTTCGCTGGCCCAAACGGCCTTGCCGCCGACCTCTGCATCAGCACGCATCGAACGCAGCTTGAGGATATTGAATTTTTGGCCGTAAAGGCCGACCCGCTCTTGTTTAAAAAAAGCACCGCCGCGACTCTCGAGCTTCACTAATGCCGCAAAAACTAAGATTATCGGACCGGTGAAAAGCAGCAAAAGCAAACTCAGAACAATATCAAAGCTACGCTTAAACGCCGTGGATATCCTACGGCCCGAAGAGAAGCCATCTGAAAAAATAAACCAGCTTGGATTGACGCTATCCAAGTCCACACGCCCAGTTTCCCGCTCCAAAAAACTGGACATATCATTGACATGGACGCCCGTTGTTTTGATCGTCAGCAAATCAGCGACAGGCAATGAGTTTCGGCGTTCTTCCAAAGCCAGAACGACTTCACTAACGCCCAAGTCAATCACATGCTGCGGCAAATCGTCTATATCAGAACGCTTAATGGCTGTTTTCACAACCGCAGGCCCTTCGTTCATGTTCACATAACCACCAACGATGAAACCGCTTTCTTGTTTGCCAGCAAGTTCGGCGATGCGACTAGCTCTAGGGCCGGCACCCAATATCAACAGCCGTCGTTTAAACACTCTACTGTCGAGCATTGTCCCCAGCATTACCCGCGCGGCCATCAGAAAGAAGATAGACAAAACCATCGCATATAAGGAGTTTGACCGCCAAAGCGTAATGCCTGGCAATATGAACGCCGTGATGGACAAGAAAATGACGCCTAGAGAAATCGCTACCAATATGCGAGCTGCTGCAAATCTGAGCGATTGGAGCGATTCTGTCCCGTAAACACCCACTGCGATCAGCGAAAATTCAAGTGCCACAGCAAAGCTGATGATCGGCGCAGGACGATCATAAATGGAACCAGCACTCATTCCAATTTGACTAGCCCGAAAAACCCAGCTGATCTCAGCCGCGACGACCAGCAGCAATAGATCCAAAAGCCCTAAAAAGAGGATAGGATAAGGGATATAATGTTTGAACAATCTGATCATTAAGCGCGCACTCTTTCGGTAGGGCACCTGTCTGATAGCCAAAATTCGTAAGTTGTCGGTTAATTTTACACTCTTTTTTTAGGGCTATCCCTACAATTCCATCGAAATTGTACAATTTTCCGACAGTTTGTCATCAATCACTGACGAAATTATAGGGCGTGAGACCTGTTTCTCGTTCATCAAATTTCAAAATCCGGTTTTTCGGAGGCGCTGACCTTTGTGGACATTGAGCCCTTGTGCAGGCCGGGCAGCCAAGACCAATCGGTGCTGCGCTTTCAGCGGACAAGTCAATGCCGCGTGCATGGTACATAGTGCTCGCCATATCGGCCGACAGCCCCAAGCCAATAGCGAATTCGGGCGCATAGCCGCCCGCTCCTGTACCAATGCCTTGGACCGCACTTGCAAGTGTAAACCAGGTCGACCCATCTTCCAGACCTACTAATTGTGTTTGTATCTCCAAGGGCCGTTCAAACACCCGATGAAGAGCCCATAAGGGGCAACGGTGCACGCTTTCGACCATTGAAGCATTGCTCGCTCCAGCGAAGCGTTTGGAAACCAATCCTGATCGATCGACTCTTATCATGAAAAACGGCAAACCTCGGGCACCCACACGCTGCAGGGTCGTTAACCGGTGAGCGACCTGCTCGAAACTCGAGCCGAAGCGCCTTTGCAAGATTTGTATGTGATATCCGGTTTGTTCGCATGCTCTTAAAAATCGGCCATAAGGCATCATCATGGCTGCAGCAAAGTAACTTGTTAGATGACGATGGAAGAGCCGCTGGGCCGCTTTTTCTTGAAAGCCTGCGCCTGATACCAAGCTGTCAATTTCTGCCTGAGCTTCAATTTCCCCGAGCAATGCTGCGGCCTGAAAAGTGCGGGATGCGGGATCCAGCATTTCCGAAAGCTGCAATTGACGCGCGTGCAAGTCCAGTCGCCTTAATGTTCCCGGTAATACCGCCTCTGGAAGTATTCTTATGGTAAGTTGATGCTTAACGCGAAGCCTCTCAATGATCGCGCCATATAAGTCAGCAGCACCCAAGCGCAATTCGTCAGCCAACGTTTCCGCCATGGTATCGAGATCTGCGAAATGGTTGCGCCAGCGTTCGATTTCTCTGCGCACTAACTGGATGGGGTCGGGGATTTCAGGAGCGCGATTATGCTGTCCTGTTGATCGGTTATCAAATAATCTTACGAAAGCTTCCGCAGTATTGGGCGCAGCGGTCAGCCAATCTTCTAGCTCCGTTCGGTCGATTGACATGTCGTCAAACATCGGATCTGCTAAGCGTCTAGATATTCCGCCAACGCCCCCACCTGGCTCGTCAGCCACCAGCTGCCGTGGGTCAAAATCAAAACGATCGGCAAGCAACAACATCAGTCGTGCGCTGAGCGGGCGTTGGTTTCGTTCAACGAGATTTAGATAGCTCGGGGAAATATCAAGCGCGTCCGCCAATGCCACCTGAGTCATATTCGCTGCCCGCCGGAGTCGCTTTATTGCTGCGCCTGCAAAGAGTTTTCTATCTGCCATAATTCACGTTTGTAAATTAATTTACACAATTACAACAAAATAACGACCCAGCCCGAATATTTACAGAACAATTTGTAAATTCTCTTAGCCTTCAATCCCATTCATGCACTACCAGACTATCATATCGATTCAGAAACGGCTGAATTCACAAACAATTTCCTGGGGAGGAAAAGCTATCCGTCGGAGCCTTGCCGCTCCGACGGATTTTTTGTGCTTTAGTCATATTTGTGAGCCAATAGTTTGTAAGGGTATCTTAACCTAAAAGTGGTAATGCTAATCGAAACATTATCTGTAACTATTGGTGCAAATCATGCTTAAAGAAGCGGGCCTTTTTATCATATCAGCGGGGTTTCTGGTCTATTTCATCTCGCCCAGCGAGGAAGAACCAAAACCTGCGGTCGCGGAAGCTACAAAAAAGGTGATTACAACCCCAACGCAAACAACCGATGATTGGGGCGATGAAGAGGACGAGGACTTTGTTTTCGGAGAACCACTGGTATATTCAGAAGATTCAGAGTCAGAAGCTGAAGATGAAACTTTAGAGGCATCTGGCGTCGCGCCGGTAGTATCGCCGCAGCCCATTCAATCAGTCAGTAGGCGAACTTACAGAAAACCACCTGTTTTCAAAAGGTCGCCCGCGCCGGGAGAACTTGGCAGTCGCGAAAATCCGGTAGTTATGTCTCCGTCTGTTAGCAGAAGATAAGCCGTAAACCTCCAAGAAAATCGGCCTCAGCATCAAGTCGGTTAGGCTCTCAATTCAGTTTTTTGATCGCTATCATAGGCAAGATCGATTCTGCTATTCGCACCGTTTCATGACATAGCGATCTGGTTCAATCGTGAAGATGAATTCGTCTTCTCCTGCTATCGAAACGGGGCCCTCCATTTGGAAACGCCCACCTGCTTCTCCAGTTTCCTCGTCCAGCGCCAAATCGGTCAGGTTAAGCGTCAACTGCCCCTCGCTCCATTGCCAAATGCCGGTCAAATCTTCGGAAATGAAATTCCCGCCTGTGAGCATTGTCCAGTTGCTCGGGAGATCACAGCTTTCTTCCGCAAAGGCCCAGCGCCCTTCAAAATAGGACGAAACAACGCCATTGTCGGTTTCGGCAGCCGGGCCATTGGTGGTCAGCCCGACAGCGGCAAATATGGCCGTACCGACAAGCTTGGACGAATTCACGAGTTTAGCCGCCCTTTTTCATCAGATTCAGGGCTGCCGCAGTCAAAGCCTCCGCGCCTGTCGCGATCACTTTTTCCGCGTCCGGTGCCCATAGAGGGCTGTGCAGTGACGGCAGTTTGGTGCCGGCTTTCTTCGCGGCCTGATATTCATCGATCGGCACGCCGCCGACCCAGAAGATCATGCTGTTGATGGATTCATCAGCACGGCGAAAGCGGCTAAAATCTTCGCCACCCATGACCGGTTTCGATTCCACGACCCGTTCCTTGCCAAAACGCGTTTCGAAAAGCTTTGCCATCTCTCTTGTAAATTCCGGACTGTTATAAGTGGACGGGGTAAACTCGTCATCGCGTGTCCGGACAATCGGCATCCTGTCTTTTGGAATACCAGCGGTTACCGCCTCCCCTTCAGCGATGCGCTTAATCCCGTCGAGCAACTTGGCGCGGGTTTCATCGGAATAGCTGCGCACGGTGAGCAGCAAGTTCGCTTTGTCGGGAATGATATTATGTTTGAAGCCTGCCTGGAAGCTGCCGACCGTAATCACTGCCGGGTCTTGCGGATCAATTTCGCGGCTGACCAATGTTTGCAAGGCGCCAACTATACGCGAAGCGAGCACAATAGGGTCTTTGGTTGTATGCGGATAGGCGCCATGGCCACCAACGCCTTTGACTTCAATGTCGACACTATCGACATTGGCCAGCGCATAGCCAGGCGCATAACCGATAAAGCCGGCAGGTGCGCCCGCTGCATCATGAAAAGCCAGAACATATTCCGGTTTCGGGAAACGGGTATAGAGCCCGTCGTCCAACATCGCCTTGGCGCCCTCGCCAGTTTCTTCCGCCGGTTGCAGGATCATCACCAATGTCCCTGACCATTCATTCTTGCGCGCTGACAACTGACGCGCGGTGCCGACCCAACCCGTCATATGGGTATCGTGACCACAGGCGTGCATCACCCCCGTGTCGACGCCTTGGCGGGTTTTCGCCCGCACTTTGGAAGCAAAAGACAGTCCGGTTTTTTCAACCAGTGGAAGACCGTCCATATCCGCCCGGATCATTACGGTCGGACCATCGCCGTTTTTCATAACAGCGACCACGCCGGTACCGCCCACTTTTTCCGTCACATCAAAACCAAGACGCCGTGCTTCAACAGCCAGTTTAGCTGCGGTTTGAACCTCTTCGCCGCTGAGTTCAGGGTTAGCATGCAGGTCGCGATAAATTTCCATCAAAGATGGCAGATCGGCTTGGATCGCATCCTTCAACGGATCGGCTTGCGCCGGTGTACAGAACAAAACAGAGGCGGTAGCCGCCAATGCGACTTTAGAAAATTTAAGCATCACTATCCCCGAGCTATTATGTAATTGCCCGGAACCTAACCGCTAAGCCGAGGCTTGCAAGGCATAAATTTATTCGGTGATCGGTGTCAGTTCCATCACGTTGACCTTTGACTCATAGTAGGGAAATGGAAAGACCATTCGCCAGCGCTTTGGTCCGATCCGCTGGACCACCGCTGCCTGATCACGCTTCGCGCTGTTACCATAGGGGACCAACTTGTCCTCATATCCATACATCAGCGATCCCAAATAGATGGAATGGCGCGTACCTGCTTCATAAAGCCACCCGATCGTCCGCTGTGACCCCGTCAGCTTTGTGAAATGGCGGCGATCACCCTCGACCGTTACGCGGCATCGAAAGGCTGGATAGGCAATATAGGGCAAGCCGCCAGTGGGATCACCGTCGAGCTTGGTCACCGAGCACGCATAGAGCCCGGCTGGAATTTTGCTATCTGGTAAAGCCGCAGTTTCTTCGAACAACGGGTTTCTTGCAGCTAGCTTGTTGCCCTCGCCGCCCTGCACCGCGCCATCGCGGCCAATCTTCAAGGCGTTCTGCCAATCGTCCAGTCGCTTTTGATCTGCAGCCGTCGCCAGATCACGCCATTGCGATTCCGGATGCGAGGCATCTGACTCGGCAAATGTCGGCGTGGCTGCGGCCAGTGCAAATACCAAGACAGCTCTAATTCCAATTTTGATCATTGCGCCGTCCAGCCACCATCAATCGAAATATTCGCGCCGGTCATCGCGCTCGCTTCATCCTTGCAAAGAAACACCGCCAAGGCCGCAATCTGGTCAATCTGGACAAATTCCTTGCTTGGCTGTCCCGCCAGCAAAACATCATTAATCACCTCTTCGCGTGAAAGCCCCCTCACCTCCATGGTATTGGGGATTTGCCCTTCAATCAGCGGTGTCCAAGTATAGCCGGGTGAGATTGTATTCACCGTGATCCCTTGTTGTGCGACTTCCAGTGCCACTGTTTTGCCAAACCCCGCAATCGCATGTTTGGCGGCATTGTAGGCCGACTTGTAGGGGCTAGCGACCTTGCTGTGCATCGAACCGGTGTTGATGATCCGGCCCCATCCACGCTCTTTCATCCCCGGCAGAACCGCCTTGGTTGTGTGGAAAGCGCTGTTGCAGATGATTTCCATAATCGCATACCACTTATCTTCGGGAAACTCGTCCACCGGCGCGACATGCTGGATACCGGCATTGTTGATGAGAATATCAACTGCGCCCAGTTGCTCGGCACAATTCGCGGCCATCTGCCGGATTTCTTCGGGCTTGGTCATATCAGCATTGCTGTAAGCGGCTTTGGCTCCGCTGAGGCTTTCCAGTTCTTGCCGCAGTGTTTCGATTTCGCCTTTATCACCGAAACCGTTGATCATCACTGCAGCCCCCTCAGCGGCCAATGCCTTTGCATATCCGCCGCCAATGCCAGAAGTAGACCCGGTAATTAGCGCGGTTTTGCCTTTTAGAAACATTCATATTCTCCTTTCGGCGACCTTAAAACAGTCGGGAGTGACTGCAACGGCTTTTTGTAAAAGAAATGTTCGATGCTTGCGCTTTTGGCCGATTCAGGCAAATTGGGTTTCAACAGGAGAAGAAGCCCATGCGTTTAGATGATCTGGATCCCAGCAAGAATGTTCGTGACCATGGGCGCGGTGGCGGAGGCAGAGGATTTGGCGGAGGCGGCGGCGGTGGCGGCCTTGGGCTGCTGCTGAGCTTCCTTCCGATGTTGCTCGGCCGGAAAATGGGCTGCGGAACAATTCTCCTGATCGGCGGCGCGGCGCTTGCCTTTATGTATTTCGGCGGTGGCGCGAGCATGTTGACTGGCGGCGGCGGCCAAACAGGCGGATCCGGTGATGCAGTTGCTTATGACACGCAGGAAGAAGTTTTTGCCGGTCAGGTGCTAGCCTCGACAGAGCAGACATGGTCCAAATTGTTTCAGGCGAACGGATCCCGCTATCAACCAACAACGATCAACTTTTATCAAGGTGGTGTCAGCTCCAATGGCTGTGGTTCGGCCAGTTCTGCCGCTGGCCCTTTCTATTGCCCTGCCGATCAAGGCATTTACCTCGACACTTCTTTTTTCAATGAGCTGGAGACAAAAATGGGCGCGAAAGGTGATTTCGCGAAAGCCTATGTCATTGCCCACGAAGTTGGTCACCATATCCAGACATTAAGCGGCGTTTCCAAACAGGTCCGCCAGCAGCAAGGCCGCGCCAGCAAGGCAGAAGGCAATGCCCTTCAGGTCCGCATGGAATTGCAGGCGGATTGCTATGCCGGTGTTTGGGCGGCTCAAAATGCCAATCGTATGGAGCCCGGCGATGTCGAAGAAGGCCTGACCGCCGCACACGCTATTGGCGATGATACTCTAATGCGCGGGGCTGGACAGCGTCCGGTAGAGAGCATGTTTACCCATGGTAGTTCCGAGCAGCGCATGGCGTGGCTCAAAAAGGGCATGCAAACCGGCGATCCGGCCACGTGCGATACGTTCGCACGTGGCGCGGTTCGCTAGGGTGTTCGCTTAGGTTGCAGGAGTTTTCTGCAAGCTGCGCGACCAGTCGAGCCGGCGGGTGACAAACATCACCCCGGCCAGAGCGGCAAAGATCAACAATGATCCGATGAGCAGAGAGTAAGCCTCCAAGCTCAGCAGGATATAGATCACGCCGTAGAGCGCCGCCAATAATCCGCCGATGATCGATGCCCGTCGCCAACTGGACAATACCGATGCGGCATAGGCGGTGATCAACCCGATCGTTGCCACCGACGCAACGATATAAGCCAGCGCAAAACCGATAATCTCGGCAAAGGCGAGCAGCAGGATGAAGAACAGCACCAATGCCACGCCGACCAGTATGTATTGGACAGACGAGATACGAACGCCACCAATCAGATCGAACAACAAAAATGCGACAAAGGTAAATCCGATGAACAGGAAGCCATATTTGGTCGCCCGGCTTACCTGGTTATAGAGATCGACCGGCTGGATCAGATTAACCGTCACACTGGAGGCGTCTCCAACACCGCCACCATCATAGGAGCTGTAAGTCCGGTCGCCGCTTTGCGGATAGATTTGCTGCCCGGCCTGCGTAGATGTCAACGAGCTGCCCAGTGCCAGATTGGAAATACCATATTCCGCGGAAAAACCTTTTTCTGTCACTTCATTGTCGGGCAAGAAGCCGCCGGTAAAGCTTGGGTGTGGCCATTTGGATGTGACGGACCAGTTGGTCCGCCCGGCATCTGGTACCATTGTCAGGCTTTCGGTTCCGCGGAATTTGACATCAAATTTGGCCGCCATTTCGCCATCCGCCAACGCGGTAGCATCGAGCCATGAGAAGAAACCGGTGTTGCCGGTTTCGCCAAGGCCTTTGCCCGGCTGCAGCACCAGTGACTGGCCATCGACTGTCAGCTTGTTATCCGCAGAAAGTCCGCGTGCATCGGAAAGACCGAAGCGAATTTCAGCCCGGGCAAAATCAATATCCGCTGGATCGATACCGGAACGATTAAAATCCTCCGGTAATTTGAACGAGGCGGAGCCCGTCACATTGGTATTGTAAATCACCACTTCATAGATGGAGCGGCTTTTTACTTCGGTCTGGATATCACTATCGAAGGTCATGACTTCCGGCGAAATATAGAGTTCGCGCGTGACAACATTGGTGCGGGTAACGGTTTTGCCGTCCTGCTCAACCGATTCCTGCACTTTTGCTTTGTACGGCAGCACGATCTTGGGGCCAGCGAAAACCTGCTTTCCGCCCCAACCTGTCACAATGGATTGTTCGGCCTGTTCGCTCTGGTTCTGACGGTCATAAATCAGCAGCCAGCTTGCGAACAAGGGGATCGCAAGCAGGAAGCCGGTGAGCAGCACCAATAGGAATTTGGCGCCGGGTGATCGTTCCTGTTTGGCCGGTTGTTCCGACGGTTGGATAGTTTCGGCGGTTTCAGTCATTTTGAAATCTCCCTCTAAATCCCTGTATTTGTGTGACTGCTGCCCTTGCAAACCGCTGCCATTGCTCTAATCATAAACCTCATGCTCCTCCATCAGAGCGACGAATCGAGGCTTACGTGCGACGAATTAACACATTGACCGATTGCCACAATGTGAACGACTTTCGTTCTTTGGCTAAAAGACGACTGCCTTTCCCGATTTTTGACTATATTGATGGCGCAGCTGACGATGAAGTCACCCGCCGCCGCAACACATCCGCCTATGAAGCGTGCGACCTTGTACCCAATGTCCTTGCCGGGGTCGAGACTATCGACATGAGTACGACTGTCATGGGCCAAAAACTCGACATGCCCTTGTTCCTCTCTCCCACCGCCCTGCAACGCCTGTTCCATTGGCAAGGCGAACGAGGCGTCGCGCGAGCCGCGGAAAAATTCGGGACGTTTTTCGGTATCTCGTCGCTCGCCACGGTCAGTATCGAAGAAATTGGAGAAAGCATCAGCACGCCAAAAATGTTCCAGCTCTACGTTCACAAGGACAAGGGCCTCAACACATCAATGGTCGAGCGCTGCAAGGCCGCGAAGTTCGACGCTATCACGTTGACGGTCGATACTATCGTTGGGGGCAATCGTGAGCGCTGCCTGCGTTCAGGCTTTACCAGCCCGCCAAAGATCACACCCGCCAGTTTCTTGAGTTACGCGACCAAACCGGCTTGGGCGTTAAACTATATGCTGCGCGAGAATTTTGAACTGTCCAACCTTAAAGACCATGTTGCTGAAGGAACCAATGTCGCCCTTTCGGTCGCAGAATATTTCTCGACCATGCTCGATCAATCACTCGATTGGGGCATGGCAGAGAATATCCGCAAGGACTGGGGTGGCGAATTTTGCCTCAAAGGCATCATGTCGGTTGAAGATGCGAAACGCGCAGTAGATATTGGTGCGACCGCTATCATGGTATCCAATCATGGAGGTCGGCAACTGGACGGATCGCGCGCGCCTTTTGATCAACTCGCAGAGATTTGCGACGCTGTGGGTGACAAAATAGACGTCATTTGCGACGGCGGCATTACCCGGGGCAGCCATGTGCTCAAAGCGCTCAGCGTTGGGGCCAAGGCGTGTTCCGGTGGGCGCCTCTATCTTTATGCATTGGCAGCGGCCGGACAGGCCGGGGTTGAACGCAGCCTCGCCTTGCTGCAAGCTGAGATAGAACGCGATATGAAACTAATGGGTGTGACATCGGTTGATCAATTGAACCGCGATAATCTAAGATATCGATCTTGAAAACAGACAGGGAGTGTAGGATGCGAAACAACATAAAATTTGCGGCAATCTCAGCGACGACGGCGTTGTTTCTCATCAACCCGGCACAGGCGCAAAAAGCTGATCCGGATCAGTCTGTGGAAACACATGCAAGGGATGCAGCAACCACCCCGGCAAAAGATGTCGGACTGAAAAAAACCAAAATCCCGGCAAAACTTATCGCCATTCAGGATGACCCCTATTCTCTCAAGGGTCTGGGTCGCTGCGCTGCGATCATAAAAGAAGTCAAAGAGCTGAATGCGGTTCTGGCGGCCGATGTAAATGAGAAAGTCGATAAATCCAAAGCCGAAAAACGCGAAGAAACTGCCGGCCGTGTCGGAGGCGGACTGCTGGGTGGCTTGATACCCTTCCGCGGCATTGTGCGCGAAGTATCCGGTGCAGCCGGGGACGAACGCAAATATAACAGGGCCGTTTATGCTGGTGTCGTCCGGCGCGGCTTCCTGAAAGGCATTGGCCTAGAACGGGGTTGCAAAGCCCCTGCCCGTCCTTAAACAAATATTGCGGGGCATAATCTAGGGGGCAGCTAGAGAAGGACTGATGTCCATCAACAAAGCCACGGTCAGCGCTATTACTGCTGGCGCCCTCTGTCTTGCGACGAGCGCACATGCCGCAATACCGCAAAAAAACCTTCCGATACAGCAGCATGCGCAAAATGCAGTGATGCAACCAGCAAAAGATATCAATCTTCGGAAAGACCCAATACCTGCCAAGCTCATTGCTGTTCAGGACCATCCTTATGATTTGGAAAACATGCGCGGTTGCCGGGCTCTCGCCATCGAGATCGCAGAGCTAGACTATGTGCTTGGCCCCGATATCAATCGGCTGCAGCAAGAAAGTCTGGCGGAAAAACGCGAAGAGGGAATAAGCCGGGTTGCCGGTTCCTTGATCGGCGGCCTCATCCCGTTTCGGGGAGTTGTCCGCGAGCTCAGTGGATCCAATGCAGCAAAGCGCCGATTCCTAACGGCAATAGCGGCAGGTAACGCACGGCGGAGTTTTTTGAAAGGTGTGGCTGTAACAAAAGGTTGTCTCGCCCCTCCCCGACCGTTTAAGATCGCATTAGCCTATGATTTAAAAGGCTTTTGAGGGAAATTGATGCTTTAAAGGTAACGATATCTAGCTTGCTTGCACAATCCAGATACCGCCGGCGAGCGCGACCCGCCCCTTGTCATCATAAGGCGCAAGAGCCTCTTTCAAAGCAGCCAAAAGCTGGGGCTTCAACGCCTCATCAACCTCTCCTAGCGCTCGGGACGCAGGGCCAATTTGTGATGAAAAATAGACAGCCCCGTCAACACCACCAGATTGCGACATACAAATATCAACGCTGTGAGCAGTCAGCGACACATCGCCAAAACCCGCCTCGGTCAATATGCCTTTGAGCCTGTCCGCATCTGCAAATGCAAAAGGACCGGGTGCATGCGGGTCTGTCTCTGGTGCCTCTGGCAATAACGGCTTGATCGCCGCCATAGGCACCATCACCCACTTGTTCAGTTTCGGGTGGTCCCAGCAGGCAAAAACCATGCGGCCGCCGGGCTTCAAATTGGCTTTGATATTGGTGAAGGCGGTGACGGGATCGTCAAAGAACATCACACCGAAACGCGACATGATAAGGTCGAAACCTTCATCCGCACGATATTCGGACGCATCAGCTAACATTAAACTAGCCCGGCCATCCGCGCGTGAGCGGGCCAGATCAAGCATTGGTTCGGATATATCAACACCGGTGACTTCCGCGCCAGCATCAGCCGCTATCAGGGATGTTTCGCCCGTACCGCAACCAATATCCATAACGCGCTCGCCAGGTGCGATTGCAGCAGCATCTATCAATAGCGACGTTACCGGCGCCAGCAAGGCGTCCATTACATCTTGTTGCTCCGCCCATTTCAGGCCAGCATTGTCATTCCAATATTCTTTCTGGTCTTCGTTAGCCATGGATTGATACAAACCTTCGCTATGTTGAGCAGAAGCGGCAACCAGTCATCCGGAACAGTTTCTGAAAGCTAGTAAACCCGCTTCTTCGGCTTCACATATTCCGCTTCGTCGGTCAGGGTAAAGTCATGGACCGGACGATAGGCAATATCGACTTTACCGGTGCCGCGCGCCTTATCAGGGCCGCCCCAACCGTCAAATGTCGCAACCGTGTGCTTCATCCATTCCTTGTCATTCCGGTCTTCATAATCTTCCTGCATATGGGCACCGCGGCTTTCCTTGCGGTTCGCAGCGCTTTCCATTGTCACGACCGCCTGCGCCATCAGGTTATCGAGCTCCAGCGTTTCGATGAGATCGGTATTCCAAATGAGCGAACGGTCAGTGACACTGACATCACCCATTTTATTGTTCACCGCTCGCATCTCTTTGACACCTTGGGCAAGCAATTCATCATCGCGGAACACTGCACAGTTTTTCTGCATTGTCTTCTGCATTTCCATGCGCAGCGCAGCAGTCGTTGTGCCGCCTTTCGCATAACGGAAATGATCCAAGCGAGCCAGTGACAGATCAGCTGAGTCTTTCGGCAATGGCTTATGCGACGTGCCGGGTTTCAACTTGTCTTTGAGCCGCAAGCCAGTGGCGCGGCCAAAGACCACAAGATCGATCAGCGAGTTGGAACCGAGACGGTTGGCGCCATGTACGGAAACACAAGCCGCTTCGCCAACGGAATAAAGACCGGGCACAACAGCATCCGGATCATCCTTGGTCGGGTTCACGACTTCGCCATGATAGTTACAGGGTATGCCGCCCATATTATAATGGACTGTTGGCACCACAGGCAGCGCCTGACGTGTCAGGTCAATGCCTGCAAAAATCTTACCCGTTTCGGTAATGCCGGGAAGCCGTTCCGCCAGAACGCCCGGATCAATATGATCGAGGTGGAGATGGATATGATCCTTCTCTGGCCCGACACCGCGGCCTTCACGAATTTCGGTTGCCATGCAACGCGACACCACGTCGCGGCTAGCAAGATCTTTTGCGCTTGGCGCATAGCGTTCCATGAAACGCTCGCCTTCGGAGTTGGTGAGATAACCGCCCTCCCCGCGCGCGCCTTCGGTAATCAGCACGCCCGCACCGTAAATGCCGGTAGGGTGGAACTGAACAAATTCCATATCCTGCAAAGGCAGCCCAGCACGCAGCGCCATGCCGCCGCCATCGCCGGTACAGGCATGAGCAGATGTCGCGCTATAGTAGCAGCGGCCAGAGCCGCCGGTTGCCAGCACAACCGCATGCGCGCGGAAGCGGTGAATAGAACCGTCTTCCAGACAGATAGCGATCACGCCGCGGCATTCGCCGTCTTCCATGATCAAGTCGATTGCGAAATATTCAATGAAGAAATCCGCGTCATATTTCAGGCTCTGTTGATAGAGCGCGTGAAGCATTGCATGACCGGTCCGGTCAGCTGCGGCGCAAGTCCGCTGTACTGGAGGACCATCACCCATATTCTGCATATGGCCGCCAAAGGGACGCTGATAGATAGTGCCATCTTCATTACGAGAGAATGGCACGCCAGCATGCTCAAGCTCATAAACCGCCGCAGGCGCTTCGCGGACGAGATATTCAATTGCGTCTTGATCGCCAAGCCAATCAGACCCCTTGACCGTATCATACATATGCCAGGACCAATGATCCGGCGTGTTGTTACCCAAGGAAGCAGCAATGCCGCCCTGTGCCGCAACGGTATGCGAACGGGTTGGAAAAACCTTTGTAATACAAGCGGTTTTCAGGCCAGCTTCGGCGGAACCCATGGTTGCGCGCAAACCGGACCCGCCGGCACCCACGACGACTGTGTCGAACGTATGGTCAATAATCTTATATGCGGGCTTTGAATCTGTGTCAGTCATTAAGCGACCACTCCGGTAAAGGCGACCTTGGCGACAGCGAATATTCCTAGCGCTGCTCCGCCAATGGCGAAAAAGTTAAGCAAGATGATGATGCCGAATTTCAGGCCGTGATCAGGAACATAATCCTCGATCAATACCTGCAGCCCAAGCCGCAGATGCCAAAAGATGCTAACCAGCATCAACATCATCGGAACCGCGACCAATGGCGAAGACAGCCAGCCAATCAGCAATTCATGTTCATAAGTGGGCAATCTCAGCAAAGAGATAATCAGCCATGCGATTAATGCGAGGTTGCCAACAGCGGTGACCCGCTGAACGATCCAGTGATGAGCACCATGTTGCGCGGAGCCATGACCGCGAACTTTACCAATATTTGTTCCTGATCCCATCGTCTTATCCAATCAGCTTTGAAGAGATGAAAAACCAGAGCGCAGCGGTTGACAACAGCGCCAGTACCGGCACAGCAGCCGACCAAAGCTTGTTCGTCTGGAGTTCATAGCCTGCCCCAGCATCAAGCACGAAATGGCGCAGACCAGAATATGTATGTTCGAACAGGGCAAAGGTCATCCCGATCATGACGATGAAACCGGGAATAGTGGTCATGATGCCGGTGAAAAACTCGTAAGACTCTGGCCCGGCAGAGATACTGTACAGCCACCAAACCAATATCGGTGCGCCAAGCAGAGCAAGCGCGTCACCTGTGGCGCGGTGAAGGATAGAGACCAGCATCGCCGGACCCCATTTATAAATTCCCAAATGCGGCGATAATGGCCGGTTCGTTGGCTTAACCAATTTTTGTCCCCTGATCAGAGACCCCGCACATGGCTGGAGTCTTTGTAAACGAACCAGTGCTTTAGCGAAAACATGGCGGCATGCAAACAGGATAGCGGGGTTTTTCTGCGCTGCATGTCCAATTTCTGGATGCAAATTGCCCGTTCACTCCTTTAAATCACAGAAGCGCTATTAAAAATATCAGCGGTTTGGCATCTCTTGTTGGACCTTTGACGATCCTCGCCCTATTTGAAGCGGCCATGACAAACGCAAAAACACATATATTGGTAACAGGCGCCAGTCGCGGCATTGGCAAGGCCATATTGGGCAGCTTTGATCCGCAAAAGATCAACGCCGTCGGGCAGAGTACATCCGGAGAGGCAGGTCTGCTAAAATCGGATTTTGCCAGCTCTGAGGCTGCGCCTCAATTGTGGCAAGATGCTTTGGATCGATTGGATGGCAGGGTCGATGTTCTAATCAACAATGCCGGGATTTTTGCCCCCAATCCCATTGCTGGCAGTGATACTGACTGGCTGGAGAGCTGGAGCCGCACCATGCAAGTGAATCTCACAGCGTCAGCGCAGCTTTGCAGATTGGCCGTCCAACATTTTCAGGCGCGCGGAAACGGTGGCAGGATTATCAACATCGCCAGCCGCGCGGCCTATCGCGGAGACAGCCCAGATCATTGGCATTATGCCGCATCGAAGGGAGGAATGGTCGCAATGACCAAAACCATAGCGCGCAGCTACGCCAGCGACGAAATCCTTGCCTTTGCCATCTGTCCCGGTTTCACGATGACCGGCATGGCCGAAGATTATCTGGAAAGCCGCGGCGGCGACAAACTGCTAAAAGACATCCCTCTTGGCCGCGTTGCTCAACCGGAAGAAATTGCTTCCATGGCTAAATATTGCGCGCTGGATGCGCCGCCATCCATGACGGGCGCGGTGTTGGACGCTAATGGCGCGAGTTTTGTGCGTTGATAGCCCGAGAGCTTTTGGGGACTGCCAAAATTCCCGGCGGCAATGAGCATGGCGATGAACTCCGCCTCTTCCGCCGCGCGCTGAAACATGGTGACGAATTCTCGATCATGCTGGGCCGGATTGAATTAATGAACAGCCGTTTGAGCGGATCGGAAGAGGCGCTCGCGACGCTGAGTTGCGAACGGCTACGCACACCAGCTCCGCGCATCCTGATCGGTGGTTATGGCATGGGCTTCACCCTTCGTGCGGCACAGGCAGTATTACCCGAAGCAGCAGAAATTGAAGTGGCTGAACTCATCCCCGCAATATTGGATTGGGCGCGCGGTCCGATGGCGCAATTGACCGCTAACTGCCTCGATGATCCACGGGTAGAAACCATCATTGATGATGTGAGCGATATTATCGAAAATGCTGAGGATCGATATGACGCTATCTTACTGGATGTCGACAACGGACCGGATGGCCTGACACAGGGCGATAATGATCGGCTGTACAGCATGGCTGGTCTATCAGCGGCCAAGGCGGCACTGCACAAGGGCGGGATATTGGCAATCTGGTCAAGCGCGAGCGACGCAGCATTCACCAGACGTCTGCAACAATGCGGCTTTACCACAAAAGAAAACACGGTCCCTGCCCGTGCCAATGGTAAAGGTGCAAAACACATGATCTGGCTGGCGCAAACCTAGGATTTCGTTTGTGTCCGCTTTGGGCGCAAAAGCGGACATTGGAATTTGTTGATCGGATAGCGAAAAGTCTTAATGAACAATTGTATGGCTGATGCGTTCGAAACTGATCTACAACAAATAGTATATCAATATGGTTCCCCAGATATGGAGATCATCGACGAGCAAGATATCATTCAACTCATTCAAGAACGATATCCTTTCTATGGCACTCAAATTGACTATTCAAAGTTGATAGAACCATTGCAAATCGATGTTATTGGCGAAGACGGCTATTACGATCTGTTTGTCTCTTTTTTCGATAAAGTGCTGAAAGATAGAGATCTTGAAGGGACGATTTACTGTTTTGGAGATACTCATACATCTGGAGCGATAAAGTGTCCGCTACCCGATATCAGGAGGCTCTTGCCGAAACTTTTTGATATACCGCAGTTTTATTATCTGGTTTCTACTAGCTGGGATTGGGTCATAGTTTTCACTTTTGTCGGAGCCAACTTCGGCTTTTGCCCAAATCCAAATGACTAGGTCGTTGTCGCTTTGATTCCTAATTTAACTTTTCAACGGCACAAGTTATGCAATATTCTAGTGTCCGCTTTCGGGATATTGCGGTCACAACGCGAATGTCCGTTCTGGGCGCAAAAGCAGAAGTCAGATTGGTGTTAGCGGTCGGTTGGCTTGCCACCCAAAAAAGTGAGATGTCAGAAGGTCTGCTTTATGTTTCGCAGAACCGGGTTGCAGCACCGTCGACGAACTCCGCTCAATTGCTGCTATCTAGTCGCTCGTGGAGGAAAAGATGGGGAGTCACACCTTGACGAACAGTATGATCTCTTATTGGCTTGATCCGCATGCTTACTTGCAGAAGCTCAACGTTCTAAGATGTTTGATAGACTTTCGTATCAGACTCTGAGCAGCGACAAGAGTGGTTGAATTATGATTTATTTGCAGTAGCTTCAATGTTTGAGACAGCATGAGCCAAGGGGCGACAAGAATGCAAAACTTTCTATCAAGGGCGACGTGGATCGCTATGGCCGCATATTGCTTTTCTGTTCCTGTCTTGGCGCAAAACCCTAAAGTTCCTGACTGGCAATCGCTAACGTCAGAAGAAGCAATTGCCGGTTGTGACAGATATGCAGCCCATCCTTCAGATCCAATGAAACCAGACAATGTTCCGGGGGTCGCGTTGGATGCTGATGTTGCCCATGATGCCGCCTATATTTATTGTAGCCGGGCCTTCGCCTATAATCAGGACAACCCGCGCCTGGCCTTCCAAAACGGCAGGGTAAATCATGCTCGCAACCCGAATATGACGGGCCAGCCGCTCCAGATGTTCAAAATTGCCTATCGAGGTGGATCGAAGATTGCCGGTACCTACATTGCAAGGATTTCTCCGGTTGAAGCTCGTAAGCTGTTCGGTCAGAATGATCGACGCCGCCCGGCTTCTGCGCAATCAGACTCCGCTAGCTGGTTCAATGGGTTGGCAATGGAGATCGGCCGAACAGAAGCATCCTATGACCGATTGGCTCAAAGGATCGGCTGCTGTGCTGATACTAAGCAAAAAGTGACAAAGAGATTTCCATCTATCAGGACAAGCATCGACAAAACACAGCGCAGAAAAGGCAGAAAACAGCTGTATTGTAGTAGTATGGCATTGCTTGAATTGGAAGTTGGTTTTCTCAAGTCATGGCTCACTGTACTTTCCATGGAAAGTCAGGGGTCAAAAAAACGCGGATCGATCAGTTCAAAAGATGCGGCGTCACTCGACGCACTCATCTCTCAGGTTGAACAGAACAAAATATCAATCAAAGCCAAAGCAACGCAAATCGGATGCGCCAATTCCTAGCTTTGCGGGACAGTGGCGTCTCAAGTTTGCTCAGGGAGCAATGCCTTCCAGAGGTTTGAATCATAGCCCTAGAGCTTTCTTGATTGCGTGATGTCAGCAATCATCCCAATGTCTGCTTTGGACGCAAAAGCGGACATTAGGAAATTCTCTTTCTATCCAATTCGGAACATCAAGAACCTAAATTGATATAGGCTGTTCCCCGTCAGCGATCGATAGACAGATTAGCGTCATAGAATAAGGGAGTATTTTGGTTTCATCGTAGTGACTGTAAGGAACGAAGATGAAAGCAAAATACTCAAAAGCGCCCGCGGAGC